>Ga0070670_100000155_pt1 | contig 62949 bp, 56 predicted proteins | sample KBSS63metaG_FD_64665 | JGI IMG/M metagenome (GOLD analysis project Ga0070670, IMG submission 64665) | Switchgrass rhizosphere microbial communities from Kellogg Biological Station, Michigan, USA - KBS S6-3 metaG | ecosystem: Host-associated > Plants > Roots > Rhizosphere > Soil ... | reverse complement strand
CGACGGGCCAGGTAGAGGTCGATCAGGTAACGCGCAATCGAGCGTGACGCCGGCAACGGCGGCAGGTCGTGGATGTTGAACCACTGCGCGTCTTCGATCTCGTCGGCCTGGGGCACGATATCGCCGCCGGCATATTCGGCGTGAAAGCCCAGCATCATCGAATGGGGGAACGGCCAGCATTGGCTGCCCATGTACTGGATATTCTTCACGCGCACCTGCACTTCCTCGTGCACTTCACGAATCAGGCAGTCCTCGGCCGACTCGCCCGGCTCGGCAAACCCCGCCAGCGTGCTGTACACGCCGCTGACAAAACGCGGCGAACGGGCCAGCAAAATCTCATCGCCACGGGTCACCAGCACGATCATGCTCGGAGAAATCCGTGGGTAGCTGCGCAGGTCGCAGGCCTCACAGAACATGGCGCGTTCCCGAGGCACCTGAACCATGGCCTGGCCGCAACTGCCGCAAAACCGGTGTTCGCGCGCCCAAGTGCCGATCTGCGCCGCATAACCGAGCACTTTGAACAGGGTGTGATCGCCCTGCAGCATGAAGCCGCGCAGGCCCTGCCAGCTGCACCCCGGTACCTCGCCCGCCGAGTCGAGCTCCAGCAAGTACACCGGCTCGCCATCGAGGTGGCCGAGGCCGTGTTCGGCGAACACCGCGAGGTCCTGGCGCTTGAGCCATTCGCGTGGGAACAGCGGGCCGTTGGAGTCATGTAAAAAACCGTCGCGGCTGCGGGCGACGGCCCAGCCGCCGGGGGTTTCGTTATCCAGCAGCGTTGTGGTGATCCAGCCTGGAGTCATGTCAGTCAATCCACGAATTCGGGTTTCTGCTTATTCATATGGGCCGCGATGGCCACGCGCAGGTCGTTGGATTGCAACATAGCCGAGTTCCAGGTGGCAACGTATTCCAGACCGTCATTGACCGTGTGGTCACGCATGTAGCTGATCATGGCCTTGGTACCGGCGATGGCAATCGGCGACTTGGCGGCGATTTCCTGGGCGATCTCCAGCACCCCGGCCAGCAGGCTCGCGTGATCGGCGTACACCCGATTGACCAGGCCAATGCCGCGAGCCTCTTCGGCGCCGAACTGGCGACCGGTGTACGCGAGTTCACGCAGCATGCCGTCGCCGATAATGCGCGGCAGGCGTTGCAGGGTGCCCACATCGGCGGCCATGCCGATGTCGATTTCCTTGATGGAGAACAGCGCATCTTCGGCGGCGTAGCGCATGTCGCAGGCGCTGATCAGGTCGATGGCGCCACCTATGCAGTAACCCTGGATCGCCGCCAGTACCGGCTTGCGGCAGTTGTCGACGGCGTTGAACGAGGCTTGCAGCTCAAGGATTTTGCGCCGCAACAGACGTGCGTTGCGGCCCACGTCCTTACCGAATTCGTTGGCCACCGAGGCCAGCATCATCAGGTCGATGCCAGAGGAGAAATGCTTGCCGGCGCCACTGAGCACTACCGCACGCACGGCATCGGTGTCTTCGACCCATTGGAAGATGTCGATGATCTCGGTCCAGAACGCGGCGTTCATCGCGTTGATTTTTTCCGGACGATTGATCTGCACATGGGCAACGTTGCCGCTGAGTTCGACGACGAAAGCTTGGTATTCGGACATGGCAGTGATCCCTGACTGGCGAGTGATAAGGCCCGAACTATAACAAGGGTGCATGACGGCGCATCGGCCAAAAGCGGGACTGGCAAAAAACCTTGCCAGGCGCCATCCTTGGCGCTTTAAGCCGCCCTGAACGCGGCGCTCGATGTTTTAAGGAAATGCCATGCACGCCCAACCCCTCGCCGCCGCCGAATTCGACCTTATCGAAGAAACCCTGCTCAAGTACGGCGATGATCATTCGGTGCTGAACCTGGCCGAACTCGACGGCTACTTCACCGCGCTGGTGTCGAGCCCGACGCAAGTGGATATCGCCCAATGGTTCCCGGCCATCTGGGGCGGGCAGAATCCGGAATGGGAAAACATGGAAGAAGCACAGCGTTTCCTGGAGCTGTGCGTACGCCACATCAACACCCTGGCGGCACAGTTGGCCAACAACGCCCAAGACTTCAAGGCACGCTTTGATGACACCGAGCATCAAGGCCAAATCGTGACCCTGGCTGAAGAGTGGTGCTTTGGCTACATCCGTGGCGCAGCGATCGGCAATTGGCCGCAACTGCCGGTCGAACTGGCCGCGCAGTTGGAGAAAATCTCCTGGTGCGCCGAGCAGGACAACTTCGAGTTACCCGCCGACCTGGACGTGCAGGCCCACCAACAGCGCGTCAGCGAGATCGAGCCGGCCGCGCGGGCGCTGCACGATTACTGGCTCTCCCAGCGCTAAACCTCGACAAGCACCGCACCTTTGGCCGATTATTCGGGTCCGCCCGTCGGCCACTCCGTACCACCTTGCCTTGACCAGGAGCCTTGTACCTTGAGTTCGCAGAAAACCGTGACCGTTACACCGCCCAATTTCCCCCTCAATGGCAAGGTCGCACCGCCCGGCTCCAAATCCATTACCAACCGCGCCCTGCTGCTGGCCGCCCTGGCCAAGGGCACCAGCCGCCTGAGCGGCGCACTCAAGAGCGATGACACCCGGCATATGTCGGTGGCCCTGCGCCAAATGGGCGTGACCATCGATGAGCCCGATGACACCACTTTCGTCGTGACCGGTTGCGGCAAGCTGCAATTGCCGACACAACCGCTGTTCCTCGGCAACGCCGGCACCGCGATGCGTTTTCTCACCGCAGCGGTCGCCACCGTCGAGGGCACCGTGGTACTCGATGGCGACGACTATATGCGCAAGCGCCCGATCGGCCCGCTGCTGGCCACCCTCGGCCAGAACGGTATCCGGGTCGACAGCCCAACCGGTTGCCCACCGGTAACCGTGCACGGCGCAGGCAAGGTCCAGGCCAAACGTTTTGAGATCGACGGCGGGTTGTCCAGCCAGTACGTCTCTGCCCTGCTGATGCTGGCGGCATGCGGTGAAGCGCCGATTGAAGTGGCGCTGACCGGCAAGGACATCGGCGCCCGCGGCTACGTGGACCTGACCCTCGATTGCATGCGAGCGTTCGGCGCGCAAGTCGAAGCGGTCGACGACACCACCTGGCGCGTGGCGCCCACCGGCTACACCGCCCATGACTACCTGATCGAACCGGACGCCTCCGCCGCCACGTACCTGTGGGCCGCCGAAGTGCTGACCGCCGGCCATATCGACATCGGCGTGGCCGCGCAGGATTTCACCCAGCCCGACGCCAAGGCCCAGGCCGTGATCGCGCAGTTCCCGAACATGCAGGCCACGGTCGTCGGCTCGCAAATGCAGGACGCCATCCCGACCCTGGCGGTATTGGCCGCATTCAATAACACCCCCGTGCGCTTCACCGAGCTGGCCAACCTGCGGGTCAAGGAATGTGATCGCGTGCAAGCGCTGCATGACGGCCTCAATGAGATTCGCCCGGGCCTGGCCACCATCGACGGCGACGACCTGCTGGTGGCCGCCGACCCTGGGCTGGCCGGCACATCGTGCAATGCGCTGATCGACACCCACGCCGACCACCGCATTGCCATGTGCTTTGCCCTGGCCGGGCTGAAAGTGTCGGGTATCCGCATCCAGGACCCGGACTGCGTGGCCAAGACCTATCCGGAATACTGGAAGGCCCTGGGCAGTCTTGGGGTCACGCTCAGCTACTGAGCCGGCCGCGTCGGTTTGGGGAGGGCCACACATGACAATTCGCCAACCCTGCCCACCCGGCGCCTGCGTCTGTAACCGCGAGCATTTGCTTGCAACCCCAGGCGCCGACCTGCGCATCCTCAACCTGACGCGCCAGGAAGAAAAACGCCTGCTCGAACGCCTTGAAGACCTCAAGAGCCTGCAAGACCTGGAGCGCATGCAACAGCTGATGTACCAGCAATTGGGCATTCGCGTGCATGTCGCGCCGGGTCATACCGAGGTCAAGAGCATGCGCGGGATTCAGATCGTCATCGACGAGTTACCGGGCATGTGTCGCAAGACCCGGCAATCGATTCCGGCGGCGATTCGCCGAGGCATGGAGAAGCGCCCGGAAATCGCCTATCGCCTGCTGGATGCCCACGATCTGTTTCGCGACGGTTGAATCAACCGGCAACCGTCTCTGCCTTGAACAACCCCCGCCCCACGGTATGTGCAGTTTTCATATGTGCCTGCGCCGCGCCGCCTTCCGAGTCCAGCAGCAGCTCGGACGTCACCACCTGCGCGCCGCAATAATCAAAGATGCCGTAGTCGATCTGCGTGCGCATCGCCTTGGCATAGCCGTGGCGGTCAAACGCGCTGTGATCCGCCGCGCCGAGGGCGAGCAGATGCACCTGCAAGTGGCGCAGCTTTTTCACCACCGGGGTGTCCGGGCCGTAATCGATCGCCCAGCCGTTGACGAATACCCGATCTATCCAGCCCTTGAGCAGGCCCGGCAATGACCACCAGTAGATCGGAAACGCCAGCACCAGCGCATCGGCACGGTCCAGGCGCGCTTGTTCGGCCAGCACATCGGCCGGTGGCGTGGCGTGGGTGCGGTGTACCCGATGGTCGGCAGCGGTATAGCGCGGGTCGAAGCCTTCGGCGGCAAGGTCGGCGATTTCATAGGTGTGCCCCGACGCGCCGAGGCCGGCGGCGACGTGCGCGGCAATGCTGTGCGTAAGGGATTGCGGGTCGTGATGAGCAACAACGATCAGTGCGTGCATGACATTGACACCTTTTCAGTTTAGGCTGGCGTTAAGTTACGATTAGTAAGTTACTTTTGGTATATAAGCATGTCAAGCAGTGAATCCCCTGCCCCACGTCGGCGTTTGTCTCGTGAAGATCGCCTGCGTCAATTATTGGAAGTGGCCTGGCAGCTGGTGCGCGAGGAAGGCACAGACGCCCTGACCCTGGGCCGCCTGGCGGAACTGGCGGGCGTGACCAAGCCGGTGGTGTACGACCATTTCGTCACCCGTGCCGGCTTGCTGGCGGCCTTGTACGAAGATTTCGATGGGCGCCAGAACCAAGTGTTTGCCGACGCCATCGACGCCAGCAGCGCGACATTGGAAGACCGTGCGTGGGTGATTGCCGCGTCGTATGTCGATTGTGTGTTGTTGCAGGGGCGGGAAATCCCGGGAGTGACCGCAGCACTGAGCGGCTCGCCGGAGCTCGAAGCCCTCAAGCGCAAATACGAGGTGATCTTCCTCGACAAATGCCGCGACGCACTGGCGCCCTTCGCGCCCACGGGCACCGTCTCTCAAGCCGGCCTGCGCGCCATGTTGGGCGCGGCAGAGGCGCTGTCTCACGCGGCGGCCAGCGGCGAAATCAGCCGTGAAGAGGCGCAGCAGGAGCTGTTGGCGATGATTCTGGCGATGGTTCTTGGGTACCAACGCCTAAGCAAGTAAGGCAAAGGGGGCAGCATGGGGTTCTTTGATCGTTTGTTCGGCGGCCGTTTTACGATGCCGCCTCCCGATGAAACCAATGCCAGTCATGCGGCAATCATGCGGGAATTTCGCACACCTGAATCCAAGGCTCGCAAGCAAGCGCTCGCAACCCTGACCGAAACGCTGTTAAGCGTCGCACCCGAGCCAGAAAGAGCCAGGCTCGTACGGCGTGTGCTGCGCAAGTACGCCGTCGATCAAGACGCCACCAGCGCCTTGACCGACGGGCTGCTTGACCCGTCAAGAGGCCAGAAACTCGCCTACCTTGCATTGCTCAACGTCGATTGGCGTGGCTTCGACGGGTTCCAATACCTTGCCCCCCACCTGGCTTCGGCCAGTGGCGTGCAGGAACCCTACACCTACCTGCACACCGGCACACGACCGATGCAAGCCGTGTTGGACAGCTATGACCAATGGCTCACCGGCTTCGGCAAGCGCTTTGTGCATCTGGACTCCGGCGGTGACGAATACGTCGGGTTTATCGTGGATGCACAGCGCGTCGAAGCCATCGTTGAGCTGGCACAACAAGCAGGTGTGAAGGTCAGCCTGGAGGGCTTTTGAAGGGCGCCGTTGACGCTCAGCCCTCGGCAACCGCCTCGCGCACAAAAGCTTCGTAGGTGCGCAGCGGGTGCCCGACGATAGCCTCCAGACGCTTTACCGTACCTTCGGCCGCTTGCATGCCGAACGTCTGGATACCCGCCATCATCAAGCGCATGTCATACGCCAGCCAGGCCGGACCGTACGCGGCCAGTTGCGCTTCGAACGCGGCGACATCATCACCGCCATAGGTCACTTCGCGCCCCAGCGCCGTACTCCAGATCCCAGCCACAGACTCACCGCTCAGCGCTTGCGGCCCCACCAGTTCCAATGTCGTACGCGCCAGCGCCGACGGGGCCCGGTCGCGACGCAGCAACTCAGCCACTGCCACATCGGCGATATCGCGCGCATCGATCATCGACACACCCGCCGAGCCGATCGGCATTGGGTACACCGCGTAATCGCGGATAGTCTGCAAAACCATGTGTTCGTTCTGCATGAAGTAGGCCGGGCGCAGAATCGTGGCCGGTATGTCGAGTGTCTCGATCATCCGCTCGACCGTGGGTTTACCGGTAAAGTGCGGGACATTGCTGAACCGATCGGCATGGATCACCGACAGGTAGACAATGCGCTCGATGCCCGCCTCTTGCGCCAGGTTCAGCGCGATCAGGGCTTGCGTCACTTCATCCGGCGTTACCGCATTGAGCAGGAACAGCGTGCGCACCGACGACTACGCGGCACGCATCGACACGACATCGGTCAAGTCTGCAACTACTTCGCTGACACCTGCCGCAAAGTCGCGTTTACCGGGCTGGCGCACAAGAGCCTTGACCTCTGCGCCGGCCTCGCTGAGGCCCTGGATGATAAGAGAACCGATGGTGCCCGTGGCACCGGTAACAAGAATGCTCATGGCTATTGCTCATGTTGAGGAGTGGAGACCAGACGATAGGCCGTTGCACATACAAAACGAAGACGCGACTATGTAGACACTCCGTCTCAAAAGTGGAACAGCATGAACCTCAACGCACTGATTGATTTCGCCCTGGTCGCCAACAACGCCGGGCTGGGAAAAGCCAGCCGTGCCAGCGGCAGGTCCAAGGCGACACTTTCCAGGCGCATTGCCGAACTGGAGGAACAACTAGGCGTCAGGCTGATTGAACGCAGCGCGCGGGGCCTGAAGCTCACCGAGGCTGGAGCCACGCTGATGGCTCGCGCCGAGGGGCCGTTGAACGAAGTAGTCGAAGCAATGGCATCTGCTCGCGACGGCGTATCGACGCCGCGCGGACACTTGCGTGTGGCGGCCCCCGTGTTGTTTTCCCAACTGGCGATGGGCCGGATCGGCGCCGATTTTTGTGCGGCCTACCCGCAAATCACGCTGGACGTGGTGGCGGAGGATCGCCTGGTCGATTTGGTCGAGGAGCAATTCGACATAGCCATCCGCATCAACCCCAGCCCCGACAGCAATCTGGTCGGCCGTTGCTTCGCCAGGGACCGATTGGTGGTGGTGGCGGCGCCTGAAGTGCCCAGGCCAATGCCCGGCGCTACCCGACCCGTTCCCGGCATCGTGATGTCGGCTTCCCAGCCCGGCCATTGGACGCTCGATGGCGGCCAGTTGATCCTGGAGCCGGTTCCAACGCTGCGTTTCTCATCCTTCTTGATGATTCGTGATGCCGCTGTCGCAGGTGGTGGGGCTGCCCTCTTGCCGCAGTCCATGGCGTGGGGCCAGCTTGCCCGCGGTGAGCTGGTGCAGTGGGGCGTTGCTTCGGATGTGGAGGCTGAACTGTGGGTCTTGCACACCTCCAGGCGCCTGGCGGCACCCAAGGTGCGCGCTTTTGTCGATTTTATAGGTGCCAGGTACCCGGACATGTCGCTGCTGCTGAACGGATAAGCGCCCCTCTCAGGGCTGCTTGCGATACATCCCGGTGAAGTAATCCGGAAAATCCGGCGCCGAGTTGTGGTTGATCACCGCGAAGTGCTTCACCAGTTGGATGTGGTAAGGCCCCGCGCGTCGCGCCGCCAACGGTTCACGCACGATGATCAGGTTTTCGGTTTCCATCGGCACGGTGTGGTGCGCGCTGACGATAACCTTGCCGGTGCCGGTTTCCTTGAGCGTCACGGTGAACTCGGCCACTTCCCTGCCCTGGGCATCACGCTCGGGGAGAATTCTGAGGTCCAGGTCGCCGTCGCGGTCGAGGAAGTCATCGCGCATCTGGTAATGGCCGTCGCGTTGGTCGCGGGCAACGTCGCCAAACAGCTCGTAGTCGGGTTCACGGTATTCATCGTGCAGTTGGATCACGCGCTCGCGCTTGTCGCCCTTGGCACCGCTGACCCAAGTACCGGTGTAATCCGACTTGATGCGCCAGATGCCGGTTTGATGCCCGTCGTCGGTGTATTCGTGCAGGTAAAGGTAAGTGTCATCGCCATATTCGCCACGGTCCCCCACCAGCTTGATCGGCTTGCCGCTGCCGCTGTTGGTGTAGCGCAACTCGCCAATCACCACCGCGCCCTGCTGCTGGTACCAGATTTGCACCGCGATCTTGCCATCGAGGGTGCCGACCAACCGTTGCGCATCTTCATTGACCGGCCCTTCCAAGCGCGGGGTTTCCAGCCATTGGCCGTCTTTCCACTCGCCGGTGGTGCGCAGCATGTAGCCACTGGGCATGCTGTTGTTGGCGTCGTCGTCCGTCGCGGGCACCTCTTGCTGGGTGTACGAGCTGAGCTGCACCAGTTCGCCATCGCGCATTTGCCAGCGACTCACACGCATCCAGCAGCAGCCGCGATCGGTTTGCGAATGGATGATGCCGTCCTTGGGGTTGACCGAGAACATCCCGCCGGAGGTCTCGTTCGCCAGGGTGCTCAGCGGGCCGTTGAGCACCCACTGCGTGTTGTGCGGGTCTTGCAGGTACACGTCGTAACTGTACTGGAAGTCCTTGGCGGCGCCGGTGTCGTGGCGGATAGCCAAGTCCTGGCGACCGTCGCCATTGATATCGGCGAAGTACAGCAAGCCGGACTCGCCCACCAGGTGCGCCGCATCGGTTTTACCGTCATTGTCCAGCGGCACATTGCCTGCCGGCGTTTCCAGCTGTTGGAGAATCTGCAGGGTGGCGTTGTCGCGCACCGTGACCAACGCCCGCGCCCGCTCGCGCAAGTCCTGGGGGACCTGCGGGAACAGCACCTCAACCAGGAACTGCCCACTGGGGTCATTGACCGAAAACGAACGGGGTTCGGCGATGGCCGAGGTGGCCAGGGACAGAGAAAGCAGCACACCGCTGACGAGCGAACGCATCCAAAGCATCCTTGCTGAAATTCGGGGGCGGCAGTGTAGCGGTTGTTTTCGAACAAATCGCTGTTTGGGTGCGCACATTGGCTGATATGTTTCGTGCCTCCCCCGCCAAGGAAAGTGCCATGCAACCATTAGCCGCAACCGCCGCGTTATTGATCATCGACATGCAGCAAGGCATGCACCAACCGGCGCTTGGGCGGCGCAACAACCCCGACGCCGAGCGGTACATGCAGCGCCTGCTGGGCGCGTGGCGGCACGCGGGCGGGCCGGTCGTACACGTGCGGCATATTTCCCGCACGCCTGGCTCCGTCTTTTGGCCGGGACAGCCAGGCTGTGAGTTCCAGGCCACGCTGCAACCGCTTGCGCACGAACATGTCGTCGAAAAAAACGTCCCGGATGCGTTCACACACACCGGGCTGGAGCGCTGGCTGCATACCCGTTCGATCAGGCAACTGGTGATCGTCGGGGTGATCACCAACAACTCCGTCGAGGCCACCGCGCGCTCGGGTGGCAACCTGGGGTTTGAGGTGATTGTGGCGTCGGACGCCTGTTATACGTTCGATCAGACAGACCTGTCGGGGCGCCTGTGGCCGGCTGAGGATGTACACGCGTTGTCGTTGAGCAACCTGGCGATGGACTACGCCAGGGTGGCCGCGACCGATGAGATCCTGATATCGAGTTAAAACACTTGTGCTTTCACCAGCATATCCAACAGCGACTCGGGGAATACCGTGTCCTGCGTCGATTGCAGCTCGTATGCCGACCACCAGCGATGGTCGGCCATGACCTGCGCCTCCTGCGCGGTCCATTCAGCCTTGGAAAGCGCCTCGCTTTGCACATGAACCACAAAGTAGCGCTCAACGGCGAGCACCGTCTCCCCACTGGGCAGCATCATCGGAAAACGGCGCTCAGCCACCGATGCCGCAACCGTCTTGATCTTGATGCCCGTCTCCTCACGCAGCTCGCGGATGGCAGCGGCCTCGAAGGTTTCGCCCTTCTCAACCCCACCGCCCGGCGTTGCCCAGTAATTCTTGCCGGCCAGCGCGCCTTCGTTATGCACGAACCTGAACAGCAATACCTCGCGTGCAGGGTTGATCATCAGGAGTCGTGCTGCGTTTCGCGTGCGCATTGGCTTTAATCCTGCCTTGAACTAGTGTCTCGATAGGTTTGCAGATAGGCCGTCAATAACAACGTGGCATGTTGTTCCAGTCCGGCCTCGAACGCAGGTGATGCATTGCCTTCGAGCAGTGTGCGCACCGGGCCGAAGACGGCACTGAGCGAAATGGCGGCGGTGAGCTTCGGGTCATCAAAATGCGCATCGGGTGCCGTCACCAACATGGCCGCGGTCACTGCGATCATACGCGCGTTAATACGGGCGACCAGCTCGCCGCCGCCGCGTTCGCCCGCAATTGCGTACAAGGCTTTAGAAACATCCTGGTCGCGTAATTTAGCCGCAACCAGCGCCAAGACTAGGCCGCGCGCCATTTCAGCCACCGGCATACCTTGATGGCTGACACAGGCCTGCTCAACCGTCTCGGCTACTCGATTCAGGTGCTTTTCCAATACGGCAGCCAGCAACGCGTCGCGATTGGGGTAGTACTGATAAAGGCTGCCCACCGACATGCCGGCGCGCTCGGCAACGCGAGTCGTGGTGCAGCGGATGAGGCCCTGTTGCGTCAAAACCTGAAGGGTTGCGGTGTGCAATGCGTCCACGGTCGCAGTTGATCGCGCTTGAACCGCTGATTTCCTTGGTTTCAAGGACGATTTCAATGTGCTCATGGAATGCGAATTCCAATATCTGAAGGATTCTTCATATTAAGGGCTTACTCGGTTGAAGCAAGGGCAACGGTTATGACCAGCTTGGCAAACGGCAGCACGTTTACATTCGGTAATCGCAAGGTCAACCGTATCGGCTACGGCGCGATGCAGTTGGCGGGCCCCGGTGTATTCGGCCCGCCGAAAAATCGCGACGCGGCGTTGGCAGTATTGCGTGAAGCCATCGCATCCGGCGTTAATCATATCGACACCAGCGATTTTTACGGACCGCATATTACCAATCAGATTATTCGCGAGGCCCTGCATCCGTACCCAGACGACCTTACCCTCGTTACCAAGATCGGTGCCCGTAGAGACGCTGCGGGCGGGTGGCTCGCCGCCTCGTCGAAAGAAAAGCTAACCCTGGCCGTGCATGACAATTTGCGCAACCTGGGCCTAGAGGTGCTGGACGTCGTCAATTTCCGTTGCACCCACAACATAATGGGGACCGGTGAAGGCTCGATTGCCGCCTCATTGGAGGCGCTTGCACAACTGCAACAACAAGGCCTGGTGCGCCATATCGGCATCAGTAACGTCACCCCGACCCAAGTGGCCGAGGCGCGCGGCGTCATCAAGTTCGTTTGCGTGCAGAACCTGTACAACATCGCGCAACAGCACGACAACGCCTTGATTGATGAGCTGGCGCGGGAGGGCATTGCCTATGTACCGTTCTTCCCGCTGGGCGGGTTTACCCCGCTACAGTCATCGACATTGTCCCATGTCGCCCAACGACTGGCGGTAACGCCCAAGCAATTGGCGCTGGCGTGGTTACTGCGACGTTCACCCAATATCCTGCTGATTCCCGGTACTTCATCGGTTGCTCATTTGCATGAGAACCTGGCTGTAGGCGAGTTAGAGTTATCGGATGATACGTTCGCAGAGCTGAATGGGATCGCGGGTTGACCTGCTGATGCAACTGCACGATGGCCTTGCGCAAATCACTCTGCATTTTTTCCCCCCTTGCGGGATAAGTGACCTGCGCAATCCTTGCGTCAAAAAGGCACAGGCGCCATCTTAACCCGCGATCACCTTGGAATAATCCATGCGAATTACCTGCCTCCACACCGCAGCCAGCAACATCGCGGTGTTTGACACGGCCGCAAAAACCCTCGGTCTCGGCCCCAACGTAGTGCGCCATGAGGTTCGCGCAGACCTCTTGGCGGCAGCGGAACAGGCAGGCTCGCTGACCGCAGAGATAGCCGCGTCAACCGCATCGGCGCTGCTCGCACTTGCCCGGCATGCTGACGCCGTTGTGCTCACCTGCTCCACCCTGGGGCCGGCGGTTGAGCTGATTGCGCCAGGCACACAAGTGCCCATTCTGAGAGCGGATGCAGCGCTGGCCGTCACTGCGGTTCAGGCCGAGGGGAAAATCGTGGTGCTGTGTGCCGTGAAGACAACCCTGGCACCCACCTCTGAATTATTTCAAGCAGCTGCGTTGTGCGCTAACGCATCCATCGAAGTGCAATGGGTTAACGGTGCCTGGGACCGGTTCAAGGCGGGCGATATCAACGGTTACCTGGCGATGGTCGCTCAGGCCGCCGATCAGGCCTACGAAGACGGCGCCTCGTTGGTGGTGCTGGCCCAGGCCTCGATGAGCAGCGCTGCCTCACAAGTCACCGCCGGGCCGCCTCCCCTCAGCAGCGCCACCGCCGGCTTGGCGGCGGCCATACAAGCCATTGGTTGATACTGGATTTACAAGGCTGTGCGACAGATACCGTTTTCAACAACAACCCAGATCAACTGTGGAAGCTGTCGAGTTCCAGCGAGGCTAGATAGCTGTTACGCATTGTCCTTCATGCACAAAGCGGGCGTGGTTGCCAGGGCCAGCGCCACTGTTGGCGCAGCAACAGTGGCCGGGCAGCTTGTGCTGAATCCACACACGCCATTGCGCCGCAAGACGCTCATATCCCTTTGAAATAAAAGCAATTTCCTTTCTGGCATGGCGCGTGCAATCACCCTTGCATTAACCCCGAAGGATGCTCCCATGCCCCACACCCTGCCCCAGGCGCTGTTGCGCCAAGCACACACGCGCGGTTCAGCGGTTGCCTTGCGCTACAAGCGTCTGGGCATCTGGCAGGTGCGCACCTGGAGTGAACTGGCCGGCGATGTCGGCGAGCTCGCCGCCGCACTGCACCAGCGGGGTTTGAGTGGCAACGACAACCTGTTGATCATCAGCCAGGCACGCCCCGAAGCCTTGCTGCTGGCATTGGCCGCGCAGTGGTTGGGCGCCAGCGTTACCTTGCTGGACCCCGAGCACGACAACCGCGCGGTGTTGGCCGAACGGCGGCCCAGCTTCGTGCTGGCGGAAGATCTGCAGGCGGTGCAGCAAATCGGTGAATACCGCGTGCTGATATACCTCGACGGGCGCGGTTTGAATCATCCGCACGCCGCCGGTTTGATCGCCTATGCCGACTTGAGCGCAAACGCTCCCGCCCCCGCCTGCGCCACGCAATCAAGCGCCCTCGCCTTTGTGTTTCACGCAGGCACCCCCGTGCAATTAAGCCATGCCCAATTGTTGGCCGGCGCCCGCACCCTGATCGCCCGAGAACACCTGACCTGCGATGAAGAAGCCCTCGCCGCGCGGGTATTCGCCGCCAGCGGCCAGGCGCGTTACCTGCTGGCGCCCTGGCTGCACGCCGGCTTCCGCCTGAATTTTCCCGAAGCGCTGGCCACCCGCGACACCGACCGTCGTGAGTTGGGCCCGACCCTGGTGCTGGGCACCCGCGAATCCTATGGGCGCCTGGAACAGTGGGTGGCTGAACGCCTGCCGTTGCCGGGTACGTTCAGTCATCGCCTGTACCGCTGGGCCATGCAACCCACCCCGTCGCCCGTTCGGCGTTGGCTGGGCCGCTGGCTGGTGCGCCGCCCATTGCTCGATGTGCTGGGCATGAGCCGCCTGCGCGTGCCGTTACTGGTGGGGCCGCCACTGGCCCCGCGGAGCGCGGCATTCTTTGGCGCGCTGGGTGTTCACCCCGGACATTGGCACGAGCCTTCCCCCCGCCACGCACCTACCGACCCCTTGCTGTCCCGGACTGCCTGAAGAGCCCTCCATGCGCGCACCCACTGACTCGGTTTTACTGCGGCTCGATGATATTTCCCTGTCGTTCAAGGGTATCAAGGCCATTACCTCTATCAGCTTCGACGTCAAGGCCGGCGACATTTGCGGGCTGATCGGCCCCAATGGCGCCGGTAAAAGCTCGCTGCTCAACGTGATCAACGGCGTCTACCATCCCCAGAGCGGCAGCATCCGCTATGCCGGCCGAACCCGCCGACGCATGCGCGCGCACCAGGCCGCCGAAGGTGGGATCGCGCGTACCTTCCAGAACATCGCGCTGTTCAAGGGCATGAGCGTGCTCGACAACGTGCTCACCGGGCGCAACCTCAAGCGCCGCAGCAGTTGGGTCGAACAGATGTTGCGCGTGGGCCGCGCCCCTCGCGAGGACGACGCCCACCGCCTGCATGCGGAACAGATCATCGCCTTTTTGCAAATTCATCCCTGGCGTCACGTGCTGGTAGGCACCCTGCCCTACGGCCTGCAAAAACGTGTGGAACTGGCCCGCGCCCTGGCCTCTGAACCGACCCTGTTGCTGCTGGATGAACCCATGGCCGGCATGAACGCCCAGGAAAAGGCGCAGATGAGCCAGTTCATCCGCGACATCAACCATGCGTTCGGCACCACCGTGGTGTTGATCGAACACGATATCGGCGTGGTCATGGGCTTGTGCGACCACGTGGTGGTGCTCGACTACGGTCGCAAGATCGGCGACGGCACGCCCGCACAGGTGCGCGCCAACCCGGCTGTCATCGCCGCCTACCTGGGTACCTGAGCATGCAATTTTTTTTCGAAGTGCTGATCGGCGGCCTGTTGGCGGGGGTGATGTATGCGCTGGTGGCGATTGGTTTTGTGCTGATCTACAAGGCCTCCGGCGTATTCAATTTTGCCCAGGGCGCCATGGTGCTGTTCGCCGCGCTGACCTTTGTCAGCCTGCTGGAACGCGGCTTTCCGTTTGCCTGGGCGTTCTTCGCCACCCTGGCGAGCATGGTGGCGCTGGCCTTGCTGATCGAAAAAGTGGTGCTGCGGCCGCTGGTCAATCGCCCGCCGATCATCCTGTTCATGGCGACCCTGGGCTTGTCGTACCTGATCGAAGGGTTGGCGCAATTTCTATGGGGCGCCCAGGTACACGGGCTGGACCTGGGCATCGCCGATGAACCGCTGGAAATCCGCGGCATGCTGCTCTCGCAATTCGACCTGTTTGCCGCCGCTACCGCCGCCGGGCTGGTACTGGCCCTGTCACTGCTGTTCAACAAGACACGCATCGGCCTGTCGTTGCGTGCGGTGGCCGATGATCCGCTGGCATCGATGGCGGTGGGCATTCGCCTGCCGCGTATCTGGGCGCTGGTGTGGGCGGTGGCCGGGTTTGTCGGGCTGGTGGCGGGCCTGCTCTGGGGCGCGCGCCTGGGCGTGCAGTTCTCGCTGTCGCTGGTGGTGCTCAAGGCGCTGCCGGTGCTGATCATCGGCGGATTCTCGTCCATCGGCGGCGCGATTGTCGGCGGCCTGATCATCGGCGCGGCAGAGAAAATCGCCGAGATCTACCTCGGGCCAATCATCGGCAGCGGCATTGAAAACTGGGTGCCTTATGTCCTGGCCCTGGTGTTTTTGTTGGTGCGACCGGCCGGGTTGTTCGGCGAGCGCGCAATCGAACGGGTTTGATGGTTTTTTGAGGAACTGCCTGCATGCTGTATCAAGAAGTCGGTCAAATCAGCACCTCCTACGCGGCCGAGCGCCGCACCTTTCGCCTGCGCCAGGACCGCATCGGGTTGTGGCTGCTGCTGGGCTTTGCCTTCGTGGCGATGCCCTGGCTGGGCAACGACTATTGGTTCAGCGCGATTCTGGTGCCGTTGCTGGTGCTGTCCCTGGCCGGGTTGGGCCTGAACCTGCTGACCGGCTACGCGGGGCAATTGTCGCTGGGCTCGGCGGCGTTCATGGCGGTGGGCGCGTTTGCCGCCTACAACCTGCAACTGCGCGTACCGGGTTTGCCCCTGCTGGTGAGCTTCGCCCTGGGCGGTGTGATCGCCGCGCTGGTGGCGGTGTTCTTTGGTCTGCCGAGCCTGCGTATCAAAGGGTTCTATTTGCTGGTGGCAACCCTGGCCGCGCAGTTCGTGGTGGAGTGGGTACTCACCCGCTTCAGTTGGTTTACCAACGACAACGCCTCGGGTGTGATCACTTCGCCGCCGCTGCGGGTTGCCGGGCTGGATTTCAGCTCGCCGCGTGGCCGTTATGTGCTGACGCTGGCGGTGGTGGTCGCGTTGTTCTGGCTCGGCAAAAACCTGGTGCGCAGCGAACTGGGCCGCAACTGGATGGCGGTGCGCGACATGGACACTGCCGCGGCCGTCATCGGCATCCGCCTGCTCAAAGCCAAGCTGCTTGCCTTTGCCATCAGCGGCTTTTACCTGGGCGTCGCCGGTTCGCTGTGGGCCTTCACCTACCTGGGCACCGTGGAGCCCCACGGCTTTGACCTGAGCCGCTCGTTCCAGGTGCTGTTCATCATCATTATCGGCGGCCTGGGCAGCGTGCTCGGCAATGTGCTGGGCGCGGCGTTCATCGTGTTGTTCCCGATCCTGCTGGGCAACCTCTTCGCGTGGTTGCCCGCTGGGTTGATGGACGCGGGCCAGCTGGAAAACATCCAGAAAATGCTCTTCGGCGCGCTGATCATCACCTTCCTGATCAAGGAACCTGAAGGGCTGGCCCGGCTGTGGCAGCGCTTTCGCCAACGGGCCAGGGTCTGGCCGCTGCGTTACTGAACTCCCCCCTACCGCTCTCGAGGAATTGCCTTCATGACACACCGCTTATCGCTGCGCCGCCTGGCACTGAGCCTGGCCTTGATGACCGCCGGGCTTGCCAGCGGCGCCCAGGCCGCCAACGAACAGTACTTCCCGCTGCAAAGCTACCGGGTCGGGCCTTACGCGGCCGGCGGTACGGGGTTCTTCGGCGGGTTTATAGACTACCTGCAATACATCAATGCCAAGGGCGGGGTGAATGGGGTCAAGTTGACCTGGAGCGAATGCGAGACCGAGTACGTGGTAGAAAAAGGCGTCGAATGCTACGAGCGCCTCAAGGGTGGGCTCAACGGCGCAGCGGCGGCGGCCACCAACCCACTGTCGGTGGGCATCGCCTACGCCACGCTGGACCGCTCGACCGCCGACAAACTGCCGCTGATCACCATCAACCACGGCCGTACCGACTCCACCGACGGCAGTGTGTTCCCCTACGTGTTTCCGCTGCAACTGAACCCGTATTCGGAAGTCTCGGCGATCATCAACTACATCGGCCAGCGCGAAGGCGGTGCCGACCAGCTCAAGGGCAAGAAAATCGCCGTGCTCTATCACGGTTCGCCCTACGGCAAAGAAACCAACGGCGTGCTGGAAACCCTCGCGAAAAACGCCGGCTTCGAACTGACGTTGCTGGAAGTGCCACACCCCGGCAACGAACAGCAATCGCAATGGCTGAACATCCGCCGCCTCAAGCCGGACTGGGTAATCCTGCGCGGCTGGGGGGTAATGAACCCGGTGGCGCTCAAGTCCGCGCAGAAAGTCGGCTACCCGGCCGATCACATCATCGGCAATATCTGGAGCAACTCGGAAGAAGACGTAGTGCCGGCCGGCAACGCGGCGAAGGGCTATATCGCGATCACCACGCACCCGTCGGGCACCGACTTCCCGGTGCTGCAAGGCATCAAGCAAAGCGTCGTCGACGCCGGCAAAGGCAACCTGGCCGACCCGAAACGCTTCGGCACGGTGTACTACAACCTCGGCGTGGTAAACGGCATTCTCAACGTCGAAGCCGTACGCCTGGCCCAGCAAAAATACGGTGACAAGCCCTTGACCGGCGAGCAGGTCCGCTGGGGCTTCGAACACCTCAACCTCGACGACGCACGCCTGCAAGCCCTGGGCGCCAAAGGCCTGGTGCAACCGCTGAAACTGTCCTGCGCCGACCACGAAGGCGGCGGCGCGGTGCGCTTTCAGCAATGGGATGGGCAACGCTGGAACCTGATCAGCGACTGGGTACAGGCCGACCGAGCCTTGTTGCGGCCGATCATCGAAGCATCGGCGGCGCAGTATGCGAAGGAGAAAGGCATCACGCCGAGGGATTGCAGCAAGGAACAGTAGGATTACTCAGCTGCAACGCAATTCAAATGTGGGAGGGAGCAAGTCGAACCGTCGCACCGCCCCTCCCACCTTTAGACCGCAGTGCTTCAGTTGACTCCCAGCTCCACCACCCCGCCATTCAACCGCACCGGCCACACCCGCAAGCGCTGGTTCGGCGCCTCCAGGCACTGGCCGTCCTGCAAACGGTAATGCTGTTTGTAGATCGGCGCAGCCACCACCAGCTCCCCCTTGATACTGCCCACCAAACCGCGCCCGATCACGTTCGCGCCGGATTCCGGGTCGTGGTTGTCGATGGCGTACAGCGTCTGGTCCTGCGCGCCGGGCAGGTAGAACAGCGCCACCTGCGCGCCGTCGAGCCACACCACCACGCCGGAGTTGCTCACCAGATCGGTCTCGTTGCACACGCTTTTCCAGGCGGCCAGGTGTCGCTGAGTGTTGGGCTGGCTCATCAGGCAATCTCCTCGATGACGGGAATCAGGTTGAGTTCGGCGGCCATGATCGGCCGGCGCTGGCCACGTTCCTGGACAAAGTGGATGTCCGGATCGGGGCGCTTGTCGTTGACGAAGGTGCGAAAGCGCTTGAGTTTTTCCGGGTCTTTAAGGGCATTGGCCCATTCGCATTCGTAGCGGTCGACCACAAGCTGCATCTGCGCTTCCAGCTCGGCACCCAGGCCCAGGCTGTCGTGCACGATCACATCCTTGAGGAAATCCAGGCCACCTTCCAGGCTTTCGCGCCACACCGAGGTGCGCTGCAGCTTGTCGGCGGTGCGGATGTAGAACATCAGGAAACGGTCGATGTACTGGATAAGCGTGGCGTCGTCGAGGTCGGTGGCGAACAGTTCGGCATGGCGTGGGCGCATGCCGCCATTGCCGGCGATGTAAAGGTTCCAGCCCTTCTCGGTGGCAATCACGCCCACATCCTTGCTCTGCGCTTCGGCGCACTCACGGGTGCAACCCGACACCGCGAACTTGAGCTTGTGCGGCGAACGCAGGCCCTTGTAGCGGTCCTCGATCAGCAAGGCCATTTTCACGCTGTCCTGCACGCCATAACGGCACCAGGTGCTGCCCACGCAAGACTTTACCGTACGCGTGGATTTGCCATAGGCGTGCCCGGTTTCAAAGCCGGCGGCGATCAGTTCGGCCCAGATGTCCGGCAGCTCGTGCAGTTGCGCGCCAAACAGGTCGATGCGCTGGCCGCCGGTGATCTTGGTGTAGAGGTCGTATTTCTTCGCCACTTCGCCGATCACAATCAGCTTGTCGGCGGTGATCTCGCCGCCCGGAATGCGCGGCACCACAGAGTAGGTGCCGTTCTTTTGCATGTTGGCCATGAAGGTGTCGTTGGTGTCCTGCAACGGCACCAGCGAGGCGTCCATGATCGGTTGGTTCCAGCAGGAAGCCAGGATCGAGCCCACCGCCGGTTTGCACACGTCACAGCCGGTATGGCCGCGCCCGTGTTTGGCCAGCAGTTCTTCGAAGGTGATCACCCCTTCCACACGCACCAGGGCGTACAACTCCTGACGGGTATAGGCGAAGTGTTCGCACAGGCTCTTGTCGACGCTGACGCCACGGGCAATCAACTCATGCTCGAAGACCTGCTTGAGCAAGCCGGCGCAACCACCGCAACCGGTGCAGGCCTTGGTCTGCGCCTTGAGCTGGCCGAGGTCGCTGCAGCCGGCATCGATGGCCGAGCAGATCGCGCCCTTGTTGACGTTGTGGCACGAGCAAACAGTGGCCGACTCCGGCAACGCGCCTGGCCCAAGGGTGGGCGCGCCGGCGGACGACGGCAGGATCAGGCTGGCCGGTTCGGCGGGCAGCGCAATCGCGTTCTGCATGTATTGCAGCAAGGTGTCGTAGTAGCTGTTGTCGCCGACCAGCACCGCGCCGATCACATGCTTGCCACTTGCGTCCACCACCAGGCGGCGGTAGCTGGCGCTCGCCTCGTCGACGAACTGATAGCTGCGCGCACCCGGCGTGTGGGCGTGGGCGTCGCCAATGGAGCCCACGTCGACGCCGAGCAACTTGAGCTTGGTCGACATATCGGCCCCTACGAACGGCTCGGCGGCCTGCCCGCACAACAGCGCGGCAACCCCTCGGGCCATCTGGTACCCCGGCGCGACGAGGCCGAACAGGCTGCCGTTCCACGAGGCGCACTCGCCAATCGCGTAGATGTGCGGGTCGCAGCTCAGGCATTCGTCGTTGATCACCACACCGCCACGCGGGCCGATTTCCAGGCCGGCCTGGCGTGCCAGCGCGTCCTGGGCACGGATACCGGCCGAGAACACGATCAGGTCGGTTTCGAGAAACTCGTCATTGGCAAAGTTCATGCGGTAGCGGTACTGCTCGCCCGCGCTGATCGACTGAGTGGCGCGGGACAGGTGCACACCCACGCCCAACCGCTCGATCTGGGCCTTGAGCGCCAGGCCGCCAAAGTCATCCAGTTGCACCGGCATCAAGCGCGGCGCGAATTCCACCACGTGGGCTTCCAGGCCGAGGCTTTTCAAGGCATTGGCGGCTTCCAGGCCGAGCAGGCCACCGCCGACCACCACGCCACGCCGGGCATTGGCCGCCGCCGCGCGAATGGCATCGAGGTCTTGCAGGGTGCGATACACCAGCCGCGAATCGCCTTCGGCGCCTTCAATCGGCGGCACGAACGGGTAAGAGCCGGTGGCCAGCACCAAGCTGTCGTAGGCCACACAGCCTTGCGCGGTGATCACCTCGCGGCGTGCGCGATCAATTTCCAACACCGGTACACCCAAGTGCAAGGTCACGCCCGGCGTCTGGTACAGCGACGCCTCGGACAGCGCCAACGACTCGGCGTCGCGGCCGGTGAAGTATTCGGACAGGTGCACACGGTCATAGGCACGCATCGGCTCTTCGCTGAACACATGCAACTGGTAGTGCTCCAGCGCCCCGCGCTGGATCAACTGCTCCACGCAATGGTGGCCGACCATGCCATTGCCGACGACGATCAGGGTTTTCAGCTCTTTCAGATTGGCGATCTTGGAATTCATATCAGCACCCGACGACGCTCATCACGGTTAAAAAAAGCAAAAAAAAACGCCTGAAACCTTACGGTTCCAGGCGTCTTTGCCTGTTCTTTTGCGGGATCGGTTCGGACGACATCGCCGGATCCATCGCTTTATGCCCATGACCTTTTATGGCCTGTCGATCGTCGTTGACCGAGTGGGTTGAAGGGGAGCTTGCAGGCTCTGTGCCAATCCGGCGCAAGCCTGTTGTCACGGCTGCGCAAGGCCTTCAACCGCGCCCAACACCTGCGATTGCGCCTCCAAGTGGTGCGCCTCGCCTCAAAACAGCGCACCTGCCCCCGCCGGTTTACCGATGCGACGTGTGGCGAGCGAGCTTGCCCCGCGCAGTACAGCAAGCCCCGCGCCTCACCAAAAGCCGCTTATGCCACGGGTTGGAAAAGCTGGCGCGTGACTTGCTAGGAACACCTCAAGAGCAATCAACGCTGATTGCCCACACACGACAAAGGCGCCGTGCAGCCCCCGTTTTCAAACGGAGGGTTGCAGGGCGCTTTTTTGTTGTCGGGCAAAAAAAGTTTCGAGGGTTACAGATGGCAAACCAGAACGTACACAGCGTCTGTCCTTATTGTGGCGTGGGCTGCGGCATCGTCATGCAGGTCCAGAACAATAAAGTGGTCAAGGTCGTCGGCGACAAGGACCACCCCACCAACTTCGGCCGCCTGTGCACCAAGGGCACCACCTGCGGGCAAGCCATCGCCGAGTCCGGGCGCATGGAAAACGCTTACCTGCGGGAGAACCGCGAGCACGACCCAGTGCGTATCGCCATGGATACCGCCATCGACGAAACCGCCGGGCGCTTGCGCCACATCCTCGACCGCGATGGCCCCGATGCGCTGGCGTTCTACGTGTCCGGGCAGATGTCGCTGGAAGCCCAGTACCTGATCAATAAACTGGCTAAGGGTTTTGTACGCACCCGCAATATCGAATCCAACTCGCGCCTGTGCATGGCCAGCGCGGGCAGCGGCTACAAACTCTCGTTGGGCTCCGACGGCCCGCCGGGTTCCTATGAAGATTTCGACCGCGCCGACCTGTTCTTTGTGATCGGCGCCAATATGGCTGACTGTCACCCGATCCTGTTCCTGCGCATGATGGACCGGGTCAAGGCCGGGGCGAAGCTGATCGTGGTTGACCCACGGCGCAGCGCCACCGCCGATAAGGCCAACCTTTATCTGCCGGTCAAACCGGGCACCGATCTCGCCCTGCTCAATGGTTTGCTGCACCTGCTGGTTAAAAACGGCCATACCGACCCGGCCTTTATTGCCGCGTTCACCGAAGGTTGGGAGGCCATGCCGGGTTTCCTCGAGGATTACCCGCCGCATACCGTCGCCCAGATCACCGGCCTTGCCGAAGCGGATATCCGCCAAGCCGCCGAGTGGATCGGCCACGCCGCCGAATGGATGAGTTGCTGGACCATGGGCCTCAACCAGAGCACCCATGGCACGTGGAATACCAACGCCCTGTGCAACCTGCACCTGGCCACCGGCGCAATCTGCCGCCCCGGCAGCGGGCCGTTTTCCCTCACCGGCCAACCCAATGCCATGGGTGGCCGCGAGATGGGCTACATGGGCCCGGGCCTGCCGGGGCAACGCTCGGTGCTGGTGGCAGCCGACCGCGCCTTTATCGAGGACCTGTGGCAAATCCCCCACGACAGCCTGCCGCGCGAAGCAGGCACCGGCACCGTGGCGCTGTTCGAGCAGATGGCCGCCGGGCAGATCAAGGCGTGCTGGATCATCTGCACCAACCCGGTCGCCAGCGTGCCGAACCGTCAGACCGTGATCGATGGCCTGCGCGCCGCCGAGTTGGTGATCACCCAGGACGCGTTCCTCGACACCGAGACCAACCGCTACGCCGACATCCTGCTGCCCGGCGCGCTGTGGGCCGAAGCCGAAGGGGTGATGATCAACTCCGAGCGCAACCTGACCTTGATGCAAAAAGCCGTCGAGCCTCCCGGCGAGACCTTGCCCGACTGGCAAATCATCGCCCAGGTCGCCTGCGCGATGGGGTTTGCCGAGGCCTTCACCTACGCATCCGCCAGCGAAGTGTTTGAAGAAATCAAACGCGCCTGGAACCCCAAGACCGGCTACGACATCCGCGGCGCCAGTTACGCGCGCCTGCGCCAACAACCGCTGCAATGGCCGCTCGCCACGGCGGATGCGCCGGCTCGCAACCCGATCCGCTACCGTGATCACGGCACCCTCGCCTTCGCGACCGACAGCGGCAAAGGTCAGTTTTTCCCGCGCCCGCACATGCCGCCGGCGGAAATGCCCGATGACGCCTTCCCCTTCGTGCTCAACACCGGTCGCGTGCAGCACCAGTGGCACACCCTGACCAAGACCGGCAAGGTCGCCACCCTGAACAAACTGAACCCCGGCCCGTTCGTGGAAATCCACCCCGACGATGCCGCGCGGCTGGGCATCAGGGCCAAGGACCGGGTGCAGGTGCGCTCCCTGCGCGGCCACGCGGTGCTGCCCGCCGTGATCACCGAGCGGGTACGCCCCGGCAGCTGTTTCGCGCCGTTTCACTGGAACGATGTGTTTGGCGAGCACCTGGCGATCAACGCGGTGACCCACGACGCGGTCGACCCGATTTCGCTGCAGCCCGAATTCAAGTGTTGCGCGGTTGCCCTGGCGCGGGTCGAGTTGATCGATCACCAGTTCCTCGACCAACCGGCCTCCACCCATCCTGACCTTGCAGAGGACCTCGCCATGTCGCGCGCCGACGCTTTCGCCGAACTCGCCGGTATTCGCAATGTGCCTGCACCGTCACTCAGTGATAGCGAGCGCAGCTACCTCGCCGGGTTCCTCAGCGGCCTGCAATCCGTTGCCGGGAGCCAGGCCCACGGGGTACCGGTGATGCCGGCGAGCGCGCCGTTGGCCGAGCAAACGCGGCTGTGGCTGGACGGTATGCTCGCGGGGTTATTCAGTCGCGCGCACACCACCCCGGCGCCCTCCCCGGACGTCACCCTGTTGTGGGCCTCGCAAACCGGCAACGCCGAAGCCCTGGCTGAACGGTTCGCCAAGCGCCTGCGCGAAGGCGGCATCAGCGTCGAACTGAGCGCGATGGCGGACTTCCCGGCCAGCAGGTTGGCCAACACGCAGAACCTGGCGCTGATCAGCAGCACTTTTGGCGACGGCGACGCGCCGGACAATGGCGAAGCCTTCTGGCACAGCCTCAGCACCGTCGAAACACGCCTGGAGTCGCTGCGTTTTGCAGTGCTGGCCTTGGGCGATCCGAATTACGACCAGTTCTGCAAACACGGCAAGCGCCTCGACCAGCGCCTGCTGGAACTGGGCGCCACGCGCCTGTTGGAACGGGTGGACTGCGACACCGAATTTGAAGAACGCGCCGATGCCTGGCTGACGCGCTTGCAGCAAACGCTGCACCCGACAAAATCCGTTATCCAAGCCACGCCCGCCGGCAAAACCAAGCTGCACGGCTCACGGCTGCTGCTCAACCGGCACCTGAACCCCCACAGCCAACACAAGGAAACCCGCCAGTTCGCCCTCGACCTCGCGGACTCGGGGCTGACCTATGAACCCGGTGACGCCCTTGGCGTGCGGCCGCGTAACTGCCCGGAATTGGTCAGCGAACTGCTCGACCTGACGCGCCTTGGCGCCAACACCACGGTAAACATCGACACCTTCGGCGATGTGCCGCTGCAACAGGCCCTGACCCAGCATTTCGAAATCGCCCGGCCCAGCAGCGAGACCCTTGCCTTTATCGCCGAGCGCAGCGCCAACCCAGGCCTTGAGCAATTATTGCGGCCCGAGCACAAGGCCCAACTGAACGAGTGGCTGTGGGGCCGGCAACTGGTGGATGTGCTGCAACACTACCCCATCGACTGTTCGGCGGATGAGTTGCTCGGCACCCTCAGGCGCCTGCAACCGCGCCTGTACTCGATCGCTTCCAGCGCCAAGGCGCACCCGCAGGAAGTGCACCTCACCGTGGCGGCCGTGCGGTATGGCAAGCGCAAGGGCGTGTCGTCGACCTTCCTCGCCGACCGTGTCGGTGACGGCGAGGTGCCGGTGTTTGTGCAACCGTCCAAGCACTTTCGCACGCCCCGCGACGGCGATGTGCCCATGATCATGATTGGCCCGGGAACCGGCGTGGCGCCGTTCCGCGCGTTTTTGCAGGAACGCCGCGCCCTCGGGCACCCGGGGCGCAACTGGTTGTTCTTTGGCGAACAGCACGCCGCCAGCGACTTCTATTACCAGGACGAACTGCAAGGCATGCAACGCGACGGTTTGCTTACCCATCTGAGCCTGGCGTTCTCGCGCGACCAGGCGCAGAAGATCTATGTGCAGGACCGCATCCGCGAACAGGGCGCCGAGCTGTGGCGCTGGTTGCAGGACGGCGCCAGGCTGTACATCTGCGGCGACGCCAGCCATATGGCCAAGGATGTCGACCAGGCACTGCGTCAGGTGGCGCAAACCCACGGCGGGCTTGGTGCGCAGAGCGCCGTGGAGTATTGGCGCCAACTGAGCGAGCAGAAACGTTATCTGCGTGATGTGTATTGATTGGATACAGAACAATCGCGTTTTGTATTGTGTACAAAAAACCCTAAAGATTTACCTTGGCCGGGCCGAAACATCAGTGATAGCAAATCGCCGTGGTTCTTTTTCTGGAACCTGACGATTTGGCCGCCCTCTACGCTGATGGTCGTCTCGATGAAAATTAAAAATAAGCTTGTACTGGCTTTTGTCTCCGTTGCGTTTATCCCGGTAAGCCTGGTGGCGGTGATCTCTGTGATGAATACACGGACCCAGGCGGTCGATCAGTTCATCGACGGCAGTACCCGCGAAATCCGCCAGATCGACGGTAACATCCGTCAGTTCTTCGACGGCACGCAGCAAAACGTCGATCAGATGGCCACCGATCCTGTATACACGTCCATCGACACGCTGAAGAACTACCAACCCGCCGACGCCGCGAGCCAGCCGATGCCGGCGGCCGCGCAGGCGGTTATCGAGCGCTTCGCGCGTTTCGGCGCGACCCACCCGGCGGCGGCGATCCTGTCCATCGGCCTGGAAGACGGTACCTACGTCAAATGGCCGGATGACCCGCAACTGGCTAAATACGATCCCCGTGCGCGCCCCTGGTACAAGGCGGCAATGGCCAGCCCCGGCAAAACCGTGCGCACCCCGGCGTATTACTACGACAAAGACGACGTGGCCCTGGTCGGCACCGCGCGCGCGTTGCTGGACAACGCCGGCAAAGCCAAAGGCGTCTTCGTGGTCAGCGTGTCGCTGAAAAACCTCACCGAGCTGGTCAAGAGCATCAAGCTCGGCGAAAGCGGCTACGTGATGCTGATCGAAGACGGCGTGGTGCTGGTCGACCCGCGCGACGCCGCCCACAGCTTCAAACCGCTCAAGGATCTCGGTGCGGCCTATGCGCAGCTGGCGAATACCGCCCAAGGCTCTACCGATGTGGAGATCGACGGCGTGCGTTACATGGCCAACGTGTGGACCTCCCCCGGCCTGGGCTGGCGTTATATCGGGCTGATCGAACACAACGAAGTGATGGCCGAAGCCACGCGCATGACCTACCTCACCGTGGCCATCGTCGGCGTGCTGGTGCTGATCTTCGGGTTGCTCGCGGCGGCGTTTTCCAAGGTCATCGTCAAGCCCATCGGCCAGGTCAGCACCGGTTTGCAGTCCATCGCCCAAGGCGAGGGCGACCTGCGTCATGAATTGCAGGTGCAGGGCAAGGATGAAACCGCCGAACTGGCGGGCTGGTTCAACAAGTTTCTCGCGGCCATTCGCCAATTGATCCAGCACATCGGCGCGGCCTCGGCCAATTTGCAGAACGCCTCGAAGGTCAACAGCGAGGTGGCGCATAACATGAACGAGGCCGCCGGGCGCCAACGCGAGGCAGTGGAACTGGTGTCGACGGCATTCAACGAAATGGTCGCCACCGCCAACGAAGTCGCCCGTTCGTGCAGCGGCGCCGCCGAGTCCGCCGAAAATGGCCACCGCCGCGTCGCCGAAGGCAAGCAGCAGATCGAGCTGACGACCGAAAACGTCAACCGCCTGGGCCGCCGCCTCACCGAATCGTCCCAGGCCATGGTCGAGCTGGAGGCCGGCAGCCGCAGCATCAACCAGATCCTCGGCACCATCCGCGCGATTGCCGAACAGACCAACCTGCTGGCGCTCAACGCCGCGATTGAAGCCGCGCGGGCCGGCGACCAGGGCCGGGGGTTTGCGGTGGTTGCAGACGAAGTCCGCGCACTGGCCAAGCGCACCTCCGATTCCACCAGTGAGATCGAGCAACTGCTCGGCACCCTGGGCAGCAAGACCGAAGAAGTCACGCAGAAAATGGGCAGTTGCCTGGACCTGTCAAAGGCCAGCGTGTCGTCCATCGAAAGCGCGCGGGACAGCTTTGAGGGTATCCAGTTATCGGTGAATGAAATCCGCGACCAAAACCTGCAAATCTCCGCCGCCGCCGAGGAGCAACACAGCGTCGCCGAAGAGATCAACCGGCACATCCAGCAGATCTACGACGAAGCACGGCTGGTGGAAAGCCTGGCCAACTCCGCACAGGACGACTCGGGACGGTTGTCGAACCTGTCGGATGAGCTGAATGGATTGGTGGGGCGGTTCAAATCGTAAAGGGCTGGATGCCGGCCCGGCGGTGAACACCGATGTCGGTAACAACAGAGATCAAATGTGTGGGGGCTTGCTTCCGATAGCGGTGTGCCAGCCACCCCACCAGCCAGCCCTGCCGCCGCCATCGAAGCCTCGCTGAAGCTCGACATCTCCCGCAGGGGGATTGGCGGCGGCTGCAGTTCTCATGTGCGATGCACCTCAATCACCACCCCCTCCTCCTCACTCGGCACACAGAAATGGCGTGTGATCAGATCAAACTCGGCATCCGTCGCGGCGAAATCATGGTCACCGCGCGCATTGCGCGCATGCAGCCGTGCACGGCACGTGTCGTCGTCGAGCTCGAGGTAGTGCAGGCGGTGCGGCACCTGGGCTGCCTGGGCCAGGCCAACCAGCCATTCGCGTTGGCTCAGGGTATTGGCCGGAAAATCCAGCACCACGTTATTGCCTGACGCCAGCAGGTTGATAACCAGCGGCCCCAACACCCCACGAATGCGCTGGGCGCAGCGCAGGTAGTCGCTGATCGACAGGATTTCGCCGGGGTACAACTGCGCAAGCCACTGGTCTTCGCTCAGCAGTATCGCGCCGTGTTCAACGGTGAGGCGGTGGGCAAGCGTTGACTTGCCCGAGGCGATCTTGCCGCACAGCAGGTGCAGGGTTGGCATGGGGATGCTTCCTTTGTGTGGCACTGAAGCATGCCATCTTTGACGCTGTTTCCTAACATTTCAGCGTCAATTGCCCTGAACTTTCCTACTTGCGCTGCGTTCACTTCCTATGTGCTGCCCCGACCTGGGGCGTTGATAACGTTGGAAAGCAACAAGGAGTCGCCGCCACCATGACTACCCTCTCCACCTACCGCCCTACGCCAGGCCCGCTGCACGCGACCTTGCTCGCCGGCACCGTGCCGTTGTTCCTTGGCGCCCTGCTCAGTGACATTGCCTACGGCAAGACCTACCAGATTCAGTGGGCCAACTTCGCCTCGTGGTTGATTGCCGGCGCGCTGGTGTTTGCCGGGCTTGCGCTGTTGTTTGCGCTGGTCAACCTGGTGCGCGCCGAACACAAGGCCGGGCAGCCGCTTGCGTACTTCCTGTTGTTATTGGCGACGTGGGTGCTCGGCTTGGTCAACGCGTTCCAGCATGCCAAGGACGCCTACGCGATGATGCCCACCGGCCTGGTGCTGTCGGCGATCGTTGCCGTACTGACGCTTGCGGCGACCTGGATCGGGCTGCGTTCGGGAGGTGCCCGATGAAAACGTCCAGCACATTGACCCTGTTGAGCGCCGCCCTGTTGCTGAGTGCCTGCGGTGGTGAAGGCGACAAGACCCAGGCCCACGGCCCCGATCCCAAACTGGCCGAGCAACAAAGCAGCCTGATACCAAGCATGAAAATCGCCGAACCGACCCCCTGGGGCGAGCAGAAACCCAAGGTACCCGAAGGCTACAGCGTCACGGCCATCGCCACCGACCTGGCGATCCCGCGACAGACGCTGGTGCTGCCCAACGGTGACGTCCTCGTCGCAGAAGGCCGTGGCGGCAGTGCGGCCAAGCTCAAGCCCAAGGATGTGATCGCCAGCCTGATCAAGGCCCAGGGCAACACCCAGGTCAAGGGCGGCAACCGCCTGACGCTGCTGCGCGATGCCGATGGTGACGGCACCTACGAACTGAAGACGGTGTTTGCCGAGAACCTCAACGCGCCCTACGGCCTGGCGTTTGCCGACGGCAAACTCTATGTGGCCAACCAGGACGCGCTGGTGCGCTTCGATTACACCGACGGCCAGACCAAAGCCGCCGGCGCGCCGACCAAAGTCACCGACCTGCCGGCGCAGATCAACCATCACTGGACCAAATCCCTGGCCATCAGCGCCGACGGGCGCCAGCTGTATGTGGGCATCGGTTCCAACAGCAACGTCACCGAACGCGGCATGGAAGTGGAAATCGACCGTGCCATGGTCTGGCAGATCGACGCCGCCACCGGCGCGCATAAACCCTACGCCACCGGCCTGCGCAACCCCACGGCACTGACCATGCAACCCGGCACCGGGCAACTGTGGACAGTGGTCAACGAACGTGACGAACTCGGCCCCGACCTGGTGCCCGACTACCTGACGTCGGTGCGTGAAGGCGCCTTCTACGGCTGGCCCTACAGCTACTGGGGCCAGAACGTCGACCCGCGCGCCCAACCGCAGGACCCGGCCAAAGTCGCCGCCGCGATCAAACCGGATTACAGCCTGGGCTCCCACGTGGCCGCGCTGGGCGTGGACTTTTCCATCCCGGCCATGGGCGACACGTTTGCCGACGGGGTGTTTGTGGGTGAACACGGCAGTTGGAACCGCCCGAACCCGGTGGGCTACAAGGTGATCTTCGTGCCGTTCAGCAACGGCAAGCCATCCGGCGAGCCGATTCATTTTGCGACCGGTTTTCACGGGGACGACGGCAAGACCCGCGGGCGCCCGGTGGGGGTGACGGTGGACCCAAAAGGTGCGCTGATCATCGCCGATGACCTGGCCAATACCGTGTGGCGGGTGACGCGGACTCAGTAACCGCTGATACCTGTCTGCCTGATGGAGATCCAAATGTGGGAGGGCTGTGCCCCTCCCACATTAAACTGCGCAGTTTGTAAGATTTTTATACGATCAATATTGATTTTTCGACTGGCGTTCGCGGGGGACGATGGCCCCCAAAGGTGCTCAGCTGTCGCCTTCACTCTGCAACTGCGCCTCCAGCCAGCCGAGCAACGCCGCTACCTCTGCCCGGCTGCCCGCCTCTTGATGCCGGTAAATCGAAATCGCCTCGGGCAGGTACACCCGCTCGGCGCATGGCCGCACCAGCGCACCACTTTCAATCAACCGGCCCGCCGTACGCTGCCAACCCATGGCGACTCCGTGCCCCTCCACTGCTGCCTGCAACATCAGCGGGTAGCTATCGAACGTGACACTGCGCGCATCCTCGGCCAATGCCTGACCGAACACTTGCAACCAGCTTTCCCACTCCATCAGGTGCGGAGGCTCGGAGCTGTGGTGCAAAAACGTGCATGACTGCAATTGGGCCAGCGACAGCGGTTTTGGCGCGGCGAGATAGGCCGGGCTGCACACTGGAAATACCTCGTCGGAGGCGGTGAACATCAACGGATGCGCGCCACTGGCGCGCCGCGTGCTTTGTAGGGCGACGTCGAAGGGGTCATTGAATTCCGTCAAAGGGCGGGTGGAGGTCACTACCTGGATTTCGATCTGTGGGTATTGCTGGTGGAAGCTCGACAGACGCGGCATCAGCCAATAAAACGCTTCGCACAACTGACAGAGCAACACCACCCGGTTGCTGTGTGGTGAGGCTCGCAAGCGGGCGGCGCTGTCACGGATGCTGTGCAATGCGTCGCTGACCACGCGCGCCAGGTCCTGCCCTTGCGGGGTGAGGAACACCGCACGGTTGCGCCGATAAAACAGCTTCACCCCGAGGTTGTCCTCTAGCCCGCGTATCTGGCGGCTGATGGCGGCCTGAGTAATGTGCAGCTCATCACCCGCCTTGGAAAAACTACCCAGGCGCGCCGCCGCTTCAAACGGCAACAAACTGGCCAGGGGCGGTAGGGTTTTGCCGAGCGTATTCATAATGGGAGGTTATGCATCCAGGGCCGAGAACTCGTTTGTAGCACAGCGGCAGGCCTGGGCACCATGCACCCACTCCCTGATGGATAACCCTGATGAACTCAATGCAAACGTCGATGCGCACCGGCGTGGCGCTGGCGGTGGTGGCGACCCTGGGCTGGGCGCTGAACTTCATCACCCCTTACGTCAGTGGCGCCTATAGCCTCTACGACCTGATGGTGGTGCGGTTTCTGATTGCAGGAATATTGGGCCTGATGGGTACCCTGCTGTACCGTGCCCACCTGCGTGTGCTCGGGCCAGGCCAATGGTGCGTCGCCGCAGCGCTCGGCGCACTCGGTTGCCTGGGGTACGGCGTGTGCATCGCTGCGGGTGTGGTATTCGGCGGCCCGGTACTGACGCCCACGTTGGTCGGCCTGGTTCCGGTGTTGCTGGCGCTGGTGGGCAATGCCAGCGACAAGACCGTGCAGTGGCGTCGGCTGGCGACGCCGCTGGCCAGCGTAACGGCAGGGTTGTTGCTGTCGAATCTCAGCAGCGCGCATCAGCCGTCATTGGGCATCGTCGCCTGGCTGGCCGGGTTGTTTTTTTCGGTGGGTGCAGTGGCCTTGTGGGTTGGCTTCAGTGTGATCAACCAACGGCAATTGATGAAACTGCCGGCGTCAGCCACCGGGCTCTGGAGCGCGCTGATGCTGCTGGGCGCAGGGCTCGCGACGCTGTGCCTGCTGCCTGTTGCGCTGGCGCTGGGCTTGCTCGAACTGCCAACCGCAGGTTTCAGCCTGCCCCAGGCAGGACCGTTGTATGCCTGGGGTTTGATCATCGCGGTGATGTCCACCGTGGTGGGCGCCTGGGCCTGGAACGCCGCAACCCGGCGCCTGCCCATGGTACTGAGCGGGCAATTGATTGCCCTCGAGTCGCTCTTCGCCACGCTGCTCGGCCTAGGGTTTCACGGGCGCTGGCCAACGCCGACGGAAACGGCAGGCCTGGCCGCCGTGCTGATGGGCGTGGTAATGGCGGTGCGGATCATCCTGAGCGGGGCAAGCGTCCCTGTAAAACGGGGCTTGATCGACTCAAGCCCCGGCCGCTTTACAGATCAGTGATTTCCTTGTGGCGCGGCACCAGCGTCTTCATCACGCTCCAGGCCACCAGATACGCCAGCGCGCAGATGGCGAACATGATCATGTAGCCGGTGTGGATGTCGTTGATCGACTTGTAGTAGTCGAACACCCAGCCGCCGATCTTGGTCATCACCACGCCGCCCAGACCACCGGCCATGCCGCCAATGCCCACCACCGAGGCCACGGTTTTCTGCGGGAACATGTCGGACACGGTGGTGAAGATATTGCACGACCACGCCTGGTGCGCGGAGGCGCCCACGCCGATCAACACCACCGGTACCCAGAAGCTGATATAGCCGAGCGGTTGGGCCAGCAACACCACCAGCGGGAACAATGCGATCACCAGCATGGCCTTCATGCGGCCGTCATACGGCGCATCGCCACGCGCCATAAAGTAGCTGGGGAACCAGCCGCCGCCGATACTGCCGACCATGGTCATGCTGTACAGCACGGCCAGCGGCATCACGATATCGGCGCCTTTCATGCCGTACTGCGCCGACAGGTAAGTGGGCAGCCAGAACAGGAAGAACCACCATACGCCGTCGGTCATGAACTTGCCGAAGGCAAAGGCCCAGGTCTGGCGGTAGGTCAGCAGCTTGAACCACGAGACTTTTTTCTCGGCCGTGCCGACGGGCGCCTTGGCAAACGGCTGCACGGTCTGGTCGCTGCGGATGTAGGCCAGTTCTTCGGCCGAAAGACGTTTTTGCTGCTCGGGTTTTTCATACACCGCCGCCCACACCGCCACCCACACGAAGCCGAGCATGCCGATGACCATAAAAGCCGCTTCCCAGCCCCACATGCCGGCAATCAAGGGCACGCAAATCGGCGCCAGGATCGCGCCGACGTTGGCGCCGGAGTTGAAGATACCGGTGGCCAGTGAGCGTTCTTTCTTGGGGAAATATTCGGCGGTGGCCTTGATCGCAATCGGGAAGTTACCCGCTTCGCCAATCGCCAGCACAGCGCGCGACAGCATGAAACCGGCAATCGACACCGGAATCACCGCCAGCCCGATGGCCCCGCTGACGGCGGCGATGCCCTCGCCCATCGGCACCGAGAACGCATGCATGATTGCGCCGGTGGACCAGATCGCAATCGCGATGACATAGGCGGCCTTGGTGCCGATCTTGTCGACAAAGCGCCCGGCGAACAGCATGGAAATCGCATACACAAACTGGAACACCGCCGCGATGTTGGCGTAGTCGGTGTTGCTCCAGCCAAATTGCGTGGACAACTGCGGGGCCAGCAGGCTGAGTACCTGGCGGTCGAGGTAGTTGACGGTGGTGGCGAAAAACAGCATCGCGCAGATGGTCCAGCGATAGTTGCCGACCGCCTGGCCAACACGATGGGCACTGATGGGCTCGTTCAGATTCATGGCATCACTTTTATTTTTGTTAGGTAGGACATAGGTAACGTCATATGTCGTCGTACAACTGTGGCTTTTATATCGGGCCGCTCACGGGGTGTCAATCTGAAAAATCGCGAATTGTCGAGGTATCACGTGGTTACTAAACGTTTCAGGAAAGCCAGGTTGTAGGATGACAAACGGTTTTAATCCTCAATTGAGAAAAAACACGCTTAAAGGTGAATTATTTCATGTGCGCTTGTATCTGAACTGACAGAGCGGTGCTGTCGCAGTGATAGCACTCCCCTTGTTCAGTTTTAGAGTGGTTCGCATGAAATTACGTAAGAAAAGCGTCAAACCCATCGGGTTGAATGACATCACCATTGTCGACGACACCAAGGTGCGCAAGGCGATCACCGCCGCCGCCCTGGGTAACGCCATGGAATGGTTCGACTTTGGCGTGTATGGGTTTGTCGCCTATGTGCTGGGCAAGGTGTTCTTCCCGGACGCCTCGCCCAGCGTACAAATGATCGCCGCACTCGGCACGTTCTCGGTGCCCTTCCTGATTCGCCCGCTCGGCGGCCTGTTCTTCGGCGCGCTGGGCGACAAATACGGGCGCCAGAAAGTCCTTGCCGCGACCATCGTGATCATGTCGCTCAGTACCTTCGCCATCGGCCTGATCCCCGGCTATGCCTCGATCGGCATCTGGGCGCCGATCCTGTTGCTGCTGTGCAAGATGGCCCAAGGCTTCTCGGTGGGCGGTGAATACACCGGCGCGTCGATTTTCGTTGCCGAATATGCGCCGGACCGCAAGCGCGGTTTCCTCGGCAGCTGGCTGGACTTCGGCTCGATTGCCGGTTTCGTGCTCGGTGCCGGTGTGGTGGTGCTGATCTCCAGCGTGCTGGGCGAAGCCGAATTTGAAGCGTGGGGCTGGCGCCTGCCGTTCTTCCTCGCCCTGCCCCTGGGCATCATCGGCCTGTACCTGCGCCACGCGCTGGAAGAAACCCCAGCGTTCCAACAGCACATGGACAAGCTCGAACAAGGCGACCGCGAAGGCCTGAGCCAAGGCCCCAAAGTCTCGTTCAAGGAAGTTGCCACGCAACATTGGCGCAGCCTGCTGACCTGCATCGGGATTGTCGCGGCCACCAACGTGACGTACTACATGCTGCTCACCTACATGCCCAGCTACCTGTCGCACAACCTGCACTACAAAGAAAACAGCGGCGTGCTGATCATCATCGCGATCATGGTGGGCATGCTGTTCGTGCAGCCGTTCATTGGTTTTGTCAGCGACAAGATCGGGCGCAAGCCATTCATTATCGCCGGCAGCATTGGCCTGCTGTTTCTGTCGATCCCGGCGTTCATGCTGATCACCAGCGGCAAGATCGGCCTGATCTTCGCCGGCCTGTTGATCCTGGCGGTGATCCTCAACTTCTTTATCGGCGTGATGGCCTCGACGTTGCCGGCGATGTTCCCTACCCACCTGCGCTACAGCGCGCTGGCGAGTGCGTTCAACGTTTCGGTATTGATCGCCGGTGTCACCCCGACCGCCGTGGCCTGGTTGGTGGAAAGCACCAACGACCTGTACATGCCCGCCTATTACCTGATGGTGTTTGCGCTGGTCGGCCTGGTCACCGGCCTGACCATGAAGGAAACCGCCAACAAGCCCCTGCGCGGCGCGGCACCGGCGGCGTCGGACATGGAAGAGGCCAAGGAGTTGCTGCAGGAACACCACGACAATATCGAGCAGAAGATCGAAGACATCGATGCGCAGATTGCCGAATTGGAAGCCAAGCGCAAGAGCCTGGTGCAGCAGCATCCCCGTATCAACTAAACCCTTACCCCGCGTGGTGGCCGAGGCCACCACGCTGCCGGAGTGTTCAGCATGCTTTCGAGCGTCACCGCCCCACAATCGCTGCTCAGCCCGGAAGAGCGCGCTGCGATTGCCGAAATAGAAGCCACCACCAGCATCCTGCAACTGGTCACGCGCCTGACCAACATGCGATTTGCCGGCATCGCCAAGTTCACGGACCAGGACTGGATCGTGTGCTCGGCCTACGACCCCATGGAAATGGGCATCAACGTAGACGATGTACTCGACCTGGAAACCACCCTGTGCAGCGAGTTCTGCGTCAACCCGCAGACCTTGTTCATCCCCCAAGTCAGTGCAGACGGCCGCTTTGCCACGCGGCCCGTGGTCAAGCAATACGCCATCGAAAGTTACGCGGGAGCGCCGATCTTCCTGCCTGACGGTCGCCTGTTCGGCGCGCTGTGCGCGCTGGATTCGCGCGCGATGCTGTTCGACGACCCCAACCTGCCGGAAACCCTCAGCCTGTTCGCCCGGCTGATCGGCTGCATCTTCTTCGCTAATTTAACGGCGAATGATTGCTAGGCGCCGATTGGCCACGCAGGTCGGCGATATCGCGCTTGGGCGGCACACCGTGTCAGTGGCCGCGCCGTGCGCTGCCGCAGCGCCTGAACCTCTAAATATTTCGCCGGGGCCGCCGATAGCCTGTCATACCACTGACTTGCAGCGAGGCCCTGCGCAAAATAATGCCCAACTCTCTCGCCCCTATCGTCCGCTCGCTCTCCTCTCGCACCAGCTTGTCGCTGACGCGCACCTCACTGTTCAACTTCATGATCCTGCTGGCCGGTGTGTTTGCGGCCGCGGCGTACTCGCTGATCTACCTTGCCCACGACATGGACCGGTCAGAGCAAGCCGAGAGTGCATTTCATACGCGTAAAGCCATGCAGGCGATGGAAAAGTCCATGCGTTTGAACGTCAAGGACTACGCCTTCTGGAGCGATGCCTATCGGTATCTTCACCTGCATGTCGATGAAGACTGGGCCTATACGCGCGGCAATGTCGGGGCGACGTTGTACCAGGATTTCGGTTTTCAAGGCGTGTTTGTGGTCAACGATGCCGACCGCACGGTGTATGCAGTGGTCGAGGGCGAACAGCAACCCTTTGAGATCAGCGAGTGGCTCGACCAGCCCCTCACCGCCCTTCTCGAACAGGCGCGGGCGGGGGTTGAAAACGAAACATCGGTGAGCACCCTCATCAACGTGCGCGGCAACCCTGCGCTCGTGGCCGCCGCCGCCATCACGCCAGGCACCGACCCCACGGTGGTCGCCGATGAGCGGCGGGCCTCGGTGCTGGTGTTCGTCAATATTCTTGACGGCGCCAAACTGGGCGTGATCGGCGATGACTTCGGCGTGGCCAAGCTGCACATCGCCACAGCCGCCGACATCGCCAAGGGTGTGTCGCTGCCCCTCGGCGACAACGGCAGCGCGGGCAGCCTGTATTGGCAGCCGGAGCAGCCCGGCAAGCGTTTGATGGGCGTCGCCCTGCCGCTGCTGGGCCTGGCGGCGTTGCTGGTGTGCCTGATGACCTGGATGATTTTGCGGCGCAGCACTGCGGCCGCCCTTGCCCTCGATGCCAGCCATGACTCGTTGCAAAACAGCCAGAACGCCTTGGCCACCAGCGAAGCGCGCTTTCGCGATGTGGTGGAGGCCAGTTCCGATTGGGTGTGGGAGATCGATGCCGAGTGGCGCTTTACGTATTTGTCGGAGCGTTTCGAAAGCGTCACCGGCTTGGCCCGTGATACGTGGATCGGCGCGGCGATGAACGACCTGCTGGAGACCGAAGACGGCTTGCTGTCGCAATGGTTGTGCACGCCGGGGCGCCGCCCCGACCTCAGCGTGCAATGCCTGTACCTGGATGCTAAGGGGCAAGAGCGCACCACCCGGTTGTCGGCGCGGCAAATGCCCTGTGGCGGGTTTCGTGGCACGGCCACCGACGTGACCGAAGAAGTCGAGGCGCGCCGGCGTATTGAGTTTCTGTCCCTGCATGACGCCCTCACCGGGTTGCCCAACCGTACGCGCCTGCAAGCCTTCCTCGACAGCAAACTCAAAGCGCTGCCGCCGCCGGAACGCCCGCTGGTCATGCTCAGCCTGGACCTGGACCGCTTCAAGCCGGTCAACGACTTGCTCGGGCATGCCGCCGGCGACCGCGTGCTCAATGAAGTGTCGAGCCGCCTGAGCGCTTGCGTGCGCCATGGCGACCTGGTGGCGCGGGTCGGTGGCGATGAGTTTGTGCTGATCCTGACCGATGCCGGCACGCAGGACGACGTCGAAAACCTGTGTCGGCGCTTGATCGGGTCGATCGAGCAGGCCATCCGCATCGATGACCAGGACGTGTTTATCAGCGCCAGCATCGGCATCACACTGGCGCCCAATGACGCCAGCGAGGTCACCGAGCTGCTGCGTTACGCCGATATCGCGCTGTACGAGGCCAAGGCGGCCGGGCGCAATACCTGGCGGTTTTACTCGGGTGAGATGAACGCGAAAATCATCGAACGCCGCCGCCTGGAAAGCGACCTGCGCTATGCGATCAAACATGAGGAATTGCGCCTGCACTTCCAGCCACGCTATCGCATCGCCGATGGGCAGATGGTCGGGGCCGAAGCGCTGGTGCGCTGGCAGCACCCGGTGCGCGGGCTGATCGCCCCGGACACCTTCATCCCGATTGCCGAAGAGTCGGGGTTGATCCTGTCCCTCAGCGATTGGGTGCTGGCCACCGCCTGCGCCTGTGCCGCCAAATGGCCGGACAACCTGTTCGTGTCGGTGAACCTCTCGCCCATCGAATTCAAGCGCGGCCACCTGGTACAACGCGTACGCCAGGCGCTGAATACCGCGGGCATCGACCCGGCGCGGGTTGAGCTGGAAATTACCGAGAGTGTCATGCTCGAAGATGCCGTTGTCGCGCTTGAGGTGATGCACACCCTCAAGCAGTTGGGCATTCGCATCGCCATGGATGATTTCGGCACCGGGTATTCATCCCTCAGCTACCTGCGCGCCTTCCCGTTCGATGGGCTGAAAATCGACCGCAGCTTCCTGACCCGGCTCGAAGACAGCGAGGGTGACATGGCCATTGTCCAGGCCATCATCGGCCTCGGGCGCGCCCTGACACTCACGGTGACCGCCGAAGGCATCGAAACCGCCGAGCACCTGGCCATGCTCAAGGCCGTGGCCTGTGACGAGGGCCAGGGTTACTTCCTCAGTCGCCCCATGGATATCGATGCGTTCACCAACCTGCTGATGGATGATCACCAGCGAACCCATCAGGCATAACGCACGTGGGTCAGTAGGACAGTTCTACGCGCGAGGCGTGATGCGCTATTTGAAAAAGTGACTCGGCGTCTTGCCGAACTGCTTCTTGAACATGCTGGTAAACGCGCTCGGGCTGTCATAGCCGAGCGCCAGGGCCACGTCGATGATCTTCTCGCCCAGCGCGATGCGCTCCAGTGCCAGCAGCAAGCGTGCCTGCTGACGCCATTGGCCGAAGGTCATGCCGGTTTCCCTGCGGAACAAGCGCTGGATGGTTTTCTGGTCCAGGCCCAGGCGTTCGCTCCAGTGCGCGACGGTGGAGGCGTCGCCGGGGTCCTGTTGCAGCGCCAGGCAGATTTGCCGGATACGCGGGTCGCCAGGCTGCGGCAGGGACAACGGCAGGGCCGGCAACAGGGCAAGCTCATCGAGGATCAGGTGCATGATCCGGGCGTCCCGCGAGTCCTCGGCATAGGGCGGCTTCAAACTGACCGAGGCCTTGATCAGCTCGCTCAGCAGGGGCGAGATGCTCACCGCCTTGGTCTCGGTGGGCAAGTTGGGGAAGCTGTCGGCGCGGACAAACACGCTGCGCATCTTCAGCGGCCCCACGCACCGCAAGGAATGCACATGCCCGCAGGGCATCCAGAAACCGCGATGGGGAGGCACCGTCCATTGGTTCTGCGCCGAATGCACGACCATCACGCCCTCAGTGGCATAGAGCAGTTGATGCTTATCGTGGCTGTGGTCGGGGATCACCCAGTTTTCCGGGTAATCGGTGGCCGAACTGATCACGGCCCAATCGCCCTCGTCGATCTCTTGCAGGAATTTATCCAGGGATTTGATCATTTCGCCCTTTTTGCGACAGTTGTTGCCCCGATTTCGCGAGACAGGCATTTTTCAGGAATCTAGCATAAACCCCGAAACAATTTGAAATGGGCAGCCGGCTCAAGTACTGGCTGCCCCTGTTCGCTGCCTTGTATGGAATGCCTGCATGTCGACACTCACCGCGTCACCCGCTGCTGCAACCAGTACACCCCACGCCAGCCCCTTGGTTATGCGCATCCTTGGCGCGTGCGCCCTGGCGCATCTGATCAATGACCTGATCCAGGCCGTGCTGCCGTCGATCTATCCGATGCTCAAGGCCAACTACGGGCTGACATTCACCCAGGTGGGAATGATTACCCTGACGTTCCAACTGACCGCCTCACTGCTGCAACCGTGGATCGGTTACCACACCGACCGCTATCCCAAGCCCTGGCTGTTGCCGGCCGGCATGGTGTGCACTTTGATCGGTATTTTGATGCTGGCATTTGTCGGCAGCTTCCCGGCGATTCTGCTGGCGGCCGGGCTGGTGGGCGTTGGCTCGTCGACCTTCCACCCGGAAACGTCCCGCGTGGCACGCCTGGCTTCCGGTGGCCGCTACGGCCTGGCGCAGTCGACGTTCCAGGTCGGCGGCAACACCGGGAGTGCCTTGGGGCCCCTGCTGGCAGCGGCGATCATCATCCCGTACGGCCAGGGCAATATCGCCTGGTTCGGCCTGTTTGCGGTGTTCGCGATTCTGGTTTTGTACGGCCTGAGCCGCTGGTATCGCAACCACCTCAACCTGTTCAAGCTCAAGCAGGGCGGCAAGGCTACCCACGGGCTGTCCAAAGGCCGCGTGACCTTTGCTCTGGTGGTGTTGGCCGTGCTGGTGTTTTCCAAGTACTTCTACATGTCCAGCCTCACCAGCTATTTCACCTTCTACCTGATCGAAAAATTCAACCTGTCGGTGGCCAACTCGCAGTTGTACCTGTTCCTGTTCCTGGGCGCGGTGGCGGCGGGCACCTTCTTCGGCGGGCCGATCGGCGACCGGATCGGGCGCAAGAAGGTCATTTGGTTCTCCATCCTCGGCGCCGCGCCGTTCACCCTCGCCCTGCCCTACGTCGACCTGTTCTGGACCGCCGTGCTCAGCGTGGTGATCGGCTTTATCCTGGCCTCGGCGTTCTCGGCCATCGTGGTATTCGCCCAGGAGCTGGTGCCAGGCAACGTGGGAATGATCGCGGGCGTGTTCTTCGGCCTGATGTTCGGCTTCAGCGGGATCGGCGCGGCTTTGCTGGGTTTGCTCGCCGATAGCCATGGCATCGAGTATGTCTACACGCTGTGCTCTTTCTTGCCGCTGGTAGGCATCCTGACGATCCTGCTGCCGTCGACCAAAGGCGTGTGACCGACCCGTTGCGCAGTGCCTTAGCACTGCGCAGCGTCATGCAGGCTAAATCGTGCTTAAATCCCCGTTTGGCAGCCCCGTGCGCTTCTCTGCGTATCGCCACTCGCTAGGATTACCGCATGCGCCTGTCAGACTTCATCCTTAGCAACCTCGAACCCATCCTGCAGGACTGGGAAGACTTCGCCAGCACGATCCAGACACCCGGCGCGGCACTGGACCAGGACGGCCTGCGCGATCATGCCGCGCAGATGTTGCACGCCATCGTCCAGGACCTGCGCACCACGCAGACCGTGCAGGAGCAGTTGGACAAGGCCCAGGGCCTGGCCCCCCAGGGAGACGCGGAAACCCCCGCCGAAACCCACGCGGTCACACGCTTGATGGCGGGGTTTTCCATCGACCAGATGGTGTCCGAATACCGTGCGCTGCGTACCAGTGTGCTTCGCCAATGGCTCAAGCGTGTCAAGGGCGGTACAGCGCTGGATGTCGATGACATGAACCGTTTTCATGAAGCTATCGACCAGGCCCTCGCCGAATCCATCGCCAGTTATTCGCGGGCAGTGGAAGCCTCGCGCAACGTGTTCCTCGGCATCCTCGGTCATGACCTGCGCACACCACTGGGCGCTATCTTGCTTGGTGCCGATACCCTCAGACGCTCACAACTGGGGGGCGAACGCGACAGCCGCGTGGCCACCCAGATCTACACCAGCGTCCAGCGTGCCAGCCAAATTGTCGGCGACCTGTTGGACCTGACACGCTGCCAGATGGGCCCCGGTATTCCGGTAAGACGCACCCAGGTCGACCTCGTGCCGATCTGCGAGCGTATCGTTGCCGAGATCCAGGCATTTGATCCGCACGCCCAGCTACGATTCGAGTCGGCCCCATCGGCGGCGGGACTGTTCGACGGCGCGCGCATGGAGCAGGTGTTTTCCAACATCATCAGTAACGCCGTGCATCACGGCGACTTGCATTCGCCCATTGCGGTGGCGCTGACGGTCACGCCAGACCACTGTGTGTTCAGCGTGCATAACCAGGGCCCGCCGATCCCGAATGACGTGCTGCCCTTCATTTTCAACCCCATGGGGCGCTTTTCCCAACGTTCGGTGATTGAGCATGGCCCGACGGAAGGCCTGGGGCTGGGTCTGTTTATCGCCTCCGAAATCGTCGCCTCCCACCAGGGTTTGATTGAGGTCGAATCCGACAGCCGGCACGGCACGGTGTTTCGTGTGACGGTGCCCCTCAACGGCGCTGGAGCAGCTTGATAGCCGATTGCCACTAATGCTCCGAAATGCCTGTGAAACGCTTACAATCGCGTTTGTCCACGCACCTCAGGCAGACCCGGCAACACATGACACTCGACCCTCCTACCATTTTGGCCCTCACCGTCGCCCTGGCCGCCGCGGCCGCCCTGTACCTCGCGGTGGAATGGCGCAGCGTGCGCGAACCGTCGCTGCTGTTGTGGAGCGCCGGTTTTGCCACCATTAGCCTTGGCTCCACGCTGGCGCTGCTGCGCATCAACGGTTTTTTAGTCATCGGTATCTGGTTCGCCAACGGCTTGCTGGTGAGCGCACATTTTCTGTTTTTGCTCGGCGTGGCACGGTTTACCCAGGTGCGCGTGTCGCGGGCGTGGTTGCTGATGGTCGCCGTCTGGTTTGGCATGCTGGCCCTGCCGGCCGACCCGTCATGGTCCAAAGCCATGCTGGTGGTGCAGTCGCTGCTGGTCGCCCTGCCCACCTTGCGTGCCAGCTTGCTGCTGCGGCCCCATGGCCGGTCCTTGAGCGTGGGTGCGGTGCAACTGCGTTTCGTGCTGCTGATCCATGGGCTGTTCTACGTGATCAAGGCCCTCTCGGTGGTGGTCCCCGGCACGCTGATCGACCTTGCCGCGTTCAAGGGCGAAATCATCCAGGTTTCCCTGGTGGAAGGCGCGATGGCGATCATGTTGATTGCCTTGTCCATGACCGGCTCCGAGCGCTACCGCCGCGAACAACAGATCGCCCGCCTCGCCGCCCGCGACCCACTCACCGCCCTCTACAACCGCCGCGCCCTCGACCTGCGCGCCCCGCGCCTGCTGGCGCAGATCTCGCCGGCCCAACCCGGCGCCCTGCTGCTGATCGACATCGACAACTTCAAAGGGGTCAACGACCTCCACGGCCACACGGCGGGCGACCGTCTGTTGATCGCCCTGAGCGAGATGATCCGCAGCGTCGTGCCCAAGGGCGCACTGGCGGCACGCTTGGGCGGCGATGAATTTGTGATCCTGCTGAGCCCGGCGTCTACCGAGCAGATTGTTGAGCTGGGCAGCGACTTGCGCGGGCAATTCCAGCAATTGGCCGCGCAGAGTTTCAGCACGCCGCAACCGGTGACGTTGAGCATTGGCGCGAATCTGTTCGATCAGCCGGAGAGCCTGGCGGTGTTGATTGAACAAGGGGATTGGACGTTGTATGAGTCCAAGCGGGGTGGGCGCGACAGTATTCGGTTGGTGGATAGGACCGGGCCGGGGGCCTGATGCGGATGAGGGAGCGGCGGTCTTGGAGGCCGTTCATAGCAACCGGGCAATGCTCACGCCGCCGAGTCCGAACAAATTAACGCCCAGCACCCGCACACACAGGGCGTAGAGCTTAATCGGGTCAGTCATCCCGCCGCCCATTCACCACGATGTAAAGTAATGGCCCCACCGACACGAACACGGCGGTCAGCAGAAAATACGGTAGCACCGACATCAGCCTGCGCCCTCGCCGACGCGCATCCCGATACATCCATACGCACGCCAGTACCGCCATCAGGTATAGATCAATCACCACCTGCGCGGTGTCGGGCCGTGATAGCAGTTCCCGTCCAAAGGCCGGCAGCGATTGCTCGGCGGTGAGCATCGTCACCAGGGTATACAGCGAAAACCCGAGCAAAGCGGCCAGGGCGAGAAAGGGTCTGGGCATAGTCTGTTCCTTGACGTGATCGAGCCTCACCTTAGTGATAAGGTTTGGCCCCTCGCAATGACCTCGGAGGTCATCAATACGCCATGGACAACCCTGCCACCGCCGGCGAACACCTGCGCCAGTTACGCAAACAGGCCAAGCTCAGCCAACTCGACCTGGCCTTGATCACCGGCGTGTCCCAGCGCCACCTCAGTTGCCTCGAAACCGGCCGCGCCAGGCCCAGCCCGGTTACGTTGCATGCATTGCTGACCGCACTGGATGCGCCGTTGGAACGCGCCAACCGCGTGTTCCTCGCCGCCGGTTACGCCCCGCGCTATAGCGCCACCCCGCTCGCGTCCCCGGCCATGGCCGCGATTCGTGAAGCGGTCAGCCATGTACTGCATGCCAACAACCCGGCGCCGGCGATTCTGCTGGGCAGTGAGTGGCAAGTGTTGGCGGCGAATGCCAGCGCCGCCGTGCTGTTTGCGCTGCTGGGCATCGAGCCCCGGGCGGCCGACGACCTCAACCTGTTGACCACCCTGCTGCAACCCGGCGGCCTGGGTGACCACCTGCTCAACGCCGAAGAGATCCGCACCCTGGCCTGGCAACGGGCAGCTCGCGAGGCGCTGGGCAACCCGGCGTTGGCCACGTTGCTGGCGCGCCTGCCGCCGCCCACCCACACCCAACTGCCCAACGAAATGCCACCGCTGGTGCTGACGCGCGTGCGTTCAAGCCGGGGTGAGCTGAGCTTTCTGTCGACGTTCACCACTTTCGGCATGCCCCAGGACATCACCCTGACGTCACTGCGTATCGAGCATCTGATTCCTGCGGACGACGCGACCTGGCAGGTGATGCGCGGCGCCTACGCCGATTATGCCGCGCTGGTTTTGTGAAATATCTGTACGTAGACTGCGGCGATACCACAACTGAAGGCGGCGAAGAAAACGTCATGCAAGTTACCGAAGTCTCCATTGCCCAATTGCGCGCTGCGCTTGAATCCGGCCAGACCACTGCGGTGGAACTGGTCAAGGCTTACCTGGCCCGGATCGAGGCCTACGACGGCCCGCAGACCGCCACCGCGTTGAACGCCGTGGTGGTGCGCAACCCGCAAGCCCTGGAAGAAGCCGAGGCGTCCGATGCGCGCCGCGCCAAGGGCCAAACCCTGGGGCCATTGGATGGCATCCCCTACACCGCCAAAGACAGCTACCTGGTAAAAGGCCTGACCGCGGCCTCCGGCAGCCCGGCGTTCGCCAAACTCGTTGCGCATCGCGACGCCTTCACCATCGAACGCCTGCGCGCCGGTGGCGCGATCTGCCTGGGCAAGACCAATATGCCGCCGATGGCCAATGGCGGCATGCAACGCGGCGTGTATGGCCGCGCAGAAAGCCCCTATAACGCCGGCTACCTCACCGCGCCGTTTGCCTCCGGCTCGTCCAATGGCGCCGGCACCGCAACGGCGGCCAGCTTCGCCGCGTTCGGCCTGGCCGAAGAAACCTGGTCGAGCGGACGCGGCCCGGCGTCCAACAACGGCTTGTGCGCCTATACCCCATCGCGCGGCGTAATTTCGGTGCGCGGCAACTGGCCGTTGACCCCGACCATGGACGTGGTGGTGCCGTTCGCGCGCACCATGGCCGACCTGCTCGAAGTGCTCGACGTGGTGGTGGCCGAAGACCCTAACACCCGTGGCGATCTGTGGCGCCTGCAACCCTGGGTACCCATCCCCAGCGTCGCCTCGGTGCGCCCAGCCTCCTATGCCGAACTGGCCGCGCCAGCCGAAGCCCTCGCCGGTAAACGCTTCGGCGTGCCGCGCATGTACATCAATGCCGACCCCGACGCCGGCACCAGCGAAAAACCCGGCATCGGCGGCCCGACCGGGCAGAAAATCAACACCCATGCCAGCGTGATCGACTTATGGAAAGCCGCACGCGCGGCGCTGGAAGCCGCCGGCGCCGAAGTCATCGAAGTGGATTTCCCACTGGTCTCCAACTGCGAAGGCGACCGCCCCGGAGCGCCGACGGTGTTTACCCGCGGGCTGGTCTCCAAAGAATTCCTGCACGACGAGTTATGGGAGCTGTCGGCCTGGGCGTTCGACGATTTCCTGCGCGCCAACAACGACCCAGCGCTCAACCGCCTGGCGGAGGTAGACGGCCCGCAGATTTTCCCCCACGACCCCGGCACCCTGCCCAACCGCGAAGACGACCTCGCCGCCGGCATGGACGAGTACGTGCGCATGGCGCAACGCGGTATCACGCCGTGGGACCAGATCACCAGCGTGCCCGACGGCCTGCGCGGCCTGGAGCAAACCCGGCGCATCGACCTGGAAGACTGGATGGACACACTGGGCCTGGATGCGGTGCTGTTCCCCACCGTGGCCGATGTGGCCCCGGCCGACGCCGACGTGAACGAAGCCAGCGCCGACATCGCCTGGAGCAACGGTATCTGGGTGGCCAACGGCAACCTCGCCATCCGCCACCTGGGCGTACCCACCGTCACCGTGCCGATGGGCGTGATGGCGGATATCGGCATGCCGGTGGGGCTGACGTTTGCCGGGCGTGCTTATGATGATTCGGCGCTGTTGCGTTTCGCGGCGGCGTATGAGGCGACGGGCAGCAAGCGCCTGGTACCGCCGCGTACGCCGCCGTTGGCAGTTGAGTAAACGCGGCCCGGGTGCGAGATAAGCCCGTTTGATTGCAGTTCAAATCAGCGGGTATAGGGCACGGCAATCAACAGGATTGCCGTGCCGTGGGTCAGCGTCGCCGCCAGCACGCCGTAGCGCATACGCACCAAGGCGCAGGCCAAGCCTTCCAACAAGGTAAACAACAACACCGGCCAAGCCAGCCGGGTCACGCTCAAAGCCAGGAACGCATGGCAGGCTGCAAACGCCACACCGCTGATCAAGGCAGCACGCAATGGCGTCACCTGCTGCTCCAGATACCCCTGCAAAAAACCGCGAAACAGCAGCTCTTCCAACGCATTGGCGCCATAGGCCAGCACCACCATGCCGGGCAACCACGCCCAGTAACCGGGGATCGCCGCGCCATCGATGGCTTGATAAAGCCGCAGCGGCATGCCAATCAGGCAGCCGACGGCAAGGCCAACCACCACGCCGGCCAAGCCACTGCCTTTGACCCACACAACCAGTCGCCACAACTCGGGCGCCGCCCGTGCAAGCAACATAATCAGTAGCAGCGACAGGCAACCCAGTGCCCCCAACACGAGTGTATTGGCCGAAAAGGCGATCTGTACGTCGCTGCCGACCGCCCACAGGTCTAACGGCGTCATCGCATCTCGCATCAGCACAAACGCCGCCAGCAAGATCAGGATACGCATCGCCACCAGTGAGCGTGGCGTAGCCGCCCACCACACGCCAAATAGCAGCAGGCCAGGCAGCAGATGAAAGAGGTAGTTGACCAGCACGCCGAAGGCGGACGTCATCACCCCCGTGGGCCCGCATTGCGGCGTAACCACTCATCCACCACGTCACCCAGGGTCTTGGGCGTTTCGTCGCGAATCCAGGCCATGAACGGGCGGTCGAATTTGAACGCAGGGCCACAGTGCAACAGCATGAAGCGGCGTACGTTCTGGGTGTTTTTATAGCCAGGCGTCACCGGCGTGGCGCGGGTGAGAGGGTTGCTGTGCCAGTCAAAATCCATTTTTGTTCCCGGGCAGTTTTTGATGTCCGCAGTAGCATAGCTATCTGCCAGCTATCTAGGAAGCAACCGGGTATTCCGAGTAAAACTGATAGATGTGTTGAGACGTCGTATAAGGGCTTCCTATGCTAAACCGCCCATCTTTTCTGAATATTTCAGATTTCACTTCCCCTCCCCCTAAAAAATATTGCATGGTTGTACGACGACTCAAACTGTCGTAAACATCAACAACAATAAGGAACCCCCCATGCAAAACATCAAAGTGCTGATCGGTTTTCTGTGCCTGTTCTGCGGCTACGTCACGGCTGCCCCGGCCGATCAGGATGTCGCCCAAGCGGTCGACCACCTGACCCAAGCCATGCTGCACAAAGACATCAAGCAGTTGCAGGCGCTCACCGCCGAGCAGCTCACGTACGGCCACTCCAGCGGCAAGATCCAGAACAAACAGGAGTTCATCGCCGATATCGAGACCGGTCGCAGCGGCTTCAAGACCCTGGAAATGCAGAAGCAGACCATCACCCTGCAAGGCGATACCGCCCTGGTGCGCAACCACTTTCACGCCCAGGCAGTGAACAGCGGCGTTGAAGTACCCACCGACATCGAGAACTTCCAGGTGTGGCAGAAACAGAAAGGCCACTGGTTGCTGATCGGTCGTCAGGCGTTCAAATTCTGATCGCCCGCGGGCTCACCACGCCACCACCTGGCGCACCTTGAGCAACGCCCCGCGCAGCGCCGGCATATCCACCGAGCCCAAGGCCAGGCGCAGCGCGTGGGGCACTTGGGCCGAGACGGCAAATGGCTCGGCGGTCGACACCGAGATGCCCTCGCGCAGTAGGGTCATGGCGACTTGATCGGCGCGGGCCTCCTCTGCCAATGGCAACCACAAAAAGTACGATGACGGGTGACTGCTATACGCCAGCCCCTGCAACACGTGCGCCGCCAAGGCTTGGCGCGCCTGGGCGTCATGGCGTTTTTGCGTTTCCAACTGCGCCACCGTGCCATCTTCGAGCCAGGCCACGGCAATGGCGCTCATCACACCGGGCACGTTCCAGGTGGTCGCCATGACGGCGCGTTCCAGCTGTTTCGCCCAGGCCGGCGGTGCGGCGACAAACCCCACGCGCAGCCCGGTGGCGACACTCTTCGACAACCCACCCACGTACACCGTGCGCTCCGGCGCCAGGCTCGCCAGCGGGGGTGGTGCGTGTTCGGCCAGAAATGCGTAGGCCGCGTCCTCAATGATCATCAGGTTGTGCTGACGGGCGACAGCAACCAGCCGTTCGCGTTGCGGCAGGTCCATCACCCAGCCCAGTGGATTGTGCAAGGTCGGCATGCTGTACACCGCGCGGACCGGGCGCTTGCGACACAGGGCGTGGAGGTAATCCAGGTCCGGGCCACGGGGGGTCACCGGGATGGCGACGATTTCCAGGTGCAGGGTTTCGGCCAACACCTTGAACCCCGAATAGGTCAACGCGTCCACGGCGATCACATCCCCAGGCTTGAGCAGCGCCATCATCGTTACCGCCAGACCATGCTGCGCACCGCTGACCATCAGCACCTGCTCGGCTTCCACCGTCAGGCCCCGGCGCAGCAAGTGCCGCGCCATCGCTGCACGCTCATGCAGGCGTCCGGCATGGGGTTGGTAACGCAGCAGCGCCTCCAGGTCGCCGGACAACGCCAATTGGCGCAACGCGGTGCGCAGCAGTTCGGCCTGGCCCGGCAACGACGGGTAGTTGAAGTTGAGGTCGAGCAGGCCGGTCGCTACCGTCATTTGCCCACTGCCCTGCCCCGGCGGCAACGAAATCTCGCGCACGAAGGTGCCGCGCCCGGTTTCGCCGCTGACCAGGCCCATGGCCGCAAGCTCCGAGTACACACGGCTGGCGGTGACCAGGGCAAGGCCATGCTCGGCCGCCAGTTGGCGATGGGTGGGCAGGCGCGTGCCGGGGAGCATGTGCCCCGAGCGAATGGCTTCGGCGAAGGAGTCGACCAGCAGCTTGTAGCGGGCACGGGGCATTGGCGATGTATCCATGACAATTTTTTGATTGTCTTGATCTTCGATCCTAGGATGGCTCTCACGCAACCTTTCTTTGTTTCGGACGCCGCCCATGGAACGCACCTCCCCGCTCGACACCCCGGACAGCAATACCCAGGGCTGGATCAACGGCTTTATCGGCGTGCTGATTTTCAGCGGCTCGTTGCCCGCCACGCGCCTGGCCGTGCTGGAGTTCGACCCGGTGTTCCTCACCCTGATCCGCGCCACCATTGCGGCGCTGCTGGGGCTGCTTTTGCTGTGGCTGTTCAAGGAAAAACGCCCCATGCGCAGCCAATGGGTACCGCTGGTCATCGTGGCGCTGGGCGTGGTGATCGGCTTTCCTTTGCTCACCGCCCTGGCGCTGCAATACGTGACCTCCGCGCACTCCATCGTATTCATCGGCCTGCTCCCCCTGGCCACCGCGATCTTCGGTGTGCTGCGCGGCGGCGAGCGACCGCGCCCGGCGTTCTGGCTGTTTTCGGTGCTGGGCAGCGCCCTGGTGATGGGTTACGCCTTGGCCCAAGGCTTGAGTGCCGCGCCTGCCGGTGACGTGTTGATGCTATTGGCGGTGCTGGTGTGCGGCCTGGGATACGCCGAAGGCGCCAAGCTGTCGCGCAGCCTGGGCGGCTGGCAGGTGATCTGCTGGGCGCTGGTCGTGTCGCTGCCGGTGGTGCTGCCGTTGAGCCTGGCCCTGGCGCCATCCAGCTTCACCGGCATCAGCTTGCCAGCGTGGCTGAGCCTGGCGTATGTGTCGTTGTTCAGCATGTTGATCGGCTTTGTGTTCTGGTACCGCGGGCTGGCCCAGGGTGGCATCGCCGCCGTCGGCCAGTTGCAGTTGCTGCAGCCGTTCTTCGGCCTGGCACTGGCGGCGGGCCTGCTGCATGAACAGGTAAGCCTGGGCATGGTACTGGTGACGGTTGCCGTGATCGGCTGCGTGGCCGGCGCCAAGGAGTTCGCCCGCTAGCGCTGCGGCGCGACCATCTTGAACTTGATACGGATGTCGTTGGACACCACGCTGTTGCCGGCCCACTCCCCCTCGCCGATCTTGAAGTCACCTCGCTTGAGGGTGAATTCGCCGTCGAATATGCCAATGCCATCCAGCTCCTTGAGCAGCACCTGCACGTCAACCGGGCGGGTGGTGCCCTTGATGGTCAGGTTGCCGCTGATCTTGAAGCGGTTGTCGCCCAGGGCCTTGACCGCCGTGGACTCATACACGCCCACCGGATAGGTGGCGGTATCAAACCAGGACGCGCGTTGCAGGGTGTCATTGGCATCGTCGCTCCCGGCGTTGATGCTGGCGAGCTGAATCTTCAGCAACGCGTGCCCCGCCTCAGGTTTGCGGGTATCGAAGGTCAACGTACCCTCGAACTGGCCGAAGGTGCCGTAGACCTGCTGCCCCAACTGTTTGTAGGTAAAGGTGATCTGGCTGGCGGTGGGGTTGACGTCCTTGTACTCCACGGCCTGGGCGCTGGCGATGCAGCCCAGCACAAGGGTAAGCCCCAACAGTCGACGTTTCATGCACCGCTCCGCAAAAAAATGGCTGTATTCCCATCAGGCGCGGGTCCTGCTAAACAGAGTAACCGCCCATTACAACAAGGAGTTTGCATGCACTTCCCTTCTCTGCAAGACATCACGGCCCCGGAAGGCATTTGCTACGGTTGCGGCAGCAGCAACCCCCACGGCCTGCACATCAAGAGCCGCTGGGACGAGGACCGCATCCACGTCATCGCCGAGCACCAACCCGAGCCTCAATACAGCGGCTGGCCCGACCTGGTCTACGGCGGCCTGATCGCCATGCTGGTGGACTGCCATTCCAACTGGACCGCCATGGCCTACCACTACCAGGCCGAACACCGCGAACCCGGCAGCCTGCCGCGCATCGACTGCGTCACCGGCAACCTGGGCATCAAATTTATCAAGCCCACCCCCATGGGCGTCCCGCTGACCCTGCGCGCACGGGTCGAAGGCGACGTGGGGCGCAAAAGCCGCGTGGTCTGCGAGGTATACGCGGGCGACGTGCTCACCGCAATCGGTGATTCAGTGTTCGTGCGTGTCGACACCGGCCATCTGGCCGCCGCCGCCCATGGCCGCGAGAGTTGAACCTGGTCTACATTGATTGCCACCACCCCTCGAGGATTGCACCGATGGCTCGTCTCACCGCGCAGGACTTTGCCCCCGAACTGCTGGAACTCTACGACGGCTACGCACATGGCAAGCTCAACCGCCGCGAGTTTCTCGACCGCGCCGCGCTGTTCACCTTCGGCGGCCTCACGGCATCGGCCCTGCTCGCCGCCCTGAGCCCCAACTACGCGCTGGCCGAACAAGTCAAATTCACCGACCCTGACATCGTCGCCGACTACATCACCTACCCCTCGCCCAAGGGCAACGGCAACGGCACGGTGCGCGGCTACCGGGTGCGCCCGGCCAAGGCGGCAGGCAAGTTGCCCGCCGTGGTGGTGGTTCACGAAAACCGTGGCCTGAACCCTTATATCGAAGACGTCGCCCGACGCCTGGCCAAAGCCGGGTTTATCGCACTGGCGCCGGACGGCCTGAGCTCCGTCGGCGGCTACCCCGGCAATGACGAAAAAGGCATGGCGCTGCAACAGACCGTCAACCCTACCAAACTGATGAACGACTTTTTCGCGGCCATCGAATGGCTGATGCACCACGACGACAGCACCGGCAAGGTCGGCATCACCGGCTTCTGCTACGGCGGCGGCGTGACCAACGCAGCGGCGGTGGCCTACCCCGAACTGGGCGCGGCGGTATCGTTCTACGGGCGTCAGCCGCAAGCCCAGGACGTGCCGCGCATCAAGGCGCCGATCATGTTGCATTTCGGTGAGTTAGACACGCGGATCAACGAAGGCTGGCCGGCGTATGAGCAGGCGTTGAAGGCGGCGGGCACGACCTACGAGGCATTTATCTACAAGGGCGCCAATCACGGTTTTCACAATGATTCGACGCCACGCTATGACGAGGCCGCGGCGAATCTGGCGTGGGAACGCACCCTGGGATGGTTTCGCAAATACCTGGTTTAACCCGCGGCAGCCTGCAACAGCCAGCCCTTGAACGCCGCCATCGCCGAGGTCTCGCTGCGCGACTGCAAGCGCGTCAGCCAATAGCTGCCGGTGGTGATGCCCACGTCGAACGGCTGGCGGATCACACCCCCCTCCAGCTGTCGCGCAAACATCATCGCTGGCGCCAACGCCACGCCGGTACCTTGCAGGGCCGCTTCCATCATCGCCAGCGACGAGTCAAACATGATGCTGCGCGGCACCAGGGTGTCGGCCGGCAAGCCGGCGGCGTGGAACCACAGGCTCCATTCATCGGCGCGGTAGGAACGCAGCAAGGTGTGTTTCAACAGGTCACGCGGGCCGTGCAATTGCTCGGCAAGCTGCGGCACGCACAACACGGTCAGCGGCGCTTCCAGCAATGGGCAGGCGTACGTGCCGTGCCAGGCGCCGGCACCGAAGCGAATCGCGTAATCCAGGCCTTCGGCGGCAACATCGACGCGGTTGTTATGGGTGGACAGGCGCAAGTCAATAAACGGGTAGCGTGCGTGAAAGTCCGGCAGACGCGGCAGCAGCCATCCCACGGCAAAGGTACCGACCGCGCCGACCGTAAGCACCTCACGGTAGTGGCCGCCTTCGAACTGGCCCAAGGTGGTGGCGATGCGGTCGAAGGATTCGCGCAGCACCGGCAGCAGCGTTTCGCCTTCGCGGGTGAGCATGAGCCCCCTCGGCAGCCGCTTGAACAAGGTGACATTCAACTGCGCTTCCAGGCTTTTGACCTGATGGCTGACGGCCGCCTGGGTCACGCATAACTCAATGGCCGCGCGGGTAAAGCTCAAGTGCCGGGCTGAAGCCTCGAATGCACGCAGTGCGTTGAGGGGCAGGTGGGAACGCAGCATGGTTGACCCTAAATTTTCTAATGGCTGGTGCGAAATATGATCGGTTGCCTCCAGGCGCCAAACTGCCTAGATTTGCGGCGCCTGCTCAGGCTTTGACCGCCAATGCTTCACCTACATGGAAGCGAAACATCATGCACGAAAAGTCTTACCTCAACGTACGAAACATCTTTATTTGCGCCTTACTGCTCGGTTCCGGCACTTGCATGGCCGCCCCCGATTTGCGCAAGGTCGTGGACGATAACGTCGAACCACTGATGCGACAAGAACAGATCGCCGGCCTGTCGGTGGCCGTGGTGAGCCGAGGCCAGGTGCAATACTTTAACTACGGTGTCGCCTCCAAAGAACAACAGCAACCCATCACCCAAGACACCCTGTTCGAAATCGGCTCGGTGAGCAAAACCTTCACCGCCACCCTCGGCGGTTACGCCCAGGCCACCGGCAAGCTCAAGCTCGCGGACAAGGCCAGCCAACACCTGCCGACCCTCAAGGGCAGCGCCTTCGACCACATCAGCCTGCTGCAACTGGCAACCTACACCCCAGGCGGCTTGACCCTGCAGTTTCCGCCGTCGGCCGACAGTGCCCAGACCATGCTCAGCTACTTCCAACACTGGCAACCGACTTACGCCCCCGGCGCCCAACGCCTTTATTCCAACCCGAGCATCGGCCTGTTCGGCTACCTCGCCGCACAAAGCCTGGGCCAGCCGTTCAATACAGCCATGGAAAACACGCTGCTGCCCAAACTGGGCCTGAACAACACCTACGTCCACGTACGGGCCGACAAGGCCGCGCTGTATGCCCAGGGTTATGACAAACAGCACAAACCGGTGCGCGTCGGCCCCGGCGCACTGGACAGCGAAGCCTACGGCATCAAGACCAGCGCCCACGACCTGGCGCGCTACGTGATGGTCAACATGCACCCCGACACCCTGGAAAAACCCCTGCAACAAGCCATCGCCACCACCCATACCGGCTACTACACGGTAAACGGCACCACCCAGGCCCTGGGCTGGGAGTACTACCCCTACCCGATCACGCTGCAAGCCTTGATCGACGGCAACTCCACGCCCATGGCAATGGAGCCGCACACGGCCAATTGGCTGGCGACACCGCACGTACAACCCGCCAACGTCCTGTTCAACAAAACCGGTTCAACCAGCGGCTTTGGTGCCTATGTGGCGTATGTGCCGAGCAAGGACATCGGCGTGGTGATCCTGGCAAACAAGAACTACCCGAATGCCGAGCGGGTGAAAGTGGCGCATGCAATTCTGAGTGCGGTGGATCAATAACGCCACTACCTGAGCACGCGCTTGTAGTAATCATCATCAGCAGCAGGTTGGAAGTGAATATCACGAATAAACGCTTCCAGCCTTTTGTTTTTTCGCTGGGTACAGGAGTGTCCAATAACGGCCAGACCGTTGAGGATCCGGCAGTAAGTTTCTTCCATCACGACTATTGCAAGATCGAGCACACCCGCGTCGCCAAATGCTCGGATGATTTCATTCTTTTGGTCAAAGGAGCGCTTTTCCTTAGATAACGGCTGCCCGGCCAGGATCATTAAAAATGACTTTGGCCCTCCTTCGAGATCCGTCGCGAAGCCTTTCTTCGCAAAATGCGGAATATGATTCACATCGCAATAATCATTAACGTATCGATAGTAGACGGCCAGGTCATACAGCAACGCTTTCAACGCCAAGTACGTGTCCTCATCCACAGGCTTCAAACACTGGCAGGCATTCAATAAAAAAACGAAAAAACAGCCCGTATTGGCCTGAGCGATCAACCTGTAGTCGTCCAGCGAAGGCAATGCCGTGCCTTCACTGGCACACACGTCAAGGTGCTGCCCAATATGCAGGGCTTCGAGGCTTTCGAGACCGGCGGTGATGACGCCCTCGTTACCCAGGGAAGCAAGACGTTGGAGACCAGCCAGGTACCCGTGCATTCCTGAAATAATCGCCACCGTCGCACCGTAGGTTTTCCATACCGATGGTTGCCCCCGACGTAGGCAGTCCGCATCGAACACATCGTCATGTATCAACGAAGCGGTGTTCATCAGTTCAACCGACTCACACAACACATGCGCCTGCGCTGCTGGCACACCAAACAGCATGGCAAGCGCCCAGCCAAGCTCAGTGCGGATCAACTTTCCCTGGAAGCGGGACTGGTAGGCGAACGGCTCGATCCACCGAGACTTAGCGCGTGCATAGCCCGTGTTATCAAAGCCGTAGAAAGAGCTGTTCATAGGGCAGGCCTTATTCGTGCAATGTGTTTACTCGCCAGTAAAAGACCCCTCACACTGCCAGGCCACCGCTTTACCCAGATATTGATTCCTGCACTTAACCTTAGCGACGTGCACGTCAAACATGCTTTTTTTTAGCAATTAAGAACACTCAACATATAACGCAGAGGCTTATCCCGCCCTGATAGTTAAATAACTGGCTTCGCCAGCAAATCCTAACTTCATTCAAAACCTCTAACGCTCGTTCCCAGGCTCATCTATCTTACATACCAAGTTCCTTTCAAACACCACTGGATACATAAGATGACCGGGTTACTGTCTGCCGGGACGACTTTTCCACTGAGCCCCTACACGGACGAAGCGCAACAACATACTCGTCAGTGGCTCAGCCGCATGGGACTTGGAACCACGCCCCATGCGGCCCATCAATTAGATATCTACGTACCGGGCACTTATGCCGGTTACATGTGGAGTGATGCGCCTGCGGACATACTGATGATTCTGTCAGACCTGGTGGGTTGGTTCAGTTGCCAGGATGACCTCGCCGACGAGGACTGCAGAGACCCTGAAGTCCTCGAACGCCTGATTCGTGGCGTATATACCCACGCGTTCACCGCAAATACGGTGAGCCGCGAACCGCTCGCCTGTGCACTCGCAGATATCATGCGCAGAGCTGCTCGGCTGATGCCACCTATCTGGAAGCAGCGCGTCGCAGAGCAATATGCAACTTACCTCGCTCCATGCGCCATCGCCCTGATGCATCGCTTGCACCACACCCAGCCGGGTAACGAAGGTTATGGACACCTTTGGCAAAATGCCGGTGGGTTCCAGGTGTGCCTGGAGTTCACCTACTTGGCGCAAAACATCAACTTGTCATCAGACCTTTACTACAGTGCTCCCTGGCAGGAACTGCGCAGCGTGGCGCTGAACTTGTTCAAGGCGGTTAACGATGTGTTGTCGTTTCCCATCATGGAAAACCCCGACGAGGATGTATTCAACCTGCTGACTCATCTCAGGCACGCCCATGGAAATTCCGTACACCAAGCAACCCAGAACGTTTCCCAGCGTATTGAGCAGTGGGCTGAGCGCTTTGCACACGCCCAGGCCGTGCTACCCGCACAACTGGCAATCCTGGGGTTTGACGAGCGCAGCCAGGAACAAGCGAAAATCTGCGCCCAGGCCCTGCATAATCAATGGCGCGGCAATATCGCCTGGCATCTGGTAGCGCCGCGCTACCAGACAGTACGCTTCAATGGCGAATGAAAAACACCGGGGACCTCTCCGGCCTGGAAAAAGGCCGATACACGGAGGGCCGCTTCACCGGCACGCAAGACGTGGAAAACGCCATCAACCCACATAGCACGGTGATTCATTCGCCAGCACTGAATGCGCTTCGACCTGGCCCGTTAACAGTCTTTGACAGTTTCTCGACAAAGCAGTCAAAGACCTTCAAGCCGCCCACCAATAGCATTCGAGCCTCCAAACCCTCTGTTGGAGGCTCCTCATGCTTGGCACATTGCGCAGTATTACGCTGCTTGGCTGCCTGTTGGGCAGTGTCGGCTGTCATCGCCAGCCGCCTGCCCCGCCGCCGATTCCCAAGGGCGACTACAGCGCGATCATTCGCTACCTGCAAACCCGCATTGTGCAGGACATGGCCCGGGAGCACATACCCGGGCTGTCCATCGCGCTGGTCAACGGCCAGGAGTTGCTCTGGGCCCGTGGCTTCGGCATGGCCGACACGGCCATGGGCATTGCGGTGACACCCAATACCGCGTTCCGGGCGGGCGCAATCTCCAAGCTGTTGACTGCCGGCGCGGCGCTGCAATTGGTGGAGCAGCGGCGCCTGGCGCTGGATGCGCCGATCCAGCAGACCCTGCGCGAATTCCATGTGCGCTCGAGGTTCCACCAGGACCCGCACGACGCTGACCGCGATATCACCCTGCGCCGCCTGCTCAGCCATCAATCCGGCCTGCCCAGCGAACATCTGCGCGACCTGCGCACCGCCTTCGCCATGGGCCAGATGCCGATGCGCGTGTCGGGTGTATGGCTGAGCGCGCCGCCCGGCACCCAGGTGGCCTATTCCAACCTGGGCTACACACTGGTCGGAGCGGCCATCGAACGCAGCAGCGGCAAGGACTTCGAAACGCAACTGCAACAGGGCCTGCTCACCCCTCTGCAGATGAACCACGCGAGCTTTGTGGGCACCGCCGCGCAATCGAGTTATCGCGCCGTGGGGTATGAGGACGGGGTCGCGAGTGCCGACGCTCAAGTGCGCGACCTCGCCGCCGAGGGCTTGTGGGCCAGCCCCAGAGACCTTAGCCATTACGTGCAAATGCTCTTCGCCGGCGGGCTCTACAAGGGCCAGCGGCTGCTGCACAGCCAATCGATCGATGAGATGTTCCGCCAGCAAAACACCGGCAATGCCCTGGACTTCGATTGCCAGATGGGCCTGGCCTGGTTTCTCGCGCCGTGCGGTGACGAGCCCATCGGCCCTGGCGTGCGAACCTTCCAGCACAGTGGCGGCGGCGATGCGTTTGCCGCGCAATTGAGCCTGCTGCCCGATCAGCAACTGGCCGTGATCATTATGGCCAACGACAGCAACGCCGAAGACCTGGTCGCCCGGCTGAGCACCGATACCCTGCGCCTGATGTTCCAGGCCGCCACCGGCGCACCCGCTTGCAGCGCAGACTGCCAGCCGCCGAGCCACGGGCTCAAGCTGCGCCAGGTACCGACAGCCACCGACCGCAAGCGCCTGGCCGGCTTCTACGCCACGGCCTGGGGCGTATTGCGCATCAAGGACGACAACACGCGGTTGGCCGTTGAATGGGCTGGCGACACCTTCGAACTGGTACGCGATGAAGAGGGCTGGCTACGCGCGCAGAAAAAGCTGCTGGGCTGGTGGCCCAGAGACCTCGGCGAACTGGGCCGCGTGCAATTGGATGTGGTCACAGTGCTGGGCAGGCGGATGCTTACCGCGCGCAGTTACGGCCAGCGCATTGCCGTGGGCGAACGCATCGAGGCACCGCCCCTGCCCATGGCCTGGGCCAACACCGTCGGCACCTATCAAGTACTCAATACCCACGAACCCAACGCGCCGTTGAGCGGCATCAGCGTGCGCCTGGAAGACGGCTTCCTGGTGATACGCGGCCAACTGCACAGCGAGCCCCTGACCGACTACATCCTGCTGCCGGTGGACAACGCCCATGCCGTACTCGCCGGCAGCGGTTATGGCCTGGGTGACACCGTCAGCCGCCAGATCAACGGCCTCAGCGCTTCGGGCTATGCCTTCAAACGTACCGACTCCCCGCACCCACCCTTGAGTTTCCGGCAAAAATAAAACCGGGCGGCTGGACGCCGACCGGCTCGAAGGCAGGGGTGAGATCAGGTCATGTGCGCAGATGGGGTGCTGGGCTACACGTTCCGATCGTCCGCGGCTTTAGACATGTTGTTCAGCATAGGCCCAGGTCATTCGAAACGAGGCCCCGCCCCATTCCGAATCCAACACATGCACCTGCCCGCCATGCCACTGCGACACCCGCTGCACCAGCGCCAGGCCGAGGCCGAAGCCGCCGGTACGGCGGTCGCGGCTGGCGTCCAGGCGCATAAAGGGCTGGAAGATTTTCGCCCGGCCCTCTTCGGGCACGCCAGGGCCGTCGTCGCACACCCGCACTTCATAGCCGCTGCCGAATGTGATCAGCGACACCTCCACGCGGCGCTCGGCGTAACGGATGGCATTGCGCAGCAGGTTGATCACCGCCCGCGCCATAAAGCGCGGTTCGATCTCGATCACGTCCACCTCGCAGGTGCGCAACGACAACTGAATACCCGCCGCCTCAGCCTCCAGGGCCACGCTGCCGATCACGCTGTCGAGCCAGCTATGGGCTTCGATGCGTTCGCGAGTGACCTGGGTCGCGCCGCGCTCCAGGCTGGCGTAAGTGAGCAGCTCGGAGACCATTTCTTCCAGCTCACCCAGGTCGGCATACATATCAGCGATCAGTTCGCCGCGCTGGCGCGGATCGGCCTGTTGCTTGAGCTGATCAAGCTCGAACGACAAGCGCGCAATCGGCGTGCGCAATTCGTGGGATACCGCGTTGGTCAGTTCGCGCTGGTTGGCAATCAGGCTTTCGATGCGTTCCGCCATCTGGTTGAAGTGCCCGGCCAGCTCACGCACCGTGGAACGGCGCGGCAGCAGGATGCGTGACCCCAGGTCGTTGTCGCCGAAACGCTGGGCGGCCAGGCGGATATGCTCCAGGTCGCGCCAATGCGGGCGTACCCAAAAATACAGCACGATCGCCAGGCACACTCCGAGAAACCCATAGGCCCACAGGTACAGCCACTTCGGCTCTTCCGGCAACTTGATTTCCAGCAACTGCGGGCCGCCATCGATAGTCGCCAGAAACTCCATGAAGTCGCCGCGCACCACCAGCAGGCCGTCGTTGAGCAGCGCCTGTTCGCGGGCTGTGAGGCTAAGGCTGTCTTTGGGCACCAGTTTCAGGCGCAGCCCGTAATGGGCTTGCAGGTCGGCCAGGCGGGCCTGGCGCGCATCGCCAAGCACCGGGCGCAATTGCTCCACCAAACCATAGGCGGGGCCACGCATGGCTTCGCGGTTATAGGTTTCGTTGGCTTCGGGCAGCAGTTCGTCGAAGGTGTAATTGACCAACCAGATCGCCCCCGCCAGGCCGAAAGCCAGAATCACATACAGGCGCAGAAACAGGCGCAGCATCTAAACCTCCCACGCAAACGGATTGAACAGGTAGCCCTTGCCCCAGATCGTCTTGATGCACACCGGCTCGCGCGGGTTGTCGTTGAGTTTGCCGCGTAGCTTGCTGATGTACACGTCGACGCTGCGGTTGAGGCCGTCAAACGCGATGCCCCGCATGCGGTTAAGAATGTCATCGCGGGACAGGATGGTGCCCGCGTTACTGGCCAGCAGCCACAGCAGTTCGAACTCCATGGTGGTCAGGTCGATCTTGTCGTTCCCCAGGCTGACCACCCGGCAACTGCGGTCGATCGTCAACCGGCCGAATTCCACCGCACCGCGCACCGTTGGCTCCGGCGCCTGGCGGCGTTGCAGCGCACGCAGGCGTGCCAGCAGCACCGGCGGCTTGATCGGTTTGATCACATAGTCATCGGCGCCGGACTCCAGGCCGAGGATGTGGTCCAGGTCATCTTCCTTGGCGGTGAGGATCACGATAGGCGTGTCGGACACCGCGCGAATCCCACGGCAGACGTGCAAACCGCTCTGGCCGGGCAGCATCAGGTCGAGCACGACAATCTTGGGCTTGAAATCGAGGAACGCGGCCAACGCCTCGTCGCCCCGGTGCACCACCCGCACCTCGAAACCATGCTGCGCCAGAAAATGCGCGACCAGCCCTGCCAGCTTCTCATCGTCCTCAACGAGCAAGACCTTGCCCAGACCCAGGTTTTCCATAAGTTCTCAGTGTGCAAACGCCGATTGAAGAGGCGGCATTATAGGTGGCAAGCTGCGCAACTGAATCAACTGGCCAGCAGCGCCCGATGAAGCTTCATCCTTTTAAGAGTTTTTAACAAATAGCCTGCAATTTTTAACGCCATTCACAGGGAGTTGTATGCGCAAGGATTACCTGGCGTTCTTTGTCTCGCTGTTTCTGTCACGGCTGGCCGATCAGATTCTGCTGTTCATCGTGCCGCTGATGGTGTTCCAGAGCACCCGCAGTGTGTCGTGGGCCGGGCTGGCATTTTTTGTCGAGTCACTGCCGCGCTACCTGGCGTTTCCCGTGTGCGGGGCGTTGTGCGACAGGTTTTCGCCGGTGCGTATTCTGCATATCAGCCAGGTTTACCGCGCCGTGGCCTGTGGTGTGGCGGTGGCACTGTACGGGATGTTCGAAGGTATTTACTGGCTGGTGATGCTGTCGGCACTGTGCGGGGTGTTGACCACCCAGGGCATCATGGCGCGGGAAGTGCTGATGCCGCATATCTTCAAGCACTACACCTATGCCAAGACCTTGTCCTATTCCCAAATCGCCGACCAGAGCGGCCTGGTGCTCGGCCCGCTGGTCGCGGCGCTGTTGCTTGAGGTGTGGGCCTGGCAGTGGGTGGTGCTGGGCATCGGTGGGCTGTTTGGGCTGGCGGACCTGGCCATGCTGACCTGGCAACGCCACACCACGGTGAACCTGCAACGCCACGCCCAGCAACATGATATCGGGCTGCAACCGCTGCGCATCGCCTGGGGGCATATTCGTAGCCTGGTGGAGCTCAAGCGGGTCATTACCCTGGCCATCGGTGTGAACCTGTTGATCGGCGTGACGCTGGCCACTTCGGCGGCAATGGTCACGGGCCAATACGCGGCCAGCAAGGATGCCTACGCCCTGCTGCAAGGCGCGGGGGCGATGGTTACCCTCGTGATTCTGTTTTACCTGGCGCGCTCATCATTAGGCTTGAAGACCATGGGCGGGTTGTCGTATTCGATGATTGCCGCCGGGGCATTGATTATGGCGATCAGCTCCAATGTGTGGGGCTATGCGCTGGGTTTCCTGCTGGTCAGCGGTTTCGACAAAATGTTCAACGTGTACCTGCGCAGCACACGCCAGCGGGTGATTCCGGTGCAGGACTTCGGCAAGACGGTAGGCGTGATCACCCTGCTCAACAACCTGCCGCAACCGCTGGCGGGCTTGATGGTTGCCGTGCTGGCCGCACCGCTGGGCGCGCAAACGGTGATGCTGCTGCTCACAGCGATCACCCTCTTGATCGGCGTGGCGGTGGCCTCAGGCTGGCACGCCACTGTGAAAGCGGAACTCGATGTCGGGTGACTCGATCAGTTCCTGCTCGGCCGCCCTCACCCGCTCGATCACCTGCGCGACGTCCTTGGCGTCGCCGTACTGGTAGGCCAGCTTCAGGTAACCCTGGAAGTGCCGCGCCTCGCTTTTCAGCAGGCCGAAGTAGAACTTGCCGAGTTCTTCGTCCAAATGCGGCACCAGCGCTTCGAAACGCTCGCAACTGCGCGCTTCGAT
>Ga0070670_100000149_pt1 | contig 64139 bp, 95 predicted proteins | sample KBSS63metaG_FD_64665 | JGI IMG/M metagenome (GOLD analysis project Ga0070670, IMG submission 64665) | Switchgrass rhizosphere microbial communities from Kellogg Biological Station, Michigan, USA - KBS S6-3 metaG | ecosystem: Host-associated > Plants > Roots > Rhizosphere > Soil ... | reverse complement strand
GCTTCGATGTAGCCTTCAGCGCCGCCGCAGTCGAAACGCTGGCCCTTGAACTTGTAGGCAATCACGCAGCCGTCTTTGGCTTGCTTCAACAGGGCGTCGGTGATCTGGATCTCGCCGCCTTTGCCTGGCTCGGTTTCTTCGATCAGCTTGAAAATGTCCGGAGTCAGGATGTAACGACCAATGATCGCCAGGTTTGACGGAGCATCTTCGGGCGCAGGTTTTTCAACCATGTCACGCACGCGGATCAGGCCATCACCAATGTCGTCACCGGCGATAACGCCGTATTTGTTGGTTTCGGTCGGGTTCACTTCCATGACCGCAACGATGGTGCAGCGGTATTTCTGATACAGCTTGACCATCTGGGTCAGTACGCCATCACCTTCCAGGTTAACGCACAGGTCATCCGCCAAGACCACAGCGAACGGTTCGTCACCGATCAGCGGTCGGCCGGTAAGAATCGCATGGCCAAGGCCTTTCATCTGGGTCTGACGGGTGTAGGAGAACGAGCACTCGTCGAGCAGCTTACGGATGCCGACCAGGTATTTTTCCTTGTCGGTGCCCTTGATCTGGTTTTCCAGCTCGTAGCTGATGTCGAAGTGGTCTTCCAGCGCGCGCTTACCACGGCCGGTGACGATGGAAATTTCGTTCAGACCGGCATCCAGAGCTTCTTCCACGCCGTACTGAATCAGTGGCTTGTTCACCACCGGCAGCATTTCTTTGGGCATGGCCTTGGTCGCTGGCAAGAAGCGAGTGCCGTAACCGGCTGCTGGGAACAAGCATTTCTTGATCATATGGGTCCTTACAAAGGGCTGTGCGTACGAAATTCGGCGCAGTCTAATCAGGCCGCAGCCACCTTACAATGGCAGCTGCTGGCGTTGCGATGTCATCATAGAGAAAAAATGTCAGCGTAAGTTCCACTTATCTTACAAAGACCTTCCTACCGCCTTGGCAAAAATTGCCGGTCACGCATCATTTCCATGGTAAGCCGTCTTTTTAGCACGCTTTTTCAGCCGGAACACTGACTTGGAATAACTTACGCGGCTTCGTGAGATTTGGCGCTATCATTAGGCCCTTGAATCAGACCAGACGAGATTGTTAATAGATGTCAGAACCAAAAGGCGTGAACGGCTACCTGATCACCAAGCGAGCGGACGGCTGGCACCTGATCAACTTTCACGGAGACAGCGTCGCTGGCGTTTTCGAGACAGAAAGCATGGCGATAGCGGTAGCCGAAGTGTTCGTGGATGAAGCCGGCCACGCGTCGAGCAAGCGACCGAAGGGCAAATAAGTCTTCAGCCCCCGCGCAACAAGCCCCGTTTGACGGGGCTTTTTTTGTATCACTCTGTACCTTGATGGCAGTTCGCTATAACCTGCCGAAAACGCCCCACGATAGTGTCAGCGCCTTCCCACACCCTCGACGACGAACACCTATGAACAAACTCCTGGCACTGACAGCGGTTCTGGCACTCGCCGGCTGCACCACCACTTCCGATGTTTACCTGAAAAACGGCGAGCAAGGCCTGACCATCGATTGCTCCGGCGAAGCCAATTCCTGGGCCAGTTGCTACGAAAAAGCCGATGCCTCTTGCGCCGGCACCGGCTATCGCATTGTCGGCACCGAGGGCACGCCATCGCTTAAAGAAAGCGACAAGACCCTGGGCCAGGATGTGGGCAACTACAAAAGTCGCAGTGTGGTGGTGGTCTGCAAGTAACCCTCGCCTACAAGTGAATCTCGGCAAATTTGATACCCAGCTCCCGAAGTAGCTCGGTCAGCTCGTCAAGGCTGGCAAAAGACTCGACTTCGTCTTGCTCGTCCACCAGGAAAAAGCTGCGCCCACCACTTTTCTTGAAGAACACGATCCACTCACCGAGGTGGGCAGGGTTCTGGATGACATGGGTAGCCGAGATTTCACCCTCGGCATGGCGGGCTTTGACGTGTTCACGCTTCATATCTGGTTTTTCCACGACGGCATCAGCCGGAAATGCACTCTTCCCCGGCTTTTTTCACATCGCCCGGGCGGATCGGCACGTTGGACATGCTCTCGTAAAGCTTGATACTGCTGCCACTGGAGCGCTCGTCAATCTCGAAAATGGCCGAAGGGTCGGCCGAAAATTTCTGCGGCACGATCACGCGCACACCTTCTTTGTGCGGTTCGATCTGCGGCGGACGGCGGGTAGCCGATAATTTCTGTATCACACACGCGGCGTATTCCTGGGGCTTCTTCCCGGAAATGACGGCCAACGTCGGCGGGGTCTGCTTGATATCTGCAACCGAAGCACACCCACCTATCGCCAAGGCCAGCACCAACACACTCCACTTCATACAAAACCTCCAATAAAGACCCTACGACAGCGGGGATGGTAATTTTCTCCCGCACACGTAGGATTTATCCCTGATAACTCGGTAAATAACTGTTTTAAATTGTCGACGTCATTGCAGACGGGCCGATAATAAACGCGCTGGGGCTGATAAACTCCATCTTAACCTACGTATCGTTCTGATTTTTCAGAAAAAGCCCTTCTGGAGACACCCTCATGAAATTCATCCACCAGCGCGAGCACCTCAACGAGGGAGATATCGTCGTCATCGAATGCTCGCAAACCTGCAATATCCGCCTGATGAGCGATGCGAACTTTCGCAGCTTCAAGAATGGCGGTCGCCACACTTACCACGGCGGTGCGTTCGACAAGTTTCCCGCCAAGATCACCGCGCCCAGCACCGGGTTCTGGAATATCACTCTGGACGTGGTCACGCGTCGGGCGATCAGCGTCACCCGCAAGCCTGCGTTGTCCCACAAGATTCGTATCGTTCGTCGTACCAGCACCAAGCTGAGCTGATCCGAACGCGCCATAGGAAATAGCCGTGACTGCCACTACCAAATATGTAATCAAGTACAAACTCAACGGCGAACGCCGTTTTGAGTTCGCCCAACTGACGAGCAATAGCCTGGAAGAAGCCAAGCAAGCCTTGGCGAAAATCCACGATGCCAGCGATGAAATCACTGACATCACCGTGAGTAAGGCGTTGTAAGGCATGCCCGGCCCCACTGCCGATCTGTTCGCCGACGACGCCCTGCAACAACCCGCCGGGCGCGAGCAAATCGGCGAACAGTCCTACGTGCTACGGGCTTACGCCCTGCCCTGGGTTGAGCGGCTTCTACCTGAGCTACGCCGCGTGCTGGCTCAATCCCCGTTTCGGCAAATGGTCACTCCGGGCGGCTTTACCATGTCGGCTGCGTTGAGTAGCTGTGGAGAACTGGGCTGGACCACCGATACCAGAGGCTACCGCTACAGCCCGCTGGACCCGCGCAGCCAGCAACCCTGGCCGGTCCTGCCCGACGCATTGCGCGAACTGGCGGTGCTGGCGGCAGCCGACGCCGGCTTCAACGATTTCGCCCCGGATGCCTGCTTGATCAACCGCTATGTCCCCGGCGCGAAAATGTCCCTGCACCAGGACAAGAACGAACGAGACTACAGCGCGCCAGTCGTGTCGGTGTCCCTCGGGCTGCCGGCAGTTTTTCTGTTTGGCGGCCATGCGCGTAGTGACAAGCCGCAAAAGATTTCGTTGTTTCATGGCGATGTGGTGGTGTGGGGCGGGGTTGATCGCCTGCGTTTTCATGGCGTAATGCCCATCAAGGAGGGCGTGCACCCCCGCATGGGACGGCAACGCATCAACCTCACCTTGCGCACCGCCGGCTGATTTGAGCGCAAGCTTCGGAGTGCCAGGTTTTTACGAGGCGGCTAATCTGCCCAGGACCTGTAACGAGTGCCTGCCATGACTACCGAAAAAGATCCACGCTGGGCTGCGATCCTCACCCGCGACCCCAAGGCCGATACGCTGTTCGTCTACGGTGTGAAAACCACCGGCGTGTACTGTCGCCCCAGCAGTGCTTCGCGTTTGCCGCGCCCGGAAAATATCGAGTTTTTCGACACTCCCGCCCAAGCCGAAGCGGCAGGCTATCGGCCCAGTAAGCGTGCCGTCGGCGACCAGACCCAGCGGGCAGCGCAGCATGCGCAACGGGTGGCCATGGCCTGCCGCCATATCGAGCAGGCCGACACCCCGCTCAGCCTTGATGCCCTGGCCAAGTTGGCGGGCCTGAGCCCGTTTCACTTCCACCGTGTATTCAAGGCCGTCACGGGGCTGACGCCCAAGGCTTACGCCAGCGCACACCGCTCACGCAAAGTGCGCGCCGGGCTCAAGGGCCAACATACGGTGACCGATGCGCTGTATGACGCAGGCTTCAATTCCAACAGTCGTTTTTATGCCTCGGCCGATCAGTTGCTGGGCATGAAACCCAGCGATTACAGGGCCGGCGGCGCCCACAACGAGATTCTGTTCGCGGTGGGCCAATGTTCGCTGGGGGCGATCCTGGTGGCACAGAGCGCCCGCGGCGTGTGTGCGATCCTGCTGGGAGATGACCCCGAGCAACTGGTGCGCGAACTGCAGGACCAATTCCCCAAGGCCGACCTGGTGGGCGCCGACCGCCGCTTCGAACAGTTGATCGCGCAGGTGGTGGGTTTTATCGAAGCGCCCGCCCTGGGCCTGGACCTGCCGCTGGATGTGCGCGGCACCGCGTTTCAGGAGCGGGTATGGCAAGCCTTGCGCGAAATTCCGCTGGGCAGCACGGCCAGCTATGCGCAAATCGCCGAAAAGATCGGCGCACCCACGTCGTTTCGTGCGGTGGCCCAGGCCTGCGGAGCCAACCGCCTGGCAGTGGCAATCCCGTGTCATCGCGTGGTGCGCAGCAACGGTGATGTGTCGGGCTACCGCTGGGGGGTGGAACGCAAGCGCCAATTGCTGGAGCGCGAACGCGGCGATTGAACCGCACGAAAAACCTGCGTCGTCCAGTGAATAAAACAGACTGGCCGCGCAGCGATGGCCCTGCTAAAACAGCGAAGAAACCGACTAACGCTGGAGACGCATAACATGGGCACCTGGCCAGACACGCGCATTCTCGACCTGCTGGGTATCGAGGTCCCTATCATCCAGGCCCCCATGGCCGTTGGCACCACCCCCGCCATGGTAATCGCCGCCAACCGTGCTGGCGCGCTGGGTTCCATGCCGGCTGCCGCGCTGAGTATTGAACAACTGCGTGACGCGCTGACCACCATCCGCCAGGCCAGCGATCGACCGATCAACGTCAATTTTTTCTGCCATCAACCGCCTTCCGTTGACGACGCGCGGGACCAACGCTGGAAAGCGCTGCTGGAACCGTACTACCGCGAATTGGGCGCCGATTTTGATGCGCCAACGCCGGTGTCCAACCGCGCGCCGTTCAACGATGCCGCCTGCCAGGTCGTCGAAGAGTTTCGCCCTGAGGTCGTCAGCTTTCACTTTGGCCTGCCGGAAAAATCCCTGCTGGAGCGGGTAAAAGCCACGGGCGCCAAGGTGCTGTCCTCTGCCACCACTGTGGAAGAGGCGGTCTGGCTGCAAGCCCATGGCTGCGACGCAATCATCGCCATGGGCATCGAAGCGGGCGGGCATCGCGGCTTGTTTCTCAGCGACGATCTCAATACGCAGATCGGCTTGTTCGCCCTGCTACCCCAGGTTGTGGACGCCGTGAGCGTACCGGTGATCGCCGCCGGCGGTATCGGCGATGCACGCGGGATCGTCGCGGCGTTCGCCCTGGGTGCTTCGGCCGTGCAGATCGGCACTGCATACCTGTTCACCCCCGAAGCGAATGTAACCGCCGCCCATCACCATGCGTTGCGCCACGCCCAGGCCAGCGAAACTGCACTCACCAACCTGTTCACTGGCCGCCCGGCGCGGGGCATCGTCAACCGGCTGATGCGTGAATTGGGTGCGATCAATCCGGCGGCGCCGGCATTTCCCAAGGCCGGCGGAGCGTTGATGCCGCTCAAGGCCAAGGATGAAGCGGGTTTCAGCAACCTCTGGTCGGGCCAGGCACTGCGCCTGGGCAAGGACCTGGCCACCTATGAGCTGACCCGCGAGTTGGCCGAACAAGCCCTGGCCAAACTCACGTAACCCAGCCACCTGCGGCAACATTGCGCTGTACCGGCAAAGGCCAACCGCTATATATTCGCGTACATAGCGGTTAGCCCTTCTACCCACCTGCCGTACATCCCAAGGAGCTGCTCCATGATGATTCACGCCTCACGCCTGGCCGTGCTGGTCGCCGCGTTCGCGGCCGGCTCGGCCAGCGCCGATGAAGTCCAGGTGGCCGTGGCCGCCAACTTCACCGCGCCGATCCAGGCGATTGCCGCCGACTTCCAGAAGGACACCGGCCACACGCTGGTCGCGGCCTATGGTGCTACCGGGCAGTTTTACACGCAGATCAAAAACGGCGCGCCGTTCGAGGTGTTCCTGAGCGCCGACGACGCCACCCCGAAAAAACTCGAAGACGAAGGCGCCACCGTCAAGGGCTCGCGCTTTACTTATGCCGTGGGCACGTTGGCGCTGTGGTCGGCTAAAGAAGGCTATGTAGACGCCAACGGTGAGGTCTTGAAGAAAAATGACTTCAAGCACCTGTCCATCGCCAACCCGAAAGCCGCGCCGTACGGCCTGGCCGCGACCCAAGTTGTGGCCAAAGAAGGCCTGACCGAGCAGGTCAAGGCCAAGCTGGTTGAAGGCCAGAACATCACCCAGGCCTATCAGTTCGTGTCTACCGGTAACGCCGAGTTGGGGTTCGTGGCCTTGTCGCAGATCTACAAAGACGGCAAAGTCAGCCGCGGCTCTGCATGGATCGTCCCCGCCTCCATGCACGACCCGATCAAACAGGACGCGGTGATCCTCAACAAAGGCAAAGACAGCGCCGCTGCCAAAGCGCTGGTTGAATACCTCAAAGGCCCCAAAGCCGCGGCGGTTATCAAATCCTACGGTTACGAGTTATAAATGCCGCTATCGAGTGCCGATTTTTCCGCCATCTGGTTGACCATCAAACTGGCTTCGCTGACCACAGTGATCCTCTTGGTCATCGGCACTCCGATTGCCCTGTGGCTGTCGCGCACCCGCTCGTGGTGGCGTGGCCCCATCGGCGCGATCGTCGCCCTGCCACTGGTGCTGCCACCTACGGTGATTGGCTTTTATCTGCTGCTGACCATGGGCCCAAACGGTTACGTCGGCCAGTTCACTCAGTGGCTGGGGCTGGGCACCCTCACCTTCAGCTTCACCGGTTTGGTGATCGGCTCAGTGATCTATTCGATGCCGTTTGTGGTGCAGCCGTTGCAAAACGCCTTCAGCGCCATCGGCACTCGCCCGTTGGAAGTGGCCGCGACCTTGCGCGCCAATCCCTGGGACACCTTCTTTACCGTCATTTTGCCACTGGCACGCCCAGGGTTTATCACCGCGGCCATCCTCGGGTTCGCCCATACGGTCGGTGAGTTCGGCGTGGTATTGATGATCGGCGGCAATATTCCGGACAGGACCCGCGTGGTCTCGGTGCAGATCTACGACCATGTCGAAGCCATGGAATATGCCCAGGCTCATTGGCTTGCCGGGGCCATGCTGGTGTTTGCGTTTCTTGTGTTGCTGGCGCTGTACTCCAGCCGTAAAACCAGGATGGGCTGGAACTGATGTCGACGATTGACGTACGCCTGCAACTCAAATACCCCGACTTCGCCCTAGAGGTCGACCTGCATCTGCCGGGGCGCGGCGTGACGGCGTTGTACGGGCACTCCGGCTCCGGCAAAACCACCTGCCTGCGCTGCATCGCCGGGCTTGCGCGTGCGCACGACGGTTTTATCCAGGTCAACGATGAGGTCTGGCAGGACAGCCGCACCGGGTTATTCGTGGCCCCGCATAAACGCGCCCTGGGCTACGTGTTCCAGGAAGCCAGCCTGTTCCCGCATCTGTCGGTGCGCGCCAACCTGGAATTCGGCCTCAAGCGCATCCCCCGCCAGCAGCGCCGCGTGGACATGGCCCAAGCCACCGAGCTCTTGGGCATCGGCCATCTGCTGGAGCGCAACCCCTTGTTCCTCTCCGGCGGTGAACGCCAGCGCGTCGGTATCGCCCGGGCTTTGCTCACCAGCCCAACACTGCTGCTGATGGATGAACCGCTGGCCGCCCTCGACAGCCAGCGCAAGGGCGAGATCCTGCCATATCTGGAGCGCCTGCACGATGAACTGGATATTCCCGTGCTGTACGTCAGCCACGCCCAGGATGAAGTGGCGCGCCTGGCCGATCACATCGTGCTGCTCAGCGCCGGCAAGGCCCTGGCCAGCGGCCCCATCGGCGAGACCCTGGCGCGGCTCGACCTGCCGCTGGCACGGGGCGACGACGCCGGTGTGATGATCAACGGCACCGTCAGCGCCTATGACGCGCATTATCAACTGCTGACGCTGCAACTGCCTGGCAGCGCCCTGCCAATGCGCATCGCTCATGCGCCACTGGCCGTCGGCAAAGCGTTGCGGGTCAAGGTGCAGGCGCGGGACGTGAGCCTGAGCCTGCAGGCCGAAGAACACAGCAGCATCCTCAACCGCCTGCCGGTGACGGTGACCGACGAAATAGCCGCGGACAACAGCGCCCATGTGCTGGTACGCCTGGAGGCTGCCGGCACGCCATTGCTGGCACGTATCACGCGCTTCTCCCGCGATCAGTTGCAACTGCACCCGGGCCAGGCGTTGTGGGCGCAAATCAAGGCGGTCGCCGTGCTCGCATAACTATTTGGCACGACCGCACAGGGCTGCGGTCAATCAGACATACCGGCCTGATGTGTTGCCAAGGAACCCGCCCATGCCCGACTCTGCGTTGCCCGCCGATCTACCCCGCGATTTGCATTACGTTGACGACACCCAGCCCGGTATCCGCCGCAAGAAAGTACGCGGCAAGTTCCAGTATTTCGATGCCAAGGGTGAGCGCATCAACGACGCTGACCAAATCAAGCGTCTCAACGCCCTGGCCGTGCCCCCCGCCTACACCGATGTGTGGATCTGCGCCGACCCGCGCGGCCATCTGCAAGCCACCGGCCGCGACGCGCGTGGGCGTAAGCAATACCGCTATCACCCGCGCTGGCGTGAAGTGCGCGACAGCGATAAGTACTCGCGCCTGCAGGCGTTCGGCAAGGCGCTGCCCCCATTGCGCAAGCGGTTGCAAGCGCAACTGGCGGAACCCGGCTTTACCCGCGAGAAAGTCCTGGCCACGGTGGTGATGCTGCTGGACGCCACGTTGATCCGCGTCGGCAACACCCAGTACGCGCGCGACAACAAGTCCTACGGGTTGACCACCCTGCGCAACCGCCATGTGGGTATCAAGGGCAGCGAAATCAAGTTCCAGTTCCGTGGCAAGAGTGGCGTGGAGCATCAGGTCAGCGTCAGGGATCGGCGCCTGGCCACGGTGGTCCGGCGCTGCATGGAATTGCCGGGGCAGAACCTGTTCCAGTACCTGGATGAAGAGGGAGAGCGTCACACCGTCAGTTCCCACGATGTAAACGCCTACCTGCACAGCCTGACCGGCGCCGACTTCACCGCCAAGGATTACCGCACCTGGGCCGGTACCGCCATGGCGCTGGCGGTACTGCGCGAACTGCAATGGCAGCCCGAATCCGAAGCCAAGCGGCACGTGGTGGCGATGGTTAAGGACGTCGCCAGGCAACTGGGCAATACACCGGCGGTGTGCCGCAAGTGTTATATCCACCCCGCCGTGCTAGAGCATTTCAGCCTGGGCGAGCTGTCGAAACTGCCCAAGCCGCGCAAGCGCAAGGGGCTCAAGGCCGAGGAAGTCGCGCTGGCCATGTTCCTTGAGCAGCTCGCCAAGGGACGTTAGGCGGTGCAACTTAAAGCTGTCTGAGATCATTGCGCACGTCAGCAAAGCGTCCTACCGTAGTGGCCGGATAATCTCACTTGAGGAGCACGGCCCATGCTGCCTTCGTCCCACAAGCCGTTCGCCAATGCCGCGCTTGCTCATCAACAGCGCTGGCGCGGTCGGGTCGGCTTGATGCTGGTGGCCAGCCTCTCGGTGCTGGCCGGCATGACCGACGCCATTGGCTTTATGGCCAGCGGTGACTTCGTGTCGTTCATGAGCGGTAACACCACGCGCCTGGCGGTGGCGATCAGCGCCGGTGATCTCGGTTTGACAGGACGCCTGCTGCTGCTGGTTGCCACCTTCGTTGTCGGCAATGCGTTGGGGGTGGTGGTCAGCCGCTTCGGGCGGCGGCATGCACTGCCATTGCTGCTGTGCATCGCCACATTGCTGTGCGCGGGCGCGCTGTGGCCGTTCGAGGATGCCTTGCCCGCTTTGCTGGCGGCAATCACGGCGATGGGTATGCTCAACGCGGCGGTGGAAGAGGTGAATGGTTTACCGGTGGGGCTGACCTACGTCACGGGGGCACTGTCGCGCTTTGGTCGTGGCCTGGGCCGCTGGATGCTGGGGGAGCGCCGCAACGGGTGGCGGGTGCAACTGATCCCGTGGGGCGGCATGTTTGTGGGCGCGGTGATCGGTGCGCTGTTGGAGCAGCAGATGGGCCTGAAGGCGTTGCTGGTCAGTGGCGTGTTGGCCGGGGCACTGGGGGTCTTGACACTGAAGATCCCTCGGCGTTGGCATTTGGGGTTTATGCCGCGCTAGAAGAAGGATGCTCGCCCGACGTGCTGGCCTCGACGTCCGTGTACTGGTAAAGAGCCATTACCTCGGGCGAGCGGTGTGAATAATAAGCGAATGTCCGGCGGCTGTCGTGCCGGGCATTTCCGAATATGCCTAAGGCACGGGATTACAGGCAGGTCGCCAATGCGGCCAAACGACGCTTGGCGGGCATGCCGTCGGCAGCGGCGTAATACTTGACGGACGATCCGCTACCGGCGCTTTGCACGTCCACGAAGTAATCGCCGCCCGTGGTGTACACGGTAAAACCGCCCGCCCCGCTCGGCTCCTTGAAACCACCGGCGTCCACGCCAAACACGCTTTCATCCTGCCAGCCAAACTGAACGCACTCGGCAACCACCAGGGTGGTTTTATCCGACGCCAGGGTTTTGTAGGGCGTGCCCGCGCGCGCGTCTTTCATCTTCGAACCCGCGCAACCGGCCAGTGCTGCCAGTACCAATGCGCCCATGACCACCTTTCGCATGCCATCGCTTCCTTGAAAAAACGCGACTGTACCATTGCAATGGCGTTGACTGCCGCCTGCATGAACTTTGTTTCACTGTGAAGGAAGAACTCACCACCTATAGTGGCCAGGCTCATTTTTAGAAGTCTTCCTTCTGCCCGCCCTCCCGCGGGCTTTTTTACGCCTGCGCGTCAGACCCACCAGCGAAACAGATAAAACAACGCCATGCTCAGCAGCACGGTAATCAACACACTGCGCGTCCAGTACATCAGGCCTATCGCGCAGATACCCGCCAGTAAATACGGATTGGCCGGGCTCAGGTTGAGCTGGTGATCGGGCAAAAAAATGATCGGTCCGCAGATCGCCGTGAGCATGCCCGGTACCGCAAACCCCAGAAACTCGCGCGCGCCGCGGTTGAGGCGCACCGGCAGGCGCGGCTCGATAAACAGGTAACGATTAAAAAACACCACCAGGCCCATGGCCACGATCATCAGATAAATCATGGCTGCCCGACTCCCAGTCGTTTGCAGGCAAACCCTGCGCTCATGCCCAGCACGCCGGACACCACCACCGCCGACTCCCAATGCAGATAACTCAGCCACACCGAACACAGCAGGGCCACGGCCACGCAGACCACCGTCGGCACATCGCGCACCACGGGCGTGATCAAGGCAATAAAGGTCGCGGCAATCGAGAACTCCAGGCCCAACTGGTCAAGCCCCGGAATGCTTTTACCCAGCACGATGCCGGCGAGGGTGAACAGGTTCCAGATGATATAGAACGTCAGGCCCACGCCCAATGCATACCAGCGGTTGAAGGTCTGGCGGTCAAAATGACTGACCAGCGCGAAGAATTCATCGGTGAGCAAAAAGCCCAGGCTCATGCGCCACCGGGTCTTGAGCGGCGAAAGAACCGGACGCAGGTGCATGCCGTAGAGCAAATGCTGGGAGGTCAGCAACAAGGTGGTGAGCACGATGGAAATCAGGCTGGCGCCGCTCTTGACCATGCCGATGGCTACCAACTGCGCCGCACCGGCAAACACGATGGCGGACAAGCCTTGGGCCTGCAGCGGGGTAAATTGCGCATCGATGGCCATGGAACCGGCGAGCAACCCCCAGGGCGCGCAGGCCAGGGACAGGGGGATAGCGGCGATGGCGCCGCGAGCGAAGCCGTAATGAGGTATGGCAGCAGGCATGGAAAACGACTCATCAACGAACAGTCGACGAGCATGCCAGCGCAAATAAAAGATGTCTTGAACGATCTTGCTCAGGCGAGTTTTACCGACACCTGCTCCACCGAATCACGCGCCTCACGCAGTTCATAGGCGTCCTGGTTGAGCCGGTGAATGGTATTGAGCAGGCGTTGACGCAACACTTCATCGGCGAGTTTCTCCACGGCGCGCATCAGGTCGAACGCCGCGGTTTCGTTATTTTCCGCGACGGAATCCAGGGTTTTGCGCAGGTTGCGAGTGGCTCGGGTCACGCGGGTCTTCCTTCATCAGCAATGGGCAGGCACTTTAGGACATTCATGTTTCAGTTTAATTTCAATCACTTGTGGTTGATTCGACGACCTTTGATCCACGTCAACGCAAAACAGGATTTGACCTACATATACGCAATTCCATATATTCGCCCCCCCTCTATACCGACGTTGAACATGTCCGACTTCTTTTCCCCGCCCGCCCTGTTCAAATGCCTGGCGGACGCCACTCGCGCCCGGATCACCCTGCTGATTCTGCGTGAAGGCGAACTTTGCGTGTGCGAGTTGATCCATGCTCTGGACGACAGCCAGCCAAAAATCTCCCGCCACCTGGCGCAACTGCGCAAAGGCGGGTTATTGCTGGACCGTCGCCAAGGGCAATGGATCTACTACCGCATCAATCCGGCACTGCCTGACTGGGTCACCCAAGTGCTGGACACCACCCTGCAAGCCAACCAGCCATGGTTGCATAACGACGCCCAGCGTCTGGATGCAATGGGCGACAGACCACAACGGGCCAGCACCTGCTGCTGAGCCATCGGAGCGTTTATTCATGCTTGTCGCGATCGCGATTTTTATCGTCACCATCATTCTGGTCATCTGGCAGCCCAAGGGCCTGGGTGTTGGCTGGAGCGCCACACTGGGCGCGATCCTGGCCTTGGCCTGCGGCGTGATCAGCCTGGCGGATATCCCGGTGGTTTGGCACATCATCTGGAACGCCACCGGTACGTTTGTCGCGCTGATCATCATCAGCCTGCTGCTCGATGAGGCCGGTTTTTTTGCCTGGGCCGCCCTGCATGTGGCGCGTTGGGGCCGTGGGCGCGGTCGCCGTTTGTTTGCCTATATGGTTTTGCTCGGCGCGCTGGTGTCGGCGCTGTTCGCCAATGACGGGGCGGCGCTGATCCTCACGCCCATCGTGATGTCGATGTTGCTGGCCCTGCGCTTTTCCCCGGCGGCAACGTTGGCGTTCGTGATGGGCGCGGGCTTTATCGCCGACACGGCGAGCCTGCCGCTGGTGGTGTCGAACCTGGTGAATATTGTCTCGGCGGATTACTTCAAGATCGGCTTCAACGAATACGCGTCCGTGATGGTGCCGGTCAACTTCGTGAGTGTGGCCGCCACCCTGGCCGTGCTGCTGGGGTACTTTCGCCGCGACGTCCCCCACACCTACGACCCCGCCGACCTCGCCGATCCCGCCAGTGCGATCCACGACCGCGCCACCTTCCTGGCCGGCTGGTGGGTGCTGGGCATTCTGTTGATAGGCTGCTTTGCCCTGGAACCACTGGGCATTCCCATCAGCGCGATTTCCGCCGTGTGCGCCGTCCTGCTGCTGGTGATCGCCGCCAAGGGCCACAAAATATCCACGCGCAAGGTCTTGAAGGACGCACCGTGGCAGATCGTGATCTTTTCCCTGGGCATGTACCTGGTGGTCTACGGATTGCGCAATGCCGGCCTCACCACCTATCTCGCGACCTGGCTGGATACCTTCGCCACTTATGGCGTGTGGGGCGCGGCCATGGGCACCGGCGTGCTGACGGCCTTGCTGTCTTCGGCCATGAATAACCTGCCGACCGTGTTGATCGGCGCGCTGTCCATCGAGTCCAGCCACGCCGTGGGCGTGGTCAAGGACGCCATGATCTACGCCAACGTGATCGGCAGCGACCTGGGCCCCAAAATCACCCCGATCGGCAGTCTCGCCACGTTGCTGTGGCTGCATATCCTGGCGCGTAAAGGCATTACCATCACCTGGGGTTACTACTTCAAGGTCGGGATAGTGCTGACCGTGCCGGTGTTGCTGATCACCCTCGCCGCCCTCGCCTTGCGCCTGAGTATCTAAGATGAAAGTCCTGTTCATGTGTACCGCCAACAGCTGCCGCAGTATTTTGTCCGAGGCCCTGTTCAATCACCTCGCGCCGGAGGGTTTCCAGGCCTTCAGCTGCGGCAGCTTCCCCAAGGGCCAGGTACTGCCGCGCAGCCTGAGCGCGCTGCAAGCTGTGGGTATCAGCACCGAGGGGTTGTACAGCAAAGGCAATGACGCTTTTAAAGACAACCCGCCTGACATTCTGATCACCGTGTGCGACAGAGCTGCCGGTGAAGCTTGCCCGGTGTATTTCGGGCCTGCGGTAAAGGCGCATTGGGGGTTGGAGGACCCGTCTGACGTCAAGGGCGATGACGCCATTGTGGAAGCCGCGTTCGAGGCGACACTCAATACCATCGAAACCCGCTGCCGAGCGCTTTTCGACCTGCCTCTGTCCAGCCTGACCCCGGCGCAACTGAAGATTGAACTTGAGCGTATCGCCGCGTTGTAACAACGTTGCCAGGCTCAAACAACGGTCGATTTGAGCGCCCTTGCTGACGTATGCTCTGCCACTTTCTCGAAAGGAAGCGGGCATGCTGACGATCTTTTTTTACGCGCTGGTATTCGGTTTTGTGTTTTGCCTTTCGCCCGGCGCGGTGCTGGCGGAGACCCTGCGACGTGGCTTATTGCAGGGCTTCACGCCTGCCCTGTTGGTGCAGATCGGCTCGCTGGTGGGCGACGCAGTGTGGGCGGTGATCGGCCTGACCGGCATCGCCCTGCTCATCCAGCATGACGCCGTGCGCGTGCCGCTGACGGTGATCTGCGCGCTGTACCTGGCTTGGCTTGGTATACGCAGCTTGATTGACGCCTGGCACCTGCCAAAAATGGACGACGCAGCGGCCACTTCCGGGAAAAACGCACTGGCGGTGGGCGCCGCGATTTCCCTGGCCAACCCGAAGAACATTGTTTACTGGGGCGCGTTGGGGAGCGCCTTGTCCGGCATCGTGGGCGCCACGCCCAGCCATGGTCAGACGTTGATGTTTTTTGCAGGTTTTATGCTGGCCTCGGTGTTGTCATGCTTTTTGATCGCTACCCTGGTCAACCTCTTGCGCAAAAATGCTTCGCCACTGTGGCAGCGCGTCAGTTATGCCGCCTGCGGCGTGGTGCTGATCTATCTGGCGATTCTGGCCGCTCAGGGCATTTAAACCACATGAACCGTATCGAACAGATCGTGCTGATGGCAGCGTACAACCGGTGGATGAACCGCAAGGTCTATGCCGCCGCCGCCCAGCTTTCAGAGGCGCAATTACGCATGGACCGCGAGGCCTTTTTCGGCTCGATCCTCGGCACGCTCAACCATCTGGCGCTGGGCGACACGGTGTGGCTCAAGCGCTTCGCCCAACACCCGACAGGCTTTTCGGCACTGGCCCCGCTGGAAGCCATCGCCATGCCCCGCGACCTCAAGCACTTGGCCTTCGCGGACCTGGAGCAACTGGCGACCCGTCGCGGTTGGCTCGACCAACTGATCATCGACTGGGTCGAGACCTTGCGTGAGCCCGACCTCGACCAGCGCCTGCATTACCGCAACATGCGTGGCGTCGCGAGCGATAAGCCGTTTTCGAGCCTGCTGCTGCACTTCTTCAATCACCAGACCCACCACCGCGGCCAGGTCACAACGCTTTTGACCCAGGCGGGCGTGGATGTCGGCGACACTGATTTGCTGGCACTGATCGACTGAACTCAGCCCTTACCGAACGCGGCATAGGCTTGCATCAAGCGCGGGAAGTCGTGGGGTTCGGGCAGTTTCGCGAAACTTTCGACCGCTGGAGTATTTGCCCAGGGCAGCTTTTCGCAGGTCCAGGTTTCCATGAACGGCCTGTACGCCCTGAAATTATCCAGCAGGCTCGCGCGCACATTGACGAACTCGTCGATGCCATGGGGCCGGGTAAACAGCCAACTCATGCAGCGAGGGCAAAAGTAGTGACGGTCGACGCCGTGCAGGCCACCAATGACCGGGCAGCCCTGGGTCACCGTGAAAGCACCGGCGGCATACAACGCACTGAGGGAAAACGCGCTGGAGGTCATCTTCTGGCAACCGGTGCAATGGCAGGCCATGGTGATCACCGGGGGCTCGCTCAGGCTAAAGCGCACCTCGTTACAGCGGCAGCTGCCTACTTGAAGCAGGGTTTCGGCGCTCATCATCGTGTCCTTTTTGTGATGGAAAGCGTGGCAGGGTAGCGCCCGCGGCTGGGGTTGAACAGGCCAGCAAACGATACCGAACCCTGCATCAGCGCCGGGGCAGTACGCCATACGCAAAAGCCCCGGCGGAACCGGGGCTTTCACGTGTCCTCACGCATCATTGGCTACCGGCCTGCCGCGCGCCTTGTACGCCGGCAGCGTGGCGGCGTACGCCAGTGCCTGTTCACGGGAATTGAAGGACGCCAACCGGTCGCTATGCGTACACACTCGCCAGGGGCCGTAATTGACCTGCACGATATGGTATCCATTCAGATGCAGCTTCTTCAGCATTGGAACGCTCATAGTCACCTCGCTTTCCTGAGATTTCCACGGGTTGCACGGCCTACCTTACACCCGCATCCGCCAGGAAGGCTGACCACATGTCGCGGGCTTCAAAGGCTCTTCTGTCATTTATAGACAGTACCCCCCGACTCGACCCCAGTACCGAATCGCCCCTCAAAACCGCGTAGCTCACTGATCTTCCGAGCTTTTTCATCCATTCCCGCGCACAAGAAAGCTAGCGTGCGACCTTGCACATACGCGCCTGGATCTATATATTCCCAACCCTGCTTAACCGCGCTACCGCCCGAATGGCGAAACTGGTAGACGCATGGGACTTAAAATCCCCCGCTCGTAAGGGCGTCCCGGTTCGATTCCGGGTTCGGGCACCATAGATATCAAGGGCTTGCCAGGGAAACCTGAGCAGGCCCTTACTTTTTTTGCTCCGCAATTTTTCCCCCTGCACCGCAATTTCCATTCCTCGGCGTCCTGTCGACCTAAATCAAATCCAAGATTAAGACCCCTGCTAAGCTGTTCACTCCAAGGAGGAACAGACATGCCGAACACAGACCTACTCCCTTCCCTACTCTCCAAGCTCTACGAAAATCAGCTCGCTCTTGAAGCCTCAATCATGGAGCTATCAAACTGGGTAGAGCAGCGTGGCTCCGCGGATGTAGCCGAAAACGTGCGCGGCGCACTGGAAACCATCGACAGCAATGAAGAATTTATCAAGTTGGCCCTCGCCGTCCTTATGACACCGAACTGACCGCCTCTCGTAGCCTCAATCGCGCCATGGTCAAATCTCGATAACAGATACCGATCTCAATCAGCAGCTTCGTAGCGCCCACGAGAACATCCAAGGGCTGATACATATGAACAATGACCTGGTAACCGGCAAAGCCTCCACCTAAGCCGAACTCAAGAAGACACTCGACAATATCGCCAGGCTGAACCTGACCAACTCGGAACTGGGCGGGAAGACCCGTAGCTTTGAGCTGATCGCCGAGCAGCACGATCTCCTGTTCAGGGAGAATCAGCGGCTGCTGATGGAGAGGGAGCGGCAATCATCCTGACGTACGCCTGGCAGGCCGTCAGAGTGATCAATTTCAGCTATTTTCATGTCGAAATCGATAGGCTTATCAAAGTGCCACCATTGGCCTATAGTCTCTAAAATTATTATTCGATTAAGGAGATGGTTGGATGAAACGAATAGTTTTCGCACTTAGGGCTTTGAGCTGCGTGGTCGGCTGCGTGGCACTTCAAGGTTGTTCTACCCCTGCTATAGAAGCGTATGTTGAGGGAAGACCTGAAGAACTAAACCAACTATTGATTACCAAGCAGATTGGAGTGAATGATTATCTACCTCTAGAAAGTAGCACCGACCCTATGACACCTTTGTGCGCCATGCTTGGCAGCACCAACCCCCTGGCCATTAGTTCAATAGACTACCTTATAAATAATGGAGCCGACGTTAATTTACCATGCAGAAAAGGGAGAGATTCCGATGGCAAAACAGCACTTGACTACGCAATTATGGGAGCTAACTTTTCTATTGAAAAACCTGGCCCCTATGCACCAGCGCGCTCCGGACCATCAAAATTTCCTATATGGGCAAACACCATAAATAAACTATTAAAAAATGGAGCAAAATCATACCAAGGCCTGAACACGCCCGAGGCAATCAGCGAGTACATAGCGAGCGTCAACGAAAATCACACTAAATTTGTCGACAAATGGAAGGCAGATATAAAACGTGAAGAGGCAGAGTCCAAGAAAAATAGTATCTTTAACGTTGAAACGCTAGGTGCGGTAGCGGCTATCGCTGGTACTGCCACTACCATTTACGCAAACAATAACAGCACAATTTCAACGATATCGGGCGCCACCATAAATTCCGCACTCAATCGAAATGCGGGATCAGGAAGTGCCGCAGTGAGGGAGAGCAATGCGAACACCTCCTTACAAAATATGGCAGGGATGGACACCGCAACAGCTAATGCTCGTGCAGAACGCAGCAAAAAATTAGACGACATCGTCGTAAAACTGGCGAATGACGGAGGTATGAAAGTACTTAACGTTAAATACCAGTGCGCGCCGTCCGACCCGGTGCAGACCGTAAGCGTGCCGTACAAGTCTCAAGCGTGTGCAGCAGCAAAAGAAAAATGGTTCACTGTTTATGCCTGCAACGATGTGGACAACATGAGTGCCGCAACGGAAAGATGTCGTCAAGCCTGTGGTAGCCCCAACTGCGACGAGGGACTTTAGACACCTATATGCTTATATATTAACAGAGCGTATGGTTTGGATGTTTCAGCGTTTAAGCGGCAACTGCGAAAACCTTGACAGTTAAAACGGTTATGAAATACATGCATCCTTGTGCCTTCCATTGACCGAACGCAGTCATCCCATCGCAGCGGCGGGTCAGAGACATGTCACTGAAAATCTCGCCGCAGCGTTCGTCAGAATTTAAAGGACGGAGGCAAAAATAAAAGCCACGGGGTCGCGAACCTATAGGGTTTTGAATTTCTACATTTCAACCCTGCTATCAGTCAGTGTGCAATTTCACGCACATAGCCCTGGCACGCCCGCAACGCGATCAGTCCTTGGTCACCGGCATCGGTAATGCCGATAATTCGTTGAGCATGCGCTGGGTCAAGTTGGGCTCGACGGGCTGCATGAACCACGCCGCCGGTGCCGGGGGCGGCAGGCACGTTGCAGCTACCGGCTGAATCCTCGGCAAGGAGGACTGACAGCCGCAGATCAGAAGTGGCAAGGCGATCGCGCAAGCGAGCCTGGTTGGTTTTGGCATCAGATAATTCCTTCGTGTGCTGTTGGTCCTGCTTGGCGAGTTGCTGCTCGGTGACCAGGCGCTTTTCCTGCTCGGCGCGTGCCTGGTTGGCGGCGGCATTGCTGATCGCGGCCAGGTCATCCTTGTGCAGCCCGGCCTGCTCGGCGAGTTTCTTACCCATTCGCCAGTCCTGCACCTGCCAGGTAACACCGGATGCCGCCGCCATCAGCACCAGGATCAGCACCACCAGACCGGCCAGCTTCTGCACCGGCGTCATGCCAGCACCTGCAGCGCCTTGTCATACAGTGCCTGGCGGTCGTCCTGGCCAGTAAGTCCACCATTGATGCGTCGGGTGATCTTCACGAACTCGCCCTGATCGGCCAGCGTGTTCAGGCCCTTGGTCGACCAGAACCACGCCGCCGACATTGCGGCGTATTGCGGCTGCTCGAGCTGATCAGGCTGATTGATCACGTCCAGGCCCAGCGCCTCCCCGCACGCCTCGTAGTTCGCCCGGCCGGTGATCTGGATCAGGCCGCGTCCACGGTACTTGGAGCCGTCCCCCTTCACCGTGTTGCCAAGATCGGCGCGGCCCTCATATCCGAGCTGCTGGGCGGTTGGGCCCCATATCTCGCGAACGTACCGAAGTTGCCCCGACTCGTGACCAACCTGGGCGATGAATGCAGCCGCGCGGGCGGTGCCGACAATCCCGTAACGATTCATGGCGGCGTTCAGTGCAGGAACAAAAACGCCGGCTTGGCGGCCGGCGTTCGGGAGGATCTGCAGCAACTGCTGCTCGTTGATGGACATACTTTTCTCCAGGCGGAAAAAAACCGCTCAAGGCGGTCGTGGTATTGCGCTACGGCTCAGTCCGCGGTAGCCGGACTCAGGCGGCTGATAGTCGCTCGCGCAGCGGTGCGCGCCAATCGAACATCCTCAGGGATGGGCGTTCCATCCTCAAACAGCGCAAAGGCATGCCAGTCAGTTTCGCGCAGGTACGCACGCGCCCGGTCCAAGTCCACTTGATCCTTAACGTCCTGGTCGGTTTTCACCAACTCAAGCTTCGATAGATCCACCATCTTGTGCTACCTCCAATTGCTCGCCAGGCTCGATAACCTCGGCGGTCGTAGGCTTGATTGGCGTTATGTCTGGGAATTTTACCGGGCCGCTGCGTGCATCAAGGATGATTGGCCCTGCTGGGTTCCGATATTCCTCTGGGCTATCCCAGGAAACCGGAAGGCGCAGCGTAAAGTGCAGTGTCTTGCCCTTTCGCTCGACGAACTCGGATTCAACGAAGAACTTATTGCCTACCGCACTTCCTGGCAGTCGGTAACCATCGGGTATGCCGGAAAGATCGATAGCCTCACCGTTTATCGTGATGACGTCACCAGACACGGACGCCTCAAGAGGCCAGCTAACCAGATCAGCCCATAGTTTAATTTTCATTATTTCCACTGCCCCCATACAGAGACGTTGACGTTGTAAGTTTGAGCGGTGGCGCCTGACCGCAAGATGATGCTAATGCTGGTTGGGGTCGCCAGGTCACAAGAGATGATCCCGTAATGGTCGTTGGCGGCTGTAGCTCGCACCGAAGCCACTGGCCGCGCCAGGCCGGTGTTTGAAACAAGGCCGCTTGGGATGGTAACTGTGAGGTAGTTTATCGAGTTTGCTGGGAGGTTTCCGGTAGTCGGGGCAGTACCGAGCATGCACATCTGCCCATTCGCATACTTGAAAATGCTGAAACCGCTTACGGCGCCAGCCCACATCAGGCCGCCACTTGCAGGGTCTAGCGTTGCATTTGCGCCGGATATTACGGGAGTCCACGCACCCCATGTGCCTCCGGACTGGACGCGCTCATACCTTGCACCTGTGGCCCCATTTACCATCGACTGCCACAGATTAAGATTGTCAGCTGGGATTACTGATAGAAAACCAGTAAAAGAACCGACACCTGCAATTACGAATTGCCCCCATATGCTTATCGCACCCGTCCTGTAAGAGTCAGGGTTAAGCCCGACCCCCACAAATGGAGCGTTGTCCTTAGAGCCTAGGCCGCCATAGCCAACGGTTAGAGACCGCCCCGCCGTAGCGTCCGTTGGCGATGTAACTAGCGTTGAAGTTGCTGCGGTTCCGAGCCCCAGAGCCGTTCTTGCGCCTGGCTGATCTGTTGCACCGGTTCCGCCCTTGGTTAGCGGCAAAATGTCATAGTTACCTGTAGTGCCCAGCGCCGCCAACTTTGGCCCAAACTGATTGTTCAAATTATTGAAGGCATCAGACAGCATCTTGTCGTAGCCCTGCACCGGCATGATTGCGTAAGCCGCGCCGCTGGCGGTCGGGCCTTTGTAAGGAGGCAGGATCGAGATCACTGTGCCACTCGCGACGTTGGCAACCTCATAGCTGACGCCATCCGGGCCGATGAACGAGTCACCCACCCTGGAGGATGCGGCGAAATCCACACCTGATCCTGTGACTGTCGTGCTGCCGTTCTGGACAGCAACTGTCCCGGTTCTTTGCCAAACCATAAGTTACTCCCAAAAATTAATATTTTTTGCAGCTATAGCTGACTAGGAAACGGGCTTAGCAAACAGAAGGGGCAGGAAAAAACTTCCGCTGCCGTAGTCGCCTATATTCTGTAGTGTCGCCGTGATGGTGTTGTTAGCAAAATTCCATGTGCAACTTAACTTTGAGTAAGTATCTCGCCCCGGCATATCCATCGCAATATTGTTTATCAACATGTAGTTACCGGTATTCAATGGAACGGACGTGTTCCAGTTGTAAACCCATCTGCCGACGGACTGGTTAGAAGCGCCTAAGTAGTTCCATCCGGTAATTACATTCGTGAATTGCGCGCAAGGCGTTCCGCTGTCAAACAAAAGCTTGGCTCCGCCGTCCCATAAGCGCATTCCGTACGTGTCCGTCTCCCTTGATTGGTATGCAGCCAGGAAGTATGTCCCTGTTCCGCCCGCGTTATTGGTCCAACCTGTCCAGTTCCCTGGTGAGCCTAGAAGGCGAACCCATTGAAAGGCCGCGGTTGCATCTGGCCTTACAAATATTAGGGGGGCTTCTGCTGATGTTATTGGGTAGGGGAATGCGGCGCCTCCCGAGTACCTGGCCGAATACAAGACGACTAGTCTTGAGAATTCGGAGTCCAGCGTAACTACGTCCGCATTATTCGTAAAAGTTAAACCGTACGTCATTATCTGTATCTCAGTACTAGCAGTCTTTGTGTTGATACCCCGATTCTGCCCGTCGGCATATCACGCTTGCAGAACCAGACCGTTACGCCGCGATCCATGACTTGGACGTCAAACTGGCAGTTGCCCGCATCCTGACTGCTCGAACTGCTCGACCAGTTTCCGTTTGGGAGGCAGACGCCCGTGCAGGTAGCAATGGTTACGCCGGGGATTGGGATGTACAGACTCCTTCCTGATTGTGAAACCAGGGCCGAATAAACGACCCTTACCGTGAATGAGTTTTCATCAAGCACCAGGTTCCCCGCAGAACTCCATAGCCGCATACCTGAACTCATTCTGTGAGGTCTCCAATTTGAACCCGCTTGACGTTGTTCACATCCCAGAACCGCAGAGATCGATTTGTCATCATTGAACGCCCCTGCCCCGGGACAATTCCGTTGATTTCAAAAGTTCCGTCCTTGTTGAGGATCCAGCCTTGCTGCCCTGCGATGTAGTTTGTGGAACTGATATATGCGCCAATCTTGGCGTTGGTGATCGTGCTGTCTTGGATAAATGCAGAGTTGATGAATGTCTGCCCACCAGTAACCGCGAAGGGTGACACCGGCGTACCGCTTGCCAGGTTCAGCAGCATGAACGTGTCAGCCCTGACCACGAACTGCGACGACACTCCAGACGGATCGACCTGCAGGCCCAGGCCAAACGACGCGGCATACTTCTGGCCGCCGGCGGTGGTCTCCATCCTCACCGACCAAATAGTCGACAGCTTGTCATTGGTATCGGCGAGTGCAGAGCTCGTCTGTTGAATCGCTGCTTTGTTGGTAGCAACTCCGTCTTTGGCAGAGGCGACCTCGGCACTTACCTGTGCCACTTGTTGCGCAGATGCCTGTTTATTGTTGGCCACCGTGCTTTCCAGAAGCGTCACGTTTGCAGCGTTCTGGTTAACCTTTGAATCCAACGTTGTGAGGCGCTGCGCCGAAGCCTCTTCGTTTGATGCGATTACCTTTTCTTGAACGGCGATTGCCGAGGTGCTGGCCCAACCTTTCAACGCATCCGCTTTGGCTCCGCTACCGCTATCGTCACGCGCCGCAGCACGCAGCGCGTTTGTGGTAGCGGCCTGCGCAGTGACCACGCCACCGATCTTGGAAATATCGGTGGTATTGGTGCTGACCTGCTGCGCCAAACCGTTGGCTGCCTCCAACGACTGCCCTACGTCCTCCCAGTACGTGGCATTGGGGGGCGGGTTGCTAACTGGTACCTGATCCTTCGCCTGGTAGATGCGATCACCCGCCACCACCATCTGCCCTTTCAGATAGACTTGACCCGGAACGTATGCGCCGAGCCCGTCCAATGCGTCGATCTGGTCCTGAAGGTCTTGGATCTTCTCAATGTCGCTGAGTAGATCCTCGCCCAACTCGGACTTCGTTAATTTCCCCGTAAGCAGTTGAAGGACGGGCGTGGCATCCGAGCCAGCCTGACCCATCACACCATTCACAACAGGGTAGAACGGCCCGATGTTGCCGGTACGGTCCACCAGGCGCGCCCAGAAGAACAGGGTGGCGCCCGCCAGGAGAGACTGCATACGGTAATCCGCCTGCGGATAAGCCAGGTCGGCCAGCTTGGTCGCCGCCGCCAGGTCGTTCGCAGGGCCATACCACAGCTCGGTGCGCTGGGTGTCCTCGGCGCCAGCAGGGAAACCCCAGCGAATGCCGATGCCGAACAGTTCGCTGGTGGTGGTCAGGAATGCTACCGCCGGCGGCAAGCCGACCTTCCCTTCCAGGTTGGTCAGGTTGGAACTCTTCCAGATCGAAGAGATCTCGAAGGCGCTCACCGACCGAACGCGGGCCAAATAGGCGCCCGAGTAAATGCCGGTGACATCTACGCTTGTCGCGCCCGTGCGCTGCAGCTTGATCCAGTTGCCGCTGTCCTTGCGCCACTCCACGTCATACGCGACCGCGCCAGCCACGGCAGGCCATGAGATGTTCATGGTGTTGATCGCGATGCCCTGATTCACGGCGTAGCTCGACGTCAGCGTCACGCTTCCCGGTGCCGGAACTACGGTGATCGGGACAACACTGATTGGCCTTTCTTCCAGCCGGGCGCCTGTGTCGATGTGAGGAAACTTGCTCGGGTCGTACTGCACAGCCGAGATTTCAAACACGCCAGGCTCCGGCCTGGCCACGCTGACCACGCGATAAAGCGGAATGGCCAGGTCGTCAGCGTCCAGCGCCCACACCAGTTCGCGCTCAGGCGGCACGGAGTAGGCCACGGTCACGGTGACCTGCCGGCCGCTGACCAGTTGCACGGTGCGCCCCTCACACTTGCCGTCAGGCAGGTTGAGGATCAGCCGGTCGCCGGGTTTGGCCTGGGTATCACGGTCGAGTGTGATCACCTTGCCGTTCACCGCCGAGATGCGCCCGCCCACAGGCCGACCTGCAATAAGTTCGTCAGCGATCGGGATCACATACCCAGGCAACGGGATACGCCCATCCATGCCGACGCTGAAAGTAACCGCCCGGTCCTTGGAGTTGGTCAGCAGCGCCCACTTACCGCGGCGCTGGGCCTCCGACTCACGGGTGCAGCCGATAGCGCTGATCTCCAGCGGATTGTCCCCGTAGCGCCGCTGAAGCTTGGAGTCGGTCACTGCGGTGACGTCGGTGTCGAAGTTGTTCAGCGGGTTGTCGTAGCTGATCAGCGCCCGGGTGTACCGGGTGCGCTCCGACGCACTGGAATAGGTGAACTTGCCGTCAATGACGTTCGCCCGGGTGTAGGCGAAGTCGAAGTCGGTGGCGCGCGGCATATCCGCGAGTGTGAACACCTGGCCTTGGGCCCAGTAGGTCATGCCCCGGTAGATCGCGGAGATATCGCGCAGCAGCGACCAAGCGTCAGCCTTGCTCTGTAGGTTCAGATTGCAGATGAAGCGAGGCTCCTGACCGCCCTTTCCGTCCGGTACCAGCTGGTCACAGTACTGCGAGATTCGGTACAGTTCCCACTTGTCCACCATCCAAGGTTTAATGCGGCGGCCAAGTCCGAAGCGGTCTGCGGTGGTGATGTCGTAAGTCATCCAAACCGCGTTATCGGTCCAGGCCTGCTTGAATGTTCCGTCCCAAACGCCCGAGTAGGTACGAGACACAGGGTCATAATTGCTCGGCACCTGCATCTTCTTCAGCTTGGTCTCGACGGTTACTGCCGGGATGCTGCGGAACTGTTCGGCTGAAAACTCGATGTATAGCAGCGCAGTATTTGGGTAGCGGATCTTCGCGTCGATCACCTCTGTGAAGCCGGCAATCTGCATCGTGTCGGAGATTTTGTTGTTGTTCTGGTTGGGCGTCAGGCGAGTGATGCGCATCAGCCAGCCGGTGGTTGCCTTGGGCAAATCGATTCGGCGGGTGCGCTCGTAAAGGCTGGTGGTCTTCCCCGACACGGACTCATTCAGAACCTCCTGATAAGCGCCGCCATCAGTAGCCAGTTCGACCTTGTAGCCGATCGCGTAACCGTTGATGTTGCCACTGGCATCTACCGACTGGAGCGCCGGCCAAGCGAAACGCACGCGCACGGCCGAAAGCTGGGTATTGGTGATGGCCCGAACCCATGGTGTGCCGCTGCGCAGTTCGGTACTGATAGTGGTTTCGTTCTCGATCGACGGAATGCCCTGGATATAGGTCTGGTCCACGGCTCCGGTGCGCCACTCCCACTTCACGTTCGGGAAGTTCATGTTGCCCTGGGGGTCTTGCAGCGGGGTGTTGTCGAGGTAAATGTCCTTGGCCGTGGGAGTTCCTTCGAATTCACCCTCGCCCACCGCGATCAGGATTTTGGCGATGGCAACGGAGCGCAGGCTATCCGGGGCTTCTGTTGGCGTCTTTGGTTTCTCTTCGCCGCCCTTGGCGCCGTGGATATCAATCATGCGTGCTGCGCCCATGCTTTCCTCCAGGCAATAAAAAACCGCCTCATGGGCGGCTGCGGTGTTTCAGGTGTTCGCTACATCTGATCTTCGGCGTAGATGGCGGCGCTGATAATCGCACCGCCAACCCGACGCTTTCCGTAGCAGAGCGGGACCGGGTTACCCGACGCAGTGGTGTTCTTGGCGCTGCCGAAGGCGTAGCCGGGTGTGTTCTCTGGCGCAGCACTGGTCTTCAGGCCCGTGGCTTGAGGACTCAACATCTGTATTACGCCACCAGCCGCAAGAGCAATGCCGGGGGCGGCAAGCACCTGAAACCCAGGGATGAAGGACACGGCAATCAAAACCGCACCTATGATGGTCTGGAGAAGCCCGGCTCGCTTGCTGCCGGTGATAATTGGGGCGATACGAATGTCTCCGGCACCTGAAAACCCTACCTCCTTCTCACCAAGGGCGTTTTTTCCCCGGAAAACAGCAAACTCAACCCCTCGAGACTTGGCGTTTGAGATAAACCGTTCAAAGCCTGGAAGCTGAACACAGAGAGCCTTAATCGCTTCTGCTGGTGAGCGCACAGACAGCCGGAATGACCTTCCGAACTGCCGTAGCTGGCCGTAGAGGAGGACGGTAGTGAGCGGTTGGTATTCAATTGTCAGCGCGGCCATACTTACTCCAAGCGTAAAAAAACCGCCCGGAGGCGGCTTGTGTTTATTTATTCATAGGCAGTTCCGGACTGCCTTCTCCATGTCACTTCTGCCCCATCCAGGACCCCAGGCCAGTCGCTGAAACAGCTTCACCGAACTGCCGCTTGAAATCTTGCGGATACTCAGCAGCTCATCTGTCATGTTGTTGCTTGCTGCAACAAGGCGATATCCGTACTCAGTCTCTGACATCGTCACGTCGCTGCGCGCGTCCTGCCATTTGGGAAATACGCAGAGCGCATACTTTTTCGGGTCTTTGGCAGAACTAGCGGCGATGCTCGGGTCCTTCGCCTCAAGATCCCCCGGCGATACACACCCCGCGAGCATCGCCACCGCTACCGCCGCTATCAAAACTCGCATTCTGTACTCCTTTTCGAATCGGTCACTGACCGGTACCCGCCTGATTCACCGTCCGGTTGAAGTCTAAAAGCGCCTGCCATGCATTGGGCTGGCAGCCGAACATATTATCGCACCATAGCTTTGCGCTGATCTTGTGCTTGCCAGAGCCTAGGGCATCCTTGGAAACCTGCGCGGCCAGCGATGGGCTGTTCGGTATCGGGTTGTATGTGTCGAAATAATCAGTACCGTAGTTTTGAATTTTCGTCCCTGCATGACTCAAAACCCAGCCGCGCGCTGCAGACCACATCACCTGGCACTGATTTTCGCTCGTGCATACTGGTGTTGTTCGCTGGGCCTCCGCTCGCCAAGCGTCAACCTCCTGCGTGTTAGCGCAGCCAGCCAAAAAAGCGAAACCCATCAAAACAGCTACCGTGCGCACCATCGTTCAACTCCTGTGATTGTGAGCGCACTCTAGCATTACGCCATCACAAGATCGAACAGACAGACCCTTTTGAAGCAAGCCTGGTCAGGCATCCAGTGTGGATGGAATGCCAGTAACTGGGCAGGCGTTCAGCGTAGTAGCGTTGTGCCTCTTGGCACAAGGAGAGCGCAATGGCTTATGTAACCGAATTCACTCGTCGATTTATTTCAACAACGAATTCACCAGGTCACGCCCACTGGACCACGCTTTATGAAATCGGGGACACGGTTCCCGTCTCTGGCATATATCGGTGTCAGGGGTGTGGCGATGAAATTACTTCGAATGCTGGCCAGCCTTTCCCACCACAAAACAGGCATCAGCATGAGGACGCCTCTGTTGAAGTTCTATGGCAGTTGATTGTCAGGACAAAGACGAGCTGAAAATCACCCGGTCCTACGCCTGCAAGCCCAAGGACTGGGATGGCGCCAATATCGGCGCGTTTATGACCTGGAGGTCAATGTGGCATACGAAGTTAAACCTTTTGAACACGGCGTTCTCATGGCGCTTTTGTCGCTTACTCATGCATTGAAACAGACACCAGGTTTCAATGAAGAAGCGCTGCAACGCGCAGCACAGTTTTTCAGAGAGGTGCCTGCAGGTGGATGCGAAAGCGGCGAAGCAAGAGACGCCTACGAATGGCCGCTTGAGGTCATTCTGAAAGACGTTTCCTACATCGAAAAAATGCTGGAAAACAAAGGCAACTAACCCTTTGTTAGCCGCCAGACCGGTTCGCCACTGGCGGTTTTAGCTGCTGACTCAATTACACTCTGCATATTTTCTCCTGCGGCCATGCCGCGTCATGTTGGTTGTTTTGCGTCTTTGTGCCTAAGGATCAGTCGCGTCCGGTCATGCCACGGCCCACCGTAAACGATGATCTCCGACGGCCTTCCGTAAAGGTGATGCAGCAGGAACGGGCCGGGTCCGAACGCGCCCGAATCTTCACCAGGCAATGCCGGATCTGTGCCGAGGTAAATCCCAGCGTGGTTCGGGTGAACTGTCCGGCCCACATGCATAACGATCAGATCGCCGCGCTGCGGCCGGTCGACTCGCACAAAGCCGGCCGCGTCGTAATGTTGCTCGTACAGGCTCGCGCTCTCCGCACTCTCCCACCAGCCGTCGGTGCGCTGGAAGGCTTCGAACTCAAGCCCCCATTCACGCTGGTACCAGTCAGCGCAGACCTGCCAGCAATCCCAGGCGCCGTGCACGAAGGGCCGCTTGAGCAGCGGCGTGCAGCCCGTGGGCGCGATCGTGCGCATGTCGCCCTCGGGCCATGACAGGATGTGCCAGGGCAAGCCCGTGGCCTCGCACATGGCCAAGTCATGCGGTGACGGCCTGCTGGTGGCGTCCGGGTGCGAGTGAACGATGCCGATCACGTCGCCCAAGTCTTCCGCCGCGGCGTAGTCCTCGGGGTCGAGACGGAACTCTTCGTTCGGCTCCGTGGCGATGTTCCGGCACGGGAAATACTTCTGCTTTCGACCGATGGCCAGCAGCAGGCCGCAACATTCTTTCGGATACTGGGCCGCCGCGTGCGCCAGGATGGCGGTGATGATGTGTTTTCGCATTATTCGCGCCCACTAAAAAGGGCGCCGTAGCGCCATTGGGTTAAGCAGATATTTTTCTGGATCGCGGTGGCGCAAGTAATGCTCTACCTACAATCCCCGCCTTCACTCTATTGCGCATGGTGGCGGAAGCGACCCCAGCAATTTTTGCCCACTCTACAAGTGTGCGCTCCTCACCATCGATCACCGCTGGTTTGGCGCTTGGCTAATGACCGTGAGCCTGCCGAACTGCAAGCCCACCAAATCTTTTGGGTATTTCATCTTCAAATCACACCCTTAAAGCGTGAGACCCAACTGAAGAAGAGTGGCAGGTCGGTTAGGTGTCGACTTTTCGGGTTGCATGCTCTAGCCACAAGGCAATTCTACTATGATCTGGACACGAGGCTCACTGCTGGAAATCCCCCAAATCCTAATTCTTCGTTCTCGCCGAAGCGCAGCTTGCAGGACGACAAACAGCCCTTGCACTGGTCCAGGGCCGGGTCATCCGTAGGGTTGTCCTCGTCGTCGAACATCGCTGCACCGGTATAGCCGCAATCAGGCCCGCGGTAGCCGTTGGTCATGGCCCAGTGACAGAAGGTCGTCATCTGTCGGCCGGGCAAACCGTGGTTATCGATCTCTCCAGGGGACGACAGCTCCCAAACCACCGCCTCGCCGTCCTCGCTGGTTTTCTGGTCGATGTACCAGATTTCCAGCGCCTCCTGGGTCGGGTCGGCAGTTGGGTTGCCCTCGGGGAAATTGGCGGCGTCCAGGTACTGGGCCAGAGTCTCGCGAACCGTCAGCTTGAACTTCAGCATGTCCTCGAAGGCCAGGCACAGCGCCGTGACGCGCCCGTTAACGTTGCCGGCGGCGAACGTTGGCCGAGAGGCGGTGCCGTCACTGCTCGAGGAAATACCCTCAATCTGCACAGGCCAGGCCGCGTACTCCTGGCCCTGCCAGATAATCGACTTTGCGGGCAGATCCTCTTCGGAGCCCTCATAGGCCAGCAATTCCTCTGGCGTGTGCGGTATGGCGTGACCGTGGAAGCGAAGATAATCGGCGCCGTATTCGGTACCGTCAATTTCGAACAAGCGAATCTCGCCGCCGGGCTCCAGTTTCTGGATGTCCGTGATCAGTGCCATGGGCAGTTATCTCAGGGATGAAAGGTTTGCTGGAAAGTCGCAGTGATGGCGTAGACCTGGCCGCCTCGGTGCACTGGCTTGTAGCCGTTGCACTTATAGAGGCCAAGTTCGCCGAGGGGCGGCTCCCAGAGGAAGCCCTTCGCCCCTTTGTGTCGGTCGATGAAGTCCATGATTTCCTTGATGCGCGCCTTCAGGCCGGTAAAGGTCACCGGCCAGGATTGCGTCCGGTTGTTCAGGCCGTCCTCGACCGACTGTTCGTACCCGTCGCCGAACTTCTTGGAGCGGACGCGTTGGGCAATATCGCCCTCCGCGCCTTTCTCCGTCGCCCAGGTGAATCTTTCGATAGCCATCATCGCCCCTTGATTGCGTTGTTGATGACGCCGCCCTGGCGCATGTCCTTGCTCCGCAGTTCTTGGTACTTATGCTCTACGAACGTCGCCAGCTCCTTGCCGAAGAGGTCATAGCCAGGTGCGTCAGCCGTTGACGATGCATTTCCGTCACCGTCGATGTGTACCTCGACATTGATCTGCGTTCCGCCAGCCCCACCGCCGCCCATGGCCATGACCCCAAGCTTGCCGCTCGACGTCCGGGTCAGGGGCATGATCGCCTCCTCACCAGCTTCACCCATGACGCCGGTCTTGCCGTTGGCCATGCCGAACGCCGTGGGTTTGCTGACGATTGAGTTCGTGAACGCACCGCCGTCTGCGAACATCTGCACACCGCTCGACCAAGCGCCGCCCAAAGCCTGTGGAAAGTAGGTGCTGGAGTAACCGGCCGAGGACGCGCCCAAGTTCGAAGAGGTCGCACCGGCAGAACCGGCCGCCATACCGTTCCCGCCGCCCGCTGCGCTGCCGCCCAAGTAGCTTGCAGCCGCCCCTACCAGACTGCCCAGCAGTGCCGAGCTGGCTTGGCGGGTCGCTATGCGCGCCATGTCGGCCAGAATCGATTTGGCGAAATCCGAGAACGACGCCTTACCGGTCATGGCAAAGTTGACGATGGAGTCCTCCATGGAGCTGAAGGCGTTGCCGAAGAGGCTTTTGGTCTGGCCGGCGATATCCTTTGCCGAATCCAGATAGTTTTCCCAGGCAGCCGTTGCGCCCTTCGTCCAATCGCCTTGGGCGTTCTCCACATCAGCGTAGTTCTGCCGAATCTGCTCAGTGGCGGCCTTGTTCGCGTCTGCGAGCGCCTGCGATTTCCGCTTGAACTCTTCCTCCGACATGTTCCGTGACGGGTCGGAGCGCTGGTTTTCCAGCTCAAGCGACTGCTGAGCAAACCGGTCTTGCTGGCTGTTCAGCTGACCGCTCAATGCGTTTTGGCGATCACCCTGACCAACACCCAGCACGGCACGCTGCCCAGCAAGCTCCAGCGCGCGCTGTTGCTGCCCCAGTGCCTGAACATAGGAACTGATCGCCCGCTCCTGCTTGGCGAGTCGTCCTGTTTCGTTGGTCGCCAAAACCTCAAGCTGGCTGTCCGCATCCTTCTGCGCCTTGGCCATGCCCGCGCGCGCATCGGCGATCTTCTGGTCGAGCTGGATGCTCTGCGCGGCCGAGGTGCCCTTCTTGGCCTTGGCCGCTTCCAGTGCGGCAATCTCAGCCTCGTATGCCGCCGTGGTTTGGCCGAGCTGATTGCCGATTAGCGCCTGGCGCCGCAGCAAATAGTCTTCCTCAGACAGCAGGCCGGCCTTTTGAGCCGCTTCCAGTTCCTTCTGGTAGTTTTTGTAGGTGTCGGTGATCGCCGCCAGGTCATTCTTGGCGTTGTTGAAGCCGGTAAGGTCGACCTGCGTGCCTGCTGCCTTCGGGTCTTTATTCTTGTCCTGAATCCCTTTCAGGAGCGTATCGTAGGCCCCGCCATAGAACTTACCGCCGTCGTAATTGACACCATCGAGCAGCGGGGACTTCTGACCTGTTTTCTCAGCGTTCTCGTATAACGTTCTGAACTGCTGATTCAGCTTCTCCTGAGCCGCCTTACGCTTGTTCAGCGGATTGATGTTGTCGAGCTGAGTATCCAGCGCTTTCTGAGCCTCAATGGCCTTTTGGTTCGCGTCGGTGTTTTCACCCGTGGCGATTGCCAGATTAGCGCTTGCCGTCTGCCTGGCCTTGAGTTCAGCAAGTTTTCTCTCGAGCGCCTCAGTTGAGTCGTCGTGTTCGCCAGTGCCAAGGCCAAGCGCCGAATTCAAGGAGCTGAGGCCATTGGAAATGGCACCAGCCACCCCACCCCCCTTGCGCGTATCCAGCACCCGCTGCGTGATCTCGATCTGCTTGGCCAAGTCGGGGAAAATTTCCGACCGGACTTCGGCGTACGCGCCTTTAATAGCGGTCTTGATGCTGTCCCAGTCGCGCTCTACGTCGGATAGTGACTCGCGGTAGGTCTTCAGCCGCGTAAGTGCGGCCTGATTCAGGTCTTCGCTGAGCACATCCAACGCGCGCTGACTGTCGCCCTGGTCATCCAGCCCTTTGATCACCTGGTACTGCTCAAGGGTCAGCAGCCCGTACTGGCTGCTGATCTTGCCTGCCGCTTCGGTGGCCGTTTCGCCGGCAGCGGCAAAGGACTTGGCGAGGTCGCCAGCGCCCTGGCCGGTTACTTCACTCACGGCCGCTGCGGCTTCAGCCAGATTACGCATCTGCGTGCCGCTGGTAGCAGCCCCGGATGCAAGCGAAACAACTGCCTCGCGCGCGCCGGACAGGTTGCCGGTGACGCGCCCAGCGCCATCGGCCATGTCCTTCAGGCTGGCGATGGTCTGCCCGGCACCATTCGTACCGCCATTGATCGCGGCATTGAACTCTCGCGCCTGCTTCATTGCATCGAAGTATGCGTAGCCCAGCGAACCGATTACGGCGACCAGCAGGCCGGCCGGGATCAGCATACCTGCCAGGCTTTTCGCCGACTCACCGGCGCCAGCACCCAGCTGAGCGATCGCACGCGCCCCGCTTCCGAGATCACCCGCCTGGATGGCGTTGGCGAGCTGCATTACGTTTTCCTGAGCCTGGCGGGTGCCGAGCTTCAGCTTGTCGAAAGCACCCGCGGCTTCAGTCAGACCTGCGCGGTCTTTGCCGATCTTGGCCAAGGCTTCGTTGTAACGGTCGGCGTCGATCTGACCCGTTTTATGCAGGTCGTTGAGCGCTTTCTCCTGAGCTTCAAGCTTCGCCAGCTTGGCGGTTACCGGGTCAATTCCGTTGACGGTGCGCTTCAGCGCCTCAATCTGGCGATTCTCAGCCTCGATCAGCTTTTGCTTCTGGGCCAGCTCTTTGGCTTCCGCCTTTTCAATCTTGTCGTAGGCCTTTCCCAGTTGATCCTGGTACTTCGCCTGCTCCTCGATGGTGACCAAGCCGACCTTGCGGGCGCGCTCTAGCAAACCCTCAGCCTGAACCAGCGACTCCATGCTGGAGATATTGCCCGTCATCGCCTTGTCGAGCTGACTGATGACGGAAATTTCCGCAACTGCGCTGTCAGTTGCCTTGCGGCTTGCTCCGGCTTGCCGATCCCTGGACGCCGTCGATTTATCGATGCCTTGCGCAATGTCCGCTTCTGCCTGGGAAACCTTTTTACCGGTGTTGGCCAAGCCTTCGCCTGTTTTACCCAGGTCATGAATGGCCTTCTGGGCGCCTTCAGCGGAATCGACCAGCTTATCCAGATCATCAGCAGCCTTTGCGGCCTGCGACGATTCGACCGCGATACCCAGGGAAGCGAAATTGGTGCTCATTTGTTTTCTCTCTGTTCCGCCATCACCTGCAGGGCTTCAGCCTCCATCCGCCGGAAGTCGCTGAAAATGGTTTGTCGCCGGCTGATCGGTACGCCGCACATCCGAATCACCCCGGAGAGAACGCTGTAGTCCATGCCTGTTACGCCGCACGCGCCTGTGCGCCACTGGGTGCTCATAGCCTCAAAGACCTTGAAGGCGTCCCAGTTGTCGGGCCAGATGCCGACTTCCTTTTCGGGGATGTCCTGGCGCGACAAACCGAAGGCCATCAAATCTGCATCTGACGGCCCCGGCTCATACAGCGCGCGGGAGGCGCTTAGGAGTTTCCCAGGCGTGCCTCACTGAAAGCCTCGGCGTAAGCATTCAGCACCGCCTTTGGCGCCGAATTGATCGAGTTGACTAGGATGCGCACATTTTCAGGCGTGAACTTTTCTTCAATGTCCCAGCCGACGACCACATCCAGCAGTTGGTCGGCTTGCAAGGCGATCTGGGCGGCAGTGAAAGCTGTGAGGTCCATGTCGCCGAGCTGCTTGCTCAATTCGTCGTGCCGCTCGTTCCAGCCGGTGTACAGCTCGGCGAGCGCGGTACGGTCCAGGTACTTGAACTCGAACTCCACCTTTTCGGCGTTATACCCGGCCCGCTGGATCATCACTGGCGCCTTGAAGGTCGGTTTCTGGATCAATTTGAACTTGGCCATGGGTTACACCGCAGCCGCGTAACGGGCTGGGCGACCGGTCAGCGCAAGGCTGATCACACGGGTCATCAGATTGTTGCGGGACATGGTCGGGGTCGACGTGATCGACACATAGCCGTTGTAGATGATGCTGCTGCCGCCCGGCAGGTTCAGGCGAAGCAAACGAGCCTGCTTGTCGTCGTCAGCAGCTTCACACACCGCCACGTAAGGCTTGGACGGATCATCAGCGACCGTGAAGGTCAGCGTGATCGGGTTCTTTGTGGTCGGCATCTGGCGATCATCATCGTCAGCCAGGAAGCCGAAGGTGAGGAACTGTTGATCACCACCACTGGAGTTCATCTCAGTAATCTGCGATATCTCGGTGAAGGCTGTCACCTCGCGAACGGAACCAATCCCCGAGCCGGCGGGATACTGTTGAATGCTGGTCGTATTAATGTTCTCCAGCGCGAACGTGCCGCTGGCGATAGTTCCAACTCGAACGCCGCGACCATCGAGGCGGGTCCAGCCAGAATTTACGGCAATGATGTCGCCCTCGGCCAGACCGTGCGCCGCAGCGGTCGCGACGGCTGGATTGGCGTTGGTCAGAGTGGTGAATGGGATCGGCGTGCCGTAGATGGACGCGATCTCAAGAGTGGCGCCGTTGGGCATTTGCATGGGTGTTTCCTCTTTTCAGAAATGACAAAACCCGCACAGAGGCGGGTTTCGGGGTTTGCCCAACGGGCGGATTAGAAGGTGTCGGCTCGGTACCGAAACGACAGGGGCGAAGTACTTGTGGTCTCACCCTGGATCGCTGGAGCGGTGGCCATTGGTGAGCGGACATAGACAGTGAAGTCCGCCTTGGTCAAAGGAAGATTGTTCGGGTACAGCTGGGCGATCTCCTCCGCAATCAAGCCGGCGCCCCCGGTGCCCGAGCCCGACGCGGTAACCACGCTGACCTGAAATATGCCCCGATAGGAGGTGTGCTTGCCTGCCAGGTCCTCGCTATCGGTGTTCCCGGGCATTAGGTATACCCTCAGGTAAGTAGCGCCACCGGCTGGCGGCGTGAAGGTCACGCCTTCATAAGCGATCACCAAATTGGGTGTGCGTGCGTCAGCCCAGGCCTTCAGGCGCGCCTCAAACAGACTTCGGATAATCCGGTCGCTCATTTTGAAAGCTCCGAGACGGCTTTGTTGATTTACATCTGAAACTCAGTGACTGTGATCTGCACCATTCCGGCTGGTGCCTGGTTGGACCAACCTTCGTATTCAAGCCGCGGGCCATAGGGGAGATTGTTTATGATCCATATTTTCCCGACGCCGATCTGGTAATGCTCAAGAACACCCTTGCCAATGGCTTTGGCGGCAGAGCCAGTTGGGTCGACAAGGTCCAGCATGCCGGCGGCACCGACCTCAAACGAAACCTGCCAGTTACCCCGGAACCTGCCGCCGACATAGTTCTTGCCCGCGACCAAGCCGTTCACATTGAAATTCTGGTCACGCTCAGTCTTTGTGAGGGGTTTGGCGTACTTCACGTTGCGCTTGAGCTTGCCGGACTTGGTGAAGTTGCTGTCGGTCAGGTTGATGACCGTGTTGCGTGCTGCGACCTTGAAGTCGTAGTCGTCCGCCGCCCGGGTATTGGCTGCACGGTGCTCTATGTTCGCTGCCCACAACTCAGGGTTACCAACTGGAGAGCGGTCGACGACAGAGCTAAGAAGGTCAATGGAGACCTTTTTAACGATCTCCTCGATGTTCCCTTTGGTCTTTTCGGCGAACTCCCTGATGTCCAGACTGAAGCTCATTTTCTGGCCTGCACGCTGAAGCCAACAGCGATGCCGGCGTAGTCCCACGGGTCAACGTGCTGAACCGTGTAGGTGTCGCCGTCAAAGGCAATTTTATCCAGCGTCACCGGCAGCGGCGTGTCTACGCCATCCAGTAGCACCGGTGAGATCAGGATCTTGACATCCCCCTGCTTGATCAATGAGCCGTCGATATCTTGCTGGCGATAGTTCTCGCGAAGCCCTGATCCGTCGAATTGCTCTGTGATCACAGGACTACCTCCAAGCTCAGGGTCGTACTCGCCAGGGGTAACGCGAATCAGGGAAAGCTCCAACCCTTTACCGCCCTTGGATCGCGGGGCAAGCGCCCTGATAGCTCCCGCTTTAGCCCGATCATAGATGTCTGCCATCAGCTTCGTACCAAGTTGACCTGACTTGAGGACTCCAGCAGGCCGGAGAACTGGGCATACGACTGCCGGGTTGCTGCCGGCTTGCTCACCGACTTGGTGGCAACTGCAAACGTGGTGCTGATCGGCCCAACAGTTTCGGAAACGACTGCTCCCGTTTTGGTTTCAGGCGCGATCAGGTCATCAGCATGGATCTCGGCGGCCAAGGCCATCTGGCCAGCCTTGATCTGTGGCGGGATTTCGTCGAGCCGCAACACCCAGCCCTGACGCTTAACCTCAGCTCTAGGCCAGGCCAGCGCCTGATCGCGATTCACAGCCCTGCCCTTCCATGGCATCGCGTCCATTTGCAGGGCCGCGCGGCGCAGCAGGGATTCCTGCGCGACCTCGTCGGTTGGAATGACCTTGCCGAAGCTCGTGGCGTAGGTGACCAGTTCGGCGGCCGTTGCGAAGCTATCGGCGCCTGGCACCACCTTGCCGTTCTCGATCACCAGAGCCATGTCAGACCTCTTTCCAGCCGAGACGCTTGTGGTCATCTAGGCAGGAAGGATGAACATGCAATTCCTCACCGCCCTGTTCAACCTTCACCAGGCCGGTGTAATCCGGTTCGTCGTCTTCCGCGACAGGATTGCTTTGAGATTTGGCAGCCGCAGCCTCATCCGCAAGGCGCTGAGCTTCTGCCGCAGTCAAATCAATCGCGTCCTGTGCGCTTTTGTTCCAGTCGGCACGCTCTTGCTCGCCCAAGGCCTCAAAAGCTTCCACGCTCAAGCCGCTGAGTTCGATAGCCTTGGCCAGCAGCACCTTTGCCGCCTTCTGTTCTTTCGTCAGTCCAGCCATTGTCATTCTCCAGAACAACGCAGGGGCCGAAGCCCCTGGTTGTCGTTGTGGTTGAGTTAGCCGACCAGCAGGCTGATGTGCTCATCCTTGATCGCGCGGCAGCCCCAGGCCAAACGGACGTGGTAGGCCGTTTGCAGGAACTGGCGGTAGACCGCGATCTCAAACGACAGTCCAGTCAGTGGGTCTGTGACGGTGATCACGTCGTCCGCCGAGTCGCCACCCTCTGGCATCGCCGGGGCACGGGTAGCCAGTACGATCGCCGATCGGGCAAACGCCACGTTCGCGGTGTACGAGTTACCCAAGGTCAGGGTGTTGCCGGTTGGGATGACGATCTGCGAGCCGGGCTTGCTCAGGGTGATGGTGCCTGGGGCCGCAACACCAGCACCGACGACGTACTTGTTGTCGCCGTCAGCCGCGAAGGTTGCGATATCACCGGCCAGGACCGTACCCGCGCCAGTCGCCAGAGCAATATTGGTCGCACCTACGGCGGTAGCGCCATTGGTGACGTACGCAGCGCCAGTACCTTTGACGTGTCGGCCCACCTGGTGGGAATGACGGATCGCCATGTTCATGATGCGGTCGGTCATGCCGTTGCGCAGCATGTCGCTGGAGCCGGCCTCGTTGACCTTGAACAGGCCGGACTGCTTGCCACGCATGTTGCCGATGGCCGAGTGGCCCAGGACCAGCTGCAGGTCGTTGGTTGGTGCGCCGTTTTGCTCCAGGATACCCAGCACGCCGGCGAAGTCGGACAGGTCAGCCGCAGTACCAAAAGGCGTGGTGCCGGCAGTGCCGTAGGCGCGCGAGGCGTTACGGTAGGCTTCGAACCAGAGATCCTTCTCCACCTCGTTCACCAGCGTGCGCATCGCCTGATAGAAGCGGTCAGCCTGGATGGACGAGAAGGTGCCGGCGTTTTGCAGGCCTTTGGTCTGCTCGCCATTCCAGCGCACCGGAACGTGCTTGCTCTTGGTGATAGCTACCGCGACGTTGTCGACGATGGTGTCACCCGAGTCCGGAGCAGTTACGCCTGGGGTGTTATCAGCCGAAGCTGCTTCGCTGGTGATAGGCACCAACACGTCCTGGCCGATTGCCGCACGGGCAACGGACGAGTCTCTGGATACCGCCGGGATGAAGCCTGTCATCTCACGAGAGATAACGTCCAGAGCTTCGTAAAGAGCAGGCACAAGCCCGTTCAAGGTGTTCGCCATTTTGGCTTTCTCCACAAAAAAGCCCGCTCAGTGGCGGGCATTGATTACTTGCCGGGCAACACCCGGCGGCTTTGGTCAGTCAGTTACCAAGCCGCCATTGCGTGCGTGATCAGCCTTGGCGGCTGGATCAAGCGCATCAAATGCGGCTCGCGGAAGGGTCTTCTTGTCGCCACCCTTACCGCCATTGTTCGGAGCGCCGCCGCCATTGGCGCCGGAGCCCTTGAGAATGTTGTCGCGATACGGGTAGCGCTCGACCAGGGCTTCCAGCGCCTCGTCGAAGTCAGCCAGCTCGCCAGGACGAGCGCGGCTGTAGATCTTGTTGCCATCGTCGCCGTAAGCCACGACCTTGCCTTCCTCGACCTTAAAGGCCTTGCCGAAGGTGTTTTGCAGCATGTCGGGCGGAACGGCGATTTTGTCGGTGACGAACTTGGAGCGACCGAAGGCGCCGCCGATCTTCTCTTGGTAGAGAATGCCAGTGGTGGTGTCTCGCTCCGCAGTGACGGTTTTGATCTGCTCAGCGAGCGTGGTCACCTGGGCCTTGAACTTCTCCTCTGTGGCGGCGATGGCTGCTTGCTTGATCTCATCCACCTTACCGGCCTGGACCAATTGCCCGGCGTCGAGGTTTGCGACGGTAGCCAGTGCTGCGCGGGCCTTTTCAGGGTCTTCGATGCCTTCGAATGCCTTGGCCCGAGCCTCGGCAGTTTCTTTGGCTTCGCGATGCCCTTTGGCTTCGGCGTTCAGAGCAGTGATTTTGGATACAGCCGACGGCGCGTCAAACGCCACGTCCTTTCCATCCTCATGCGTGTAGACCGGCTTGCCATCCTGCACAACCACATGGCCTTGTTCGTCAAGTTTCAGTTTCATCGGTTCATCTCCGGGCATCCGCCCATCTGGTGGGCCATCCGGCCCGGTGCAGCGCTATCCATCCGGAATTGCGCCCATAAAAAAGCCCCGGCGGATGCCAGGGCTGGTATTGGCGTACACAGACGTCACCTGCGTACAAAGTTTCGACACTCTATTGCGCGAGAGGCTTTCATTTGGTAGTTTATTTCACGACAAACACGAAAAAGGAATGCATCATGACCACTGAAGTTCAATTCATTTATGGAGACCAAAAAGACCCGCTCTTTGCGGTCTTGCCTTACGCCGCATACACCAAGCTTATCAGCCCCTTCAAAGAGGAGACTGCGGCTCCGGTCAACACCTCTCTACTGAGCACTGACAAACTTAGCATCCGCCTCCCACACGGCGGGGGCGCATCTATTGACGTTGTTCAGTTGGTCGACTACTGCCAACAAACCTCTTTGGTCTCAATGGCTGTGGGTGCACGTCAACAGCGTTTATCAAAATTCCCACACGACCACATTGCATCGCTTGATCCCATGCTTCGCATGTGCTTTTTGCCAGTTGACTCGCCTTATCGCAACACAATGCAGGCTACAAACGACGTCGTGGAAGCACTTGTTCAGACAGGTGTTTTCAAACTGACAAAACGCGATTTCAACAATGCCAAAGAAGGTCAAAGTTTCTATCGACCAGTGCAAGCGCTGGACTTTTTAGAGGACTCCGCGAAAGAGTTCATGAAAGACAAACAGCGCCCTAAAAACCCCATCCCGCGCTGGTATTGGACGGAAAAGCCCTACAACAACGGCTGGCATGAAACCAATTAAGGTATTTGATCTAATTCAAAACGATCAATTCAATACAACCCTCTCACCTCTTAGGATACAGCCCACGCAAAGGAGTTGCTTAGTACCTCCGGTGGGCTTGCCATTCTTCATCAGCACACCGATCTTCGTTTCGATCACCTCGCGCCCGCCGCAGCGATGGCACTGGACCATCGTTGCCGGCTTGGGCATCGCACGTACGCGCTTGCGCACCTGTGCCGCCGGAGTATCCGGGGCTGGCGTGCCTTGAATGAGATGAAGCTTGGGCTTGTCGGTCATGCAGCCATCTTAGCGAATGCCTTAACGTCATGCTGCTTGATCTGCTCCAGGGTTAACCATTCGCCTGTAGGCGAGTAGAAATCCTCGAGGCTTTTGCCGTCCTTGTAGAGTTGGTACCGCATCGGGCCAAGCACTTGAGCTTTGCGCGCATCGGATTGGCGAGAAAGCCAGGTGCTGAAGTTCGTTTCCGCTGGCACTTGACCATCCATACTCGCCCGCTGGCTTGGCGTCATCTCGTCAATGGGAATGCCAAGCTCTCGCCATGACTTGGTTCGCGGCGTTGAGGTACTGCGACAGCAAAAGTGAATCCTCCCCGGACCTTGCAGCCATGGCACCTTATGCCCTATCGGCTTGTGCGTGCCGACCTCATACGAAAGCTTGTCCCGGATAATGCAGGCGGTGGAGGTCTTCGTATCGAGGGTGCTGAGCCAATCTTCGGCCTTCAGGATCTCGCTGTTTGCCACGTTGAACTGTTCGCGTGCCGTGGCCGCTGTGTGGCTCACGGCTGTCTGCACGACAGCTGCCAAGTCTTTGCGGGGCCGCTCAAGGAAGCCGTCGGCATAGCCAGCCGCCCTGGTTCCGCGGATGCTGCGGATGATCTGGTCGGTGGTCCTGCCTTCCAGGTAGCCGGATCGGATCGCATTGCGAACCTTGACCATACGCTCAGCGCCAACCTGCTTGCCCCAGTCGCGCAACAGCCGCCCCTGGAACGGCCGAGACATCGCGGCCGCATATGCCTGTTCAGAACTGATGCTCACCAACGGGAAGCGCACCAGCACCGGCTCTGGCAGCGCCTGCTGAAACAGCGTCTGCTGCCAGTTGGCCTCGTAGCCCGCAAGCTCCTGCAGGTCAGCTTCAAGCGCGGTGAACACCTGGTCGTAGGCTTGGGCGTTTGCTGCCCTCACCTCGCCCAATAGCAGTTCCAGGCGCTCAACGGTGAACGATTCGGCGGGCATGCGCTCCAGGGCCTCGGTCAGCGCTGCCGATAGGCTGGCATCCGACCGATTCAACTGAGCGATGATGCGCCGCACCACGCCAAGTTTGTACTTCTCCAGCGATACCGCATGAGCGATATGCTCGTCCTGAAGGATCTCATTGACCGTTGGCATTTATAGAGCTCCGAGCGCTGGCCCCTGGTCGACGATCTTCTGCTTCTCGACCTCCCACTCAATGTCATCCGAGACCACGCCGCGGCGCTTGTACTCATTGAACAGGGTCTCGTCAGATAGCCGGCCTTGGGTTGCCATATTGAGCAGCAGTGGAAGGGTGGTTTCCGGTGCGAAGTCCACGTCGAAGTTGCCATTCACCTTCACGTGGCCGCCTTCCTTCTCACCCTTCCAGAGCGCGAAGAACTGAAGCACCTGGTCAAGCGTGTCCTCCAGTTGGCCGGCCATGGTTTGCAGCGGGCTCATTTCCTGAGCCGCCTCTTCCTCAGCCTGGGTCGCAGTCTTCGTGGACTGCTTGTCCTTCTGAAGCAGCTTTGCACCAGCTATGCGCATCTGATCTTCAAGGTCTTCCAGCGACTTGCGGCCGGCCTCAATAGCCGTCCCGGTATGCTCCACCCACTTCATGTCGCCGCCGGTAGGCAGCTTTGTCGCTGAGCTGGTCCCGACCTTGAGTTCAAAAGCTTCGTCGTCGATACCGGAGATCATCAGCATCGGCACCCGGGCGACGTGCAGGATGTTGTCCTGATCGCTTTGGGACTGCCAGTGCTTCTTGTTGAGGTGAGCCAACTCCAGCAGCGGAGGTATCGCCGTCATGAATCCGGTGCGCTTGGTATAGAACGTGGCAAGGGGGATGACCGACAGCGTATTCGTCCCCTCGTCAGTCTTGGTCCACTCCTTCTTGCCGTTTGCGTCCTCTGTCTTGCGGTACACCTTCCAGCCACCAGGGATCAAAACCCTGATCTGCGGAATGATGGTCACACCAAAATCACCGACGCGCTCTTCGACAGCCTCCGCATACCAAAACTGAGACAGCGAGCATTCGCCGCCCTTCTCTTCTGTGAGCCAGCCAATCACCTGCTGGGGGTGAATCATCACCGCATATGGGCGAACACCGGCGGCCTTCTCGTCCGCAGCAGTGCGTACGACAGAGTTGCCCTGCTCGTCTTTCGTCTTGGGGTAATCAGCCAGCACATGGCAAAGGCCATGGGAAAGCCCTACGGTGAATAGCTGTTGAGCCCAGACTTGCAGGTTATTGCCCTGGCGGTCGAAGTTCTGCACGTAGGTCTTGATCGACTCAGGCACATCGTCGCCGAGCGCGATATGTTCTGCGAACACCCTGCCCTTCATGTTCTGGACGGTCTCGCTGAACGCAGGCAGTAGCGTGGAGAGCGACAGGCGCTCCTTATAGGCGTCGTCATCCTCCTTTGGCCACTTCGGCAGGTAGACCTTGCCAGCCAGTTGCATCGCCTTAGTTCCGCCCATCAGCGCGTCAACAAGAGCCCAGTCTTCGCGCATGGCGTCTACGGCCGGTAGCGTTTTGCTTGGGTCGTTGCTCATGGGGTCACATTCTCAGATTTTCAGTGGATGCGGTGCGTTTGATGCACGGCCACTCAACGTCGATGCAATAGCCGATCGCCGTAGTGATGTGCTGGTAGTCGTTTTTCTGGTCTTCCTGGAAGGTCGAGCCCATCTGAAGCTGAACCGTACTCAAGCCCTTGTGGCACCATGGAGCGGTGACGGGATTGATGAACAGGCTGGTTTCGCCTGAGGCAGTCAGGATCTTCGCCCGGACGGCGTTCTGCCGGTCCTTGATGGACGGGTGCGCCGGCTTGACCTTGCGCGTGTACGTCCAGCCACTAGCCTTGAGCACGCCCTCGATGTCGGTGTAGTCAGACGCATGGCCGTGCTTCTCGCCCGCTTTGCCCGCCGGGTCGCCGTAGATCAGGACGTGTTTGTTCTTGTGATCCTTGAACTTGTCCACGAACTCAGCAGCCGACTGCTTCGATACCGCACTGATCAGCACGATCTCATCGAGCAGATAAAGGTCTTTGCCATCGTTGCGCCGGACACCGATCGCGGATGATAGAGGCGTGAAGTTCTGGTCATGCATCCACATCAGCTGCTCATGCGGCTCAATGGCTGCGTTCGTGGTGTTCGCCTTGCTGTAGTCCTCGTAGATCCGGCCAGACGCCGTTTCGAACGATGCTTCGAACTCCTGCTTGAACTGTTTGGCCGACATAGCCCGCTTCATTGCGTCCATTACGTCAGCCGGAAGAATTTCGGCCGATTTCCAATGGAACACACGGAAGTTCGGGTCATTGCCAGACTCAGCCTGCATGCAGAGGTCGTAATAGTGGTTCAGGCCGTCCGGGACGCCGAGCAACCAGCACCAGGCCCGGTAATCCGGCATGGTTGGGTTGACGGTGTTCAGCGCCGGGAGAATGTTTGCCTCCCAGGCGTCCGGCTTAATGTCGGCGAATTCGTCAATTCCACCGCCGGTCCAAGGGATACCCTCAATCCGCTGCGGCTTGTCCAGGCCGATGACGTGAATCTCGCTGCCATTGTCCAGATAGATGATCAGGTCGGACTCGGACGGCCGGCGACTGTGCATGCAGCACAGCGTGAAGGCCTTGAGGTCATCCCAGAAGATCTTCTTGGCCTGGGCGTGCGTTGGTGCGGCGGCGAAGTACATGCCGGTGTACGCCGATGCCTGCTTCACTACGAAGCGCTTGAACCGCTCAGTCTTGCCGCTACGGCGCCCAGCAGGTACCAGCGGGAAGCGGATGCCCTCAGACACGGCCGCGACGAGAGCGAGCTGCACCGGGTGATCCTTGAGCGGATACCATCGCGACAGTTGGCGATCAAACAACAGGTTGCCGGTGTTGGCCTTCATGACGGCAGCCTCGCGATCAGATCGGCCAGTAGCTGGGCGTTGGAGTTGCCGCCGCCTTTCTCGATGAGCTTGAGCTCAGCACGTCGCTTCTCGACCTCAAGACGCTTCAGCTCAGCATCAAGCTCGGCATGCCCCGGCGCAGTGAACATACCGAGGTGTCGGCCGATATCTACCAGCGCGCCCTTCTTGTCGTGCAGCTTGACCTTCAGCCCATCACGGCCTTGAGATACCTCAGCAATAGCTGCTGCTGTTGAGTCGTCCACCTCGGTTGAGTCGATCAGTGCCAAGCCGTGGTACGGAACCATGTCCTCAGGGGCGTCATCCTCCCCGTCGACCATGCGGACCTGCGTCTCTCCCCAGCGGATGACCTTACGGATGTCGCTGAAGCCGATCTTCGCCAGTTCGCGAAGCACCATATCTTGGGTGATCTCGGTGCGGGCCGACCTTGACTGCATGCGCTTTTCGAGCGCTGCCTTGATGTCAAGTTTTGACAAGTTCTGATCTGCTATCTGCCGCGCCGTCTTCTTGCTGTACCCCGCGCGGATAGCTGCTTGCGTGGCATTCAGGTCTATCAGGTACTCATCGACGAAGCGCTGCTGTTTTGCTGTCAGCGCCATAGGGGTTCCTTGAGACTTTGGTGCCTCGCTTGGGTAGGACTTGAAATGATGGCGGGATGCCGGTATCAGTACGCGCCGCGGGAGGCGGTGCCGGACGAAAATCTAGGAATGAAGATGAAAAAGCCACAAGCTGACTTTGAATACATGCACGAGCTTCTCAACGGCTTCTTTAAAATGCCCAATATTCGGTCGGCCCTACGAGTCATCCAGGAGCAGCAAATAACCGGATGGGAAATTTGGTTTCAGGTCGAATTCGCACGCTTCCTGTCAGAGCATATTTCCGAACCTGACTGGGAGCGCGAATACGCAGTTGAATTTGATTATCGCAGAGAAAAGTTGGGATATTTTTTCAAGCCAGACTTCATTATCAGAAAGAAACACTGGCCTAAAGATCGCTATGTTGCGCTCGAGATAAAGCAACATATTCAGCTAGGGAACTGTCTTACGAATATGGTCGCCGACCTCGCCAAGGTGGCCAAGATTCGAAAGTCACAGCTAGATCTACGATCAATCTGGGCGTTGGGCATTTTCCCTTACGACCCGGCGATTGACGTGAGAGCTATGATTGAGGACAAGCTCTATGGTGTCGGGCAGCCTTATCACGAAACAAGGACGGCTACGGCACGCATCCCTCGCACCAAGTTTAGCTATGCGTTGTTTTGATAGAAGCTCGATCACGCCCACATGACCCGGATGTCTGCATCCAGTAGGTGGGCATGGTCTTCGTTGTGAATGGTTCCGGTGTCAGAAAGGATCTCGGCTTGGAGCCATTCCCAAACATCGGGTGCGGGTATCAGGCGTATTCCGCAGTCGGATACCTCTGACAATTCAAGCAACGTAGCTGGAGGCACGGGACGAATCATTGATCACCTCCCAGTTAGGCTGCTTAGTAGTCATGGAGACTCGCAACTGTTTTTAAAGATTCAACCGCATCATGGCTTTACGACACCATATTTCCGCTACGCTTGAACTGCAGCACCAAATGACGGCGCTCTAATTTGGTAGACGCCAAAATCGTGTATTTAACCGGGGATACGCCGCATGAATACCCTAGACATCGAGAAGGACGTTCCAGAAGCAGTACTGAACCCACAGAAATTCAATACATTAGGGGCAGATGAGTGGCCGGTTGGCACGATATTGCCTGTGTACTTCCCTCACAAAATAGAGCTGCCTATAGGATGGTGCTTGTGTGCCGGGCAGGAGATCACAGACAAGAACTCCCCCTTCTTTAACCGTCACGCGCCAAACCTGATTGACGATCGTTTTCCAATGGGGACCGCATCCGCGCAGTCGTATGGCAAATCAGGTGGCGCTAACTTATTGAAGCCTAGCGGCGATCACAATCATTCTTACACTATTCAAAAACGATCCCCGCAGCCGTCGCCGCAAGGCTATCAAGGTAGAGGTGACGCCTGCTATATCAGTACCCTAAGTACAAGCGATAACGGCAACCATGACCATGGGGGCGATAATCGGCCAAACTGGTTTGGTTTGCTCTACATGATGAAATATCTGTAAGCGCTGCTTGTGAAGACATTGTTCGACAAAGGGTGAAGCCTGCAGCTTTTCCTAAAGCTGGCTCCCTTAGCTGAACGGGTCGGCCGGCTTTGCGATCGAGCGAACGAACGAACCACATGAGGCCCTGCTGCGGCTGGTCTCGGCGCGGGCCAAGGTGCGTTGATCCACACCTTCAATCTGGCCGATCTGCTTGAACAGCTCGCCCGCATCAGCTTCGAGTGCTTTGACGGAGTTCATGCCATCGATGTCGGACTGGCTCAGGTCGCGATAGCCGGTGATTTTCTTGTGCTGGTTGTCCATGGATGATTCCTCATAATTGGCGCGCCACTGTATGGATGGCGCATTCAAAAACGTGGCGCGGATCAGCCGGGTATACTCTGCCGACTGTGATTTTTTTCGAGACTTCGAACCCATGCACGGACGCTTGTATCTCTCTGCGCTACTTCTCGCTGGCCCAGCGCTGGCTTCAGAGCCATCCCGCTACAGCTACGACGAAGCTCCTACTGATGGCTACATGTACGCAGCTAGGTATCAGCAGGCCAAGCTGGCTTGTGAATCGCTGCCAGATGACCTTGAAGCGGACTATGCGAAAGCGATGCGCCTTACCAAAGAAGCCAGCCCAGAATTTGAAAAAACCTACGCCAAAGGCTTGGCGGCAAACCTTAAGTGGCGCAAACCAGCAACGCCCGAAGATCAGCAGCACGAGTGCGAGCAAAGCCAACATGCACTGCGTGTGACGGTGAACCTTGCCCGACAGTGGTTTCCCGGGGGCTGGTAGGCCCTCGAATTACTTGCCCCGGCGCTCGATGCCGCCCGGCGCCTTTTCACAGTGCAGACAGTGCTCGCAGTTCAGCGTCCGACACAGCCAGACCTTCACCCGCTGCCAGTAAGTGACCATGAAGATGTGTCGGGCGCCAGCCAGAGCCAGGGCGACGTGCAGCGTCAGGCCTGCGGTGGTCGGGCCGAAGAAGATATTTTGGCTGCGCACCGACACGACAAAGCCTGTGATGGCGATCGTGGTGTAGATCAGCTTCCCAAGGATGCCGTCCCTCACCTTCCCGCTTAGTACGCACCAGGCTGCCCACAGCGCGATAAGGCCGCAGGCGATGGAGTTCATAAGTTCAAGATTCATGGTGGATTGCCTCCCCCAAACCGCTGGCGAATGAGAGCCCAGAGATCAGCGGATTTAATGGCTCTGTTGATGGCCGCCAGGAGCGAGCCGCCGAAGGCACCCAGCAGGAAGCCGATGCCAGCGACGATCTTTGGCTCAGTCACGCCCAGGTAGGTGCTGACCATGCTCGTAAGATAGATCGAGCAGGCCATGCCGGTGACGAGGAAAATCACCCAGGCACGCCAGTCGTTGAGGTCATCCTTGTGCCACCAGCTGGCGATTACGGCGCCGACGAGGCCCGCGATCAGTAATTCGTACCTGTCGATCTTGTCGAGCAGGCGCTGTAGATACTCCATGCGCTCGACTCCGTGGGGCATGTTTGGAAATTGAATCGGCTCACACAACACTCCCAGCTAGGAGCAATGGGTGTGGTGGAGCCGAAAACGAAAAGGCCTCGATCAATGTCGAGGCCCTGAATAGATTTGCGAGTTTTCCCACTATCCCGGTGTCGGCGCACAGGCGTTACCGAGGCCGGTAGGTGTAAGGTGGCGATACAGAGCGCTATTCAATGCAACCGTCGCCATTTGCTCTGCATTACAGGACTCTCGCACGATGGATCTCGCCAACCTCCAAACCAAAGATTTGCTAAGGCTTCAGTCTGAAGTAATAGCTGAGCTCAGAACTCGTGGAGTCCTGAGAACAATGAACAATCCAGTCGGCGACTATGCTGAGTGGCTGGTTGCTTCAGCCCTCGGATTGATGCTCGCCAACAACTCATCTGCCGGCCATGATGCAGTGTCTGATGACGGCAAAAAATTTCAGATAAAGGCGCGGCGTGCCACCCCTACTAACAAATCCAGACAGCTAGGCGTAATACGCAATTTGGATAAAGGCGATTTCGACGAACTGATCGCAGTTATTTTCAGCGAGTCCTATGAGGTGGTAGAGGCTGTATCAATCCCACACGCAGTGATATCCGACTACAGCACGCACAGATCACATGTAAATGGTCACGTTTTGAACCTCCGAGGAAAACTTCTCGCCGACGGCCGAGTTCGGGATATTCGTGCCGAACTCAACCGAGAAATTTCCCAGCAGACTCACAAAGCGGGCGAGATATCGAAGTAATAGTCCTTCCCTTCTTCAAAACGCTCGGCGCGGTCGGCGGCCACGTTAACGGTGTATTCACCATAAGGTGTGTACTTGCCGTAGATCGCGTCTTCTTCCACAGGATTGGCTGACCACACTGCACCGAAGTGCAGGCGGGTCAGTGATTCCGTCGAGCCCTGAACAGGCCCTTTGGAGCGGAGAGTCATTTTGCAGCGGGTGATTTTGGTCATCGGTAGATCCTCGAACATCGATTGAGCAGGAGGGTCTTTCCGGTCTTTCGCCTGCATTTGGGCAATAAAAAACCCGACACAGTGGCCGGGTTTGTTTGTCGCTTGCATCACCTACATGCGCAAGTAAGACAGGATGGGTGGATACTGGCTCATTGGCTCACCACATGTCAAGCGACTTCTGATATCACAAGGCCTTCTTGTTCAAGGATGTGCTGAGCCTCGACCAAGGCCAGATCCACGCTGCCCTCCAACGCCTTGCGAATGTCACGCCTCCATCGCTCCTGGGTTTTGATCGGATGCGGCTCGTTCGACCAGTTGTCCATCTCGTACCACCCGGCCGGCAGCACGTTGGTGGAGCGCTTGCCGTCAACACCAGGAAGCCGAGGCAGCGCCCAAGTGACCACCGCGCAATGCCGGAACCGCTCGGGCGCCGGTGAGCGCATGACCCGGGTCAGCTCTGCAATTGCGGCGTGCTTGCGCTCTGTGTGCGTGGAAAACTTCGCCACCAGGGCGCGCCAGTGCTCGACTGACAGCGACTTATGCAGACGACCGAACACCCAGCAGTCAGTCAAGAATGCAGCCTCCTTGCCGACGATCTCCCCCTTCTGCTTGGCGCACTGCACCTTCGGCTCGAAGTCGCAGCCGCCGGCGGAACTGATGGTCTCGGCCGCAAGGGCGCGAACTACTGCTGAAACAACGTTGCGATAGGTCATGCGGCTTCCCCTTTTTTCAGCTCTCTGGTCTTTGCCCGGTATTTGGCCTTGATGGCCTTGATCTCATCCACGGTGTACTTGCGAACGCTCTGGTCAGATTCCAGGGCGTCGACGGCCTCCTGGCCGATGCGCGCGATCAGGCCGATCCGGTAATCCACAGCATTCCCGGACAGGAAGCGGTTGTCCTGCTTGCTCTGTGCGTGGCAGTTGCGCTCATCGAAGCGCAGATGCGGGGCAGAGCCGACGCTGCGGTAATGACCTGCATCTACTGCGTTGCCGCTCCAGTCCAATGGCTTGCCGCTGGATATGCAGAGGTGGCCGGCGGCCTGGTCCCGGGTGCGGATGTACTCGTTGAACGCCTGCTGGGCCTCGCGCATGTGGTCGCCGCGTGACTTCAGCTTCTCCTTGCGCACCTTGATGTCCTTGCGCTCGATGTCGGCCAGCGCCTTGCGCGCCTTCGGCTCATGCCTGGGCGCGTCGATCATTGCGCACGCCGGGCTGCACACCGCCTGTCCCATCCGCGAAGGGACGAATGAGGCCCTGCACGTAGCAACGCGGCATTTTTTCGGCTTGGCCGGCTTCCGTTCGATGGTCATACAGCCTCCTTGGCTTTCTGCTGCTCAGGGGTGAAGTCGCCACGCAGCGGCATCAACTGCGACGGCTCATAAAATCCATAACCTTCCCCTTCTCCACGCCCGGCGACCCAACCGTCGTAGGGGGCGTTCCAGATATGCCCGTCCGGTTCCTCTGCCTTTTGGTCCTCACGCAAAAAGACAATCAGTTCAACTTGGGACATAGCAGGAAACCGGTACTTGGTTGCTAGGGTCAGCGCCAGGTCGCCCGGCTTGAAGTTACGGCTCATGCGGCCTCCTGACTTAGCAGATCGGAAAGCACCACGCCTTGGCCGGTGAAATAGTGGGCGATGCGGTCGGTGTATTGGACGCCCTGGGCGCGGTTGAACAGGCTGGTCACCGGGAAGCCATCAGGGCCGAACAGGTGGCACTCGCCCATCATGGCCAACTTCGTTTCGTAGGGCAGATGACGCATGACCCGGTACCACTCAGCCTGAAACCCGGCATCCTCGTTCAGTAAGATCTGCACGCCGAAGTGCAGCTTGCAGTACCGGCGAGCATCCGCCGCGTCACCGATCTGAGTCATCTCGGCGATTCGCTTGTACATCCCGAACCACAGCCGGTTCTGGTCAAGGGTGCGATCCTTCCCTGGACGCATGGAGACCACCACAAACTTCTTGTCCCGGTACATGGTGGTCAGGCAGGTGATGGCCTCCGTGAGCTTGGCCTGGCAGTTGACGCTGATCTTGTCGGTCATTGCACCGCCCTCTTCTCTTCCAATTCCTGCGCCTGTTTGATCAGCAGCGCGCGGCGATCCACCAACTCGTTGGCTGCCTGAATGCGGATCTCGTCTTTTTTCTCGGCACTGACTGCACGCATCTCCAGCATCGATGACTTCACCAGTTCGAGCTTTTCGCGGAGAGCCGGCGCTGGCCGCGTAACGGTGCTGGTGAGCAAACCCGCAATCGCGCGACCGTCTTCGGTGACTGGCTCGACACTCAGGTCCGCCAGGTACTTCTGGGCGTGTTCGCGCGGGATTCGCTTCAATTCCATCGCCTTGGTCACTGCCTGGATTCGGCGGTTGGCGTCAAAGCCTACGGACACGTGCCAGTTGACCGGCTTCGCGTCCTCGCGGGACTGGCCCACGAACCGCTGGTAGGCGTCGATGAACGCCATGCGCGCACCGATTTTGTCGCCGCCATCCAAGATGGGTTTCGCAGCGGCCAGAGCCAGCTGGATCTCGTCGGTCAGCACCACCGTTTCATATTCATCGTTGGTCGTCATGGCGATGGCCCACGCCTCGTCCTTCCCAGGGCGGCCATCGGAGGTTTGGACACGCTGAAGGATGTCGGCCATAGCCAGCTTGCCCTTCACTTCGAAGCGACACGCCTTCAGCGCCGCTTTGACGACAGGCACCGGGTAGGCGCAAAGGTCTTCGGCCATCATCGCGGCGGTACCGGGGTTCATTTCCTGGCCCATGGCCTCGGCGGTTGCGCAGATGGCGGCGGCAAGCCCTGCAACCTGCTGGTCGTTCATTTCAAAGGTATTCATTGCGGTCACCTGATTGGCGTTTGGCCAGAACCATCTGGGCGGCCTGCTCGGCTGCGGAGAGGTTTGCCTCAGTCCGTTCCATCTGGCGGGCCGTCGTGCCGTTGATGCGCTGCCCGGTCACCCACTGGGTGTGATAGCTCTCGGCGTTGGCCAGCAGCTCGTTGAGGCTGTGGCACTTGCGCAGCACAGCGGCGTCGCTGGTTTTCAGGAAGTGGGCGGCGACGTGGTGGGCGACATCGGCGCCGAGGCGGTCGACCAACTGCCCGAGTTGTCCGCCAACCTTGGCATTCCACACCGGCCAGGCGCTGTAGCGTTTGCGGTAAGCCATGGCGTAGTTCGCCCAGACCTTGAAGGTTTTGCAGGACTGGTCTTTGGGCCCTGGCATATCGGCAGGGATCTCAACCCGGGGACCATCAGTGCGGTCAACCACCAGAACCAAGCCGCGGGACTGAGCCGGCTTGCCGGTGGCGTCCTGCAAGTCCTGACTGGTGTACTGATTGGTACCCTGATGATTGGTATCCTGATTTGTCGGAGATTTATCCGACCCTTGCTCGGATTTTTTTCCGACCTTGCTCGGAGATTTATCCGAGGTAGATCGGATATTTTTCCGACCTTTGTTTTTTGGTGGGGTCGGATATTTTTCCGACCCGTCAAGCTTCTGGTTCCACTCGATAGCCTTCTCGGTAAGGCGAAAAAGCGTGATGTTTGAAGTGCTGGAAAGCTCAATCAAACCGGCCTCTTCCAGGGCCTTCAGCATGCGGTAAGCGGTGTCTGGCTTGTCGGTGAGCAGCGGCAGCTCCTCAGTGATCTTGGCCTTGCTCAGCGCGAAGAAGACCCCGTCATCGGTCTTGATTGGCTTGGTCCAGCTCGGGCAGCCGTAGACGAAGGCAAACAGCAGGGCCTGCTGAGAATTCAGCCCCCACTCCAGCGCCTTCACCTGGTTAATCGTGACGGTGTATTGCATGTCAGGCCTTCCCGACCTTAGCGGCCAATTCAAGGAAGCGATCCACGTACCAGTGAGGCTGCGTCTCGCGGGGGCATTGAGGGCTGGTGAGGTTCTTGCCGTAGGCCATGCCCTTCTCGGTCACGGACCAGAAGTCCACCATTTCCTGCTTGGAGTTTTTGCGCTGGAGGACCTTGAGGAAGCCGTGAGCCTCAAGTGCAAGGTTGAAGGCACGGGCAGTGCTGGCGATGGCGTGATCTTTGATCAGGGCGGTGATTGCCTTAGTAGGCATCGAAGAGCCGCCAGCGGCATCGGGGGCGGCGTCAACGGCGTAGCCAGGAAGGAACTTGGCATCCAGCCCGTTGTTGGCGGCGATCTTGGCCAGCATCAACATTTTGCTGGAGTTCGCAGGCTTCAGCAGGCGATCGAAGCACTCCAGGATGGCGAGCTCACCGATGATCTTGGGATTGCTTGGCAGTGCGCGGGCGCGCTCACGATCCTCAAGCGCCGTCATGCGATCGAACACCAGCGCCTGAAGCTCGTAGCTGTACGACATGGCGATCAGACAGGCTTCACGCTTGGGGAATACAAAGCACTTTTGTACGCGGCTGCGGGCATCAAGGTAATCGGCTGAAAACTTAGCCGATTGATCGGCGCCAAGAACACGCGGCACTTTGGCGATCAGGTTCTTGTGCGTCAGCGTCGGCTGGCCCTTCTCGCGCTTGGAGTTGATGAAGTCAACCAGCTCAAGGCTGGACATGGAAACTCCGCGCGCCACGTTTCCAGATTGCGAAAAACGTGGCGCGAGTTTGCTGGGGGTATTGACGGGAATCGATTGTGTATTCATTATTGCCTCGCTGAAGTAGCAATGAGCCAGGCCACGAACCTGGCTTTTTTGTGCCTGCGATTTATGCGCGGGCCTTGTGCAACTCAATTACCGCCCCGATAGCCTCAAGGCTCGCCGACATGTACTTGGCGTGCAGGGCGCGGATCTTCTTGGCTTCGGCTGCGTCGATCTCGCCATCTTCCAGAGCGGCAGCCACCATCTGGTCAAGTGCACCGCGCTGCGCGGAAGCCGTCAGAGAGCGCTGGTACAGGTCGACGTTGTCCAACTCCCCCGCCTCTGGGATCTTCACGAACACGCCGCCGTACATCGCGCAGATGTAATCCGGCAGATGCTCGGTCTTGGTCTCGCTCTCCAGTACATGGATCTCGATATCGCTCAGCGGCTTGCACCCAGCGGTTTCGTAGATCTGGTTTTCCAGGCGCTTGTCCTTGATGCCAAGGCGAGCAGCTGCGCAATCCATCCCACCAGGGAAAGAGTTGGACACGGCCGCCATTACTTGGCGGCGGGTCTCTAGTACGGGCGTTTTCATGTCCTAGTTTTTCCTTGGGTCAGTTGCGGTCAAGATGGCTTCAATGAAACGGCGGACAGGTACGTCAGGCGGCGGACTGCTGCGAAGTCTCAACAGAGGACGAAGCGATCTGCCCCCACGGAAAGGATGGGCAAAGGTCGGTGCGGTTTACGGCGCCACCGGTCAATGCTTCGATTTGAATTGCGCGCTTTGCTGGGACTGGGCGCTCGCCTGAGCACCACTGATTAACGGTGGGTGCAGTGACCTGCAGCAGGCGCGCCATTTCCACCTGACTACCCAGCAAGCGAGATGCTTCTTTGGCCGCTTCTGCTGATTTCATGAGTTCTCTCCTGGAGATTTGTGTCGAATATAAGGCATTACCTTATCACGGGCAAGTCATTGCCTAACCAACAGCGCAATAGGCTTAATTAGGCAATGCTTACCGGACCAGAGTTAGGCGCCGCCATCGAGGCCGCGCGGATCGCCAAGGGCGTATCGAAAAAGAACCTCGCAGACGACTTCTCCGTGAAGCCTCCGTCGATACAGGGCTGGGTAAAAAATGGCAGGATCGACAAATCAAAGCTGATGGACGTGATCGCCTACTTTTCCGATGTCGTTGGGCCTGAGCACTGGGGCTTACGCCCAGGCTTCTCCTACGAAAACCTCGAAGAAACTAGCGAAGAATCTGCCACTCAAGGCAATGATGGGCGCTCATTAACCTCGTCTGCCGCTGACATGGTCCGGCAGATGTTGGCGACGAAAGGCAAAAGCCTTTCAGATGACGCTCGCGCCAGGTTGCTGGCCGCAGCAGAACAAAGCGACTCGGGCAACGTCATTCATGTCGACTTCTCTCGCCCCGGCCAGGTCGGTGACGAAGTATGGATTGCCCACTACGACGTACGCGCAGCGATGGGTGGCGGGCAGATCCCGCACGAATACCCAGAGATGCTTCAGGACATACGGGTCAGCCCAAAACATCTGCGCGAGATGGGCGTTACGTTCAAAGAGCACTTCCACCTCAAGATGATCACCGGGTGGGGTCAGTCGATGGCGCCAACGATCAAGGACCGCGACCCGCTACTGGTCGACATCACGATCCGGGAGTTCACAGGCGACGGCATCTACCTGTTCTCCCACGACGACATGCTTTACGTGAAGCGCTTGCAGAAGAAAGGCAAGGATCGCTTCAAGATGATTTCGGACAACAAGCACCACGATCCCGAGGATATCCGAGTGGATGACACCCATATCCTGGCTCGGGTGCTCTATGTGTGGAACGGACAACCGGTATGAAGCCATGGCCCTGACCAAACCCAACCAGCAGTTGCGCCGCGACCTGAAAGAGGCTGCAGCCTTGCTCAAGTGGGCGGGCGTGGACTTGTATGTCGTCTCCAAGCGAATGATGGTTGACGGCGACGAGCAAGGCGCCATGGAGCTGATGAAGATCGCAATGAGCTTTCAGTTGACCGAGGACAAGCTGGTGGGTTATGCGGATGATGTGAGGGCGGGAGCCATAACCCGAGCAAAGGCAGTCTGACACGATACACAGGCAGATGGCGCTTGCCGACGCGCCATCGACATTCACCAAGGACGGATACATGAGAAGGCTGTACTTCACAATTCTGTTGCTCCTTCTCGTGGGATGCAGCGTAGCTCCCACCAGGCCTGCACCACCCGGGCTTTGGTACGCCGAGAAGGAAACGCCCCAACAGGGGCGCCATCAGGTTTACCTCTACTTCAAAGATGACGGCCACTTCATCTGGTGGCGCACCAAGGAGTCCCAAGAGGTGGTCATGAGGCGTTGGCATTACTACACCAACGATCATCCAGGAGTGAGCCTTCCAATGGCTTACACACGCAAAGGTAATGAACTAAAGGGTGAACGACTCTTGCCAGATAGGGACGAGCGTGGCCCCTTTGGATTCACCACAACGCAAACCATGGTCGGGCGTTTTGAAGGTGACAAGCTCGATATTGAGTTTGTCACTGACATGGTTTGGATCTCTGGCAACCATGCAGGGACCGATGTGGTGCGATGGTCGATGAAGCAACTCAAAACTGTACCTGACTACTAAGCACCTCAACCGATTAATCAGGACTTAAGACAGATAGAAAGTCGCTGATCCACAGGTGACGATGCCAAAATTTCGATAACTCGCAAAGTCAGAACAAATAAAGGGAATTTTAATGAGAGTCACACCAATTATTTTGACGCTTGCCATTGCGGGTTGCGCCAGCACACCACCTCAGCTTTCCGTAGGAGCCAAGGCTGGACTGAACGCGCCGATGCCGACCTCGGAAAACCAGCGCATCGCGGAGTGCAACGGGACCACCAACGTCATCGGCGGCCTGAAGTACCTTCATAAATTACAAGGCTTATCGGGAGATCCTGACGGCAGTATCTGGGCAACTCTTGAACGAGCTAAAAGAATGGGTTGCACCCAGGCCGAAATGGACACGCCGAGGGCGAAACCGCCTTCAGGCACGTCGTAGTCGGCGTGCAAGGCATGACAGATAAAAGGTCGAGCAAATGACCGCGTGGCGAGAGCAGAGCTTCTGGAGCAAGTTTTGGGTCTGGGCCTGGCTGGCGCTCATGGTGGTTTTCACAGCTGAAGCTGGCATTTGGCCGGAGGGCAGCTCATCCAACCGCAAGCGAGTCTTCAGCCCTGGCTTCGTTGTGCTCTGCGCCATCGTGGCAGTGGTTGAGCTGATAGCGCTGAACCACTTCTATGTCTCCAGCTGATGAGCTATGCCCCAGCGTATCTTGCTTCACTAATAAAGAGCTTGATTAGCCATTCCCGGAAGTATTCGATCAACAACATTTAACTTTCCAGCCCTTGTTGTGTAGCGCCTGAATGTCGATACACGACAATTCATAAGCCTAGCATCGCTTATGTCCCCGCCCACTCTATCGAACTGCATGCCTTGCATGGAGAAGTCTGCCAACACGCCCATACATCTATTGGTCATGCCCCTATGAAACTCCGCATCATTTTCAGCAACAAAAAGATGCAGCAAGTTAGCATTTTGCTGACGCAGTGACTCAGCATCGTCAACAAATGCCATTGAGTTATCTGGATTCAATAAATCCGTGAGCCCGATTGATGAAAAACCAACAGACTTACTTGAAGAATCCTGAGATATCCGCCTCACGAGTTGCTTGTTTGCCTCACTAATACGTTTCCCAAGTTGCGACTTCGACTTAACTCGCTTTGCCTCTATATATACTTTCCGGCCATCCACATAGGTAACTATGTCAGCAAGCTCATTAAGATTAACTTCGTACCCAGCCTTCAAAATTCTAGCCGCAACTGATAGCTCGTAAAGAAAGTCACGCTCTGGCTGATGAATTACACTGCCTCGAAAAACGCTGCCCGAGGCAATTTTTCTCAGGGTACCTTGATAACTGGATGACTCAGTCGATTGAAGAGCATCATAAACACGGATCAGATCGTTAGTTTCCGAGTGCGCATTAAGAAATTTATAGAATTCCTCTTCAGTATCTGGCGACTTTCCATGCCGCCCGAAATTCTCGATACTCTTAATATAAGAGTGATACCTATCCGCCCTCACTGAGCCGCCATGTTCACGCAGCCACTCCAAAGCTTCTTTGCCTTTAGCAACCAAATCTTGGCTTCTGTGTTGATGCAGATCGAATGGATGATCTGTAACTGTAAGAATCTTTACTGTGCTCTCACTCACTGGCCAGCGCCTCCTCATAATCGCCAGCGGCTAGCGCTTCTTCATCATATTCAAAACCAAGCGCTTCTATTTTTCTACGAATCTTATACCGCTCCAGCTCTTGCCGTGCGTGATTAATAGCCTCCTCTTTAATGTAGTCTTCGTACCCACTGAACACTGGATAATCATTAAGTATTAACAGCCTATCAAGTTGCAGATGCAGCGACTCCATAGTCATTTCGCGCTTTGCTAGCGCGGTGCCCTCAGAAAAAAGCATGAACTGCTCCGATAGAATATGCAACCTATATAGCTCATCGCTCTTAAGGTAGTTCTTCCCAGTTTTGACCTCTTCAAAGGTTGGAAAATCTCCTCGCATAGTTTGTACACCCATTGACTCTACAAGGTGATCCGCCCTATCAATGATAAGCTTAGAGCTTGTCATTCCTGTGACTGCGTGGTGAAACTTGTCCTGCAGCAATGCATAGAAGCTTCTGACAGTTTTAGAGTTAGGGTCGTAGTCAGAGGAGCAAATTTTAAAGCACTCTCTAACTTTAGCGTATACCTGTTTCTCTTCGGATCGCAAAGCCCGTATTTTTGCTGCGAGCTGATTTAGCTTTTCAGGAGACTCCCTGAGAGCCTTCTCATTAATGACGTAGCCCTGCTCGATGAAAGCCCTAAGGGTTCTCGTCGCCCACTGCCTAAATTTTACAGCTCTTTTCGCGTTTACTCGGTAGCCAACGGAAATCATTACATCCAGGTTGAAATGAAGGACTCCTTCACGCAAAACCTCACGACCACCTTCAGTTTGAACCAGTGCAAATTTTGCACTGGTTGCGCCTTTCTCCAGCTCCTCATCAGAGTAGATGTTCTTGATATGCTTTTTTGCGACAGATAGTTCAACCCCAAAAATATCTGCAACATTTTGATACGTGGCCCACAGGGACTGGTCTTCATTATCAAACCTTAGGGATACCTCGGTATCATTCTCAACGAATAGCATCGTATTGCGTTTTTGCTCATCCCTGAAGCTAGATTCATCCGACATCTGCTACTCCATTGCTTAACGGATCTAAATTCCACAATGCCACTACACGAGAAAAGCAGCAAGCAAAGCCCGGCCCAGCGCCGGGCTTCTTGTATCTGGCGATCCCCTACCCTGCTATCGTGTCGTCCTCTGATCGCAATGGAAGCATCGAAGAATGGATTCATGGAAGGCTCTGGCAATCGCCCTACTGGCATCGGTCAGCACTCAGGCCGTATCAGGTGATGGCGCCAACCCTATCGCTGCAGCGATATTTCTCACAATCTCCGCGCCAACTATTTTAGTTGGATTCACCACTTCTCTTACGACCGAACCGCCAAAGATTTTCAAGTCAGCCAAAACCGACGCCTTGGCGTTCATAGGTTCGGATGGCGAGATCCGCGGCGCACAGTTTGAGCAAGCATCCCGACTCTATCGATTGAGCTATAGGTCGCCCCTCATGTCCGATATGCAACTCGCCAAAGCGATCGCGACGTCCTACTGAGCGCGAAATTTCACATCCCTTTCACAGTCGGGCGCTTATGGTTACCACAGCTCCTAAAGAACATCCCTTTAAGCCCGCTTTTCCCCATCGCGGGCTTTTCTTTGCCTGCGATTTGGCCTGTTCGGCTTTTCTCGCCAATGGTGGCTATACGCCCCGAATGGTAAAGTGCTGGCTCAATTATGGGAGGGATCCGATGAAAGCAATGATCGCAGCCGTTCTTATCTCGACGGTTACGGCCTCATCTGCCATTGCGGCAGACAAAGCATACGACTGCCCTCAAATGGATAAGATGGCCGAATCTGTGATGAAGGCCCGCCAAAACGGCGTTCCCATGGCAAAAATGTACGAAGCTTCCGTGACCGATAACAGCTATACGTCCAGAGTCTTCAAAATGCTTATTGATGGTGCGTACAAAGAGAGCGCCTACTCATCTCCCAAGTACAAAGAAAAGGCAATCGTGGATTTCAGAGATACAATCTTCCAGGCCTGCCTTCAGCAACAGGAGCAAAAAGGCTAAGGATCGCAAAGCCCGCCAAGCGCGGGCTTTTTCATACCCGTCAGAAAGGCGCCAGCTCCTCTTCCTGCTCAAACTCGACCTCTCCCCTCCCCGCCACCTCGACTTCCTGCTGCTCCCACCTCACCGTCACGCTGCCGTCGTCATTGAGCGTCAGCTCAAGCTCGTCGGTTTCGGCGATAACGCCCAGCACCTCTTCCCACTCCCGATCTCCGTCCGTGTCCAGGCGATGAATCGTCACCCAGCGCTGCGCCTGCGCCACGGGGTGATTGATCATCGACGAGACGCGCAATCCCAGGCGAGCCATACCGCTCATTTCCTGCCGCTCTGCCAGTTCCGCCTGCTTCTTCGCCATGAAATCCCCTCCCAGGTAAATGCTGTATATCCATACAGCTTAGGCAAAGCTTATATCAGCGCCGCCGAGAATGTCATCTCCGAAATTGGAATAACGGACTGGAACATTTTCTTTAAATAATTAGGCATTACCTATTTACAGATGATTAGGCATTAGCTTATTGTTCACTCCATCGAGTCACCCAACAGGGACTCGCCAGGGTCTCAGGGCCTGACCGCTCTTTAGCGACACCCTTGCCGGATCACCACCGGCCCAGCTTCAAAGGCAGCGATGAACCGGCCTTAACGGTTCAGAGGGTTGGCAACTGACCCGGGCGTGCAGCGTAAAGCGCCAAGAACAGTTATCCAGCGGGAGAACAAGCCGAAAGGCCCGCGGCTGGAGTGACATTTGATTCAAGCCGGTGACCGACGCCAGTAGCGGGCCACGGCGGAAAGCATCACTGAGCCGCCTTCTCGCGAGGGCTGCTTGGGATGACAACCGAGGAATGGGCGATGAGCAATTTAGTTTTCGAAGCAAGCGATGAGCTGGTCAACGAGGCAGCCGCATCGTGCGCCAGGCTGCTGGAGAAGTGGTTCGGCGGTATCGACGAGGCAATTGCGGCGCTCGAAGCCGACCAGGCTAATTTGGCGGATCTCGCGCTGCGCAGCCACATCAATCAGCGCAAGGCTATGACGGTCAGCGCGCACATGAACATCCAGGGCTTCAGCCGTGAAGTTTTCGGCCAGGTCGCATGAAGATTTCACTGGCAGGCCTCCGCAAGAGGGCCTGACGGGAAATCAACCGAGGGCAAGATGATGCAGATCGAAATCGAACTGGCGCCAAAGCCAGCCCCGAACCCAGCAATAGCTGAATGGCTGCAGATCGCGGATGAGGCTGAGCGCACCGGACTGACCTTCGCGGCGAACATCTACCGCCGCACCGCGCGCAGCATTGAGCTGGAGCAGGAAATGGGCGTTGCAGTTTGCGCCTGCTGCTTCAAGCCCTTTGGCCGGGGCGTGCTGCACCACTGAACAACCAGCGCCACGACAGCCTGTCGTTAACTGCCCGAGACCCTGGCACTCCCCAGCACCAGGCTGCATCGGAGATCGCTCGGCTGACTGCCCCGAGATAGCAGGGTGGCCACCTTTACCCGAGCCAGAGCGACGAAGACTGCGGCGAAGACGGTTTACTCGCCAGCCAGATTCGAGCGATCTCCGATGCAGACTCAAGAGGTGGCCACTGCCTTCCCAGTGAGCGAACAACCGAGGATCACCATCATGGACTAGCCAATAGCTGCCCGACGCCACATGCGCCCGGCAGTCACGTACGAAGGTAAAAGCCCGGTTTCGACAGGGCTTTTTTATGCCCGCCTAACCGGGTGAACCAACGAATGGAGAGAGTCATGAGTATTCAAGACGGAGGCCCGGCCTTCCCTGTCGCGGATTACGACCACATGGTTTTTGAGCCGAAGACAGTTGCCGAAACGAAGCGTGATCTGTCCGGGATGAGCCTGCGCGACTACTTCGCGGCCAAGGCGCTCCCGACGGCCTGGACAGCATTCGCCGACGGCTACTTTGAGGCGGATGGCTGGGACAGCATCAATGAAGGCGTGGCGGTATGTGCCTACCAGATGGCCGACGCCATGCTCGCCGCCCGTTCCGCCTAACCCCAAACACTGGAGGTCGCCATGAGCGAGTTCGGATACTGCGAGGGCGATGTCTGCCGCCGCAAAGGCTGTAAAGGCGTCATCCAAATGCGTAAGGCGGAAAACTGCAGCTGCCACATCAGCCCGCCCTGCTCGGCCTGCACGGCGCCGCGCCACTTCTGTGATGCGTGTGAATGGGATGAGGCGGACGACGAGATTATCAACGACTTCATCGTCAACGTGGATAAGACCACCGGCAACTATCGGAGCTGGGAGCCACGACCTCTTGACCCGACAAAAATCGACTACAGGATCAAATCACACACCAATTCATCGCAGATCTGCGAGGGCGTTTATCCCGAAGGGACGCCCCGGGAAGAAGTGGAAAAGCTGGTGATTGGCACCTTCGGTGGTCGCTTCGAGCACTTCGGGAAAGGGAAATTCAAGTACATCGCTTACACCGACTAACGCCACCTGGAGGCGACCATGAACGCAGCATTGAAGATATGCCAGGGGCGTTACGACGCTCAGTTGCCTCCAGAGGTCAGCGAGGCGAGCCCGGAACAGGAGTGGCTGGAACACTCGGCGGAACAGTTGGTGTGCGGCATGGACATCAAGTGGAAGCGCCGCTTCGGTCAACCGCAGGTGGTGACGTTCGACCGGTTCTGCACTTACCTGCAAGGCCACCTTAACCAACGCCAGATCGACGGCCTGGATCAGCGTGATTCGCTAGCCCGGTTATTCCTGTCGTCGATCCTGGGAAGCCAAGCAGATTCGCGCGGCCACGCTGCTGACTTGATCGGTCAGCCCCGGCCCATCGAAGCCGCCGAGAAGATCGCCATGGACCTGCTCAGGCCCTACGCAGCCGAAGCTGTAGCAGCGGAGCGGGAAGAGGCGGAAGACGACGTGGATGCAGGCCTATGAGCCCGCACATCCTTATCGACGAAGCACTGGAGGCGCTGGTGCACCCAAGTAGCGAGCCTGGCGCCCAGGCGGTTGTGGCGCGGATGATCACCAACATGCTCACAGGCGACGCAATCACTGTCGAAGAATTCAACCATTACTGCCAGCGCCTGCTGAAAATCACCAGGCAGCGCAAGGAGGCTGCATGACCACCGCGCCGGTTAAATCGCTGATTGATGAGCAGCTCGATGACGTTGAGTCGAAGCTGATCATGCTGGGCTTCGGCCTCCCCTTTAATGAAGTGATCGGCCAGCCGCGTGAACGCGCCGTGGCCACGCTGCCGAAGCGCTTGGCGGCAACCATGAAGGGCGGGCGGATCGCGGTGAGGGTTAGGCCTTGAACACCCACCAGCGCACCCGGCGCCTGCTGATCTGGCGCGGCGCCTTCCCTGTCTTAGCCCTTTTCACCTTCCTGATGTTGCTCAGCGCCCTCGCTGATCGAATCACCCAATAACCATATACCTCATAGCGCCCCGCAAGGATGGCGCGGGAGTATCGCCATGCTCGCAGCAATTGCAGAT
>Ga0070670_100000147_pt1 | contig 65190 bp, 81 predicted proteins | sample KBSS63metaG_FD_64665 | JGI IMG/M metagenome (GOLD analysis project Ga0070670, IMG submission 64665) | Switchgrass rhizosphere microbial communities from Kellogg Biological Station, Michigan, USA - KBS S6-3 metaG | ecosystem: Host-associated > Plants > Roots > Rhizosphere > Soil ... | reverse complement strand
GGCCAGCATGGATATCATCGTCTGAACGGCCTCCGGGGTCTTTTTCAGGTCAACGAAATTCGTCGATCCCATGGCCTCGCCGACCCAGTAGGCCACGGCATTGGCCGGAATCGTAAAACCGATATCGTTGAGCGCCTGAAACACTTCTGCTGCCACATGGTGAGCGCCATCCTCATTTCCGACCACCGCGACGGCGGCGACCTTGCCATATGAGACCATGCGGCCCTGATCGTCGGTTTCTTCGAGAAACGCATCCATGCGCTCGAGCGCGCGCTTGCAGACACTTCCGGGTTGCCCGAGCCAGATTGGCGTCCCAACCAGCAGAATATCGACCTCCAGGATCTTTTTGCGGATATTCGGCCAAGCGTCGCCGTCCCCTTCGTCAGACGTCACGCCGGGCTTTATGTTGTGATCGGCAAGTCGAAGGACTTCAGTTTCGACGCCATGCTTCTTGAACTCTTCGGATATGAGTTCAAGCACTTTGCCGGTAGAAGATGCGTCCGAACAACCTGAGGACTTCAAGGTGCCGTTCAAAGCAAGTGCTTTCAATGACATTATATTCCTTTCGTATGATGGGGTGACCATTTGATCGGCATATATTATTTAAGAGCCCGTCGGTCATGCCACCCAGTCGGGGTCTGCGTGTCAAGTTGTTAAACTGAAGGCTTATAAAGCCAGAAAGTTTGTCACCATGCCCGGTCTGCCATCCTGATCGCAGCAACTTTGATGCGCCAGCCATCGATCTCGAATGTCCCATCACGGCTTGTGACTGCCTCAACGATGTCGCCATCGGTCATCCGAGGCCGCTTCGGGGCTGTCCTGTTTACGATTTTTCGAAGCCTCGGGGCCGTTAAGACCCCAACATGTAGAAGGACGCCTCTATATTGTAGCGTCGTGTGAAACAACGTCGGAGCATCTATCATCCGAACCTCCCCGGTTGATGCCCACGCCATGAACATTGGCCATAACGCAGCTTAACATACAACTTCCGCGACGCTATTTCCACGGGCACCAACGAAAACGGTTAAATAATTCAACAAGGCTTTGCTGGTCAGGACCAGACTTTTCTCCGTGGGCGCGGTTGGACGCCCATCTCATCCATTTCCTCTGTCGCCCCAGTGTTGCGTCGTCAGAGCACGTAATGACGCGGGCCCTTGCGCTCGTGACGCCATTGTTGTCGCGGGACTCGATGCCCTTCCCGTACTGGCCCACCGCATATTTTTCGATGTCGGAAGCGGATGCATTGCCGGGATTGTCATTGTTCGCCGTCTTAAGTTGCGTTCCGGCAATTGAAATGGGCGGCGGACTACGCCGCCACCCTTCCGGACAATCACTTGTCGAGGTCCTGAGCCATCATCAGGTGGTGTTCCAAGGCCGGACGCGTGGTAGCCGCCCAATCCTTTAGGTCCGCATTGTCTCCGCCATCCCCATAGCGCTTAAATAGATCGACAGCATCCTTGTGGGCCGATACCTGATCCGAGTGGTACTGCTTGTTGAAGTCGTCACCCTGAAGGCTGCTGAGCTTGTCGATCATGCTCTGTTGCGAGGATGTCATCGCGGCAGGAACGGCGGCCTTCACCTTACCGGAATCGACCATGGCCTTCATTTCGGCTGAAGTCTTGGTATGATCGGCGATCATTTGCTGAGCGAATGTCTTGGTCGCTGGATCGGCCTTCTCAGCCGCCAGCTTGCTCGCCGCGATCTCGAACATGTCGCTGGTGGCAGCTTCTGTGACAAAGTCTTGGGTCTTCGGGGCATTCCCCATCAGTGAGTTGACGCCAGTAGATTCCGCTGCCGACTGGGCGAACGCCGAGGGCGATATCATCACTAGAGCTGCGGTCAGAATAATCTTATTCATGTGTGAAGTCCTCCGTTTGCCAAAGCCAACGTGCATTTGCGCGTTGCGTTCCGGATATTCGGCAGGATGCAAACGATATAGCTCCTTCGAGCGCTAGCGGACTGACAGGGAACAGTTAGGGCGCGTCCAAGTTGCTACTACTTCCACGACAATACGAAGGAAATGACATGCGCTTCTTGCCGACGATGACCCATGGCATCCTCGACTACCTGGTCGGGCTGATAGTGATGATTCTCCCATTTGCCCTCGGTCTGCAGGGATTGCAGAAGGGGACGCTCGTCGTGATCGGGTTGTTGGTCATCCTCTACAGCGCCCTGACCGACTATGAGCTCGGAATAGTCCGCTACCTCCGTATCCGTTTTCATCTGCTGCTGGATGCAATGTTCGGAATTGTGATGCTGATCACGCCATGGCTGCTCGACTTCCCGTCGGGGAGCGGCTGGCCCAACTACGTATTGGGTACTCTCGCTCTCGTACTTGTCGCTGTTACCGATGTGCGCGCTCTCGGCACCGCCGCGACCAAATGAACCATTCCAAGGAGAACTCCCATGAAGGCACTATGCTGGCACGGCAAAGGCGACATCCGCTGCGATAGCGTTCCCGATCCCAAGATCCAGGATGGCCGTGACGTCATCATCAAGATGACCGCCTGCGCGATCTGCGGCTCCGATCTCCATCTAATGGACGGTTACATTCCTTTCATGGAAAAAGGAGATGTATTGGGCCATGAGTTTATGGGCGAAGTCGTCGAAGTCGGTCGCGACAACAAGAAGCTCAAGGTCGGAGACAGGGTCGTCGTTCCCTTCACCATCTCCTGCGGTGAATGCCAGCAATGCCTCAAGGGCAACTGGTCAGTTTGCGAGCGCACAAACCGTAATGCCGATAACGCGACCAAGGCGTTCGGGTACCCGACCGCCGGTCTTTTTGGATACTCGCACCTGACTGGTGCCTATGCCGGCGGGCAGGCGGAATATGTGCGCGTTCCCTATGCCGACGTTTCGCCGATCGTTATCCCTAATGGCATGACCGACGAGCAGGCTCTGTTCCTTGGCGACATTTTCCCGACGGGTTGGATGGCAGCAGCCAATTGCGAGATCGAATCGACGGACATCGTCGCCGTCTGGGGCTGTGGACCGGTCGGACAGTTCTGCATCAAGAGCGCGCTGATGCAGGGTGCTGCTCGTGTTATCGCTATCGACAACGTTCCCGAGCGTTTGGCATTGGCTCAGGTCGCAGGCGCCGAGGTCATCAACTTCGACGAGGTCGATGACAATATCCTGGACATTCTCAAAGACATGACCGGTGGGCACGGTGCGGACAAGTGCATTGACGCCGTCGGTGCTGAGTCGCATGCGACAGCGTCTTTTGACGCCATCGTCGACAAGGTCAAAGCCGCAACCCTGCTTGGTACGGACAGACCTCACGTTCTGCGTACCGCAATCATGGCCTGCCGTCCCGGCGGCATTGTCTCGGTTCCCGGCGTCTACGGCGGCTTCCTCGACAAGATCCCCTTTGGCGCCGCGATGAACAAAGGCCTGACGATCCGAACCGGCCAGACCCACGTCAATCGTTACTCGCTCGATCTGCTTCGCCGCATTGAGGAAGGCGAAATCGACCCGACTTTCATCATTACGCATCGGGCAAAGCTCGAAGATGGCCCTGCTCTGTACGAAACCTTCCGTGACAAGAACGACAACTGCATCAAGGTGGTCCTGACGGCGTAAGAATGATGGACGCTGATGCCGAAGCCCTCAAGGAAGCGTGTCGCCGCTTTGAAGCCAAGTATGGCATCGAGGCTTTCCTCGATGCCATAGCCGCGATCATGCAGGATCGCCTTGCCGACCAGGGCCTGAACATCGAATTCTTTGAAAATGAAATCGAAGATTATAATGAAGAAGCAGTCAGAAGTGGTGGTGATCACCGGAGCGTCCAGCGGGATCGGGCAAGCCACCGCTGAAGCCTTCGCGTGTACCGGCGCCAGGCTCGTGATTGCGGCCCGTAATGCGGCCGCACTCCAGGCTGTTGCAAAGACGTGCCGCGGGTTGGGCGCCGATGTCCTTGTCGTGCCCTCCGATGTTACCAACGCCGATCAGGTCAAGGCACTCGCCGAGGCCGCGCTGAGCTTCGGGGCAATCGACGTCTGGGTCAGCAATGTCGACGTCGGTGCTGTCGGCAAATTCCAGGACACGCCGATCGAGGCGCACGAGCAGGTGATCCGTGCAAATCTTATCGGTCATATGAACGATGCTCACGCAGTCCTGCCGATGTTCCTGAAGCAGGATCGCGGAATATTCATCAACATGATCTCACTGGGCGGATTTGCGGCCGCACCTTATGCCACCGCCTACAGCGCCAGCAAATTCGGATTAAAAGGATTTTCGGAAGCGCTAAGGGGCGAGCTGGCGGAATATCAGAACATCCATATCTGCGATATCTACCCGGCGTTCATCGATACGCCGGGGATCAGCCATGGGGCCAACTACACAGGCCGCCAACTTTCGGCTCCGCCGCCTGTCTACGACGCGCGCAAGGTCGCCGATGCTGTCGTCAGAGTAGCCCGGCGTCCAAAGGCGACAACAACAGTGGGTGCCACGGCCGACCTCATGCACTTTGGACATTTCTTTGCTCCGACCTTGAGCGCGCGGTTCATGAACTGGTTCATCACGACCTACTTCAAGCAAGCCGATCCAACTCCCGTCACCGATGGCAATCTCTAGGCTTCGTCGTCGCGGCCCGGCGGCATTGACGGCGGATTGCTGTCCGGGAAACAACGATTGGCGCTGGGTGCGGTGGCTGCCACCGCAGCCGTAGCCATTGGTTTCGCCGCTTTGGCAAACACCTATGGCCGAAACAGCCGTCGTGGCCCATGGCGTTAGAGACCGAAGTCCTGCGCACGCACTTAAAGCAGACCCCTGATCCTCCCTCACTCCGGATAACGGCATGACGACCTACGCGCCACTCGACATCCTAAAGCCAGTAGCCGACGGCATCTGGATCGTCGACAGCGGGCCGCTCCATGCTGTCGGAGCAATCCCTTTGCCCGTTCGCATGACGGTGATGCAGTTGGAAGACGGTGGTATCGTCCTCCATTCGCCGACACGCTACGATCCCAGCCTACGGGAAACGATCGAAAGCCTTGGCCCCATCCGGCATATCGCGGCGCCGAACAGCGCGCACTGGAGTTTCGTCAAGGACTGGAAAGGTCGCGTCCCCGACGCGCTGACATGGGCTGTGCCCGGTTTGAGGCAGCGTCGCCAAGTTAAAAAGGCCTGCATTCCATGGCAGGGCGATCTCGGAGCCAAATCCCTGGCGCACTTCGCGCCGGACATCGAGCAGATCGAGGTCCCGGGGATCGGTCGTTTTTGTGAGGTCTGTTTTTTCCACCGGAAAAGCCAGAGCCTGGTCGTGACGGATCTCATCCAGAACCTTGATGATCATCATCAGTCCTCCGTGATGCGCCTGTTTTCGAAGGTTATAGGTGCCCGCGACCGCGCGCCGATTTATTTGAGGGCTGTGGTGCGCTTGAAGGGCGAGCCGGCAAAGGCAGCAGCCCGGCAACTCGTGGCACTTGAACCAAAGCGGGTGATTTTCAGCCATGGTCAATATTTCGAACATGATGCTCCCACACGCCTCCGCATATCGCTTGATTGGTTGATATAAACGGCAGGGACCAGTTGTGGCCCTGGGGTGGTGCATTGCCACGATGTACTGAGCAGTAGGCGGGGAGCTTGCCGTCGGCCACCGTGCTCAAGTCTCACAAACTACTTCTTCTGACTTTGGGGCATCCGCCATTGCAAGGTAGGCGCCACTCAGCATGACGGTCATGCCGACGACGTCGAGCAAAGTAACTTTTTCGGCAAAGAACGCTGCTCCCAGTGCAACCGCGATCACCGGCGATACGAACGCGTAGCTCCCTGCTCTCGAGGCGCCGACATCTCGCAAAAGCCGCAAATAAGTCGTGTAGCCGATAAGCGAACCGAAGATGACCAGGAAAAACCAGCTCAACCAGGCGATCTGTCCCCAATTTCCCGAGAGTGCCGATAGCGCTCCGGGCTCGAAGATCAGCGCGATGACGAGCAGACCAAGCCCGCCTATGAAGGTCGTTATTCCTGCCAGCAGCAATGCTGGATATGCGCGTAGCAGAGGCCGAGCCAAAACCGACCCGTATCCATAGGTAAAGGCTGCTGACGCAACAGCCAGCCCCCCCAACAGGCTTGCACCTTGAAAGGCTTCCGGCCGCGGCGCCGCCCCTGCCGGTGTTTCGGGCCAGAACAACGCCACCAAACCGGCGACCCCCAATGCTATGGCAAGGATACGCCTCACATCGATCAATTCTTCGCGCAGCATGAGGGCGAAGCACAGAAGCGCGATCGGCGTCAGCGACATTTCCAGGACAGCCGCCGTACCGGTTTCGATATATTGCATGCCCCAAAACAGCGGACCGTAGCAAAGAGTGATCATCAGGAGGCTCACCGCACCAAGGCGGAGCCCGTCGTTGATCTGGCAACGCGCTGTCTCTCCTTTTGCCAAAGCATAAAGCAGGAGCAAGGCGCCAGCTGCCGTAAAGCGGGTCCCTGCAAACACCAGAGGCGGGACGATTTCGATACCGGCCTTCGTGCCGATCCACGTGCTTCCCCAGATGATACATAGCATCAGGAAACGAAGCTGATTCTTGTTTGGAGCATAGAGCATGTCGCCTCCGATTTTGTAACGGTTAATAGCACTTTATACCGTTACAACTAGCTCTTGCCCAAATCGTTCCGCGATACGATATTGGAACCATGGACACCGAGAAGACGATCGACGACATCAACTTGCTGGGCGGCCACGTAGCCCTTGACTTCGTCAACACGGTCGACAGCCGAGGGGTCGCGTGGGGCCCCGACTATCTCAACTCGTTCCGCGACCTGACTGATTGGGCGCTTCGAGTCGATGTGATTGATCAGGGGGAACACAATTTCTTGATACAGGAGGCGAAAGCCAACCCTGCAGCGGCTGATGTCGAACTTGAGAATGCTAAAGCCCTGAGAGAAACCTTGCATCGGATCTTCAGTCATGAGGAACGAGACGGCGCCCCTCGGGAGGACGATCTCGATTATCTTAGCGACGCGTTTGCCCATGCGGCTGCACGACGAAGACTGCGGAACGGGAGGGATGGTGTTATCTGGACCCATGGCCCCCCGGTGGCCGTGACCGACATCGCAGGCCGGATCGCTTTGATGGCAGCAGAACTTCTCACGTCCCGGAATCAGCGCCGTCTCGTCCGGATTTGCCAGGGGCGAAACTGCGGCTGGCTGTTCCTCGATTTGTCTCGCGGTGGCCACCGCCGCTGGTGTTCGGACAAAACCTGTGGGTCGGCAGCCAGAGTGAGAAAGTTCCGGGCGGAGCGCGTCTAATGGGCGGACGCCACCTTAAGCTTCTATGGACGCTTCCGTGATTGCCGACTTTGGCTGACCGGATCGTTACCAAAATTCGATCAGTTGCTTGTTTCGGTATGCGGGGCGGCGACAGGCTTGGATTCGGGCGATCCTCGGAAGCGCAGGAAAATCGAAAGCACCACGATCACTGTCGTCGATAGAAATTCGGATTGCCAGTTCTGAAAGGATTCGAACCAGAACTGCACGCTGGCGAGATGCTCCATGATCGACTGCGCCGGCTGGCCGTGAATGGCGGCTTCTGCATTCGCGGCTACAGCACTGTAGCGGAGATGAAGGATGAAGCTGGCAACGAACAGCAGGGCAAGCGCTATGCCCAGCGAGTAGGAATAGAGCGCCTTCGTCCATCCTCCAGCCCGTACGGCCCAGGGAGCACCCGACTGTCCGGCCCGGCTCGCGGGATCCTCGTCCTGAGATGAGCTCTGGTCCGGATCTTTCGATTCCGCGGAGCCGCGCTGGAAAAGCACTGCGGTCAACATCACATATGCCGACATTTGCAGGAACTCGCTTTCCCAGTTTTCAAATAAGGCCGAGAGGAAGTGTCCTGATACGACGTAGGTTGCAAGCGACAGTGCCGTGCCCCCATGCTGAGTGACCTCCTCGTTATTAACCTGCCAACCCGTGAGAAACATCCCGGCGACGGTCGCGATGGTGAGCGCCAGCAGAACGATCGTCAGCCCATTGTCTCTTATTACACGCATTCTTGTCCCTCCCACTGCAATAGACATCGAGAAAACGACATTCAAGGAAGCCAAGTTCCTGGATGGCAGCCATCAACGTCATTGGGAGGAATAATGTCCGGACAAGCGGCTTGCAAAAGCCATTGAAGCAATGCATTCCGAACCGGGTCATAGCTGGACGCTGCCCGAACTTGCAGTTCTTGCCGGGTTTTCGCGGTCGGCTTTCGCACAGTGGTTTTGCGAGCGGACAGGCGAAACACCGATTGCCTACCTTACCCGTTGGCGGATGTTGCTTGCGACTGAGCACCTTCAATCCGGGACCAACGTCTTGCTGAGATCGCAAATTCGTTAGGATGAATCTGAGAGCGCCTTAAGCACAGCCTTCAAGCGGGTCACGGGCTATTCGCCGACACTAGTCGGCAGAGTCGCGGTTGCAACGCAGCCATGACGACATCGGGTGATTTCGCGAAGATGCCTGCCGGCAGTAGTTTCGTGTCGATGATGATTTGGCCACGCCGAACCTTCTTATCTTATTGAGTTGCGCTTCGGCATTTAACTCAAGTGCCTTCCTGAACAGTATCGTTAAAGGCGGGTGGTTGAGGCTTATCACAACTGATCAGACATCTTCCTGATCGGTGCGCATCGTGGTGCTATTCGCAAATCTACCTTGCAGATGCCAGCATCTTGGCTCCAAACCCCATAAACGCTACGGCCGCAAAGACGTTTATTGCTCTCTTGGCACGAGTATACGCAGCAACAACGGACGCGTTCCGCATGATGGTCAGCACGAAGGTGTACCATAGAGTGGAAATTGCAACCATAATTATCACGGCTGCCATCCCCTGCTGCCAGGAGTAACTGGCGGGTAACGCCGCCGCAAATAGGCTCGCGACGAAGAACGCTGATTTGGGGTTCGCCAAGTTCGTTGCAAGACCCGAGTAAAATGCCTGCCTGGGAGAGATGGCCAGCTCAAGGTTTTTTGTGGGTGACTGCCCCCTGTTTGCGTAACTTTGCCAGAGCAGCCTACCCCCCAAGTAAAGGAGGTATAGCCCGCCTCCGACCTTCAATAGGGCGTAAGCAAGCGGCACAGCCGTGAACAGCGCGCTGATACCCAGCCACCCCGCCATTCCCCAGAAAAAAGTCCCAAGGATGACACCCGCAATAACCGCAAGGGCGGCGGTCCGCGATCCCTCGAGGGCGGTGCGGACGACAACAAAAAAGTTCGGTCCCGGCGTTATCGCCGCAACCGCCCAGATGGCAGCTATTGAGAAATAGAACATTTGAAGTGCCTCGTCGTTTGATTACGCTGCTTTACTGCAAACGAAGACCGTCGTTGCGATGTTCCGTTGTTGAGCTGTAACTTTCGAACGAAATCGACAGCGTAACGCGCCTTTATGGAACTTAACTGACTTAGTGTAGAAGAGGCGCCATCTGTGGATCCTGCCGCTGGATGCCTACACCGGATCGAATAACGAAACGATCGTTGACACTCCACCAAAAGTGGCGGGGATGATCCGTAAAATCGGTGTCGATGTCGCATTACGGCTAAGCTACAGTTGCCATTTTACCCCTCGAAAAGACGACAAGAGCGATGAGCGTGACCACGTAAGGAATAGTGCTGGTCAACTGATATGGTACACCGAAGGAACTTAATTTCAGTCCCAGGGCGTCGGTGGAGCCAAATAGCATCGCCGCAGCTGCCGCCCCCAGCGGATTCTCGCGTGCCAACATGATTGCTACAAGTGCAATCCATCCGCGACCTGCCGTCATGTCTTCGGAGAAACAGCGTAACCGCGCCAAGGGAGAGTTGCGCACCCCCTAGACCGACGAGCGCGCCGCTTACCACGACGACAAGGAACTGGAACCTCATCACGTTGATGCCGAGAGTCGTTGCGGCCGCCGGGTTCTGGCCGACACCTCTGATGCGGAGGCCGGCGGCTGTCCTGAACAGGATAACCGTGCAAACGATTAGAAGCAGCTATGACAGATAAGTCAACGACGTTTGGTTGCTGAATGCGCGTCCGTAGAATCCGAGCGCCTCAAGAAACGGGATCCTGACTTTAGAAAGCGGTGCGATTTCTGGCGAGGTGAAGGTTCCGCTCACGCCAAAGAAGCCCCGGAGCAGATATGCAGCGAGACCCGACGCCAGCAGATTCATGCCCACGCAAATGACCACGGGATTCCCCCTGAGGTAGGTCGCACCTGCCCCTAAGATCATGGAGAACGTCATGGTAGCGACCATCGCCAAGGCGATGCCCCCTATCTGGCTTCCGCTAGCGTAAGATCCGAACACGGCCGCAAACGCACCTACCAGCATCTGACCCTTAAGCGCCATGTTGAACACTCCGGCACGGGAACACAGAAGCCCGGCAAGAGCCGCTAGTAGCAATGGCGTTGCCGCTTGGATCGCGGAGAAAATCAGGAAGGGAGAGATGAGGTCAGTCATGGGATTCGCGCCTTCCCGGCTTGAGGGTACTGACAAGCACCACCGCAGCCTGCATCATCGTCGTGAACACTCTGGGAACACCAGTCGCACGCTGCATCGCGAACCCACCGGTTTGCAACGCTGAGAAGAACAGACCTCCGGCTATGGAAAGAAACGGTTGTCCATTACCGAGCAGCGCGGCCATCAAGCCAGAATCGGTGTATCCCGGCGTGAGGAGTGCACCGTCAATGAAGCGATAAAAACTCCCGAGCACGAGTACGCCGCCAACAAGTCCCGCCACCGCGCCGCCTGCGGCCATAAGCTGAAGTGTCTGGGCTTGCGTATCGACGCCGGACTAGAGCGCGAACTTGCGGTTCCGACCCCTCACCTGGACATGCATGCCGAAGACCGCAAAATGGTCAACCAGCACCACGGCGACGCAAATAAGCGAGACAAGGATCGCACCCGAGTTGATCGTGCCACCAATCTGACCCAGACGGACTTCCTCCGGGATCTGCACCGTCTGAGCAAGGCCGGAACCGACATCTGCAAGCGGGATAGTCACGAGATAAGAAGCCACGCCAATAATCGGATAGCTGAGAAGAAGGCTCGAAATCAGCAATGGTATGCGGAACCGCGTTTCTCCCAACGCCGCCATGAGCGCAACTGTGGCCCCGGCAACAACACTTGCGAGAATTGCAAGAATAGTGGTGAGAAAACCCATCTGCGGCCCGTAGATTGCGACCAGTGCCGCCGCTAGTCCACCCGCGACAATTTGGCCGTCACCCAAACGCCTGAGGATACAGCGCGCGGTTGAAGAAACCGGCTACAGTGTCAATCCCCATGCGAGCGCTCTCAAAAGCGGTCGATCCAATATCGTCCTGGCATTCGCTTCAAATCTCATGAGCGAACAGTTTTCCTTGGCGTTGCGGTCCTGCACCGCAGTCCTGGAAGATGCGGGCTACCTCTTTCTTGTCGGCCAGACTTCATACTCCTATGAACGCGAGACGGCAGCCATCCGCTCGCTACACGCCATGAAACCTGCCGCCGTGATGTTTACCGGTGTCATCGAATTGGAGACCAATCGAGAACTCCTTCGCGGCCTCGGCATCCCCATCATGGAGACCTGGGCGCTGCCGCGCGATCCGATCGACATGCTGGTCGGGTTCTCCAATACGGAGGCCGGATGGATCGCTGCCAATATGTTGCATAGAAAGGGATATCGCACCGTGTCCTATGTCGGCCGGCGCGGTGGCCGTGGCGCTCTGTGGCTGAAGGGCTTCCACGACGGTTGTCGTGCGCTCGGCATGACGCTGCTCGGCGAACACCTGATAGACGACGTCAATGGCGTCTCCGACGGCCGCCGCTGTCTGGCGGCCGCCATATCCCAAGCGACAAGACCTGAGGCGCTCTTCTGCAGCAACGACGTCTTGGCGCTCGGCTGCATGATGGAGGCTCGCCGCCTGGACATCCGCGTGCCCAACGACCTTGGCATCCTCGGGTTTGGTGAAAGTGACATCGCAGCCGAGTTTCCTCCGGGCCTTCCGACGATCGGTATCGACAGTGCCATGCTAGGCCGAAAAGCGGGTGAGATGTTGATTTCAAGTCTCTCGGGCGCGCCCCTCGCAGGTAAATTAAAACGTCTAGACCTGCTTGTGAGCGATCGCGGCAGTGTTTGATTGATCGCTCCCGCCTCAACAATGTCGCGCGGCACCACTTTGGACGGTCCCCATGATTGTCGCACGATAAATTCCGTAGTGTTTGCTGCCGGTCTTGAAGGCATAGGAACGAACGACCCGCGATCTAGCCGCAGCCTCTTACCCTGAAAACCATCGAAAGAAATGATTTCTCCCTTCCACGTCTGGTCCTTTGCCTTCTACCGGTTTGATCAGCAGCAGGCCTAAATCCTCGGCGGGATAGTTCGTTGCGCAGGCACACGGTCGGAGTCGGTCAATCCCACGCCGAAGTGGGCAGCGGCGTCCGCCAAAATCACTTGCAGCATCTTCGCGGCAGCTTCAATTTCATCCTTTTCACCTCTTTGAGGCAAGCGACCGGCATCCTTTGGGTAACGGTAGGTCGTAGCGTAGACAGTGAGGAAGGTGATCGGAGACATTCTTGCCTTCAACGCATTCTCGTTGGGCAGGAGATCTCTTAGGACGTCAAGCCGATGCGAGTCTCTACGCTCAGCCTTGATATTTTCCGAGTTGAGGAGCGCCAGAAGGATTTTCTCGGCAGCTTGCTGCAGATGGTAGACGTCGTTTCTGTTGTCTATTGCTGAAAGGGCCTCAGCTGCAACTAAATCTTCATGCGCCAGCCGAAGATAATTTGCGATGTGGAGATCAGCCGACATCAAGAACGACGCCGTCTACGACGATATGGCTGGATGCGGAGTTCGCAACGGCCAGGTCAGCGTGGAATTCGGAAAGCCTGATGCAGGAGACATCTGCGTAAACGCCCGAGCCTTCCTGAATGCGCCAACCAGACATGGGCGAAAAAAAGCGTTCCGGCGCTTCGTCGGAAACGATCACTTTCAGGTCCCAATCGCTCTGGCTAGTCGCTTCCCCGCGGGCGCGGCTGCCATAGAGGACGACATTGATCGGGCTGTATTCTGCCTTGATACGAGCAAGCAGCGTTCCCAACTCCGGAAACCGACCGGGAGAAGCAACACGTCCGCCAAAACTTTCTGCAACAACAGTCATTTCCGTCCCATTACAACGCTCTTTCACCACATATAGCCGCTCTCGACAGGCATTTCTACTGGTTCGATATCAGGATAAGCTACAGAGGTTTCGCCTTCGCCGCGAAGGCTCGGCTCAACCGGCACAACCATGGCGCCTGGAAAGGTGGCGGCGCACGTAGAGATGTCGAGCGCAATACCTCGCCTTGAATGGGTCTGAACCGGCGACACCTTACCCAGATGGGTTAACTGCTTGATAGGACAGACTTCTGGGCTAACGCCAATTTACAGAACTTTTACTGCCGCGCATGTCCTGCTCCTGCCAATCAAGCGCCCAGGCATGAAATCACGGCAGTCCGCTCACAGCAAGGGCCTTTTTCCGCATCCTGTTAGAGGCCGACGGGAAGAGGGCTAGTCACGACGGGCAGACGGCTCTCACGCAAATTGAGTCTTAACTTTTGAGATTGCATTCGGTCTTGGCGCCGTTCTCATGAGGAGCAGCGCTCCCTATCTTCTGGTAAAACTGGACGCGACGGCGGATTGCTCCTAGACAACAGCATCTGCAAGCTCTGAAGCTACGGAGCATCGTCTCTTGGAATGGCAGACCGAAAGTTTATCCGAGGCGTAGGCCATCTGCTTTTCGGAAAACATGGACCTGGTCGGGATCCGCGGTGATACCGAAATGGTTCTGGTCAGAGTACTGCAGCCTCTGCCTCAGCGCTATAGTGATTGGCTGCTCCCCTACCTTGCCATAGACATGTGTTTCCGATCCAGTAGGCTCAATCACCTCGAGGGAAAATGAAAGTGTAGCTGGATCTAAATGATCGGCAAGCCGCCAGTGCTCGGGGCGGATGCCGATCACCACGGGTTCGCCGTCCGATGCGGCAATCCGATTGGAAACCGGAATGGCCGTCTGTCCGATGCGAGCGACCGTTTTGTCGCCCACACGCTCCAGTCTTGAGTCAAGCAGGTTCATTGCCGGCGAACCGATGAAGGTGGCGACAAACAGATTGGCAGGACGATCGTAGAGCTCGAGCGGCGATCCGACCTGCTCTATATGACCCCTATTGAGGATGACGATGCGGTCCGACATGGTCATCGCTTCCATCTGGTCATGGGTGACGTAGATCGATGTCGTGCCGAGCCGGCGCTGGAGAGCTCGGATTTCGACGCGCATCTGAACCCGTAGCTTGGCGTCTAAGTTGGACAATGGCTCATCGAACAGGAAGACCTGCGGCCTGCGGACGATGGCACGTCCCATCGCTACGCGCTGGCGCTGGCCGCCCGAGAGTGCCCGCGGCAGGCGATCCAGGTAAGGCGTGAGGTTAAGCATCTCGGCCACATCGGCAACTGCTGTCCATATCTGCGCCTTATCGACATTGCGCAGGCGCAGGCTGAAGCCCATGTTCTCGGCGACGGTCAGGTGCGGGTAGAGCGCGTAATTTTGGAAAACCATGGCCATGTCGCGGTCCTTGGGCTCTACATCGTTGATGACGCGATCGTTGAGCGCAATTGTGCCGTCGGAGATGTCCTCCAGCCCGGCAATCATCCGCAGAAGCGTGGACTTTCCACAGCCTGACTCGCCAATCAGCGAAACGAATTCGCCATCATTGATCCGCAGATCGATGCCGTGGATTACCTCCACCGGGCCGTAATTCTTCTTGAGACCGGATATTGCCAGGTTTGCCATAGGGTAGATTCCAGTTCGTAAGGGAAATGGACCGGCCGAAGCCGATCCTTAGAGTCAAGCGAGGACGACGACCTTCGTCAGATGACGGGGAGCGGTAGTATCGATCTGCTTGGATTCGGCGATGCGCTCGCCGAACACCTGCAGCGCCGGTAACATTTCGGGTATGCGCGCCAGGTCCGATCCCTTCAGCGGAATTGAGATATCGCCAGGGCCACCGACACCGATCACCTTGCCACCCTTTTCCTGGATTTCCAGGGCGAGTTGCGCTTCTTCAGCTAGCGTGTCTTCACTGTAGAGCAGAACGACGATTGAGCCTTCGTCAATCAGGCTGATCGGACCATGGCGATATTCCATCGGGTGGAAGGTCTGCGCATAGCTGATGCTCATCTCCTGGAGCTTCAACGCGCCTTCCGATGCGATGCCGTAGAGAGCGCCTGCGCCGAGATAGACGAAGTGGCTGCGGTTGCTGATGAACGCGGCGTCGATATCGCCGAGAATGGCAAGCGGTACAGCTGCAGCAGTGGTGATCGCTGCATTGAGCGTTGCACCCGCAAGCCGTAGGCCGGCGATCAACATCAGGCTGGCGGACGAGGTCATGACAACGCCTTCTTCCGCGTGTGTCGGTAGGAAGATTGTCTCGGCCGCCGTACGGGCAATCGAGCTGTCCTTCTCACAGGTGATCGCGATCGTGCGGAGGCCGGCAGCCTTGGCAGCATCAACGGCCTGAACGGTTTCGGTGGATTCGCCACTGCGCGACAGCGCGACGACGACAATGCCTTGGCGGTCAGCCACATAGCTTGATGGACGGCGCGCCCACTCTCCACCGGGAACAGCAATCGCATTCTGACCATGTTGGTTGAAGGCAGCTGCAATTGTCTGCGCCAGATAATAGGAAGTGCCACAGCCGACAACAACGACAAGCGGAGCGTCGATCTTGGGCAATTCGGCAGAGATTGCACCCTGCCAGAAGGCAAACTGTTCTTGGATGACGCGTTCGGTCACGTTCATTGCTTTATTCCTTGCTGTGAGATGGGATTATTTCGTGGCGCCGGCCATGAGGCCGCTGACCAGGAAGCGGTTGAGAAAAAGGACCACCAGAACTGGCGGAATGATCGCCACGATACCAGCCGCATTAATGAGGCCGTAGTCGACATAGTTTCGGCTGATGAATTCGGGGATGAGCACGGTAAGCGGCTTCGTCGTCAATGTCGGCGAAAAAACCAGCGGCACCAGGAATTGGCCCCAGGCATTGAGGAAGGTAATGATAGCCGCCGCGATCAACCCCGGCGCCGCCAGCGGCATGACGATGCGAACCAACGTATAGACCTTGCTCGCGCCGTCGAGCCAAGCAGCCTCTTCAAGCGAAAGCGGCATGGCCTGGTAGACACTGCGCATCAGCCAGAGCGCCAACGGCAGGAAAGCGGAGACATAGATAAGCGTGACGCCGAGGTAAGTGTCCACCAGCCGGGTGGCGATCATGATGCGATAGAGCGGAATCATCACGGTGTAGGCCGGGATCGCCAGCGTAGCGACGACGAGAATGAATAGGAGATCACGTCCAGGGAAGCGCAGCCGCACGAAGGCATAGGCGCTGAAGGCGGCGATAACGACGGTCAAGATCGTGGCGCCGACGGAGGTAATGACGCTGTTGATCAGCGCCCGCGAGAACTGGGGCCAGACGGACTGCACTTCGTTTCCCTGCGACATGCTCGTGCTGCCGAAAAGACGGCCATAGTGCTGGAGCGTCAGATGCTGCGGCCAAAAATGTGGGTTAGACGAAATCAGATCGGTTGGTGGCGTCAGGCTGGTAACGACGGACCAATATATCGGCCCGAGCGACCAGACCAGGAGGACGATGACGGCACCAGCGATGACGATCCTGCTGCAGATGAGTTTCATGGTGCGCGACGACATCAGTCGAACCTCGTTTCACGATAGACCTTGAGCACATAGAGTAGCGAGATCAGCAGTGAGGCCAGCATCGCAAGGAGCGACAGCGCCATACCCATGGAAAACTTCATGTTTTGGAACGCGTACATATACGTCTGGATAATGACTGTGCGGGTATCGAGGCTGGCGCCGTTGAGAATCCACGCCTCGTCGAAAAGATTGAAGGCGAAGACCGTTGACTGGCTGAGCGCGATTGCCAGACCGCTGGCAATCAGTGGCAGGGTGATCATCCGGAAGGACTTGATAGGCCCGGCACCGTCTAGCTTAGCCGCCTGGTAGAGATCCTGCGGAATGCTCTGCAGGGAGGCGAGCAGTATGATCGCCGTGAGCGGCATCATCCGCCATACATGCACGATCGTCACCAGGAACAGCGCCGCATACCTGTTGTTGAAGAATACGACAGGTGCCGACGTCAGCCCTACGGACTGCAGGATATGGTTCAACAGGCCGTAGCTGGGGTTATAGATCCACAGCCAGACGACGGCGTTGACGACAGGCGGTAGGCACCAAGGCAGGACGACGGCGGCGAGCAGCCACCGGCGGCCGTGCTTGATCTTATTGAGAAGAAGAGCTGCGGCGAGACCGCCGACCGTCTCCAGGATGACCGCCAGCACCACGTAGTAAATCGTGTTCAGCCAAGACTGGCGGACATTCGGATCTTGGAAGAGGTCGATATAGTTGCCGAGCCCGGCAAAGGGCGTGCCCGGCCGCATCGGGTTGATGCGATAGACGCTATCCACCATCGTCGACAACAGAGGAAAGAGCACAAGTCCGCCCATGATGATGATCACGGGAATGACGAAGGCCAACCCTAGCCTAAAGTCGCCGCCGCGGCGGCGCGATCGTTGTTGTGACGATGGAGACATCATTGCATCGATCCCTTGGAGGCGCTTAGTTCTGCGACGCCGTCTTGGCAGCATCGGCAATCTGCTGGACAGCCTGATCGACCGTCAGCTGACCCTTGGCAGCCTGGTTGATGGCGGCAGCCACGGCCGACGAGAACTCGGGATACCAGCCGGGCGTGCCCTGTGCGAAGAGCGGCTCGACGGCGGCAGCTTGCTTCAGCAGCACGTCGCCATCTTTCAGAGAACCCTGGTCGTTCAGCTGCTTCAGCACGCTGAGCCGTGGCGGCATGTTGCCGAGCGTCTTGTAGCTGCCGATCTGCGTTTCTGGCTCCAGCCAGAAGTTAATGAAGGCAGCTGCGGCCTTGGTGTTGCTTGCTGCGGTCGGGATGCCGATGGCCTCGGGCAGGCCGATCGTGCGGGGCTTACCTGTCGTCGACGGCATCAGCGCCGCGGCGACATCGTTTGAGACCTGCGATTTGGTGGCATCAGCATAGACGGCAAGATTGCCCGCCCAGCCAGCGACGTCGAAGCTGATCTTGCCGCCCTTGAAGAGTTCCTGAACCTCGACGTCTTTCAGGCCTGTCATCGACGGATCGATGAGACCGTCCTTCAGTGCCCGGATTTCGAAGGCCAAGGCCTTGTAGCCACCGGAACTCGGGTCGGTGAACAATGGCTTGAAGTCCTGGTCGAAGAGATCGCCGCCGAAGGCCTTGGTAAGTAGGTACCAGGCCGTCGAGCTACCTTCCGTGGCCGACAGTGGCAGGCCGATCGGGTAGTCTGCGATCTTGGCATCCTTAATAGCCTTGGCATCCTTCAGGAGCTCGTCGGGTGTCGTCGGCGGCGTGTTGATACCGGCCTTGGAAAGCTGCGTCTTGTTGTAGATCAGGACGCGGAAATCGTTGTTGTAGGGAACGGCCAGTAGCTTGCCGTCGTAGATGAATATTTTCGAAGTCGGGACATCGGCCACGGCTTCAGCCGAAACGAGGCTGTCCAGTGGCTGATACCATTTAGACGCGCCGAACTGGCCTACCCACGACCAGTCGACCTCGGTCGCATCGCCCGGCGCCGTGTTGGCGACGGTCGAGGTGACGATCTTGGTGTGGATGTCGTCCCAGCCGAGAGTCTGGGTGTCGAGGATGATGCCTGTCTTCGCCGTGAAGCTGTCGGTCATCTCCTTGGGCAGCGTGCCCCAAGGCGGTAGCAGCACGGCGAGGTGCTGGCCGGCCAGCGGCTTGGCGTCGTCCGCATGTGCAGCGCTGGCGAGACCGACCGACAGCAGGGCAGCCGTCGCCATCAGGATATTGATATATTTCTTCATTATTATTCCCCTTTCATTGCGTTTTGGATTGAAGAACGTGTTGCAAGGAAGTCTTGAGTTTTTGGATGAACGCTACGTCGGTCTCCCAGCCGGCCAGTCGCGCTGCGCGAAGGACGGCACCGCCGATCGGCGGGAGCGCGGGCTCGATCGGAGCGCTGCCGAGACGCTGTTTCACGCCTTCGAGAATAAATGGATTGTTAAAGACACCGCCTGCGTAACTCCAGGGCTGCCTCTGCTTACCAACGGGCGCGAGCAGCTTTTCCGCTGCGCGCACGTGGCCTGCCAGATGGTCGCATGCTTGATCGAGAATCGTTCTGGCGGCTTCGGAGCCAGTAGCGCCAAGTTTCGCGGTGATACGTGCCACGCCAGCAACCGATGTCCGCTGGCTATCGAGCGAGTAGACCCAATCAATCAGCGCATCGCCAGCAATTGAAAGCTCGGTGAGAATCCCGTTCGCAAAGTCCACAGCCTCCGGCCTCCGGCCATCGATCGCCTGGCTGGTGAGCGCGAGGCTTTCCCGGCCGATCCAGTAGGCGCTTCCCTCATCTCCGAAGGTGTCTCCCCAGCCGCCGACCCGGTGATGAGGGTCGTCCGGCCCATTACGGCTTGCCCAGACCATGGAGCCGGTGCCCGCCAGCAGAAGGACACCGCCGCCAGATGCAAACGCACCGTCGAAGGCGATGCGAACATCGTTGTCGACTATGACCCGCGAGGCCGGGAGTAACCGTGCGGCGACTTCTTCCTGCTCTGCGGTGAAGGCCTTGATCTCGTCGTGAAATGAAAGCCCGAAAACGGCAGCTGCCGGCGCGCCCTGCTCTGCGGTGGCGTCGGAGAGCTGGTCCGACAGGCGTGCAAGCCAGTCCTTCGCGGCGGTGGGATCCAGGCTGACGCCATCTGTGAGCTTCAAGACTGCTCCGCTTCTATCCGCGAGCGCTATCAGCGTCTTGGTGCCGCCGCCATCGAGGCCGAGCACGAGGCTCATGGCCGTTCGCTTTCCTGCAGGGCCACTTCGGTCACTGGGCAAGCTAGCTTGTTCAGGCGCGCTCGCCAGTCCGACTGCAGGCTGCTATCCGTGAAGACCTGCAGTTCGGCATTCAGAGGCGCGACACGATACGTCAATCTGTGACCGAACTTCGAGGAGTCGACGAGCAGCGAGCGCCTCGCCGAACGAGCCAACATCAGCTCGTTGGCACGGGCCTCATGCTCGTCGAGACTGTAGATGCAGCCGTCATCAGCGATGGCGCCGGCGCCGAGAAAGAGCTGGTCGAACCACAGCCGCTCGAGCATGCTTTCGGCAATCGGCCCGACCATCGACGCATTCTCCGGGCGCAGTTGCCCACCGATCAGGGTTAAGCGCACGTCGCGCACGTCCATCAGCACCTGCGCGACGGTGATGCAGTTGGTGAAGATGGAAAGCGGCATCGGGTCCAGCCGCAGGCGCCGGGCAAGCTGCAGGACTGTCGTTCCCGCATCGAGGAAGACCGTGCTCCTGGGAGCGAGCTGTTCGAAGGCGGCGTCTGCGATCGCCCGCTTGGCCGCGAGATTGGTCTGCTCGCGAAGCTCGAAGGCGATTTCGGTGCCGACGGTATCCGCAATCCGCGCTCCGCCATGGGTCCGAACAATGGCGCCCCCGGCTTCGAGCGTTAGCAGGTCGCGGCGGACGGTCGGCAGCGAGGCGCCGACGGCATCGGCGATATCCTGCACGTGGCTGAATCCGTGACTATAGAGATGCTGCCGGATGGCGGACAGCCGATCGTCCTTCATGGTCTGCGTTCCCTTGTTTTTATATTGACCATCATCACCTTGATACGATCAATGTCAATCCAAAAAATGATTGAACATGATCGTATTGAGCGATAAGAATGATTTAGTTCGAATTTGCATCCGCTCTTAAAACACAGGGAGGCCTTCGTGGCGCCGCAGAATCTTCTTTCAGACATCGCAGACTGGCGTCATCGCTCCGACGGCTTTCGCGGCATCCCCTCCATCTGCTCCGCTCATCCTTTGGTGATAGAGGCAGCCATGCGCCATGCCGCAAAAGTTCAGTCGCTCTTGCTGATCGAAGCGACCTGCAATCAGGTTAATCAGGATGGCGGCTATACCGGAATGACCCCCATGGACTTCCGTCTCTTCGTCGAAGGCATAGCCGGTCGGCTGAACTTTCCGATGGAAAGCGTTATTCTTGGCGGAGATCATCTTGGCCCGAGTCCGTGGAAATCGCTGCCAGCGGAAGAGGCGATGGATAAGGCCGAAGAGATGATCCGGGCCTACGCCAGAGCAGGCTTCACCAAGCTGCATCTTGACACGAGCATGGGATGCAGAGGGGAATCGGTCGCTCTGCCCGATGCCCTGACCGCTTCCCGCGCCGCTAGGCTGGCCGCGGCAGCCGAAGATGCGATTGCGAATGCAGCCGGCGCCAAGCCGGTTTATATCATAGGTACCGAAGTTCCCATTCCGGGCGGTGCCATGGAAGAGCTGGAGGTTCTGGAAGTAACGGCCCCCGAGGCGGCAATCAAAACCGTCGAAATCCACGCTGATGCCTTCAGCGCGGCCGGCGCTGGGGCGGCGTTTTCGCGTGTCATAGGTGCGGTCGTTCAGCCGGGAGTCGAGTTCGGTAATCATAACGTCATCGCCTTCAAGCCGGAAAAAGCGCGCGAGCTCAGCGCAAGCCTCGAGCAGCTGCCGGGACTTGTATTCGAGGCACACTCCACGGATTACCAAACCCGCGACGCCCTTCGTGAACTGGTGTCGCAAGGCTTTGCCATTCTGAAAGTCGGGCCCGGCCTAACCTTTGCGCTGCGTGAGGCGCTCTACGGGCTGGACCAGATCGCGGCCTTTCTCTTTCCGGAGCTGCGCGAGGCCACACTCGCCTGGGCGACTGAGGCCGTGATGCTCGAGCAGTCTCACAACTGGGATAAATATTATCACGGCAACCCTGCCGAGCAGCATCTGCTGCGTCACTATTCCTACAGCGACCGCATTCGCTATTACTGGCCGCAGGAGCGCATCTCAAAGGCAGTGTCGGAGCTTCTCGATATCCTGGGAGATCAGATCATTCCCGAAACGATGATCAGCCAGCATCTCCGCGGGCTCTACCAAGGCGTCCGTGCTGGCACCATCGAGCCGACTGCCCTCGGGCTCATCATAGGCTCAGTCGAACTGGTTCTGGATGACTACTTCCAAGCATGCCGCGCGTAAATACGGTCGGCTGTGCCGCCTTCCGGTCATCGCTGATCGATCCGCTGATTAGGCCGTGGCAATGACTTGCCGAATGTTTAAGCTTAGTCCAGCATGCCTGTTTTCGTTAGTAAGCGCTGTTTTGCTCCCACCTTCCGGATCGGCGTGTGATTGTCGATGTTGAAGCTCGAAGGAGGGCTTGGACATATGTCGATTTCAGAGCTTAAGCTTAAATCCAGGGATGAGCCGATACGGCGTTTTGAGTTGTTCAGCGGTAATGGCCGTCGACGTGATTGGAGCGACGATCAAAAGGCACAGATCATTGCGGAAAGCTACGAGCCTGGCGTGACAGTGTGCTCTGTGGCGCGGCGTCATGGGTTGACGCCACAGCAGTTGTTCACATGGCGACGGCTCGGCCGAAAGCCGCTTGAGGCTCTTTCTCTGCCCGAGGAACAACCGATGTTCGCACCAGCGGTCGTCGAGCCGCGCGAGGGCACCCTGACGAAGAAGGCGCGGCGGGCACGTTTGCCAAAAGGTGTGTCTGCGGGAGCGGCTATAGAATTGCAGATTGATGGAGCGATGCTGCGCATTGCCTCCGGCACCGATGCCGCAACCATTGCCGCCGTCATTCAGGCCTTGAAGGTCCAGTCGTGATCGGTCCATCCGGTGCGCTCAAGGTGATGATTGCCACCAGGCCTGTCGACTTCCGCAAAGGTGCTGAAGGGCTGGCAGCACTGGTAAAGGCGGAAATGGGCGCAGACCCGTTCTCGGGCACGATCTACGTATTCCGGGCCAGACGAACCGACCGGATCAAGCTGATCTTCTGGGACGGCAGCGGCGTCTGCCTGGTTGCCAAGCGGATCGAGGATGGCGAGTTCCATTGGCCTCGAATGCAAGAGGGTGCAATGCATCTGACGGCCGCCCAATTCTCGGCATTGTTCGAAGGACTGGACTGGAGACGCGTCCATGCGCCAAGCGAAACACGCACCCCGACAAAAGCCGGATGACGGGCGCGACCAATTGAATCACCCCCATTCTGCCTCTCGTTCCAAGCGGCAAAATATGCTGTTCTCGATCTATGACGATGACCGTAGACGAGCTTCCCGATGATCTGAACGCCCTGAAAGCAATGGTGCTTTCGCGCGAGGCGGAGAATGCCCGCCTTCGTCAGATCATCAAGGAACTGCAGCGCCATCGCTTCGGCCGCCGCGCCGAGACGCTTCCCGAGGACCAGCTTCTGCTTGGTCTTGAAGAGGCCGAGCAAGTTGAGGCTAGCGGGCTGGAAGAGAAGGAACAGGCCTCCACTGCTCCCCGCCAGGCGCAGATTGCCAAGCGGCGCACGAACAGAGGTTCGTTGCCAGCCCATTTGCCGCGTATCGAGATCGTGGTCGATATCGATGACCGTGTCTGCCCTTGCTGCAGCAGCGATCTGCATCGGATCGGCGAGGATGTCAGCGAGAAGCTGGATATTGTTCCCGCCCAATTCCGCGTTCTGGTGGTGCGCCGCCCAAAGTATGCCTGCCGGGCCTGCGAGGAGGTCGTTGTCCAGGCTCTGGCCCCGGCAAGGCTTATCGAAGGCGGCATTCCGACCGAGGCAACCGTCGCCCAGGTGTTGGTTTCCAAATATGCCGACCACCTGCCGCTGTATCGCCAGGCGCAAATCTACAAGCGCCAAGGCATCGATCTTGATCGTTCGACGCTCGCCGACTGGGTCGGCCGAGCTGCCTGGCATCTACGCCCGGTCCATCAGCGGCTGCTTGATCATTTGAAGACGTCACACAAGCTCTTCGCTGACGAGACGACAGCTCCGGTGCTCGACCCTGGACGGGGCAAAACCAAGACCGGACAGCTCTGGGCCTACGCACGGGATGACAGGCCATGGCAGGGCAATGACCCACCAGGCGTCGCCTATGTCTATGCGCCGGACCGCAAAGGCGAGCGGCCGATGGCCCATCTCGTCGGCTTTGTCGGTATCCTGCAAGTAGACGGCTACAGTGGATATCGCCCGCTCGCGGCAAAGAACACCGTATCGCTGGCATTTTGCTGGTCCCACGTCCGACGCCGATTCTATGAATTGGCCGCCGCCGGTCCGGCACCCATTGCCAGTGAGGCGCTCCGACGCATCGCCGAACTCTACAAGATCGAAGACGAGATACGGGGTCACACACACCAGCAGCGTAGCGCCACGCGCCGGGAGACAAGCCGACCGATTACCGACAGTCTCGCTCCCTGGCTGCGTGAGCAACTCGGCTATATCAGCCAGAAGACAAAGCTCGCCGAAGCAATCCGCTATGCCCTGTCACGCTGGGAAGGCTTGACCCGCTTCATCGACGACGGCCAGATCGAGATCGACTCCAACATTGTCGAACGGTCAATCAGGCCAATTGCCCTCAATCGCAAGAATGCACTCTTCGCAGGATCGGACGCTGGGGCTGAACACTGGGCGACCATCGCATCGCTCATCGAAACCGCCAAGCTCAACGATGTCGAGCCGCTGGCCTATCTCTCAGGCGTCATCACCAGGATCGTCAACGGGCATCCAAATAGCAAGATCGACGACCTGTTGCCGTGGTCCTATCGCCCAGATAGAACGGTTGGGTAGCTGCACCAACGGGTATGTCATGACTGAGAGAAGCATCACTTGGGAACAAGATGGAATTGATTCCGGCTGGTTCTTTGCCAAGGACGTTGGGTCGGTGCGAAGCAACGTCAGCTACCGCTCCGGCGGCTGGTGGTTCGTGGCGAAATGGCTGCCCGATACCGAGGAGCATGATATCGGGCCATTCAAAACCAAAGCTGCAGCGATGGCTGAAGCGGAGCGCCTTGCTGCCCTGCAATGATAATGAAAACCGTCAAGCCCCGAATACCGTGGTGTCATAACAGCGCTTACTTTCGTTACACGAATTCGGCATAAGCATTCAAGATTGGAAGGCGTTTCAACGTGACGTCCATTCCCATTCGCGTATCTAACAATCCCGGTGGTGTAACGATGAGGCACGCGTCAGCATCTACAAGCGGGTGAAACTTTCTATGAGGAGCCCGGCCCGAGGCACAGCATCAGCGGGAACGCGACAAGAAAGTCCTAGCCATCGTGCTTGCGTTTCCTAACCGTGGATTTTAATGAAAAAAAGCTGACGGTGCCGGATTACTAATAGCCCCCGCAATGTGGGCCTGGAACTTGCTCTTCAAGTCATCCACTTTCGGTGCTCTGCGAAACGATCCGCAAGCAGATCGATGAACAGGCGAACCTTGGTCGGCAGATGACTGCGGTTGGGGTAGACGGCGTTGATGGTAAACTCGACCGCATTCACGTCAGGCATCATCCGGACAAGCCGTCCTGCGGCGAGATCATCGAAGACGACGAAGCTCGGCGCCAGAAAAAGCCGCGCCCTGTCACCGCGAGGTGTCGGAGCGTCTCGGCGCTGTTCGATACCACGTTTCCTGAAATCTTGACGCTCTGTTGACCTCCGTCTGCCCCTTCGAAACGCCATTCCTCTCCGTAAGGGTAATAGGCATAGCGAAGACAATTGTGTCCCGTTAGATCGGCCGGACTTTCAGGCGCCGCATGCGTCTCCAGATAGGACGGCGAACAGGTGAGAATATGGCGCCAGGGCGTTAGCTTCCTGACAACGAGGCTTGAATCCGGTGGCGGTATGGTTCTGATCATCAGGTCGTAGCCGTCTTCGACCATGTCAATCGCCTGTTCGCCGATCTTCGAAGTCGAAGACAAAGAAAGGTAGCGGTACGAAACAACACGACGAAACGACGAAGGAGATAACTAGGGCGAGACCAGCTACAGAGGTGGCTCACTTCTCGGTGGAAAAACCGGCTCAGTTCCGCGTGAAAACCAACAATGGGGGTCAATATGATAGAGATGGAGCCAATCTTCACCTCAAAAGACATGATCGGCCACGCGGTTGGTGCGACACGGAGCTTGCGATGAGGCGTGTTCCGGACAATGTGCTCATTCGCTTAACATCCCTAAGCAAGCATTATGGCACCCTTAGTCTTTACAACGACGCCACGCTTTAGGCTGCCTCCTGCTCATGGCTTTTCGGCCTTTTTCGATTTCCAGGGCAGGAGTTCGTCGAGCCTGGCTTGATAGTGCCTTACGCCGCGATGTCTTGGGGCTCTTGGAGGCGGTCAGAATGCGAAGATATGAGCTGCCGCGCGACGATATCGTGATTGAGCCACCGAACCGGGCCTGTCGGGTCCGAGGTTTCCCCAAATATAAGCTGCCCGGTGGCGTTCACTACCAGACTGCTCAATCGGTCGCTGATCAGTGCTTTGCCATCCCGATGCATCTGCGTGATGTCGTTTGAGGTGCCAATGACAAGGTCGGTTTGCTTCTGACTGTTTGCCATAGGCCATGCCGAGAAATCGTAGAATGGACGCATCACGTCATTAGCCTGCATATTGGATATCTTGCGGAAGATATCGGCCATGGTGAACCCGTCCGCGAGGAGTTGCTCGCATGCCGTCCACTGCTCCTCCACCCAGCGCCCGCCGCCTTCCTGCTTGAGCGCCAGCAGCAGCGGGATAAGCGGCAGTTCTATGCCTGTGAAGACATCCGAAGAGTTGGTACGGATTTCCGGACAGTTGTAGATGGTAGCCTTGACCCCGGCTTCCCATGCGCGTGCCGCAATGCCTTCAAGCCGCATCTTCGCGTAGCCCTGGGTGTAGTTCGTATAGGTCTGCCACCGGTAAGCGCCATCAATGAGCACGGCAGAGCCATGATAGCCATAGGCCGTATATCGAACTGCGCCACCCTGGCTTTCAATCCTGTTGCGGATCGCGGAACTGAACTCGATGAGATGACCGAACGTGTCCGCTGATACCTCATCGAAGTTCTGGAGGATCAGCTTGCCCATATCGCTGTCGAGCAAGGCCTGCGACGACATATGACGATTTCCGCGCCCTTTGTAGATGCGGTTGGCTACCGCGAGGAAGACCTTGGCCTTCGGGATGCCGCCGGCCATAGTGTGGGCAAAAAATACGTTCTTGCCGTCGGCGATCATACCATCCAGCACGCTCATCACCTTGGCAACCGCATCTGTAAATCGGATTGTTCCCAAGGTCCGGCACTGAGCCAGATAGTCCCAGTCGAGTTTCTCGTCTTGCCAACTCTCCAAGGTCATCGCGCCGAGAAGATCGGTTGGTGTCGGTCCATCATCTGGAGCGTCCAGGTCAAACCCTGCCATCAACGGGATATTGATGATCTTCCCGCCCAATCGAGCCCCTGCAGCGGAGAGTTCCTCGGCGTCGAGAGGGCGCAAGCGATTGTCTTCATCGCGGCGTCCAACCGTGATGCCGACAATATCCATGCCCGCCGCCCTTGCCTCCTCGAGGAGGCCAGTCGCATATCCACGGCCGAACAATTCGCCGAAAAGCACGAAAACATCGCCTTCTCCGAAGACCGTGTTCTTGGCGAGCCGATTGACGGCAATTGGCTTTTCCATGAAATCCACTCATGATCGCGCCTCATTGGGGAACGCGGTTAGATAGTTTTATAGTCAAATGCCCTGATCGAGCAAAAAACAAAACTCATTTAAAATGACCGAACATTTCACCGCGTGAAGTGCGTTTTTGAGCATATGCTCCAATTCGTCCATGCCGTCGTCTTCTGTGTACACGGAGATGATGCTGCCGTAGCTCAGATTATCGTTGGAGACGATTGCCTGAAGAAGCTCATGGAGGAGAGACGGCTCCGTATATGGCCTTCCAGGAGGATGATGGTGCCATTCACTTTGAAGCCGATTCCGTTCAAGATGGTTGCTTGGATTGGTCTGCCGGCTTGAGCCATAGACCTTATCCAAGGCGAGGACAGTGCCCGAAGGCACGTTGCGATGGGGCAAGAAGCTCTTACACGTTGAAGGTCTTGAGAATGGATGCCACGCGCTGACATTTGCCGATGGTACGCGTGTCGAAACCGGACTGTTGGTAGGTGCGGATGGAGCATGGTCCAGGGTTCGGCCCATGCTTTCAGACTTAGAACCAAGTTATGTCGGCACGGTCTATGTGGAAACCTATCTTTATGATGTTGAAAAGCAGCACGCGGGCTTGGCGAAGCTAATCGGGGGCGGTGCGATGTATGCGCTTACTCCCGGCAAGGGCATCGTCGCTCATCGTGAAGCGGGCGATATCATTCACACCTATGTCGAGATGAGCCGCTCGCCGGAGTGGGTAGCAAGCATCGATTTCAGCGACAGGGAAAGCGCGGCAGCCCGCATTAAGGCTGAGTTCAGGGGTGGACGCCTGAGCTTACGGCTTTGATCACCCACGGCGACGCGCCGCTGGTGCCCCGCGTGCTTTACGCATTGCCCGGCGGACATCGATGGGCTCGTGTCACCGGTGTCACGCTGATCGGCGACGCCGCGCATCTGGCGCCCCCGGACGGCGAAGGCGCGAATTGGGCGATGTTCGATGGAGCCGAGCTTGGCAAGGCGATCGTAGCGCAGCCTGACAATATAGAGGCCGCACTCGCTGCCTATGAAGCAGAAATGTTCCCGCGAAGCGCAGCCGCGGCCAAGGAAGCCCGCGAAACCCTGGAGCTGTGCCTCGGTGAACGGGCACCGTTCGGGCTGATACAGCTTTTCACGGGCGCACAAGGAAAGGAGGGTTGATCGGCACCTGGATGACTGCAGTTGAGCCGGTTTGGTTTAGAATAGTGAACTGCACGAACGGGATTGTGTCGCCCTGGCGCGATGCATAGTCCTGTACACTCTCAAATTCCCCGAGAACCCCCATCGCTTTCGCGATCAGTCGCATGTCTTCTTCGTCAAGCCTGCGCTTCGGCCCACGCACTGCCACGCCCCAGTGGGCGCCTTGATGGCGGTCAGTCAAAGCCTGTCCAGAAGCGGCTTGACCGGCTCGGGCGCGGCGTCCTTCAGATAGTCTACATCGACCCTTTATGGATTGAAGTTCCTCGCCTGCTCGGCGCGATAAGGTGCGTAACCTTCCACACTGCACACTGCCCACAGCTTCGTCAGGGGCGTGCTGACCACATCCACCCTGCAAAGATCGTTGCCATGGCCACCATCGGCCAGTTCACGATTCCGATCGCCTCACAGCCCCCTTGTCCCAGGCGATCGCGCTGATCAGGCGCCCTTAAGGCTGCCAATTGGCTTCCAGGCAAGTCTGTAGTCCCGATTGGTGACGACGGGGCAAGCGCATGATGTGCCCTGATAACCGTCTCGGTTTTGGAATGTGAAAACGGCAACCGCTCAGAACTGCCAATCGACGAGCTGCTCGCCGCCAGAGACCTCAAGAACAGTGCCTGTAACGTAAGGGTTGGTCATCAGGAACACCGCAGCGTGCCCCACGTCGGCCGGTTGACCGATCCGGCGCGCTGGGAAATTGGCGCGCACCTTTTCGCGAACGTCCGCGGCGTCTGTCGGTGAAAGGAAGTTCCAAAGGTCGGTGTCGATGAACCCGGGCCGAATGGCGTTTACCCTGATAGGGCCAAGTTCGAGCGCCAGCGAGCGCGCCAGTGCCTCTACTGCGGCAAAAGTCGATGTGACGCTCGTCATGCCGATCTTCGAACGAGCCGCGATCCCTCCGGTCATAAAGGTAATCGACCCATTGGAGGAAAGTTTTGGTGCAGCGTAGCGTGCGCACGCCCAGGAACCGAGAAACTTACTTGTGCCGTAGCTACGCACACCCGCCATGTCTTCGTCCATGAAAGCACCCCAACTGCCATCGGTCGGACCTGCGGCGATGAGCAAATGATCGAGACTATCCATGGCTTGGAAGGTGGACCGAACGGCTTCTTCATCGCTAATGTCCAGTTCGATCTGCTGGAAGGGCGCCAGCTCTGGATGGTCCGCAACCGAGGCCGAACGCCGGCTGGCGACCGTTACGCTCGCTCCCGCCGCGTGGGCGGCTTGAGCGATGCCGAGCCCTATCCCTGTTTTGCCGCCGACGACGACCACACGTTTTCCGGTGAGATCATAGGACGGTGATTGCGAACGCTTCAGCTCGTTCTGTGCTGTTGTCATGATAAACTTCCTTGAATGGTTCTCGTCTCAATGAGCTATGCGATCTGCCTAAGTACCCCGCCGTCAACCCGCATGGCGGACCCTGTCGTGCCAGACGCTTGGTCGGAGCAAAGATAGACGACCATGTTGGCCACCTCTTCCGTACTGGTGAACCGATTGATGAGCGTCGTCGGGCGCATTGTCTTCAGGAATTGCTGTTCTGCCTCTTCCTGGGTGATGCCCTGTTCCCGAGCGGTCCCCGCCATCCAGTTCGACATGATTTCAGAGTTCGTCGGACCAGGAAGGACAGAGTTGACCGTTACGCCCGACCCCGCAACCGTCTCGGCCAAACCTCGCGAGATCGCTAACTGCGCTGTCTTGGTCATGCCGTAGTCGATCATATCCTTTGGGATTGCGAGTGCGGATTCGCTGCTGATGAACACAACGCGCCCCCAGCCGCGCGCGGTCATCCTCGGCAGGTAATGGCGCGATGCACGAACGCCACTCATGACGTTGAGCTGAAACATGCGCAACCAGTCTTCATCTGTAATATCTGAGAAGGGTTTGGGATTGGCTGTGCCTGCGTTGTTGATAAGAATGTCGGCATCGGGCGCCTGGGCTGCAAGAGCCGCGCTGCCTTCCTTTGAGGCCAGATCCGCAGCGACACCGGTGATCTCGATGTCTGGGAAGAGCGCCTTGACGTCAGCCACCGCTGCGGAGACCCGGCTCTCGGTGCGGCCGTTGATAACGACTGACGCCCCGGCCCGCGCTAACCCCTCTGCGATCGCCCGACCAATCCCGGCGGTGGATCCGGTGACGACTGCTTTGCGGCCTTCAAGTGAAATGTTCATGATCGTGTTCTCGATGAATGGTGACGATCACTGTTTGTAGCGCATGTCGAAAATCACGATAATACCGACGAATAGAATGTAATTGATGCTCTAATGGAATAAATAGAGGCGAGCTCCCCCACCCGACGCTTGTTGCCGGAGGTCCCGAGGCGTTGAAAATGGCGCTAGATCCGCCCTTCAAGCGACGCTGCGAGGAAGTCGGTCACGTGTCGAACCCGCGCAGAAACCAGCCGACGCTTCGGCCAGACGAAGCTGATGTCCCTTGTGCCCTGGACATATTCGCCGAGGATTGTCACCACGTCAGGATGCGAGAGTTCTTCAACGAGGGATGCCTTGGTGAACATGCCGATCCCGACGCCGGCAAGCACACCCGCACGGATCGTCTCGATGCTGTTGGAAGTAAGATTGCCGCGCACTGCGACGCTGAAGTGACCTTCCGGGCCGACGAATGGCCAATTGGCCGACTCCTTGAAGCCGCCGTAGACGAGGCAGTTGTGATCTGCAAGTTCTGCAGGCGTTGTGGGCGTACCATGCTTTTCGAAATACTGGCGAGATCCGACGCATACGAGCGGGGTCTTTGCCACCCGTCTGACGACGGCATCGGGCTCTTCGACAGCTCCCACTCTTATCACCAAATCGACCCGATCCTCGACCATGTCCCGCATGAGATCCGATAGAACCAGATCCACTTCGAGCTTGGGAAATCGGAACAGCAGATCTGGAATGATTGGCAGGATATGAAGTCGACCGAGGGTGGTGGGGACAGCAATGCGTATCGATCCCGACATGTCGACCGCACTGCCGATGACCTCGCGATTGGCGTCGTCGATCTCCTCGAGCAAGGGCTTCATCCTGTCGAAATATCTTTGTCCCTGATCCGTCAAGGTGACGTTTCGGGTGCTGCGATTGAAGAGTGCGACGCCCAGACGGTTTTCGAGCGTACCGATCGCTTTGCTGACTGCCGGCTGTGACGTGCCGGTTCTGCGAGCGGCTGCCGTAAAGCCGCCCGTCTCGACCACCGCGAGGAACGCCTCGAGCTCGGAAAGCCGGTCCATCTTATTCCTTTACGGTATGGAAGGCTGGTAGATTTCCAACCATTTCTGCACATACATTTACACACATGCACAATCCCTCCCAGCGCCATTCGAAGACGATGCTTGCTTCGGCAGCTCCGTTACGAGTGCATCTATGGCCGCCCGCACCCGGGTTGGGAGGTGGGCGCCATCCGGCCACAAAGCCCAGACCTCGGACACATGCGGAGGCATATGCCGCATCACAGGCACGAGCTCTCCGGTCTCGACACGTTTGCTCACGAGCCAGAACGGCAGCCACGCCAGTCCGAAACCATCTGCCGCGGCGTCCGCTATGGCGTCGATGTCATCAAACCGGAGACGGGAGACAGGATTGAATTCAGAGGGGATACCTTCCTGCTCAAGCATCCAGGACTGTACCCGACCCGCGCGGGAATACGTCACCGTGTCATGGGCGTCGAGATCTGAGATGGTTTCCGGAACACCGTGCCTTTCGAGGTAGGCAGGCGCGGCGTAGAGCATCATCTCCTCATGGCCGACCCGACGGATGCGCGTGCCTGTGGCATTGCCCTGCGAACCGTTTCGTATCGCTAGGTCGAAGCCGTCCTCCAGGAGATCGACCTTGCGATCGTTGAAGCTGAGTTCCAGCTCAAGGCCGGGATTTTCTCTGGCAAGCCTGGTGAGGATGGGAGCGACACACATTCGACCGAAGAGAGCAGGCATGGAGACCCGAAGCTTGCCCCGCGGCGCGCTCGATCCCGAATCCAGCGCAGCCTCGACGGCACGAAGTTCGGCCATCGCCCGTTGGCAGTGCTCGTAAAAGAGCTGTCCGTCCGCCGTGACGTGCTGATGACGGGTGGTTCGGTCAAACAGCCGGACATTCAGACCTGCTTCGAGGCGGGCGACCGCCCTTCCAACCGAGGAGCGTGACAGGTTGAGCCGTCGCCCGGCTTCGGAAAAGCCTCCGGTATCGACGGCACAGACGAAAACTGGGATGTCGCTCATGGAAATCGGCATAAGTCATTGTAGCATTCTACGCACCATAGTCGAGCATAAACGGCGCAACTGATGCGCGACATGACGTGATACCTTCCAGTCATCAGAAATCGGAAGGATTAAATCCATGCAAAACTTTATGAAGCGTTGGGAACTATCAGCCTTCAGCCGCGACGGACTGAGCCTTGAACAAGTGCCGGTCCCAGTGGTTGGGGCAGACGAGGTGCTCGTCAGGGTTAATGCGGTCGCACTCAATTATCGCGACCAGGACGTTATTGCCGGCCGAATGGGCGCGTTCAACTTGCCAATGACCATTGGATCGGACATGTCTGGTACGGTTGTAGAAGTCGGTAAGTCAGTGAAAGACTTCGCGGTCGGAAATCGTGTGCTCTCGACATTCTTCCCAGACTGGAAAGATGGTCGCCCTCTCGGGTCCGGTCGACATCCAAATTACCAATCCCTTGGCGGTCACTATCCCGGTGTCTTGAGCGAATACGTCTCGTTTCCGGCGGCTTGGCTGACAAAAGGGCCATCATCACTCGACGAGGCCGGGGCGAGCACTCTTCCTTGTGCAGGCCTCACCGCCTTCTACGCCATCGTCGAACTCGGCCGGGTCGAAAAGGGACAAACCGTCCTGATTGAGGGAACGGGCGGGGTCGCAATCTTCGGCGCGCAGATCGCCAAGGCAAAAGGTGCGACCGTGATCCTTGTTTCCGGAAGCGACGAGAAGCTCGAACGGGCCAAGGCGCTTGGCCTTGCCGACTTCGTGATCAACCGAACGCGCGAGGACTGGGTCGAGAGAGTCTACGAGGTCACATCGGACCGCGGCGTCGACCATGTTCTCGAAACTGTTGGTGGCCCTCACCTCGCAAAGGCTCTCGAAGCCGTCGCGCCGGGCGGGCGCATATCGATGATCGGCGTTCTGGAAGGTGGAGAGTTGTCTGCGTCGGTTGGCCCGCTCCTTCTAAAGGGTCCTGTTATTCAGGGGATCGCCGTCGGTCATCATCGCGCGCAGGAAGAGCTTGTAAAGGCGATCGACGAACTTCAGATCAAGCCGATCATCGACGCCCGCTACGGCCTGGCGGATCTTCAGAAAGCGTTGGTCCACCTCACCCGTGGTGCTTTCGGCAAGATCGTCGTCGACTTCTCTCTTTGATCGAACAACGGAAAAGGTGAACCATGTATCGTAGAGATTTTATGAAGACCGCAGCGTTCTTCGGTGCCGCAGTAGCAGGCGCCGCTGCCATCGCATCGAGTGCCGAAGCAACCAGCAGCGTTGAAATGAACGAGCTGGGTTCCGAAGGCAAGAGCCTCGCGAGGCGGGTTGGGCTTTGGGATCTGACCGAGACCCGCTGGGTGAAACCGGGCGCAGAGCCTGAGACAACGACAGGTCTTGTCGCGGAGCGCTTCATGATGGGTGCGCTACTTCAGGAGATTATCCGGCCAGCGGACGATATCTCCCGACGGGCCGTGAAACGAACCGATTTCCTGACGTTCAACCGTGTCGAAGGCCGTTGGCAGTACGTCTCGTTCGACACCCGTGATCCGGTCGGCCTGATGCCGGCCTGGAGCAAGAATGCCGGTGACGGCAAGACGATCGATCTCGATTTCTTCCCGATCGCCGCATGGAGCGACGGCGGAAGTGCCGGGATCCTTATGCGGATGCGTCAGGAGACGCGGTTCGATGGGCCGGACTCTGACAACAAGGATCAATATTTTACGTTGGCCAACGGGGAAGGTATCGAATGGTTAGGGCATCGATACAGTTATAGCCGGCGTGGTTGAAACAAAACTGGCTGGCGTCGTAGTGAAGCCGGTTGCCGGCAATATCCCCTTGTTGGGATGAACCAAATCGGCGAGGTATCTAGCGGTTTCTAAAAACTGTCTGAGCGGCGGCAGCGTAAAGTCATGCCCGATGGATGCCCATTAGGCGGCCTGCCGTAGGGCAAAGAACTTAGGACGCCTTGACGGGATATGAACCGACGGCCTCGTCGTTCGGTGGATATATTCGCATCAAATTATCACGCCAGAACATATACTTACGCTGCGGGCTGGTAGTCGACGGCCGCTTCTGCGTATTCCACTTTGACGCAAAGAGGCACCTTTTTGGATAAGATTATCAACTATCTTAACCTCGCGCCTGTGCCTCGGCAATTTCGGGTAATAGCGCCACCGCCTCGGGGACGCCGAAATCGGCAAGCTGGCTTGCAAGGCGCCGGAAACGCTCGATAGCGGTGATACGGCCGGATGCCGGTGTCGCGCCCCAGATCGTGGCCAGCAGTCGGCCGCAGTGGCGTCCTGCCCCACCCCGGAGACGCTCAGGAAAATCGGAAGTCATACGCGCCGCCATGATTTGCTCCAGCCAGCCGAGCGCGGGGTCAGGGCTGAATGCGGCTGGCGCCTGAGAGGCCAGAGCAGACACCACCGGCGGCGCCACCTCGAAGACCGCACAAGCGTCAACCCATTCGGCGATGAGCGGCGCAAACTCGCGGCATGCTGCCAGTTTGGGTCGAACACCGGTCGACCATAGGAACAGAAGCCCGCGGCGTCGAGCGCGCGCGATCGACGATATTCGCGGTGCGGTGTCATGCCGTCGAAGGCAATCGAAGCAGCGGCGCGCCAGACGGCGGCAGAATCAGCATCGATCGGCCGGTTCGCATCGAACAGTTGGGTCGCATAGGCATCGAGGAAGGAGTTGAGCACTTCCATCCGCGTTTCCTCGTCCTCAATGGCTCCGATGGGTGCTACCAGATCAGCGATGACGCGTCCGGCAGGCACCCAATAAGCGATTCGGCCCATAAAGCGGCCCAGCGCTTGCTCCCAGTCCAGCCGCCGGTGGCGGCTCCTGCCCGCCGGCGAACGTGCGCAGCCATTCAATCGAGGCATGGTCAAAGCGGTAGAACCGATCGCGTAATTCCGGGACTGCGAGAAAGGCCGAAAGGTCGTACTGTCGCAAAATCGACGCCGCGCGATAGGTGTCGAACTGCTGATCGACATCGCCATGGGGATAGAAGCCTTGGCTTGACGCGCGGACAGCAGATGGTGCATCTGTTCGACAATGAGAGCCAGGCCATCAACCTGTTCCTCGACGTCCTTCTCGAGAAGCGCAAACGGGGTTATCGGCCAAAAGGACCTGTGGACATCCAGCGGATCTGAACCTCGCCTCCATTGTGACTGATGACAATCCGGTCAGAAGCTGACACGGATTTTATCTTTGACAACAAGATGCGAGGAACTCCATGACCACAACCAATGAAATCGCCGACAAGATTGCAGCCGACAACGGCCTGACGAAGGTTCAGGCCAAGGGCATCGTCGAGGCCGTGTTCCAGGCCATCGCCGATGCCGCAGGCTCCGACGCTGAAACCTCAATCCCAGGCTTCGGAAAATTCAAAGTCAAGGCATCACCGGAGCGAGAGGGCCGCAACCCTGCGACCGGAGAAAAGATGACCGTTGCGGCTTCGAAGAAGCTGACTTTTGCGCCTGCCAAGGCGCTGAAGGATGCACTGAACAAGTGACCCTGACGTGGAGAGCCCCGCCTTGGCGGGCGGGGCATCCAGTGTCAGTCCCGGTTCGACCGGGACCAGATGAGGCAGAGGCCTTCCTCGCCTTCGACCTCGATCAGCGTTGCGTAGATCGGGGCCGGAAAGCTCGGATCGTCGAGCTTGACCGAAAGATAGTCGCGACCTTCGTTCGAGGTCTTCTTCCACGCTGCGCCGAATTCGACCGTAGCACCAGCGAGGATGCGGTAGTCAGGGCCCTTTTCGGAAGTGCGCTCGACGGCGCGGATGGTTGCCTTGACGTTGAGGTTGAGGGTATTGATGGTGCCGGAGAAGCCGTTGCCGGAAGCGGTGAAAGAGCCGATGGTTGCCATTGTCGTATTCCTTTTCGGTTGTTCGGGCCGCGTCGATCGTGGCCTCGATAGGACCGGAGACGATCGGCCTGCACCTGAAAGGCCGAAACGGAGTGGAGGACGGCCAAAGGAGAGGCTTTCTTGCTTCGCCAGGAATGGCGCTTTAGCGCACAGGGGAAGAAAACGATCCGGCCGTTGCGGATGCCGATCGGGACGAATGCAATGAGGCGGTCTTTAGTCAGACATGCCCCAGCGAGACCGCAATGGACGTGCCAGTTGGCGGATCAAGGGATACGGCAATGGCAGCATCCGGCGGTGACCAATGGGAACGGGTGCTAGCGCCCACAAGTCGGGATCGAATGGGCGAAGCCAATAACTGCATGGGAGAGAATTGCCGAGAAGGGCATTATACCTCCTCGCTTAGCTGGTGGCGGCGCCAGACCTTGATGATCGACCTTACAGGGGTCCGCTCCACCTTCTCGTCAGCAGCTCCAGGCGGATTTCTCAGCGTCGTTCAAGCGGTCACTTGTCGTGTTGGCGCTAGAGCCGGTGCTACCGCTCGCCGGGCGTTTCGAAAAGTCCTGTCGGAAAACCGTCGAGGCTGACCTGATTCTTTTCCCGCCAGTAGTCCTCGATCCCGTCGACGCCCTTGGCCCTGGCCCAGGCGTCCATCTGCGGGCGCTCTTCCTGGTATTCGAACAACGGCACGCCGTAGCCGCAGGATGTCTGTACCAGATCGAAGTCGAGCATTATCATCTGCCGCGCGCCGAGCGGCGCGTTACCGTCGAACCGCTCGTCCAGCAGGCTGGCGAACTCTTCGCTGTCGCGATGGATGACGCGCCCTTTGCCGAAAAGCCGCATGATTAGCGGCGGCCCCGAAACCGCACAGAACATGATGGTGAGGCGATCGTTTATCCCCAGATGGGCAGCGGTCTCGTTGCCGCTGCCGGTGCGGTCGAGATACATCGCGGCGTTGTCGCCAAGGATACGGAACATGTCCGTGCTGCGCGGAGACATGTTGACATGACCGGTCGGCGCTGCCGATGCGGTGAGAACATGTGCTGTGCCATGATGAAGCGATGGTGTTGCGGTTCGAGAGTCGGGAAGAATTTGGCCATGCTCGAGAATATGGCTGGCTTCATACGCTGGCAAGACCGGAATTTGCTAAAAGTTCCTGACGCGGGCGCCGCAGAACGGGCCACGGGATCCGGGCGCGAACCCCATCCAAGGCTTGGCGCCCGCGAAAGCGCCATCATCAACGAGGTGTTCGCAGATGAAGCTGGCGCCCTTCCTTTCCAAATAGGCAACCCTGCATTGACAGTGTAACTGACGCACGTCACCTGAGAAGCGCCAGCGCTTTGAAGCGCCCTCTGAAAGAGCCTGGACAGTCAGCTGATTGCCTCACGCATAGCTGCGCTGCAAAAATTAAGTGCAGCGTGTTGAAAATTCGGGCATATAGACTTCGCTGATGCATATGGCGGCTTCTTCCCAGTTCCGCCGCAGCAGCTGTTCCCCTCTGGAGGTCCATGACCTTCACACTTTATGGGCCGCGGTTTTCCGTCGGCCCTTTTTTCTTTTCCGAACCGGGCGTTGCGGACGCTGGAGGAAGGCGGGGCCGAAGCCCCGCGATCGTCCTATTCGAAGGCTGCCATCTGGGCCGTTGCTGCCTTTTGATCGACGGAGTTGGCGGGCTGCTCTACCGTGCGCTCGTGAGCAGGCGTTCATCGTTCGCATCTGTGCGACGGCACAAAGGGTGAGACTTTGGCATTGCGTTTAAGACGCAACGAACGAAGCGCTGCCAACTGGCCCGGTACGCAGCTTCGAGATGTCCTATTCCTGTCAATTCTGAATTGACAAACGGTAAATGTGTTCAAGTAAACTTGATATTTACTTTGAACTCGTGCCATAATGTCCATTATGAATGGACATGCAGCGCCAAAGCTAAAGCACCTCATCCAATCGGTTCCGCCGGGCTTCCTCGTCGATTCGGCTTGGACGGCAAACCATGCGATCTCACGGCAGTCCGTATCGGCGTATATCAAACAGGGTTGGCTCGAGCGGATCGCGACAGGCGTCTACCGACGCCCATTTTCGGCAAGAGAAACGACGCAAGCCGTCACGGGTTGGAAAATTCCATTGTTATCCGCGCAATGGATCATGGGACATGCATTCCACGTGGGAGGTCTGACCGCGCTTGGATTGCGCGGCCATTCACACTACCTGCAGCTCGGCGGCGATACGCGCGTCTACCTCTATGGCTCCGATATACCTGACTGGCTTATGACATTGACAACCGATGCCAGGTTCGTCCGACGAGGTCATGGACTGTTCACCGACGAGAACAACGGCGTCGAGGACAGCGAATTCAGCCTCTCCGATAATCCAGATGAGGAACTAGCCATGAGCCCGTGGCGATGGCCTATCAAAATGTCGTCTGCAGAGCGGGCGATACTGGAGGTGCTCGATGAACTTCCAAAGAACGAGAGCTTTCACAACATCGATATGATGTTTGAGGCAATGGTCAATCTGCGTCCGAAAATGTTGACGACGCTGTTGACCCAGTGCCGCAGTGTAAAAGTGAAACGCCTTTTCTTCGTCTATGCCGACAAGCACGCGCATGCGTGGCTCAAGCATATCGACAAATCGAAAATCGATATGGGACGCGGCGATCGGGCACTTGTCCCAGGCGGCCGGCTTCACCCCATTTATCGCGTAACGGTCCCTGCACACCTGTTGCCAAAGGAGATTATCGATGGCGCGTGATCGCTATATGCGGCAGGTCGAGCTGGTCATTAGGACGTTGCCCTACATTGCTCGGCAGGATGTCTTCGCCCTCGAGGGGGGGAACGGCCATCAACCTGTTCTACAGGGATATGCCCCGCTTATCGGTCGATATCGACCTCACCTACCTTCCCATCCAGGATCGGGACACCACGCTCAGCGGGATCGACGCCGCGCTTGACTGCATTCGCGACGACCTGCTGAAGAACCTGCGCGGCGTCGACGTCCAGCGTATCGCCGGTGGCGGCAACAATGACACGCGGTTGCTCGTCCGGCAGGGCACCACTGAAATTAAGATCGAGACCTCGCCGGTGGCGCGTGGAACGGTGCATCCTCCGGAACTGCGGGCGGTAACGGATGGCGTGGCCGAGGCGTTCGGCTTTGCCGAAATGCAGGTGGTGTCCTTCGAGGATCTGTTTGGTAGCAAGCTTCATGCCGCCGTGGACCGCCAGCACCCGCGCGATCTCTTCGACGTGAAGCTGCTCTACGACAATGAAGGCCTCACCGATGCGTTGTTTCGGACCTTTCTCATCTACGTCGCAAGCTCCGCCCGCCCGCCGCATGAGCTCATCAAGCCGTCATTGTCCGAACTCGAAGAAGCCTTCGTGAAAGAATTCGAAGGCATGACCATCAAGCCTGTCAGCCTGATCGAACTGAAAGACGCGCGAGTCCGGCTGACAGATGACCTTCGAGCCCGCCTCGACGATAAAGCGATGCGATTCCTGCTTATTACACGGTCACACGATCACAAAGTCGCTGCGGCCCGAAGTTTACTCAAATCGCATAGCACTGGATACCGGAGCGTACCGGACTGGCCGGCTGAGCGCCGCCGTCATCACGCACGATGAGCTTTTACACTTCGTATGTACCGAACTGACCGAGAGCGGTTCCATCGAGGTCGGCGAGTGGCGGCCCGACTAATCGATAGGGAAGAAGTAGATCGTTGTCACGGACTGTGTCGTTAAACTCGGACGTTGGCTCTGCCTTCGCGACAGACTGAAATGGAACGTTTCTTCCGGGGGCAGTCGCTCCCGCCTTCCGCTTTGCGGCGCTATGCTAAGGCTCCTGCGGCTCCCCTTTTCCGGGCGATCCATGTCGAGAATTCCCGCTTTCCCGCCCTGTTCGGCCGGCGCGATGCTGTAAGCTCCGATGCTCTTCTATGTTTTGCTCCGGGCTATGCCCGCCTGCAGGTGGCGCGATGTCGCATGCCGGTAGTGTCCGCTGCGTTGGTTCGACCCCTGAGTAAGAAGCCTGCGGCCCACCGAGCTTGAGAATGCAGTGGGCTCAAGGAAACATATTCTCAATCTCCCCACGCTGCATAGCGTGTTTTTCGGGGTTCTGCTGCTTCAGCTTTGCTAAATTAAGCAATTTCCACCGTACTGCCGGTAGTGCCGCTGCCTGTGGCAACCCGATGGCGTCGAAATCCGGTTCCGTATCATGGAGAGTAACGACGTGGTCAAGAACGCCCATGTGGTCGAGAAAACCGGCCCTGATCCAGCGCAAGTCGTATTCGTCCTGTTTTGCGAGCAGAATGCAGGGACGTATTCCAGCGTGAACAAAACAGAAGCGGCCCATTTCCATGAACGTATGCGCGTTTTCGAGCAAGTCCACATGATGTGGGAAGACGCGGCGGATATCGCCGGCGATGTTTCAAAATCTGGCACCGAACGACTGGAATATGCACTCACTGTCGCGACGCCTCCCCAGTCCATCCAATTGACAGCGTCCTCATAGGTGAGAGTACCGCGAAGGAGCTCACGCAGGTAAAAATCATGATTGCCGAGAATGAGCCGGGAGCCCGGATAGAGATCGAGTGTCGAGCAGACCTGATCGAGTACCTTCGGACTGTGAGGGCCGCGATCGATCAGATCGCCCAGAAAGATCACGACAGGCTTAGATTGATGATTATTCGCATGGGCGGCGATGTATCCAAGCACAGCTTCGAGAAGATCGGCGCGTCCATGGACGTCGGCAATGGCATAGACGGTGGATGGTGAGCTCTCGGTCGGTATCACTACTTTTTCCTGCAGGCGAAGCCAACGCGTGGCGATCGCAATTGTGCTTGCAACATGTCGGAGCTTGGAGCGGCGGGGACGGGACCAGGGCCAAACCTCGGCGGTGGCATTCCTATAGGCCATGCCGGCGGTGGCACGCTACAAAAAGTGAGTGTGGCGCAAGATTTTCCGCCCTACCTGTCGCGCGTTCCTGCCATGAACGGAATAGTGCGACCCCATGGGGCATCACAACGTCTCCTCGAAAGAGATCAAAGCAAATGTGGCCGGCACCAGCCACGTCTACCGTTATTGCAAACCAGTTTCGACCATCGTCTGCACCATGTTGGCATCACGACGCGGATGACTGAGCATGGCATCCGAGTGGGACGAAGGACGCGCACGAAAATGCGCATGATTAAGCTGGTATCTGTGTGCGTATTGGCCGCGTCAGCGCTCAGTGTCCCTGTCGCCTTGCTTTTAACTGCATCTCCTGAGCGATTTGGGCAACACGGTGCAAGGGTTCGGAATCGAATTACCCTTTCTGTGCATGAGTTTGGCATCTCAATGATAGAAGTGGTCGGCCGGCACTTCGTTCGCCATTTCGACTAAGCCGCCGATACAAAATCGGATTGCTTAGTTCATCATTCTGCCGTCTGTAAATCTTCGGGAGGCGGATGATTCTTCGATGCCATACGCGAAAAATACACGGATTATATTCGGTAGCGGTCACCTATTCGCTTTACTAGCGTTCCGGCCCGCCCACGGAATCATCTAGCATCTCGGTCTGTCCACCAGCAAAGGTGAACCATGACCGCAGAAAAACCAGAAACCGAAGCGAAGACTAACACCTACCTCAAGAGGTGGGCGACCTGTGGCGCGACCGCTTTTGTCATCGTAGCGGCCTGTTGGTGGTTGATGAAGCCAGAGCCCACTCAGGCGCCCACCGGTTCCGCCATAACAGCAACCGCCCCTCAAGCGCCGCCAAAGCCCCACAACGCCAATGGCGCGCCACGGTCAATCTCAGGATGGCGGAAAGTGCCCCACCGAAGCGACGCCCTCATCCGAACCTAAAACGTCTGTTCACAGCTATTCCAACCGAAACGCCGATGACTATGCCCAGTGCTTTCCGGACAGTATCTGCCCAATCCAGTTGATGGCTTGCCAACATGATCGGAACAAGCTCGTGTGCGCACAAGCAGACGATCGGCACGCTCGTGGCGAAGATGAAACTCCGCGGGTAGGCCATGGCGAACGCAAATGATAACGCCGCGTAAGACGCGACCCGCGGCGTGCCAAGTGAGAACGGACCTTCTGGCGCCAGGTTGAATGGCCAGATGGTCATCAGAACCACAGCTGCGAATATAACCCAGCAGGCATACCGCCAGGCGAACATCGTTCCTCGAATAGTCTTGTTCATATCTGTCCCCGCGCTTTTGCTTCTAGCACGCGAAAGCAGCTGACTGAAGGGCAACCGAAGCCGGAGATGGTGTGCGATTGCGCGATAGCCAATTGACAACCGCCATTACCCCAGGCTGGGGCAATGACTGGGTCTCCCCAGCCCTGGGGGACTGGCACGTGGCAGTAATCTCGATGCCTGCCTTCTAGAACAAAAGCAGCTGTTGGTAGTTACAGTGGGCACATTCACGTCAACACTGTCTCACTAGGTATGCCCGATGCCAATATTACCCTACCAGTGCCGAGCGGCGCGAGCTCTTTTGGACTGGTCGCAAGCGGATCTTATCAAAGCGTCCCAGGTTGGCCGCAGTACTCTGGCAAAGTTTGAGTCCGAATACTCTGTTCCCAATCGACGGCTTTTGCTTGATATCGAAGCGGCCCTCGAAGAGGCTGGGGTCGAGTTCATCGAGGGCGGAGTTCGGTTGCGAGACAAGCCCTAGCGAGGCGCCGCTATGGCATCGTGCCACCGGACCGCTCTCAATCACGATCTCTCCGCCGATCTTATGCCACCCGACGCACGGCTTGGAACAAGCCTGGAGCTCCAAAGGTTTTCCTCTCCATAAGGAGGACTCAGGATGACTTTCAATCCAAACGACCGCAATCCTGTGGACCCCATGCAGCCGCGCCGCAACTCGCCGTCTAGGTGGCCTATGTGGGCGGGCGTCATTGTTGTTGTTCTGGTTGCCGCCTTCGCGTGGTCAAAATGGGGCGGAAATACTGGGCGAGACGGATCGGCCACGACAAATCCACCCACGCCACAGCCCCGGCGACTCCAGCTCAGCCACCAGCGGCACCGGCTCCGTAAAGTGTGAACGGTGTCAAGCCGCGACGGCTTGACACAATGTGCGTCTGTGGAATGTTTCCTCCACTGTTGGCATTCGCCGTCCCTGCCCGTGAGACTGCCGAAGTCTTGCTCATCGACGCTATGGCAACAACCAGGCGTTTGGTTGCACTAAGCGGCAGCCAACCTGAACGGCAGACAACAGGCCGATCAGGCTTCGTTCAACTTCAAAACCACATCATCCCCCAACAGAAAAAGAGGAGGTTGAAAATGAGTTTCAAATCTTTGGCGGCAGCCATACTGCTATTGGTGCCTGCCGCAACGGCTGCAAGCGCCATGCCGATGACAACCGTGACCGGCGCGGCGAACAATGTCGTCCAGGTCGCCGACGGATGTGGCCGTGGGTATCACCTGACACCGTGGGGCGCTTGCCGCCCGAATGGTTGGCGCGGCCCCCCGCCTCGCGACTACGGTGGCTGGGATCGTCCACGCGGCCGTTTCTACGGTCGGGACCACGATCATCGCCGCGGGCCTCCTCCCTGGGAGCGTCGCCACTTCCGCGGCGATCCTCGCTGGTAGCGGCTGATCGCTGAGCGGTGCCCGCACACGCTGCCCATGTACGGCTTCCACCGATCGTTGCACTCGTCGACCGATCTTGATCTAACGTTGTGCGGCCATGGGCAGTCGAGGCACCCCTACCCGCTCTTTGACGATCGAGACGGCCAGATGAAAGCCGCGATCAGATGCGCTCGTGAGCGGCTTGAGGCAACTGGCCAGGCGCTTTCGGACGTCAGCCCTTACATAGCGCGGCACACCGTGTCGACGCAGCCGGTCATCAACGGTGTCCACCGCACATCAAAGACCAGATCCTTGGCCATGCCGTTGACGACATAAGCCGCAACTATACCAACGTTCCCCAAGCCCCGCTCATTGAGGCAATCAACACCCCTGAACGGATGATTGCGACGGGCGACTTTGTAGTCGAGCAATGGCGTTCGTCGAAAGACCGCTTTGTTCGGGACATATGGGACCGCGCGTCAATCTGGGCCAATCGTCGCCGGCTGGAACCTCTCGATCCGAGACTCGGCTCTTCGCCGGATAATGTGGAGTGGCGCTTCCAACCGATAAAAAAGAAACCGGCGCCAGGCAGGAAGCCAAAAGAGGTCGTGACCACGCCGCCTCCCGAAAAGCCGAAGCGTCCAAAATATGCCGACGCAAGGCGAATGAACCAGCGGAACGAGAGGCTCGGCGTCAGGCTCTGGCTGATGAGTTTCTGCGGTGGGAGCGGCTTGCTTCGGAGAGGAAATTGTCGAGGTGAACTCTCCCGTGTCGCATCGAGTAATATGGTGCGCCAGTTTGCTGTACGCCAAGCGAAACTTCAACCGCGATACTACGGCCCTACATCTCATCCTCGTCTTCCGCCATCCCAGGAGCGGCAAGCGCCCGGAGTAGCGAGAGCACAGCAGCCCTCTGTTTGCGCGGTATGGCGTCGAGTAGTTGGCCTCCCTTCATAGAGGCACGGGACTGTGGAATGACAGAAGGTAGAGGAGTCACGTCGGCGCCAGAGCCGAGGCCTGCGTCCTCCGTGCCGTCGAACAGGTCGCCGACGTGGCAACGGAGAGCGCGGGAAACTATGACTAAGCGGCTGGCGCTGACTCGGTTTGTTCCCTTCTCGTACTTCTGCAACTGTTGGAATGTTATCCCTAGCTGTTCGCCCAGTACTTCTTGCGAAAGGCCCGCGCGGAGGCGTCGCGCACGAATGTTCGCGCCGACTTGCATGTCGATTGCGTGGGGGCTCTTGTTCATAAAACTCTCTGTTTATGCGGGAATGGCTACCTGCTACGCTCGCTCGGCATCATGACGCTGCGGTCGCGGTGTTGATAGTATTGCTTTCGCCACATGGAAGGAAATAGAACCGGTCTGTTGGGCGTTGGTGGGTATGCATTATTCAGAAACCGGGACTGACGATGGGAAAAACGAAAGGTCGTTCGGGAGACAGATTCCGCGAGTGCGCAGCTCTACTACATAATATGCAAAATCGAAACCGCCTCCGCGTGTTTCAGGAGCTGCGGGAGAATGAGGTAAAGGTCCAAGATCTAGCGGAAAGGCTCGGGATTTCCTCAACCGCGTTGTCACAACAACTCTTAAAACTTCGCAGGGCCAAGCTTGTCACTACGCGCCGAGATGGGACAAACATCTACTATTCTTGCGCCTCAAAAAGATTTCTGCAGTGTTTGATCTCCTCGACGACATATTTGGATCGCAATGATTTGCCTTCTCAGCAACGTTCTCCATATGTCCGACTACATTAGCACTATCGTTAGAGTAGAACATTTCAGCAACCTTACACAGTCTGCGCGTGACGATTACGCGGCGCGCGCCAGCTAGGAGTCGAAGATGAAGGGCGTTCGCAGCGGTTTGGTGATTATATTCGTCGCCGTCGCCTGGGTTGGCGGGCTCACAGCTTCGGGGGTTTGGGTTGCTCGCTTGCTAACGTAGGCTGTTTCGAATTTGAGCCGGTTTCCTGTGAAGGACGGCCTCCAATCTGGCGTGAACTGTACATATGATTTGATTGGCCAATAGGCGAACATGAGCGTACTCCCAGTCAGGCTAGCGAAGAGCTAGACGGGGGGCATGCCAATGGTCAGGAGGCATGAAACAGCAACAGTTCCTGAGAATACGGTCGAGCTCTACAGGGACGTATATCTGCCGGCTGGCACATACCCCGTTGTCGCAGAATACACGATTATTCAGTTGCACGGATTTACTGAGGAACACATCGCAAGGGTGTGGCTGCACCTCTCCCGGGATGACCTGATCAGGTACGGCGTGAACGTGAGCAACTGCAACGTCCTGGGCGAACGCACAGACTTAGGTGCGTATGTGGCAAGAGGCCTTGTGCAGGTGTCTCGCTAGCCGAACGGCTAGGTTGATCGACGCCAAGTAAGATTAAGTCGAAAAAAAGCCGGACTGGAGGCCGGCTGAGGTGAGAAGGAGGAACCTTCACAGGGGATCAGCATGGCTGCATGATCGCCTCTGACTTACTCTCTCTGGCAGAAATTGCAATTCTGGCGAGGGTGACCACCGGACCTTTATTTGCGTATTCTGCCTCACGGACGCGGAAAAGAAAAACCGGACTGACGACGTCTCGGTCGTATCCGGTGGAGTTGTGCATGTCAATCGTGGAAGTAGCTGCGACGCTAGGACGCGTCATAGATAATACGCGGTTATTTTAGCAGGTTGTGCCTGTGCCCTTGCAATTCAGTTTTGTAGCGACATTACCGAACTGATTACTCAGCGCTCCACCAAGTGTCGATGCGCCGGTAATCAGCGCGACTGAGATAAGCGCAGCGATTAGACCGTATTCAATGGCCGTGGCGCCGGACTCGTCTTTCAGAAAGCGCGAAATAAGCTCTGACATGTAAATTTCCCAAGGTTCGTCGGAAGGCGTCATGCCTTGCCTCAAGGCCAGTCCTAGCCGCATTCACTTGCAGTTTCGCTAATGAATGCGGTTAACGCCCGGTTCAAATAAATACTCGGTTTTGACCGGCTTACGTATACATCGCGTTCACTTGCCTTTCGGCTTCAGCCGCCGTGCAAACGAAAAAGGCCTCACTACCAATTAAGGTGACAAGGCCAGTATCAGATCCGTCGCACCGGAAATATGGATCAAAAATACGCGGACAACAAGCGACAAAGAACCTAAACTGCGCGAGCGGGTTCGGCATTGCGTTACCTGACCGACCTCAAGGCAACTCTTGTTTCACTTATTGGTTTGTAACCATCGCAGATTAGAGGACAGGTGGCATGCACAGGTACTTCTTTCAGCTTCATTATGCGATCAGGGATGTTGCTGACCAAGAGGTCACGGAACTCGGTGGACATGACGAAGCCAAGACGGAAGCAAAAGCGATCATTCTGGAGCTCGCTGCTGCTAGCTTCAAAAGGAAAAGGGAGTTCGACCTTATTAGTGTCCGGATCCTCAACCCCGAGGGCGATTTACTGGCAGAGGTGTTCAGCTGCGAGGTCCTCGCGGAAATGATCTCCCCAGACATCATCACAATTTGAACACGTGGATGAGGCGAGGCGTTAGGGAATTGTGGTACTGCGATGGGATTGGCCAAGCAGATCATCTGCAGCAAAAGTCCCGTGAGAACCCCGATGAAACCCAATGAAGATGAGCCAAATGTGAACATTATTTTCGATGGGATTAGGTGGGTCGTCCGAGTAAATGAACTTGGGATCGAACATGCTGAAGAATTCACTTCAGAGCGACACGCGCGGTCATGGGCCTCTGGTCAACGCCTCAGACTAAATCTCGATCTCGAAGCATCTGCGGGGGATACTGACCTCTAACAGTCAGGCTGGTCTCGTGGCAGCTAGGCGCAGTGCTCTCAGCCTTGCAGTCTTTTCGTCCCTGATTCTCTTGGCTATTTCGCCCTGCTCCTGGGCATAGAGGGTCGCCCGCTCTGCCTGGAGCCTTCTCTCCTCTTTCGTAAGTTGCTTTCGGTTTTTCGATTGTTCGTCCATCGGCAATCCCCCTGTAGCGGGAGATGTGTCAGTTTTGAACACCGTCAAGACGCTTCGTCGTAGGTCGCGACGCTTCGGTTGGCGCAAGGGCGGCAGCGCTTGGTCTTTCCCGACATCCACAAGCAGATATTCCCAGGCGAGTTCTTCTCCAATGCATACCGGCGTGGTAGTAAGTTGAACCACGTTAAGCCTAGACGCAGGCGAACGTTGCTGGTTTGTCTGCTGCAGACTAGATTTATTGGCGCATTGAGGCCTTGTTTTATGCCATTTCACCATCTCGCTTCCGACCGCAAAGTCGAAACAAAATAAACACGCTTTGGCAAATGGATCTACATCATCCATCTTCGGAAACAACGTTGTCGGGCGAAATGAGAAACTTGCCCTAACGAAACGAAGAACTGACCCCTCGTGTCAAACCGAGGAGTTATGGATGACGATCGAGATTTCAGGGCATTCTGCATTGTCGCGAACGATGCAGGATGGAGATATGCTTCAGGCTGATGAGGTGGTGGCAATGTTGCGGCTTCTTGAACTTGGTTGGGGCCAATCGATTATCGAGGGAGTTCAGCTGCGCACGGAATACGGTTCGGCAATATCTGCGGGAGGCCGGCGCAGCACCATTCAAAAAAACGGTTCGTCGGACTGCTTTCGATGGTCTTGATGATTGGTTACGCTGATAGTCGATCCAATCCGTTTGGCGGCGTGAAAGCGACCGCCGTGCATCCTTGCGTCGCGAGCGGGCGCAAGATCTCATGATGGAAAATGAAGAGTATCGGAGCTTTCAGCATAGCGCCGGCCGAGCAGGACGGGAAAGCGGGAATTCTCGCGGCGGTCTCGCAGAAAGACGGGTAGCCGCAGGAGCCTTAGCATAGCGCCGTGGAGCGGAAGGCGGGACGACTACCCCGGCGAAAACGCTCCGTAGATCTTCTGCCTACGCGGGGCACCTAAAGCCAAAACGGACAAGAAGCGCGATGGACGGACACGCCACTTCGATACTGCTGTCCTGTAGCGGGTGGCCGAAACCACCTGAAAAAATTTGAGCCAAAATCTTGAAACTCGATTTTCTCAAAATTAGATCATTTTTGTCAGTCGCCGCCAGGGACTGGCACAACCGGGGACGCGAGTTTCCGCGTCTCCATTCCATCTCGCTTTACGGAGGATTTGGTTATGAGAAACGATCTTGATTTTGCACCACTCTATCGCTCCAGCGTTGGCTTCGACCGCGTTTTCAATTTGCTAAACAACCCCCAGCGCCTGCAGGCGATCGATACGTGGCCACCTTATGACATCGTCAAGACGAGTGACGACGACTACCGCATCGAAATGGCGGTCGCGGGCTTCGGGGATGCCGATCTCGACATCATGCAGGAACGAAACGTTCTTGTCGTCAAGGGAAGCAAAGCTGAGGCGAAGGATGGCGACTATCTGCACCGCGGTATTGCCGGCCGATCTTTCGAGCGCCGCTTCGAACTGGCCGACCACGTGAAGGTGGAAGACGCCTCTCTGGTCAACGGGCTCCTGCGCATCGCTTTGAAGCGCGAAATCCCCGAGGCCATGAAGCCGCGCAAGATCGCAATCGGAACGGCTGTAGAGCAGTCCGCGCCGCTGCAGATCGAAGCAGAACGTCAGGTCGCGTAAGGCATCTGTCATGACGAAGCGGCTGGTAAAAAACTCCGTCTTGGAAATCAGAAAGCGCCGCGGCCGGAAATCGAAGGATGCCGAAGGCACAGCCGTCGCCCGTGCATGCGAAAGACTGCAGTCGCAGCCATCTTTGATTGCCACGCCACGATCGCACGCGGGGAGCGCACTCGACGCTCCCCGGTTTCACCCAAAGACATTCGGGCAAAGAAGGGAGCAGCCAATGAAACACGATATGTTCGATAAACCCGTCCATATTCTTCTAGGGCTCGGTATCCCAACCGAGGTCAATTCGGTCATGCACGCCTACGAGGTTCTCATGGAATGGCGAAATCAACATGACCCGGCCCGCGAGTTGGCGCTGAAGGCCTGTCGGGCGGCCTTGATCGGTGATATTGACGCGCAGACGGCTCGGGCGGTCTTTGTCGCTTTCGCGGAAAGGCATGATTTGTTGGTGCCTGAAACCGGCGCCCTTATGGCCGAGCGAAGCAAGCGAAACAGCGATCCACATATCCGGTAGAGAGGCGACCGTTGACAATAGGCCAGGCGGCTGCCGAATGGAGGCAGCCTGAACCATCGTCAAGCTCTGAGTGGAAGGCTTCCGATCTCGGTATGCTGTCCGTAACCGACCGCTATGCGGCGAGGAGGCTTGGTGCTTCGATCGTCAGGATGTCGGAGACGCCATCTACGATCAACCCCATCGCCACTCCGTTCACTTCCGCAACGACAATGGCACTTCGCTCGTTCGGTTCGGTGCTTTTCATCCCAAGCTTATTGGCAAGGTCAACGATCGGAATGACTGTCCCGCGTAGATTCACGACGCCCACTACATCTGGAGGTGCATACGGGATCGGAGTGGAAGGACCCCATCCGCGTATCTCGCGGATGGTTGTCGTGCGGGCGCAGAATTGTTGATCGTGTAGTCGGAAGGCAATGATCTCAAGCATCTCGCCAGCATCGATCGCGCTGTAGGCTGGCTCACACACTCGGCTCGGTCCGCACGACCGCCCAGGCATACCTGCGCGTTCCGATCGGCGTTGGGATTGGGATCCTGTTTCTAGCTGAAACAATGACCTCTACCGTCTGGATAGGTCTGGCCTGCGTCATCGTCGGAGTGGCAGCGATGACCACTCCCGCCCGCAAGCGAGCGCTGGTCGGATAGGGAGGTATGAGCGCTCCCGGAGCGGCACTAATCTTGTGTTGAAAACGTCCACCCGAAAGACCCGCGCCAGTTGCGCGGAGCACTTCAAACTGGGTGCGTGCGGGGCCGAAGCCGGCTGCCTTTACCTGGTTCCACCGTCAACCAAAGCGTCACCGCACCCGACTTGGACAGACTTTCCGCGATCTCATTGGAGGGTATTGGCCAGGGGGACAGGTTGCCAATCGCCACGACGTGGCCGAGCGGTTGCCAAGGTTCGCTGATGCAGTCTACAATTAAAGATGATGAAATCGGCCTCGGCTTCGGATTCTGAAACCCAACTCGCCTGAACAGGCGACTTAATTTTGGCGCCTCTTTTTCCCAGACTGAGGAGTTCCCTCCGAAGCCGGGTCAGCCCTTAGTGGAAATAAACACGCTCACCGATGAGGAAACTGATGAAAACTGTGGTGATAATGATAGCTTTGCTGCTTGGCGAAACAACGCTTGTACAGGCAGCTTCATGCGAAGGTAATTTTACGGTGTCGGGTGTGCCTATGCTCACGGCGCTCAGCTACCGCTCATGGCAAGAGTATCCAAAAGCAAGCGCGCCAGTGATTTTGAAGAGATTGGCACAGGGTGTAGCGGCGGAGGGCTTTTCGGGCATCAAGACCAATAAAGAACTCTCGTCGATCGACGCGTTTCAGGAAACGAGTGGCAGTGGTAGAGTTCAGACGCTCCGTGTCGTCGCACGCCAAAAAGGCTCAGGTGTCAGGGTAGATGTCGTGTTTGACATCCAGGCCGGCCAGCTCACCAGCAAGGATGTTGTCCGCAAGGGAATTTGTAATATCATCAGTGCAGCACGCTGAGTTCGTGTGTGCCTGCAGGATGGTTCTCGCGACAGAATTCCACAAGAACACCCCCCCCGCCGAAAAGCAGCGTGTACCCCAGACGCCGAAACGGTGATCGCCCATTCCATGAGAATTTCGGCCGGATCAGCTTAAACAGAAAGCAATACAGCGGACTCTGTTGACACCAGCTGTCGTGCAGTCGAAAAGAATCTACCCGTACATGGAGATGATAATGGCTGACGAAACCGAAACAGGCGAGCAAATCGATGTTGTAGCAGCGGAGGCTCCAATAGAGGCGCCTGTGTCAAAGAAGCAGCGAGCGCCTCGTCGTTCCAAAGCCGAGATTGACGCAGCTGCAGCTGCAAAGTCACCAAAGGTTCGCCAGAAGCGGACTGCACAAACGGAAGTCGCATCAGTGAGCACAGCAACGACCGGACGTGCTGCCACGAGGAAAACGGCTGCCAAGGGCCTAGCAAATGCCAAGCCTGGTAGTCACCCGGCAACGTCGCCAGCGCCTGTCACCGCGAGTGATGAGATGGCTGATCTTCTTCAGCTTGAAGAAGACAACAAGAAACTTCGCCAGGCTTTGGCCGAAAAGTTGCGTGCGGAAAATGCTGATCTGCGCAAGCGCCTGGGCGTTTGATCTCGCTGGGAGGTTGTTTGCTGCTCGCGCAATCGATCTCCGTCACTATCCAATAGCCTAGTTTTTAAAATATCCTGGCTCGGCTTCCGAGCCAGGATGGAGCTGCCAGATTGATGCATATCTGTCGCTCAGAAAGAGCATTATGAAGTCACCTTGGAAATATCTAGCGCAACTGGTGTCTCGGCAACGATCCTCCGAGACAACGGGTGAACAAAGTACGCCTAGCAGCACTCGCAAACTTGTCGAAATAGAGCTGCGGCCAGCTACGACTATCCTGCTCTCTTCCCCGCAAGCTACCCCCGAAACCGCGCGAGTGAGTGAGGGCAAGCCTGAAGATCGCGTGACGGCGCCGTTGGCGATCGACAGCGTAATTGACCCCGAGACGCCCGGTCTGCGGCCGGACTTCACCTCAGCAGGTAGGGCCGAGGTGATACAGGAAAAGGAGCAAGCCAACCCCGACCCGGTCGAGCAGCTGCCAACGGGGGAGGTTGCTGTTCAGTTGCCGGAGCTTCGGCAGGCAAGGTTGAAGACCGCAAAGAAAAAGCCAACCGGCTCGCCAGTCGAATTTTCTGGCGCCGTCAAGGACTTGCCCGTTCCTACAGCATCTTCAACCCCAGACCCGTTGTTTGACGACGCAAAAAGCCTGGATGAAGGCATCAAATACCTCAAGGATCTGCTGGCGCAAAAGCTACGTATGCAGAATGCCCAGCTCAGGGAAATGCTCAAGCGCTTCGACCACTTCTGAGCACGCAAAGCGATAACCAGAGAATAAATAATGAGAACACAGCAGCGTAGTTTCGTCGTTGAAATCAAATCGGCACGCCGTCGATTAAAAACACAGCCGAAATCGATCTGGGGCAACACTGATTTTGGAGCCCTTATTCGGGATGCCGAGGCAACGCTTCCGTTTATGCAAAACGCAATTTCGGAAACCTCGGTAGACCGTGGCAATCTACCGCTCGAAGCCAAACAGCAGATCGAAGTTGCTGATCTCGGCGAGGGTGGTGAAGAACGGCCTAGCGTGATGCCGTTGGCGGTGTCCGACCAGATCGAGCGGCGTCATCACGAAGAGGTCTCCACTGAGAGCGAAGTCTCAAAGGTGGTGGTCGCTAAGCCGAAACGCCACACAGTCAGGACGGTCAAGAGTCATCGAACAAGTCGCGCTTCCATTGCCGCGGATGCTAGGGAAATGCCTCCTGTTATGTCCGCGAACGATGTCATCGAGGTGCAGTATGATGAACTGGCATCCCTCAATGCCGAAAATCTCCGCCTTAGGCAGCTCTACGCAGAATACCTGGGGCAACAGAATGCACAGCTTAAGCAGATGCTTGAGCGGTTTGAATGACGGGAGACGTTGGCAACCTGGTTGTGGAGCAGTGCTCGGCGGTCTTGGGAGGGGATCTTCCTGCGTCCGCCCTCGTTAAAGTGATTTCTAGCCAACGTTTGCGCACATTTGGAAGTACCCGCTTCCCCGATGGTCATTCCTAGCCACCAACACTCCTGCCGACTACTCATCCGTGAAAGCACGCTTAAAAGGTGGCGAATGCCGTATTTCTTGGTCTCTCACAGCGCGTTGGTCGAGGCTGACGACGAAGCAAGCGCTGCCGCGAAAGTCTATGGCGATATATGCGATAATGAACATATAACCTTCAGTGTCACGGCCGATGAGCAGGTCACGACGAAAATAACGCTTCCAACGCGCACGAACACCGAACTCTATACCTCTGGCTCTGTACTGCCATCCCGCCAAGCCAGTCCGCTTGTCACCTCAGCGTCGCATGACTTCGACGGGCCGGTTGCCACGCTGGAACAGTCTGATTCAGCCCCTACCGGGTTTTTCCGTCGCGCTAAGAACTTTTTAGCTCGGTTCAAACCGGAATAGCCATTCCCGCCTTCAGCGCAGCCAACCATCGCGGGTCCATCGATAATCGCATAATTGATTTTACTGCCAGGAGGAGCCTATGGTCCCATCCATGATTTGCAGGGAGAGAGCATCATGGAATACCGCCGTCTCGGAAAGTCCGGTTTGAAGGTTAGCGAGTTTTCGTTTGGATCCTGGGTGACGTTCGGCAAGCAGGTAGACGGAAGCGACGCAGTCAGTCTGATGGCTCACGCCTATGATAACGGCGTCAATTTCTTCGACAATGCTGAGGGTTACGAGAGCGGCAAATCCGAACTTGTCATGGGCAAGGCCTTGAAGACACTGGCTTGGAGCCGGGACAGCTTCATTGTTTCAAGCAAGGTGTTCTGGGGTGGTCAGAAGCCAACCCAACGTGGTCTGTCCCGCAAGCACGTGACGGATGCCGCCCATGCCGCGCTCAAGCGGTTGCAGGTGGACTACCTCGATCTCTATTTTTGTCATCGTCCCGACATCGACACGCCGATCGAGGAGACAGTCCGGGCCATGCATGACCTCGTGACCCAAGGCAAAATCTTGTATTGGGGCACGTCGGAATGGTCCGCCCAACAACTGACAGAAGCCTACGCCATAGCCCGTGATTTGCGTATCACGCCGCCGACGATGGAACAGCCACAATACAACCTGTTCGAACGTCAGAAGGTCGAGGGCGACTATTTGCCACTCTACGATCTCATGGGTCTCGGTACGACGATTTGGTCGCCGCTTGCATCGGGAGTTCTGACCGGCAAATACAACAACGGCATGCCGAACGACAGCAGGATGAATTTGCCGGGCTATGAGTGGCTAAAGGAAAAATGGGACAGCGATACGGGTCGTGCTCAGCTCGCACGGGTCAAGCAGTTGGCCGGCCTTGCAGACGAGATCGGCATCTCTATCACGCACCTGGCTCTGCTCTGGTGCCTTTCCAATCGAAATGTTTCGACGGTCATCCTTGGGGCATCGCGAATGAGCCAGTTGGAAGACAACCTCGCAGCGCTCGCCCATAAGACCAAACTGACGCCAGAGGTTCTCGTTAAGATAGACGCCATTGTCGGAAACAAGCCTGCATCGCCGCAGCGGTTTTAGCGCCATACATCTGATCTCGTCACGTGTAGGCTCAGCGCCACCGGCATGTATAGGGATGAGATAGACTAAGGGCTCAAAGCCCTTGGTCGAATCCTTCGAGGCAGGAGTTAATCCTTGAAGGATCGCAGGGTTGATAGCACAAAATGTTTAAAATATCTATGTTATATCAGCGGGTTACGAAAATTCGTCATAGTATTTATGGAACCGCCGTATTTGACTACCTGAAAGGAAGGGAGATTATAGCCGTATTTGCACAGAGCAAGTCCGGTGGTCATGAGGATCATCGCTAGAAGATAGAACTGGCCCCTTCCCGACTGGATCATAGCAACGTTTTTCATTTGCCCTCAAGCGGACCGCTGTTGCAGTGCCATTACGCCAATCGTCCAATAGCTTCCTTAAGTGCGCTAGGGATACGCGGACGCTATCCTCACTGATGTCGGGTACCGAGCGAACAAACTTGAAATCAGCACGAGAGGTATCAGGATGCCGATCGACCGCAGGTCTTGGAAGCCAAAGGTTCGCGCTCGCACATACCGCGCCGCCCACCACCAGCAGTCCGGACCAAAGTAATGAAAGCTCCAATACACCGTGGGCAAAAAGTGCGACAAGGACCGCACCGATAAAGGGTTCGACGTACGAAAATGCGCCCAGCGCCTGTATGTCGCCGCGCTTTAATCCATAATCCCAGAAATAAATAGCGAGCCCCATCGGAAAAATGCCAAGCGCTGCCATCGCTAGCAGAGCGCTTGGCTCGGGCTGCACCCAAGTCTCAACTGCGAAATGTCCGCAGAAGGAAACAATGGCTGACACGACGTAGAACATTCCGAGAGCAGAGGATGGGACTTCCGGAAGGGCTCGAGACAGAAGAGAATACAGGCCCCAAAGCGCGGCCGCGATCCCGACCAATGCGAGGTAGAAGCTGCCGTCAACAACGCTGTCGTTGCCGCCAGTACTAACAAGTTGCAGAACACCCGCCATCCCCAAGGCAACACCAACAAGATGCCACCACCGGAGCCGCTCGCCAGGCAAGAATGCAGAACCGATGACGATCATCAACGGCGTCGTCCCTTGCAGCAATGCGGCGGAGGTGGGCGGCGCCTTTTGGGTCGCATAGTAGATGCAGGCATGATAGGCGACCAACGAGCCAACCGTCAAAAGCCATACGGCGGGCGGCTGCTTGAAGGCGATCATCGGCGAGCTGCCGGTGATCATCCAGACAAACGGCGACAAGGCACTTGCAAACGCAAAGGCAATGGCTAAAGTCTCTAGCGGCGGGATCGCAGTCGTATAGGTGATGAGGCTGGTTTCACTCGCCCAAAGTATAACGCCGATCGCGCCGACCAAGGATGCAAGTATCCGCCCGCCACGATCGTTCATTAATAGCTTTCCCTGGAATAGATCAATTCCCCAGACAGACGATGTCGCTGGTAAAGAACCCATTAAAATGGGTCCGCATCGACAAACTATATGCTCCCATCATACCGATCTCGATCCAGTCGCCTTCCCGGACGTCGTCCGGTAAAGAGAAGGGTGCACCCAGGACATCGTTGCTGTCACATGTCGGACCGTAGACCTTGAAATCGGCGTTCTTAGAGATGCAAGGCTCGCGGTTTCGAACGAGGCGAACAGGGCGTCGCTCCTTGGGATGGCCTAGCTCCTGGAGGGTGCCGAAAATGCCGTCGTTGATGAAGATGTTGCGTCCACGGCGCATGACGACTTGTACGATTGTGGTCCCCGCGTCGGCCACCAATGCCCGCCCGGGCTCGCACACGACGATACATCCGCGAGGAAGGGAGGCGTCTCGTATCGATCGGATCAGGTGCCCGAAATAGACATCCCTACCCGCCACGTCGTCACCTGGGTAAGCGGCGGGAAAGCCCCCTCCGACGTTAAGAACGCTTAGGTTCACAGCCGCCGATCTTGCAACCTTAGCAGCCAGTTGGACGGCATCCGCAAATGCTTTGGGGGCGAGGCACTGTGAGCCGACATGAAATGAAATCCCAGCCTTTATGCCCTGGTTGCGAATATGCTCAAGCATCACCCTGGCATCGGCCGGCTGCGCTCCAAACTTCGTCGAAAGAATATACCGTGCATCGGCAGGCTTGGTGGCCAGCCTGACGGCAATAATCAAATCATCACGATCGCCGGCCTCTTGGATGATCTTCTCGATCTCATCGATGCAATCTGCGGTGTAGAACCGAATGCCGTGGTGTTGGCTCGCCGCTCTGATCGCTGGCCTTGTCTTTGCCGGATTATTGAAAAATTGCCCGGCGCCAGCGCCGAACATGCCATCGATCAGTCGGACTTCGTCCAATGAAGCAACGTCAAAATCTGTGATCCCCGCCCCGAAAAGCGTCTGCAGCACGAATGGATGGGGGTTGCACTTGACCGCGAACAGGGAGCGACCAGGAAAGGCATCGAAGCTCTTTGCTGCAGCACGCAGCTTGGCGGGTTCCAGGCAAAACACTGGCTCGCTTGGCTGAAGTCTCGTGATGACATCATCGACATCCGAAAAAACCCGCAGCGGTGGCTCCAGACCTTTCGGGCGTTCGAATGCCGAGAGGTTGTCATTGATTTTTGCCTGGAGTTGACGTGGAGAATTGTGCGACACGTCGACGACGGTCGAAGCACGAAGCGCGTTCATTGAAAGAGACCCTGTTTGATTTTTGCTGGACTATTTTTAATATGCTTGTTTAGTGTCAGGCAGCGATCGTGACTGTATCGGTCTCGAAACCCGTCCAGTTTTCGAGGTATCTGCTGAGTTCTTCGGCGGTCACGGGCTTACTGAAATAAAACCCCTGGAGCTGATCGCAGCCTTCGTCTGTCAGGAACGTCGCCTGTTCAATCGTCTCCACACCTTCGGCGGTGGTGATCATATTGAGGCTCTGTCCCAGGCTGATCACGGATTTGACGATCGCACCAGATTTGTCTTGCGTACTCATGTCGCCGATAAAGGACTTGTCAATCTTGATTTTATCGAATGGGAACGAATTCAAATACCCGAGCGAGGAGTAGCCAGTTCCAAAATCATCCATGGCGATCTTAACCCCAAGGGATTTGAGGGCGTTTAGGATGCTGAGGGCAGCGTTGGCGTCGTTTATAAGAACGCTTTCTGTAATCTCCAGTTCCAGGCGGTCTGCCGGCAGACCTGTCCGAGCCAAAACATCCTTGACTGTCTCAATGAGTTCGCGATTGCGAAACTGGACTGGGGAAAGATTGACTGCAACGCGCAGGTTCGGCCATTCCATCGCTTGTGTGCAGGCCGTTTCCAGGACCCAGGCACCGATCGAGACGACCAGCCCCGTTTCCTCTGCAAGTGGGATAAAGTCTGCCGGCGACACCAGACCGCGATCAGGGTGGCGCCAACGGACAAGCGCCTCGACCGCTGTAATCGTCCTTATTTCGAGATCGATGAGGGGCTGGTAGTGCACCTCTAGTTCGCTCTTGAGAACAGCTTGCCGCAGGTCATGTTCAAGCGCTTTGCGTGCCTGGAGCTCGATGTCCATTTTGGGCTCGAAGATCTTGTAAGTCGCCCGTCCAGCTTGTTTGGCGCGATAAAGGGCGATATCTGCATTCCTCAACAGCCGTTCTGGATCTCCATAGGCAAGGTCTGCGATGGCAATCCCTACGCTGACACCAATGTGGAGCTCCTGCCCGTCGATGAGGAACGGCTTCCGAACTGCCTCGATCAGCTTTCGGCTTAGCTGTTCGGCTTCAAGGGGCTGGTTTACACCGATCTGAATGATGGCGAACTCGTCGCCGCCAAGCCGTGCGACAGTGTCGCTCGGGCGAACGCAAGCGGTCAACCGACCGGACAGTTGCTGCAACAAGATGTCGCCGGCGCCGTGTCCGAGCGTGTCATTGACTTCCTTGAAATGGTCGAGATCAAGACAGATAACAGCTATTCTGGCAGTTTCCTCTTGGTGACTGGCGACTGCAACGTTCAATCGATCTCGGAAAAGGACACGATTGGGAAGACCTGTCAGGGCGTCATGGTGTGCAAGATGGGCTGCGCGTTCTTGGGCCTCAACCTCTTCGGTAATATCGGTCGCAGTTCCTCTATATCCCAAGTACTCTCCGGATGGAGATAGAATTGGCCTGCCCGCGAGCCGACACATGCGTGCATGACCCCGGGCGTCGCGGTAGCAACATCTCAGATCGCGGAATGCGCTATGCTCCAGAGTTTCATCGACCAGACGACGCCATCCGTCCGAATGGGTATCGCTGGAGAAAAATTGTTTGATGGTTTTTCCGAGGACGTTGGTGGCGGCCATACCGGTAACTTCGGTAAATCGAGCGGAAAAATACACAAGCCGAAGGCTGGCGTCGCTTTCCCATATCCAGTCAGACGAAGCTTCTGCCACGTCGCGGAACCGGGCTTCACTTTCACGCAATGTTTCGGCGTAAGCCTCGACCGTCTTTGCCGATTGCTCCAAGGCCTGCGTCGACTTGCGCGCGTTTCGGACGACGAGAACGGCGAACACCGCAAGGATAACAAGCGCGATGGCTAGTGGTGGTAAAATGACGCTCAACAGCATATAGCCTGGTTTGGAAGGCGTCCAAGTAATCGAACCGAGGTAAACTTTATCCTGCGATAGCAAAGGGATGGAAGCTGCTGCCCCCAAAGGCTTGGAACTAAAGTCAAGATTGTTGAGAAGATAGTCGTCGCCGATGTGCTGAAGAAACTTGTGATCAAGCTTCTTGGCAAAGACGATCATAGACAGGTCTTTAGGCGCCACCTTGTCCCGATCGATCGTGGGGGGCAAGATGCCGGTAGCTGCAACAATAAAGACATCGTCGCCGGCTTTGATCATTCCAGTTACAGGTTCTGCCTGTGACGAGGCGACGTGCAGCAGGTCACGCAATCCATTTGGCATGATTGTAAATGCATCGACGGTTTGAGGCCTTCCCTCGACAACCGCGTAAACCGTCTTGCCATTAGGGTCGACAACAAATCCGAATTCGTAGCCTAGTCCATTGTAGACATTGGCTCCGATGTTACCATCAGTGCCCGCCCAATCGGTATCGATTTTCTCGTGCAGATTCTTGTAGACATCGTCCCAGACGGCGTAGTCTTTGAGATTGCGAGCCACTTCTCTTGCTTTGACCTGTAGTGCAGTAGTCGCCAGTTTTGTAGAGGCCTCCACTTCTAGCGTGTTCTGCCCATTTGCGGAAAAGAGCACGCATCCGAGAACCACTGCGATGGCGACGAGCACCACGCTCGCCATAGGGAGTATAATTCTTCGTGAGAAATTGCTGTCGGAAAATTTAAATCCGGATAAATTTAGCATATACGTACCACGCCCCTGAGACATGGGTAATGTGTGTATGAGGCAATTTGCAAAGCATGTATTAACGCCGCATATGACATCGATTCACGGTTAAAACATTGCAACGCAAATGTTTCTTACGTGTATTATAACTCGCTTATACCTTCGCCATAAATCGATGAACCTGTGCTGCAGCATCAGGCCCGACTGTCGACCAGGAGTTTAGGAAATACGGTAGCGAAGCGACCATCTCTTCATTCGCGATCTACCCTGAAACCGAATCCCGGTCGGAGACTATAAACAAACAAGAACTTTAGTTGGCGAGGCCCGGTGAACCCTTCCCATATGGGACGCGACCCGGTGCTTGCGTAGCCATTAGCGCATTCCATCCCGATGTCGATTTCGCCTAGTTCGTACGCGATCAATTGATCCGAAATTTCGCAGTCATTCTCAGCGACATCCTTAATCCGATCGAAAAGGGATTTTGTGAAGGTGTTACAGGTCGAGAGTTTTGCCTGCTCATTCCACACGAATTGGGCATGATTGACCTTGCCCCGCTGAATTCCCGTAAGCTCACTGCGATCGCGCTGTCATCGATAACGTGATCGTAAGCAATCCTGTGTTATCGCTCCCTCGGAAGTTCAGCTCCGAGATCCGAAGGAAACCACTGCTTGGCGGCCCGATTTATTCAGTTGAAGCTCATCGGCCCGGTCCTTGCTGGATTGGCTATGCTTTTCACCGGGCTCGCAGCGATCCCCTACTACGGCGTGGAGACCGTTGACGCCAATGCCCGCAGTCAACAGGAGACTTTGGTCGAGCGCAATGTCGCAATGTGGATCGGCGACGTGGAGTTCTCGCTGACCGCCTGGACCATATGGGACGAAGCTATTGCCAAGTTAGACAATAGCTTCGATCGCGATTGGGCAGACCGGAACATAGGTGCATCCCTAATTGGCACTTCCCGTACGCGCTCGATGTTGGTTCTCGATCGCGACAATGCGGTCATTTATGCGCGCACGGACGATACCGTAAAGGATCTTCCTTTCTTCGCCAGGGGAGCCGACGCATTTGTGCAAGACGCGGGTAAATTGGTGGCCCAAGTCCGCGACCAGGAGCGACATCGGATAGAAAAGGCCGGTATCCCATCGCTCATTGCGATCAGCCATATAGAAGCAATCGGTAATGAGGCTGTCCTTCTGACGGCAAGCCTTTTCCAACCGGACTTTGGAACGGCACGGCCACTGGCCTCGCACGCCCCTATCCTGGTCACCGCGATGCCGATCGGGGGCACGCTTCAGGAGTTCTTCGGCAAACGATTCCTTCTGGACGACCCAATGATAACACCACTTGACGTGGTCACCGCCGACAGGGCTCGCGCCGAGATCGCCGTCAGCCCCGAGGTGAAGCCGAAGTTCTGTCATGGCGGCCGCCGACGCCCGCTGCGGACCTCGTTCATCAGTCGCTTCCACTAATCATCGCAGTCGTCAGCGTTCTTATGGTGGGGGCTGCGGCCTTCGTTCGCATATCTCAGGCGGCGGCTAACAATCTCGTCGGACAAGAACAACAGATGCGCCACGCGGCGACACATGATTTCCTCACCGGTCTTTCCAACCGCTCGGTACTTCAAGATGACTTCGCGGCGCTTTCTCGAGAGGGCCCGTTCGTCGTTGCTTGCCTGGACCTAGACGGCTTCAAAGCCGTCAACGATGTGAATGGCCACGCTGCAGGTGACGAGGTGCTTAAGACTGTCGCGGCCCGCCTGCGATTGGGGGTTCGTCCGATCGACCGGCTTTTCAGGCTGGGTGGCGACGAATTTGCGATATTCATGCCGAGCTTCTCTGTCCTTGAAGCCGAAGTCGCCTGCCAGAGATTGTCGCAATCTTTGGCAAGTCCAATGCGATTGCTCAATTGCCAAGCTGTCATCGGAGCGTCGTTTGGATTGAGCGAGGTTAATTCTGCGGGATCCGACTGTGACGAGACCTTACGGTCTGCCGACGCCGCGCTCTATCGGGCTAAGTCACTTGGCCGTGGAGGTGTGGTTTCGACTTCCATCCCACCTACCCGGCTACGGCTGGTTAATCGCAGCAGCTGAACCGATCCAAACCTTCAACGCCCACCTCATAAAACGTTCTTCCACGAAATCAACCGGACGGAGCGTGACGCCAATTTATGGAACTGACGTCAAGTTTTACTGAGGTGGATTCACGAAAATAGGTGATTTCTTGATCTTAGCTATGCGTTCCTGCGGGCTTCCAATTCAGCGATATTGATGTCTTGCCAATTCCGGGATTAAAGGAATTCGTTGGATCGAGCATTTCATAGAAACTGCGTAGGCTGTCAGCCGCCTCGTAGACGTGACCGACGTTATGCTCCGCCGGATATTCGGCACCACGAGTTTTGAGCAGCGATAGGATCGCTTGCTTCACCGCATCGCAGTCCTCGCCCTTCTTAACAAGATATTCCTGGTGCATGACATGACAAAAGAAATGCCCGCAATACATCGTGAATTCTATTTTCTGCGATATTTCCGGAGGCAATTGCTCGAACCAATCCAACGTGTTGCGGGGCAGCGCGACGTCGAGCGCGACGATATCTTCCACCGTCTTCGAATGAACGGCTCGATAACGGACAATGGCGCCCCCAACGACAAAACGGTTCAGGAATGCGGCCCTGCCTTCCTCCGGTGTGCATTCGATATAGCCTCCCGTCCCAGTCGGGAAATGGGAGGCGAGGTAGGCGCGAGCCTCGTCGATACCCGCATCGCCCATCTTCAGCATTAGGTGGTGTTCGTAACGGTCGCGAAGTTCGTCCAGTCGTTGGGGCAGATGATCCGGAAACAAACGGGAAGCGAATTGTAGCAAGCGGTCGCTGATCGCACCACCAAGGCCCAACTTTTCAGTGATGCCGTCGAATCGACTTTTGGCCGCAAACGCGACCGGGACCTTGTCCGTGCCAAAGGCCCGGATAAATAGATACATGTCTTTGCCATAAAGCTTCGTGGCATCATAGGCATAGCGATGCATGTATTCGCCTGAAATCGGAAGGTTGTCGAATCCTGAGAGAATATCGCGACGGATCATCTCCAGCTCAGCAGGATCATTGCTGCCAACATAGAAGACCTGGTTGTTCGTATCCGCGGCAAATGTGTCGAGCCGGACTGCGAAGACCGCGAGCTTGCCCGCTGAGCCAGATGCTTCGTATAGACGTCGCGGATCAGCATTGAACCGGGCAGGCGTTTGGGCCGAGATGTCGCGCACGTGGTTGCAATATTCATGATCGGAGGCGTGCAAGTTCGTAGATTCAACGATATCAGCATCGGTGATCCTGCTCTCATCCAGCCGACGCAGGATTTCTTCTGGCTCACTACCAAGCGAGACGCCAAGATTGTTGATGAGCCGAAGTTCCCCGGCGGCGTCGATCCGGGCAAAGAGCGCGAACTGCGTGAATGCCGGACCGCGCTGGATAAGAGAGCCGCCGGAATTGTTGCAGACGCCACCGGTAACGGATGCACCGATGCAACTTGACCCGATGACCGAATGAGGCTCGCGGCCAATTGGCTGCAACGTTTTTTCAAGCTGGTTGAGCGTGACGCCTGGCTGGGACACCACCTGCGCCCCTGCCCTGACGAGATCGAGACGGCGCAACCTCATGGTGTTGATGATGACGACAGGACGATCATACCCCTCGGCCACCGGCGTGGAGCCACCATTAAGGCCAGTGTTGGCGGCCTGGAAGATCATGATGACGCCAGCCTTGTGACAGGCCTGCAACACGCCACATCTCAACGAGTGTGCCGGGCTGGACGACTGCAAGCGCCTGCCCTCCACCGTAGCGATAACCCTGGCGGAAGCGCCGCGTTTCCGTGTCACCGGTAAGCACATGGCGCTTGCCGGCAATGGAGCGAAGCTTGTCAAGAAGGTCGTTGGTCATGTGTGGCGTCTCTATATTCACTCGAAATCCCCGCCTGCGCTGGCGGGGCCAGGCTTGCCGTCCACTCGGGAGCTATCAGGCAAGATAGCGTCCGTATAGAGTCGAGTGCAACTGTGTTGAAGATAGGACGCCACGGAACGACGTTCGGGCATCGTGAGCAGTGGGAGCGCCGCCTTTAACGTCGGCGTGGCGCTTCGCGCCAACTGAATTAGTCTTGCCGCACCGGATCGGCTGGCAGGGTCATCGATCCGTCAACGGTCTCTTCGGCGAGAGCCGCTTCGAGGGGTTGCTTCAGTTCCGCGCCCAGTTCTTCCACTGCGTTGTCATGTGTAGCAACGGCTGGCCAGATCGCAATATCGATGATGTCCGGATCGACCGGGACGCTGTCATCCCTCCCGCCCTGGAATTCCATCCAGTTGATCTGGATCACGCAG
>Ga0070670_100000146_pt1 | contig 65215 bp, 57 predicted proteins | sample KBSS63metaG_FD_64665 | JGI IMG/M metagenome (GOLD analysis project Ga0070670, IMG submission 64665) | Switchgrass rhizosphere microbial communities from Kellogg Biological Station, Michigan, USA - KBS S6-3 metaG | ecosystem: Host-associated > Plants > Roots > Rhizosphere > Soil ... | reverse complement strand
CCGATCCTGCAGAATACCCACTGTTGACTCTCCCTTTTCGCAAGCGTCGTTTTTGGCCCCACGTGGGGGATTGCGCTATTTGGGCGGCGCTGTATTGATCTAACAAGCGATAGAAAGTCGGTCAATCGCCGGAACGCCCCATCGGTCGGCGCCATGCCCCCGGCCGTGGTCGGGGGGTGATCGGCTGCTTAGAGACCGAGGAGGGCAATATGGTTGATTTCAGCATAGATAGCGAATTCCAGGAACAGCTCGACTGGATGAAGGACTTCGTCGAGAACAAGGTGCGCCCGCTCGAATACATTTATGATTATGATTTCGACGCCCCGTTCGACCTTGAGAACAAGCCGCTGCGACAGATCATTGTCCACCTTCAGCAGGAGGTGAAGGCCCAGGGCATGTGGGCCGCTCACCTGCCGCCCCACCTCGGCGGCAGCGGCTTCGGCGCGGTCAAGCTGACCTACATGAACGAGATGCTCGGGCTTTCGGCGTTCGGTTCGGTGATCTTCGGCTGCCAGGGGCCGGACACCGGCAATTCCGAGATCCTGGCGATGTTCGGCACCGAGGAGCAGAAGCGCACCTACCTCCAGCCGCTGCTCGACGGCGAGATATTCTCGACCTTCGCGATGACCGAGCCGCAGGGCGGTTCCGACCCGACCAACCTGCGCTGCGTCGCGCGCCGCCAGGGCGACGGCTGGGTGATCACCGGGGACAAGTGGTTTTCGTCCAATGCGCGCAATGCCAGCTTCATCATCGTCATGGCGGCAACCGATCCGCAGGCCCCGCCCTATAAGCGGGCGACGATGTTCATCGTGCCGCGTGACGCGCCGGGCTTCGAGATCGTCCGCGACATCGGCTTCTGGACCGATGCACCGAAATCCGGCGGCCACCCGTGGATTCGCTTCAACGATGTCTACGTGCCGGATTCCGCCATTCTCGGCCCGCTTGGCGAGGGTTTCATGGTCTCGCAGTCACGGCTGGGCGGCGGTCGCCTGCATCATGCCCAGCGCAATATCGGCCTAGTCAAGCACCTGATCGACATGATGGCCGAGCGTGCGGTCAGCCGCCAGTCCGGCGGGCAGCCGCTCGCCAAGAAGCAGGCGGTGCAACAGACCATCGCCCAGTGCTATATCGAATGGACGCAGTATCGCCTGCTGGTGCTCTACACCGCCTGGCTGTTCGACCAGCAGCTCGAACATGGCTCCGAGGGCCGCAAGATGATCAGCGCGGTCAAGGCGGCGATGGCCAAGATCGCCGAGGATGTCGTCGTCCGCGCGGTGCACCTGCATGGTTCGCATGGCCTGTCCAACATCATGCGCTTCGGCCACTACCTGGCGATGGCCCTGCATGAAGGCGCCGCGGACGGGGTGACCGAGCTGCACCTCGGTCTGGTCGCCAAGCTGTTCCTGCGGGATTACCAACCGCGGGTAGACAGCAACCTGCCGAGCGAGACCACCTTCCTCAAGAAGGCTTGGGCGCAGGAGAAGCTCAAGCCGGTGCTGGACGAGCTGGGGCTGACCTTCGAGGACGGCCGGGCCAGCATCGAAACCGACATTCCGGTGGAGAAATACAACCTTCACAACATCCAGGCGTAATTCGGAAGCCACGGTGCATAAGCGCCGGGCGTGAGTGGGAGAGTGCGATGTTCCTCGTGATGCGGTTCGACTTTCGCAACCCGGCGTTTGCCGGAACCTTGATGGCCGACCGCTACGAGGCCGCACTCGACATTGCCGAGTGGGCGGACGGGCTGGGCATCCCGGTCAGCATCATCCTCCACGAGCATCATGGCTCGGCCGACGGCTATATCCCGAGCCCGGCGCTGATCGTCGCGGCGATGGCGGCGCGGACGAAGAACGTGCGGTTCATGATCGGCGCGGTGCTGGCGCCGTTCCACGATCCGCTCCGCATCGCCGAGGACTGGTGCGTGCTCGACCACCTGACCAGGGGGCGGGCGGATCCGATCATCGGCGGCGGCTATGCGCCGAGCGAGTTCGCCATGTTCGACGTACCGCTGAAGGAACGGCCGAAGCGGGTCAGCGAACTGGCGGTGACGCTGAGGGCCGCCTTCCAGGGCAAGCCGTTCGAATATCGCGGGCGGACCGTGCACATCACCCCCGAGCCTTATCGCCCCGGTGGCCCGCCGGTCCTGATGGGGGGCGCCAGCGAGGGGGCGGCGCGGCGGGCCGCCCGGCTCGGCGACGGCTTCATCCCCTCGCAGCCGGAAGTCTGGGAGTTCTACCGCGACGAGATGATCAAGCTGGGCAAGCCTGACCCGGGGCCCGGCGGCGGCGATGGCTCGGTTGTGACGGCGCTGGCTGCCGACCCGGGCCGTGGCTGGGAGGCCATGGGGTCTTATTTCCTGTACGAGACCAACGCCTATTGCGCCTGGAAGGACGCAGCCGCCGAGGCCAGTCCATATGACGTCTTCCCCGACGTCGCCACACTGCGCCAGGCGAACCGCTATAACGTGATCACGCCGGCCGAGATGGTCGAACGGCTGGGGGCGGCGCCGGCGCCGGTGGCGCAGTTCTACCCGCTGTGCGGGGGCATGCCGATCGATCTTGCCTGGCAGAGCCTGCAGCTGTTCGAAAACGAAGTGCTGCCGGCATTTCGCAAGGAGGAGGGCGGAGCATGAACGCAGCGGAGAACCTGGCGGTCGTCATCGGCGCGGGCGGCATGGGGACGGCGGTGGCGCGGCGGCTGGCCGACGATTACCGGGTCCTGCTGGCCGATCTCGATGGCGAGCGGGCCGAGGCGGTCGCCGCGGACATCCGCCAGGCGGGCGGCTCGGCGGGCGCGATCCGCTGCGATGTCACCAGCGCTGGATCGGTCGCGGGATTGGCCGAGCGGGTCGAGGCCGAAGGCGGACTGCGGGTGCTGGCCCATGTTGCCGGTCTTTCGCCCTCCATGGGCGATTTCGACACGATCGTCCGGGTCAACCTGGTCGGCCCGGCGCTTGTCTCGGCGGCGCTGCTGCCGCTCGCCCGGCCGGGCGCGGCGGCGATCATGATTACCTCGGTCGCTTCGCACATGGGCGGGTTTTCGCCGGATGTCGTCGCGCTGCTGCGGGATCACGCCGACGCCCAGGATCTGCCGGAACGCCTGCGCCAGTCCATCGGCGCGGAGAACGCCGTGCCCGACATGGCCTATCGTCTGTCGAAATTCGGCCTGCTCATGCTCAGCCGCCGGCGCGCACGCGACTGGGGCGCCCGTGGCGGTCGCATCCTCTCGCTGTCGCCCGGCATCATCGCGACGCCGATGGGCGCGCGCGAGTTCGCGGCCAATGCCGCCAAGCGCAAACTGTTCGAGCTGTCGCCGCTCGGGCGCGAGGGGACGATGGAAGAGATCACCGAGGTATTGGCGTTCCTCGCCTCGGAGCGCGCCTCGTTCATCGCCGGCACCGACATATTGGTGGATGGCGGGCTGGTCGGGGCAATCTCGGATGTGCCCTATGGCGGGGCTGCCTGAGGGAAATTCAGCCAACCATTAGTTTGAGAATCGCCTTCGCCCGGCGTATGGCATGAAGAATCAGCGCGGCCCGAGCCGTGCCAAATACAGGAGATACGGATGGCCAAGAAGCGCGTAATCGTCTGGGGAACCGGCCCGATCGGGATGCCAGGGCTGCGGAACCTGATTGACCATCCCGAATACGAGCTGGTCGGCCTGCACGCCTGGGGAGCGGACAAGATCGGCCGGGATGCCGGCGAAGTCGCCGGGATGGCCACCAGGACCGGGGTCATCGCCACCAACGATGTCGCCGCACTGCTCGCCCTGAAGGCTGACTGCCTGGTTTACCAGGGCAACTATGCCAAGCGCGAGGCACAGTGCGTGGCGGACGTGATCCCGTTCCTCGATACTGGGACCAACTGCGTGACGCCGGCGCTGATGGACCTGATCGTGCCCGCCTTTGGCCGCAAGCCCTATGTCGAGCCGATCGAGGAAGCCTGCCGCAAGGGTGGCTCCTCGATCTTCTGCGGGGGCACCGATCCGGGCTGGATGACCATCGGCCACCTGTTCGCGATCCTGGCCGGCGCCGGGAGGATCGAGAGCGTCAAGGTCGCCGAGATCGCCGACATCGGCCAGTACGGCGGCGTCGACTCGAGCAGGACCTACGGCTTTGCCCAGCCGCTCGACTACCTGCCGGAGATGTATACCGGCGATATGGGCCGCGGCTGGCACGAGAGCACGCTGTGGGGTATCGGCGACTATCTCGGCGTCAGGCTGGACGAGGTCACCTCCAGCTGGGAAACCGCCGGGCTCGACTATGACGTCGAAGTCGCGCTCGGCGTGGTCAAGGCCGGCACCACCGCGGCGATCCGCTGGACGATGACCGGGATGTACCAGGGCAAGCCGCTGGTCATCTATCGCAAGATCGAGCGCATCCATCCCGATGCCGGTCCGCACTTCGAGCAGCCGCTGCACAATTCCGAAGGCGGCTATCAGGTCACGGTCACGGGGTCGCCCACCATTCACACCGAGATGGCGGTCAGCCTCTACGATGGCTGCTCGATCACCGCGCTGCATCCGATCAACGCGATCAACGCGATCTGCGACGCGGCGCCGGGCGTCTACGGGCAACTCGACTTGCCGATCTTCTATTCGCGCAACGTCGTGCGATAAGCGGCGCCGGCGAAATCCACCACTACCCGCAACAGGACAGACCAAAGATGAAGCTCGATCAGCAATTTGCCGCCGTCGTCACCGGTGGCGGCTCCGGCCTGGGCCGCGCCGCCGCCCGGGCCTTGGCCCAGGCCGGCGCCAAGGTCGCCGTGTTCGACATCAACGAGGAAGCAGGCCAGGTCGTCGCCGCAGAGATCGGCGGCACGTTCTGCAAGGTCGATATCATGTCCGAGGACAGCGTCCTCGCCGGCTTCGAGGCGGCGCGGGCGGCCCATGGCCAGGAACGGGTGCTGGTTCACTGCGCCGTGGTGGCGACCGGCGGCAAGACCTTGGGCTGGAACAAGGCGAGCAACAGCTTCCAGCGCACCGCGACGGCGGAATTCGAAAAGTCGATGCTCGGTATCGCGGTGGCGAGCTATCGCATGGCGTCGATCGCCGCTCTCGGCATGGCCGCGGCCGATCCGACCAACGATGACGGCGAACGCGGCGTCATCATCCTGACGTCCAGCGCCGCCTCGCAGGATGGCCAGGTCGGCCAGGTCGCCTATGGCAGCGGCAAGGGCGCGGTAAACTCCATGGTCCTGCCGATGGCACGCGATCTCATGGACCTCGGCATTCGGGTCAACGCCGTGGTGCCGGGAATTTTCGCTACGCCGCCGATGCTGGCTGTCAAGGAAACCGCGCCTGCCATCTTCGACGGGCTCGGCAAGTCGGTGCCGTTCCCCAAGCGACTGGGCGATCCGGACGAATTCGGCAGCCTGATCCTGGAAATCACACGCAACGGCTATTTCAACGGCCAGTGCATCCGTCTCGACGGTGCCATCCGGATGCCGCCGAAGTAGAAACCACCATAGGCGACCCACGGTGTTCCCGAAGGTCGGTCGCCCAACTCATTCAGGCCAGGCTTTTCAGCTTAGCCTGTCGGGACCGTGAGATGGCGATTGCCACCGGATCGTTGCAGGTGGTCTGGTGGCGAGATGCGGTCATTTGCAGCGATAGGAAGCCGCGCCGATCGGCTGCTTGTGAGCGACGACCACCGCGCGCCGGGGATAGGCGCACAGGAGCCCCGAACGCGGTAAATCCGCTGCCGGGTTAGGCGCGGCGACGAGTTGTTCGGGTGCCCGCCCTTTTTCCACCCAGGCGATAAGCGCGTCGAGCATCTGCGTGGGCGTGGAGCCGGTGCCGCCGCCACAATGAGCGGTGCCCGGGGCCAGAAAGAATCGCAGCGCCTTTTTCGCCCTGGCCTCGCCAATCTTCGTGGTAATGGCATCGACATAGTGGATCGATCCGGCGGCCGGAATATTGCTGTCGTCCTGTCCATGCCAGATCAATGTCTTGCCACCGCGTTCGGCGAAAGCGCTGATATCGGGGTTTGAAGTGTCCATGACCGCACCGAATTGCTCAAGCCCCTGGTCGAACAATTGCTCGAAGCCAGCGCGGTCAAGGTTCTGCGGATCATATCGCGGATTCTGTGCGAGAAAATAGCGAAGCCAGCCGAGCACGATGGGGCTGGGCACCCCGTGGGTCGGATCTGCCGACGTCGGGCCGCCGAAGTCGAATGTCGTGCTGCGCGTCTGGGGATACCACATGAAGCTGCCGTCCCGGCGCCGGGGACCGTCCCAGATCAGGCGGATGACTTCGGCATCCTTGTCATCGATCATGCCGCACGCTGTCTGCACGCCGATGAGCTGGCGCGGGTCGAACGTGCAGGCATAGGGATCGCTCACCACGCCGTCGTTCAAACCGTCATCGGGATCGCAGGCCTTGATGGCTGCAGCGCGCGCGGCCTCCAGCTTGCATTTTGCCACTGGCTGGATCTCGCGCATCACCACTTGCGACCATAGCGTGGCGGTCAGGAAGTGGGTCCAGTTAACTGCTGGCGCCCCTGAAAGGACGCCGTCATAGTCGTCAGGGAAGCGCTGCACCTCCGATTGTCCCTGTCGGCCGCCGGTCGAGCAACCGGAGAAGTAGGCGTAGCGCGGCGGGACAGCATAAAGCTGGGTTGCCAGCGCCTTGCCCGCGACGGTCATGTCGTGGACGCCCTGATAGGCGAAGTTGCGCACCGCGCTCCAATCGAGCCGCCCGTCAGGATCCAGAACAAAGGAGCCGTCGTTGACGATCCTGTAGCTCAAGTTCATCTCGCCATCGAGCGGGTGGCCGGCGTCGGTCAGGCCCACCGCGAAGCCTTTCGCGACTGCCGGGTTGAGCGGAAGCGGCGCACCACCCTGCCAGCCACCGCCGCCGAGCCCCAGGAAGCGGCCGTTCCAACCCTTGAGCGGCAGCCCGATCCAGGCAGTGGCGATGCTGCGGGCCGGCGGATGCGCCATCCGCACGACGACCTTGCACCATGGCGTCGGGTTGAACTGGTCGACCGACATGGTCGTAACCGACGCTACCGTCATGCCCTCTGGCAGCTTGGCGCGTCGCACATCGTCGCAGGATCGCTTCGCCTCGGCCGCTGAAGTCACCAGGGGGGCTGGCGGTGAATCGGGAACATGCCAGTAAGACCGGGCCATCAGGCGCGCCAGCGCCGCCGGATCGGGCGGCATGTTTTGCTGCGCCACAACCGCAGTCGCGGTCGCGAGCCCGACGATTGGCGATAAGATCTTCAATGGCCGTGAAGTCATGTCTGCTCCTCTCGCAATGTCGGTGATGTGACTTTGTTGGGTAGCTGAATATACACCTGAGTAAACTTGCATCTGGCCCCGGGCAGGGGATATCAGGCCGCCTGCTCATACTCGGGCAGGGCACGGTCGACGGCTTTGAACAGGAGTTCAACAGCCTCGATGCGAAACGCGAAACCTGCGAGGCTTGCAATCCGCCCTTTACGGCCGTCATCGACCCGTTGTGACCGTAAAGTGTTCCCTGTGCGCGGCCAGCGGAAACCGTCGGCGAAATCAATCGTTATCCGTGCAGTGGTGCCCAGAGCGAGCAGCGGGTGCATCGTCTGGCTGCGCCAGTGATCGGGAGGCAGGCATGGCTGACCACGTCTTCAAGCTCGTCGAGATCGTTGGCGTTTCTCACGACGGATACGACGCAGCAGTTAAGGCAGCACTCGGACGGGCGGGAAAGTCGATCCGAAACATCCGCTGGTTCGAGGTTATCGCGCAGCGCGGCTCGGTGGAGGCCGACGGCAATCTCCTCTACCAGGTGATGCTGAAGGTGGGCTTCACGTTGGACGGATGATCCTGTCCGCGTATCTCCCACGCCGCTGGCAGCGCGCGTTGCAAGAGTAAGCGCAACAGGGCCTTCTCCCTGTGGCTGAAAGGGGCGGGCGACGGGAGTTACGGCGGATGGGGCCTTACATCCCCGGCTAACGCCGCGCCCTTGCGCTGCACAGTACTGCTACGGCGGTTGGAGAGCCGGCGTGGCCGGCGCAAGCTGCGTGTTGGGCTTCAGGTTGATGCCGCCCCTCCTTTGTGCAATGTCCAATCGGGCAATATTGCGCTGCAACTTTATCTTCCGCAGGTGAACGCCGATGACGATAGATCCGACGGCAAATGCGGCGGTTCAGCAGGTGCTCGATACACTGGTCGCGGATGGTACAGAAATCGGCGTGCAGGTTGCCGCTTACTTCAACGGAGGCCTGATCGTCGACGCCTGGGCTGGCTCCGCGGACACCGCGCTCGGCCGCCCGGTGGATGGCGAGACGCTGTTCAATGTGTTTTCAGTCACCAAGGCAATCACTGCAACCGCACTGCATATACAGGCCGAGCGCGGCCGGATCGAATACGATCAGCCGGTCGCCCGGTACTGGCCTGAATATGCCGCGAATGGCAAGGATACGGTGACCGTTCGCGACGCGCTGTCTCACTGCACCGGCACGCCCCAGATGCCGCGTGGGGTCACTCCGGAGTTGGTGTGTGACTGGGACGCCATGGCGGCGGGCATTGCGGCGCTGGCACCTTGCTATCCATTGGGAAAGCCGGCGTACCAAGCCGTATCGTTCGGCTGGGTGATCGGCGAACTGGTTTGCCGAACCGATCCCGCCCGGCGAAGCTTTCGAGATTTCGTGATCCAGGAAATCGCGGATCCGTTCGGCATCGCCGATCTCTGGATCGGGATCCCGGACGACGTGGAACCGCGCATCGCGAAACTGTACGACGATCTTGACCAGAGTCCGCCGCCGGCCGGCTCGGTCCTGGAGCAGGCGCTGCCATATAGTGTCCGCCTGGCCCCCGAAATCTTCGAACGGCCTGAGATTCGCCGCGCCGCCATTGCCGGCGTTGGCGGCATCATGAACGCGCGCAGTCTTGCTCGTTTCTGGGCAATACATGCGGGCCGAGGCGAATTTGCCGGGAAACGCCTGCTCTCTCCCGAAAGGGTCGACGAATACTCGACCATGCGTCCTGGCGGGACGCAGCCGGATCCCGTGTTCTTCGGGATGCCGATGCCACTCAGCCAGGGTGGCTTCTGGATGTATGACGGGGAATGCCCGCTAACCTTGGCATTGGGCACATCCACCGCGATATGCTGCCCTGGTGCTGGCGGTTCGCTGGGTTGGGCCGATCCGGCCTCCGGACTGGCAGTGGCGTATTGTCATAACCGCATGAGCATGGACGACGGCGCCAGCCTGGTCGGAAAGGCGATGCGTTCCGCGCTTGGCATTGGTTAGAATGGGCTCACAAAGCCTTTGGCATAGCCGGTGACGAACCAGGTTCCGGGTGGCCCACCTTGCCCGTCACGAGCCTCGCAGAGAGTCTGCTGCACGTGGGCGCTGCGGCCGTGGATGTTCCGGCAGAGTCAGACGCACCGCCCCGAGGCCGTCATGCAGGCATCAGCAATCCGCCATCGATGCAATAGGTCTGGCCGGTCAGGAACGCCGCGCCGCTGCCGGCAAGGAATACCATCATCGGGGCGAAATCCTTCACGGGATCGCCCAGCCGGCCGCCGAGCGGGATGTTGACCGCCATCTGGGCGTCGTGACGGGCGAGTTGTTCGGGAGTCATCCCGCTGCGGGTCCAATCATACATCGGGGTCCAGATGGCCGGTGCAATGGCGTTGGCGGTGATGCCGTAGCAGGCCCACGACCGCGTCCAGGCGAGCACGGCACCTTTGGCGGCGGCATAGTGCGCCTTTCCCGAATAGCCGGTTACCCCCGCCGACGACGCAAAGTTGATGATCCGCCCGCCACGGTCCTGCAAGTGCGGGAACACTGCCTGATTGGTCAGGAAAGTGTCGCGCATATTGACCGCCACGACCTCTGCGTAAGGGTCGAGTGCAATCGAGGCGGCGGGCGAGGCGGGTGCGACGCCCGCAGCGTTGACCAGGCCGTCGAGGCCTCCAACGCGGAGGCCCCCCGGGCGACGCCATTGTCGCGTCGAGATCGCGCTCGACGATCGCCAACCAGTATCGGTGCCGCAGATCCTGTATCGCGAGCCGGGCTTCGAGGTATTCTATGCGCTGGACGAGTTGGTCGTGCATGGTTTCGCCCCTTGAATGAAGTAAGCCGGCTGCTGTTGCGGGAGGGTGCGGCATTGGCTCAGGAATTGCAGATATCAAGGATCGAGCGACGCACCCGATCGCGCACGAACGCGGCGATGGGCGAGGGGGCAGTCACTTCGCCGGCAAGTTCACTCGCCAACGTCAGATCCTTCTCGCCGATATAGGCCTGCACTGCCATCATGTCGCGCCGCTGCCGGTCTCCGGGGTTGCTCCGGAAGTCGATGAACGACTTCATCGGCGGGCTGAGGACGCCGTTGCGCGTCATCGCTGTCAGCAGTTTTTCGAGGGGGACCGACGCCGCCTCGGCAATTCCGGCGGCTTCGATGCCAAGCATGATTTCGCACCAGGCAATGAGATTGTTGCAGATCTTCAGCGCCATGGCCGAGCCGAGCGGTCCGACCAGCATGGTATCGGTGGAGTAGGCATTCAGAACGGGCTCGACCCGCGCCATCACCGCCGCCTCGCCGCCAAGCATGGAGAACACCAGGGGCCGTCGTCCGTCATCTCGGTCCGAGTGACCGAGGCGTCCATCACGTGGATTCCCTTCGCCGCGGCACGCCCGGCAATATCCCGGACGGTGGCGGAGCGGACCGTGCTGTGGATCAGGACGACCGAATCCCGCTTCATCGCCGCCAGCAGCGGTTCGATGCATTCGTTGACCTGTCGGTCATCCTGCACGCAGATGCCGACGCAGTCGTTGTCTGTGCCCAGTTCAGCCAGGTTGGCGGCCAGCCTGGCTCAGCCGGCGAACGGGCTGCATCGCATCGGGCGAGATGTCGAACACCGTCAGCGGCAGCGCCAGCTTGGCCAGTTCGCGTGCCTGCGCGCCGCCCATGCTCCCCAGGCCGACGAACCCGACCGAACCGATTGCTTGTACCATGTTCAACCTCTCCGTTCATGCGCGGATATCTTGCCGGGACGATGGCGCAGACTTCGCCTGCGGGATAGGGGAGGCAGACCGTCCCGCTGCGCCAAATGTTGTTTTCCAGTGCCCTGCGGTGGCGGGACATGGAAGGCGAACGGGTTCACGCCGGCCGGCATGGCTCTGGCGCATCACCAGCGGCAAGCGGCCTTCCCAGCGGCGGAACAGATCGCAGAAGCGGCTGTAGCGATACCCGTCCGGATGCTCGGCGTGGTGCTCCTCCCAGAGCACCTGCAGCGTCACGTGTTTGCGCTTCAGTTCCCGCGCCACCGCCGACCAGTCCGGCTCCGGCAGCTTGCGCCGCCCCGGCTTCACGCCAGAGGCACCATACAGGCGCTCCTCCAGGTCGGCATCCCATCCTCCGGCTGCTAAACCGACAGGATGGCCCCAACGATCGGGCTTCTCACTCCCTCCCGGGTGGCCGGGAATTGCTCGGAGTGGTGGCCGGGATGACCCCGGAATCCGCAACGTCCAGAGACGTCCAGTAAGAGGCTGGTTTTACAGCATTTATCGACCGAGAATCGCCAGACACCGTCCGGCGACATCCGGCAAGAACACCAGAAACCACCACCCTTTGGTGGTTCATTTGGTGGTCACGGATCGACCCGGCTTTGCTAGGAAAACGACCATGCTGCCCTACATCCAGATCAACGCAGTCAAGCCGAGGACAAGGAGTACGCCCTCTCCGATTCTCAAGGCCTCTATCTCGCCATCCGGCCCAATGGCTCGAAGCTTTGGCGCTTCAATTACCGTTTCCTGGACAAGCAGAAGACGCTCCATCTCGGAGGGTGGCCGACCATAAGCCTCGCGGATGCCCGCGCCCGGCGGGACGAGGCCAAGAAGCTCGTGGCAGACGGGATCGATCCCGCGCTGGAAAAGAAGCGCTCCCGCATCGCTGCCAAATATGCCGCAGCCAACACCTTCCAGGCGGTGGCCGAGGAATGGCTCGTCAAATGCGAGCGGGACGGCCTCGCAAAGGTGACGATCGAGAAAATTGCGTGGCTGCTTGCCAAGCCTGCCCCGTGATCGGCACCATCCCCATCGGGCAGATCACGCCGCACGAGGCGCTTGCCGTCCTGCGCAAGATCGAGGCCACCGGAGCCTATGAGAGCGCCCGGCGGATGCGAAGCGTGCTGAGCCGCGTCTTCCGCTATGGCGTGGCGACCGTGCGCTGCAACAAGGACGTCGCGGCCGACCTGCGCGGCGCGATCGCAGCGCCCAAGGTCAAACATTTCGCTGCCATCACCAAGCCATGGGAGGTCGGCGCCTTGCTGAGGGCTATCGACGGATACAGCGGGCACAAGGTGACGGTAATGGCGATGCGCCTGTCTCCGCACGTGCTGCTCCGCCCCGGCGAACTCAGGCAGGCGGAATCGTGGCCTGCAGGGCGTGGCAGCAACGTGTGCTTGCGGAAGGCCACGCTGATCGCCTCCTCTTCGATGCTCAGCACCGTAGAATGCGCATTCTTGGGACCAGGCCGTATCTCGTCCGTGCTGCTCCGGCTCCGCCACTTGGCGACGGTCTTCGGGTTGATCCCATGCCGCTTGGCGAGAACCCTCAGGCTCTCTTGACTATTTTGTATTGCTCGACGGATTGCCGCTGTCGTGCTGGCTCACCCATGGAGAACTTGGCCCATGGTGCATCCTTCCATTCCTGCATGGAGAATGCACCATCAATCTCCGGGACCAAACGCCTAGGTGACCAGCGCGGCGACGGCGACCCGTTCTGGTTGGGTGGGTGACTGGATATTCGGATTGCGCCGCACGTTGACCGGAATGCCGCTCATCCTCGGCTGCCCGCTGTAGCGTTCCGGATCATCGTCAAGCCCGCTCAGCCGCGAAGTCGGGCTGCCGATCGCCATCAGCTCGCCGTCGCGGTCGAGCCCGCCGCCATAGCCGTGCGCCATCGAGATCAGCCCGGGGCGCAGTGCCGGATCGCTCTCGATCACCCCGAGGATCGCCCCATAACGCGACCTGATCTCGATCACCGATTCTTCCGCGATACCGAGCTCTTCCATATCCTGGGGATGCATGTAGGCCGGGTTGTAGGGCAGCCCCCGCGTCGCCGGATTGTGGGCGATGGAATTGAAGGTATGGCGAACGCGGCGGCTGATCAGCCTGAAGCGGAAGCCCGCGGTGATGTCGTCATCGTCGAGCCGATAGGCCTGGAGGTCGTCCAGGATGTCCGGACTGGCGAGCTCGAGCCGGCCTTCCCAGCCCTCATCCCGCGGCAGGACCCGGGCGGATTCGTCCGGGAAGATCGCGCCATGCGGATGGCGCTTCAATTCCTCCAGCGGAATGCGCGAGCCTGCCATGAAATGTGCCAGGAGTTCTTCCGAGGTCGGCTTGCGCGTCATATCGAGGTCGACGGCAATTCCATTCAGGCCGCGGAGCGTGAACTGCAGCCCCAGCCTCTGGCACAGCCCGTAATAGACTTCCCATTCCTCGACCACCTGCGATCCCTTCGGGGGATTGACGATTACCGGCGAGTATTGGCCGAACGACGTGTCGATGCCCACGCCGGTTGAATAGAACGCCAGCCCTTCGCCCAGGTAGCTGACACCCGATGTCTCGAGATGCATCTTGCAGGCAATGACGTAGTCAGCCAGCACCGCGGTCGGCGTCATCTTGACGTCGAGCGAGACGCTGAGTTCGAGATCGCGCAGCGCCTCCACGGTCCGGTTCTGGTCCGGCCATGCCAGCACGGGATTGCCTGCGCAGGAAAAGAATGCGCGGACCCTGCCCTCGCCCGGCATGAGGATTTCCTCGGGGAGCACCGAGGTCGGCATGGGCGCCGACCCGGCGTAATAGGCCTTCAGGCCGCGGATGCGGGTCGGCGCGCCGCCGAAAGCATCACCCCAGGCAGGAAACGGCGGCGTTGCCTGGGCTTTGGCGACAGGCGCTGCCAGGATCACGCCGGCGAGCGGAAGCCCTTCACCCTCGCGCAAATAGTGGCCGCACAGCGTTTCCACGCACATTCTCATGTATTCGATCAAGGTCGACGATGCGCTCATGCTGGGTCCGGTGCCGCAGATCGCATAGCCGCGCCGCCCGGCCGCATACGTCCGTGCCACCTGGACCAGGTCGTCCGTATCTATCCCTGCCGCCCGGGCGACCGCCTCCGGCGTGAACCGCTCGAGCGCGGCGCGCAAGCCGTCCAGTCCCTGGACGTGGGCAGCGACGAAATCCTTGTCGTAAAGCTGCTCGTCGATGATCACGCGGGCGATCGCGGCGAAGATGGCGGCGTCATGACCCGGCAGCGGTTGCAGGTATTGCGTGGCCTTGCGTGCCGTCTCGGTACGGCGCGGATCGATGACGATAAGCTTTGCGCCTTTCGCCAGCCGCTCGTTGATCCAGGCGGTGGGGTTGCCGAATGGAAAGCCGTTGTGGCTGACCAGGGGATTCATGCCGACGACGAGGATGACATCGGGATCGGTCCAGCCATTGCCCGGCGCCTGCCACACCCCGTGGAGGCCCTTGGCCACGGTCTTGCCGGGCTGGTCGATCGATTCGCTGCCGAATACCATCGGCGAATTGATCGCCGCCATGAACGAATTGGTCGCCGACTGAGCGACGGTGTTCCCCACGGTGCCGGTGCCATAATACGAAGCGACCGCACGCGGTCCGTCACGCTCGATGATCCGGGACAGCCGATCGGCGATCTCGTCGAGCGCCTGCTCGAAGTCGATGGGCGCGAAGCTGCCGTCAGGCTGCCGCTTCATCGAATGGAGCAGACGGTCCGGGCTGTTGTGAATCGCTGGTGATGCGCGGCCCTTCATGCAGCCATACCCCTTGTACAAGGGATTAGCCTTGTCTCCGGTCATCGAGACGGCCCGTCCCTCATCGTCAACCTCGACCACGGCGCCGCACAAATGGTAGCAGACCCGGCAGAATGTGGGGTGCAGAGTCATCGTCCTATCCTCTCTTCGGCACCGGCTGGCCCGGTGCGATTAACGTTTCGACGCGATAGCGCGGCGCCCAGGTTCCCTCCCGGGTCCTTACACAGCCCTCGGAGTCAGTCCATCCAGGCTGCCGCGTTCGCTGGTCGTCCCTAAGAAACCACGCCGGTCCCGATCATGCAATGTGTTATCGATCAGTAGATTGATTTAGGTGCTGCCGGAGCAATCTCTTTCCGCTCCAATGCGGGGGCCTGAGCCTGTCGAAGGGTGTGAGCCGGTTTTTGTCATCGCACTCTAATCGCCCCCGGCGGGCGGGCATCCCATTGCGCGGCGTGCGCAGGGCTGCGTTCGCTGGCGGCGAGCAGGCACTGGTCGAACACGCGATAGTAGTCGCGAACCTGGTCGGGGCCGACAATGAAGGGATTGGGCGCGCCCGGCTGGCGCGTGGCCAATGCGGCGAGCCGGGCATCGGAGCCGTCGGCGAAGATATGCGTGTTGAGCGTTCCCGCCGAATGAGCGGCGCGGCTCAGCGCGATCAGCCGGCGAACCGAGCGGTCGAACGCGGTCAGGCCGCCGAAGTGGGCATTCCCCTCCCGCGCCGGCGGAAACGCGGTTCCGCCCAGCAGCGTCAGCCGCCAGGCATGCCCGTTCTCGCGCACCGGGATGATCGCCGAAATCGTCCCCCGGGTATGTCCCGGGGTTACGTAGAGGCGCAGGGTGGTGTCGCCCAGCACCAGCTTCCGGCCGTCGGCAATGACCATTTCCCGCTTCGGCGGCGGGCGGTCGCGCCGATCCGGCCCGACACTGGGCGCCCGCTCGATCGCACCCGGTGCCGCGCCCTCGAGCATCGTCCAGTCGGCCGCGCTCATCGCGATTTTCGCGCCGAAGGTTTCATGCAGGTAGCGGGCGCCGCCATAATGGTCCCAATGCCCATGGGTGACGATGACCACGCGGATCGTGGCGGGATCAAGCCCCAGCCGCCGCATGTCCGGCACGAGATGATCGCGGGCCTCGCCCTCGCTCTGCAACGAATCGAACAGCACCAGTCCGGCGCTGGTGCGGACGATCCACACCCCGACAAACGCGTTGCCGACATAGAACAGGTTGTCGAACACGCGCGTCGGCGGCAGCCACTGACGTCCGCCCTCGACGATGCGCACGGCAATTCGCCGGGTGCTGTCGGCTCCGCACAGATCGAGCGCGTCGCCGAACCGCCCGGCGGCGATCGCCCGGGCGCGGGCCTCGTGCATCGATGCCGCCCCGGGGCTTCCGGCCGCCGACCCGGAAAGGGCCAGCGCCGCTAGCGAGAACGCCATGGCCGCGAGCCGCTTGCGCGACCAGCTGTGCCCACCCTGCTTGCCCGATGTTCGCGTCATGGCATTCTCCCCTGGCTTGTTCTCGAGTCGCGCCGGTGCGTCGGGCGATCATAACCTGAATTGCGCGACGCTTCGAACCGATCGCAGTTGCTCGTCGCCCCCACCGCGTGGCAGACATTTCTTGTTCGCCCTGCCTGGGGCAGCCGGAGGACTTCGCGATGAAAACACGTGCGGCAGTGGCATTCGGGGCAAAGGCTCCGCTCAGCATCGAAACACTCGACATTCGCGCGCCGCGCTCCGGCGAGGTGCTCGTGCGGATGGTGGCGGCCGCGCTGTGCCACACCGATCTCGCGGTGCTCGATGGCGAAAAGTCCGGGCTCGGCGCCTTCCCGATCGTGCTCGGCCACGAAGGCGCCGGGATCGTCGAAGCCATCGGCCCCGACGTCGAGCTTGTCGCTCCCAGCGATCATGTCGTGCTGGCGGCGATTCCCGAATGCGGCGTGTGCGGCCCCTGTCGCGCCGGAACCACCAACCAGTGCGAATGGTCGTTCACGCTGCGGAGCAAATACCCCACCCCGCTTTCGCGCGACGGCGCGCCGGTCGATACTTTTCTGCACCTCGGCGCCTTCTCGCAATACATGGTCGTTCCCGCAATCGGCGTCGCGAAGGTCAACCGGTCGATCCCGCTCAACCGGGCCTGCCTGACCAGCTGCTCGGTGGCGACCGGCGCGGGCACGGTGCTGTTCCTGCAGCAGGTTCGCCCGGGTGCGTCGGTCGTGGTGTTCGGCATGGGTGCGATCGGCCTGAACGCAGTGCAGGCGGCCCGGATCGCCGGCGCCGCGATCATCATCGCGGTGGACGTCAATCCGGCCAAGGAGGCGTCTGCCCGTGCCTTCGGCGCCACCCACTTCCTCAACCCCCGCACCCTGACCGGCGGCGTGGTCGAGGAAATCCGCGCGCTGACCAATGGCGGCGCGGACTACACGATCGAGGCCACCGGCTCCCCGGTGGCGGCGCTCGACGCGGTCCGGGCGAGCCATGCCGGATGGGGGAGCTGTGCGCTGGTCGGCGTCCTGCCCGATGGCACCGCGCTGCCGTTCACCGACGAGGAGCTGGGCCGGGGCCGCATCATCCGCTTCTCGATGGCGGGGAACACGCGCGGCCGCAGCGATACTCCGCGGTTCTCCGAAATGTACCTGGAGGGTACCTTGATGCTGGACGAGTTGGTTTCGACCACCGTGACGCTCGATGCGATCAACGAGGTGGTGGACGGGCTGCGCGAAGGCTCGATCATCCGCGGCGTCGTCGAGTTCTGAGCCCGTCAGTGTCCCGGCATCGGCCGCCGGAAGTGTTCCGCATCCCGCATCACTTGACCGCCGCAGTGTCGAGCGCCGCAAATGCCAGCCCCTTGTCGCATTTGCGCATTCTGCCGGCGTGCGGGAAGGGAAGGTGCGCTGGAACGATCAGCATGTCCCGTTCCAAACTCTCGGCCGCGAGGCGCCGGCGGGTCGCGATGACCGCGTCATAGTCGTCCTGGTCGCCGAACAGGATCGAAGGTTCGATCAACTGGAGCGGATGGTGAAAGGCATCGCCGGAGAACATCGCCTCCTCGTCCTGCGAGTGGAGGTGCAGCATGGAGTGCCCGTCGGTATGGCCCCGGCCCGGCACGACGGAGAGGCTCGGCGTCAGCCTGTGGGTATCCATCACGAGGTCTGCCTGCCCGGCCGCTACGATCGGGGCGATGGATTGCTCGTAGACCCCGTCGTTGTAGTCGAGATGCTGGAAGCGGCCGGCATTGTCGGGGTGCCAGCGGTCGTGCTCGCGCTTGACGAATATGTAGCGCGCGTTGGGGAAGGTCGGCACCCATCGCCCGTCCCGCAGCATCGTGTTCCAGCCGCAGTGGTCGTGGTGCATATGCGTGCAGAACACGTAGTCCACGTCCGTGATGCGGATGCCGGTGGCTTCGAAGCGTTCCAGGAACGGAACATCGAGCATGTCGAATTGGGGGGAAGCGTTGCGCCGGCCGTTGCCGGTGCAGGGATCGACGACGATGACCTTGTCGTCCACCCGGATGATCCAGCTCCGGAAATTCAGGCCCCAGGTGTCACCCGGCAGCAGGAAATGCGGCTCCAGCCACCAGCGGTTCGCCTCGACCAGTTCGGGCGGTGCGCCGAGATAGGCGATCGGCCAGCCCATCAGCTCGATTTCCAGGGCGGAATCGATCCTCGCCCTGCCGACTTCGAACCCCGCGTTCAACATTGCTCGATCCCTGTCCTGTTTTCATCGGGCACTGGCCGGGACGGAGATATGTCCAGCCACGCGGGGCGTGTCTGCAAGGACGCGGTCGAGGCGATGGACCGCCCTCTGCGACCAACTTGCATCTTGGGAAGCGCGGTTCGCATGAGACTGACAGAGCAGAGCCGGCTTCAAGCCACCGCTGGCATGATCTCTTCAGCTATCCATTGGGTATAGTCATAATATTCCTGCTTGTCGGTGAGGTGGGGAACGGGGATCGAGCTCATCGTCACACCCAGCTCGCTGTACCACCCCAGACGATCGATGATTTCCTGGCTCGATTGGCCCGGTCGCGCTTTTGGATCGTCGACGGAGATGTGCCCTTCGCCGATCCGCGTAATCGAAAATGCGTAGTACACTTCCTCAAGCTGACCTGAATAATCGGGCTGCGAACGGATATAATCGAGCTTGGCCGGAAGCTCCTCGGGCTGGGTCAGGAATGGCAACCAGCCGGACGCATACCGGCCGATGCGTTGCAGCACCGCATCGGCATCCCCGCCAAACCAGATCTTCAAGTGCGGCTTCTGGAAACACTTCGGTTCGAAGGCGACATCGCGAAAGTTTACATACTTTCCTTCAAATGCCGGGCTCTCCTGCGTCCACAGCGCAATGATGGCCTGCGTGTACTCTTCTGCCATGGCTCCACGATGATGGAAATCGACGCCCAGTGCGTCGAATTCCCCTTTGAGCCAACCGCTGGCGAACGTGACGGTGACGCGGCCGCCGCACAGCCAATCCATCGTGGAAAGCGTCTTGGCCGTGATGATCGGGTTCTGGAGCGGCATGATGGCGATGCTGGAATTCAGCCGAATGGTTTCAGTGCCACCGGCGAAAAATGCCATCGTCGGATAAGCAGCCACGTGGTGGGCGCCGGAGAGTTCAAGGTGATTGTTGGGGATGACGAAATGCTCGGGCACCGCAATCATGGCGTACCCGAGCTTCTCCGCCCAGCGCGCGAGTGCCATCATCTCCTTGCCGGAGACGTCGCTTTCCCAGGGCATGGTGGCGGCTTTTACCCCCATCACGTGTGGCATTGTAAAAGCCAGTTCCATTCCTTGCTCCCTATCCGATCTGAAATTGGTCTCGCAGGTCCACCCAACGGACCCTGGACTGAACCCGGCATCCGATCACCGGTCGCCGAGACGGAAAGAATCGGCGTAAACCGATTCGTGTTCGGTCGATGCTCGACCCGATGGAACCTCCGTCCGCCCTCACGCAGCAACCGTGCCTCAGCACCGGCAAAGCAGCGGAAGAGGAACGGAGGTTCGCTGGGTCAGGCGGCGACATGTTGCTTGGGAGGCAGGACTGCGCTGACTCCGGGATGCGAGGCGGCATGATCGACAGCGTGGTCCGCCGCGTGGTAGGCAGCGCGCCGGCCCGAGAAGATGCAATCTCCCGCCGACATGCCGCTGAGATAATGGTGCGTACAGAGCCCGACCGCGGTTCTGCCCGCAGCATAGAGACCGGGAACCGTGGTGCCGTCTTCGCGCAGGACGAGGCCGGTGTTCTCATCAACGACCAGGCCACCGACGGTGATCCCGTGGGCAGGATTAAGCGCGGAATCCACGCTCACGTCGATCGCATAGAACGGCCCTTCGGCGGGAACGCCCATGTCGTCACTGTCCTTGCCGAACGGATCGGGGATTTCGCCGGCGGCGGCACGGCGGTAGGTCTCGATGGTTTCAAGCAGCGTGGCATGATCGATGCCGACTTTCCGGCACAAGCCTTCCAGTGTCACAGCCTTCTTTGTGCTGAATGTCATGATGGCGACCGCAGGAACCTTCTGGAACAGCACCATCTTGTCTTTTTTGATATTGAGCTTGGCCTCTTTCCACATCCTGGCGTCCAGGAGTAGCCATGCCTTGCCCCCCGTTTCGGGCTTGTTCATTTCGCGGCCGATGTCCGCGCCGTAAGAGGCCTCGTCGACGAACCGTTTGCCCCGGGCATTGACGATCATGTTCTTGGGCCACGACTTCGGCGGGCTCATGTGCCGCCAGATCGAGACCTCGTTCATTGCCGCCATCGCGCCGCCGGCAGAGTGCCCGAGCAGGATGCCGCTGCCATCGTCGGCAGGGGTGCCAAGCGCGGCGATCTTCAGGCAATCCGGCGCATAGCGACGCATCATCTCGGTGTTGAAGATGAACCCGCCGCTGGACAGGCACACGCCCTTGCGCGCGCGGACGTAGAAATCCTTGCCATGCTCGACCTCGATCCGGTGGCATTTGCGTTCGTAATACTTGGCGAGTGCAAAAGTGAGATTTCCGCCGGGGTATGAATTCGGCCAGGCGAAAATCCAATGGTTCATCGCGCGCTGAGCCTTGACCAGCGCCGCGTGCGCCGGCGTCCCCGCAGGCACCCGCCGCGCCTTCAGGCCGATGACGCCGCCGCTCTTGTCGAGGATCATTTGACGCACCTGGCATTGCCCGTAGAGGCGGACGCCGGAGCGCGCCGCCGACTGGCTTTGCGGCCTGAATATCCCGATGCCCGAACCCACCGCATCCGGGCCGGCTTCCGAGACGGCCTTGTGCCCCCGCGGCGACGGTCGCTTGTTCGTGCGGAAACGCTTCAGCAGGCTGTTGTCGGGGTGGTAGAGGTAATAGCCTTCCGGCGGATAACTGGTCTTGGTCGGGAAGGCCGTGGCCCTGAACTCGACTCCATGCTTCTCTAGCCACTCGACCGTTTCCGGACCGCTCTCGCAATAGCGGCGCAGCGTTTCATCGGTTATCGCCCCGCGCAGCTCGCGCTTTAGATAGACGAACATCTCCTCCGGGGTGTCGTCATATCCGGAGTCCCTTTGCACCCAGGTGCCGCCACCGAAATACATGATCCCGCCGTTCATCTTGGTGGCGCCGCCCCCTTCGCACCGATCGAGGGCGATGACATCGAGGCCCTGATCGATGGCTTGATTGGCAGCCGCAACGCCAGCGCCGCCGTAGCCGACAATGACGAAGTCCGCCGACTCGGCCCAGGCAATCTCGCCGGCGTCGGCAACCACGCGCGCATCCTCCACATCAGTGAAATGCCGCGCGAAATCCAGCGAGTTGATAAACCTCTCGGACATTTTTCTCTCCTTTGGCATTATGTCTGCATGCTAAAGTCCCGGTGTCAACAGCTGTCAGGCAGGCTCGTCCGATTGGAGACCGGCAGGCGACGGCGGATGCCCGCGAGATGAGCCACTGGGTAGACCCCGCGTCGAAAATTCGTGCCTTCCGTTCTGACGATGCGGGCGTGCCATGCTCCGATCCGGCGGATGAAATCGCCACCAAGACTGACTCGGTCCGCAGTTCGCTGGAGCCTGATGACATTGCATTGACCCGAATCGGGATTCCCAAGCGGCGTTGGATGCAATTCACAATGCCTGAGGCCCAAGATCGCCCGACGACGCGAGCAGTGGGAGAAGTTTCAGAGCCGGCCCGATCCGCGGCGCCTGGTCTTCGTGGACGAGGACCTGGCCAAGGTGCCTTATGGGCACTGGAAGACAATGACTTTCATCGACGCATTGCGCTGCGACCGGATCGACGCACAATACGCCTTCGATTACCCCTCCCTCGACGAGATCCAGGAGCATGGTTGCCGATCGTCCGCCCGCCTGCTTCAGCATAGCGATTAGCGAACCAACCGGGAAGCAACCCGTGTATCGTCACAGAGAATCAGTGGGCGGGGAAGCCGTCCCGTCAACCGGAGAGTCATGCCATGTCCGAGAAGTTGCAGATTGTCGCGTCGACTGGTGATAAGTGCGGTGAAGCCGCGACCTGGGACGCGGAACAGGGGTTTCTCTATTGGTGCGACATAAACCGCTTTGTCATCCACCGGATGGATCATGAAAACCGGGTCCGCAGCTGGTTCTTCGACGAACCGGTCGTGGCCCTGGCGATGACGGAGACTCCAGGGCGATTGCTCGTGGCGCTCGGCTCGCGATTGATCGTCTGGCGCCCGCTCGACGACAGTCGACAGGATCACCCCTTCCGCCTCGATGCCTGGCCCGGCGCCCGCCTCAACGATGGCCGGGCCGCGCCCAATGGCGATTTCTGGGTCGGGAGCATGGGCAACCATCTTGGCCCCAACGGCGAGGCCAGCGGCAGCGACATCGGCGAGAAGGGCGTGCTCTATCGCGTCCGTGCCGATGGCCAGGCGACCGAGGAGAAGACCGGCATCGGCTGTTCGAATACCGTCTGCTGGTCGCCCGACCACCGCACGTTCTATTTCGCCGACAGCATGCGCAACGTGATCTGGGCCTATGACTACGACCCCCAGAGCGGGGCGATCGCCAACGAACGCCCGTTTTTCGCCGGATTCGACCGCGGCAGCCCGGATGGCTCGGCGGTCGATGAGCAGGGGCGGCTGTGGAACTGTCGCTTCGGGGGCGGCTGCGTCGTCTGCGTCGCGCCCGATGGCAAGATCGACCGGGTCGTGGACCTGCCAGTGACCCACGCGACAACCTGCGCGTTCGCCGGACCGGATCTGAAGACCTTGTTCATCACCACGGCGACGATCTGGACGAATGAGAGCGACCGTCTCGCCGGCAGTCTCTTCGCCATTCGTACGGACGTGGCAGGAGTCGATGGCTTCAAGGCACGATGCTGAGGCGAAGCGCCTCCCGGTGATACGCCGCCGCACGCACCTTGTCGTTGACCTGCCCCCCGCTGGTTCCCTCGATCTGATGGAGAGTCTGCCCTGACGGAGGAGGTTCGTCGCAAGCATCCATGCCACCGGCCACGTCCCTCGGTGCTTCCCGATGAAGACGAACCTCATCCCGGGCCCTTCCCCAAGGAGGCGACCGATCTTCAACTGCGCCGGCCTCATCTACCCCTGCCCGGGAATGCGCGTCCCGGCTCGACCGCCAACTCCTTTACCGACTTGCGCAGCACGTTCTCGTGCAGGTCCAAGTCACGAGCAGCTTGTGCAACTGCAACACCGCGCTCACGCACCAACTTCACAACCTCAAGCTGAACTCGCGGCCAAACTTCCTCAGTTTCATCGTGGACCTCCGATGGGTGATGGCATACCACCTCGGAGATCCCCCAAACCGGCAGCAGGCCAGACAGGGAGGTGGAGCGGGTAGCGGGAATCGAACCCGCATAGCCAGCTTGGAAGGCTGGAGCTTTACCACTAAGCTATACCCGCAGGACTTCGCCCTGGAGACGTGGAGCGTCTTGCCATCGCCCACTGGCAGACGTCAATCTCTTTGAGGTGGTGCGGGTTTTCTGGACAGGATGCCAAGCTCGAGCGATTTCCTATCATGTTGGATAGCATGCGCACGAGCTGAAGCAGTTGGCGCATTCATCGGGCTGGAAGATGTCGAGCAGTTGGCCGATGTGGTCCCACAGGCCCGTGACCGTGCGCTCTGCGACCTTGCGCAATATGGCCTTGAGGCGGGCGAAGGCCTTTTCGATCGGATTGAAGTCGGGGCTGCCGGGCGGGAGGGGGCGAAGGCTGGCGCCCGCCGCCTCGATCCGCTCACGGATCGAGGCGCGCTTGTGCCGGCCGGCGAGCACGAATATCAAACCGGCAAACTCGAGATTCCGGACAATGAACGAATCGGGTCGTGGTAGTTCGCAGACATGGCCCAGCTGGATCCATGTACGCTTGAAGATCGTTTCGACTTCGTCGGCATACCAAACTGGGTCATAGAACGGCTTGGTCGGGATGGGCCGCGTGCCGAGCCATGCAAGCGCGTCACGCGAAGGGGGCGAGAAAGCCGGGACGTGGACATTCATATGCAAACTCCCAAGTTGACGCGCCTTTCATTCCATTTCGGGAAGGTGGCGAGATAGTTTGGGAAGGGATGTCATATCCCGCATGGCGCTGGAAGTGCAAAACAACGGCCTTCCATGCCGAGGCCCGGGTGCCGCTGCTCCCTGGTTGCGGGGAATTGTTCAACGGCGAGGTGACCGGGACCAGCAGGGAGGCGCGGTCAGGCGAACTTGGCGATTGCCTCGACGATCAGGCGCGATCGCTGGGCCGCTGCCATGCCCGCTTCACGATGAGACTTGAGCGGAATCTCAAGCCCGACCGGCACGGCTGGCGGCACAAGCTTGAGGAATTCGGCGATCGGGAATTCGCCTGTACCGGGTATGCCGCGGGAGAAACTGGCTTCTTCGAGCAGGTCGTCGGGGGCTTTCGCCGGGCCATCGCACACTTGCGCCGAGCCGATCAGCGACGGGTCGAGTGCCGCGACCTCCGCCAGGGGTGTGCCGGTGCGCATGACATGCAACAGGTCCAGCGTCATCCGCGCATTGCTGGCGCCTGCGAGATCGAAAACCCGGACAGCATCGTGAATCGTCCTGGTGCGGCCCATGGAAATCGGCTCCAGTCCCACCATCAGGCCATAGGATTGCGCCAGTCCGCACAAGCCGGCAAGCTGTTCGGCGGCCTGATTGTCATCCGCCGCTATAATGTCCAGCGCGACGATCGCGCGGCAACCCAGTTCCGCCGCCAGGGCAATCTCGCTCTCGAACTGGCGCGCGTCGTCACCAAGGATGAAGGCTTCGACCGTATCGACGGTCACCGGCGCATCGCGCAGCCGTTCGAGCACCGGACGCTTGTTGTCGTGCGTTACCGGACGAGCGCCCTGCATCGCTTCCACGGTGAAGAAGCTGACGAGCGGGACGCCAAGGTCGGCGGCGATCTGAACGACCTCCTCCGGCGCCACGTCGAACATCGTCATCTGTTCCAAACGCAAGGGATTCATTGTCAGGACCTTCTGCTGCATGACGATGGCGGTTACCCGGATGGGCGGGCTTTCGGATTGCAAACACGGGCATCGGCAGGCGCTCCTTGCCCGCAGACCAAGGGGAGAGAGGCCCTAGAGCAGGACCCCGCCGTCGACGTGGAACACTTGGCCGGTGACGAACGCCGCATGATCCGATGCCAGGTAGACGACGGCGGAGGCAACCTCGTCCGGCTTGGCAACGGTGCGGCTGAGGGGACCGGTGCGATGAAGCCTGGACATCTGTTCGGCGTCCATTCCGGCGAACGCGGTGGGGAAGAATCCTCCCTCGTGGAAGCGGCTGCCCTTGCTCAGTGCCCCAGGGTCGTCCGGCAGGGTCCCGTAGGGCGCCACGACATTGACCCGGATGCCGCTTTGGCCGACTTCCTTGGCGAGCGTCTTGCTGAAGGTGTGGACGGCGCCCTTCGCGGCCGAATAGACGGAAAGCAACTGGTCTCCGACCGTCCCGGCGGTCGACCCGATGTTGACGATGCAGCCGGCGCCGCGAGCGACCATTCCCGGCAGGATGGCGCGGGTCACCCGAAGCATGGTCAGCAAGGTAATGTCGAGGTCGCCGATCCAGGTAGACGGGTCGCTTTCTACAAAGGGGCCGATTGCGACATTTCCGCCGACATTGTTGACGAGGACATCGACCGGACCACACGCGCGTTCGGCCGCCTCCAGCAGCCTGTCGCCCGCGTCTCCATCGCGCAAATCGAGGGGCACGAATGTGGCCTTCGCGGCTCCGCGCCGCAGACACTCGGCGACGACGCGTTCGCCCGCCTCGTGATCGCGCCCGACGGCGACGACTTGTGCGCCTTCATCAGCCATCAGCAGGGTAATCGAGCGCCCGATGTTTGCTGTAGCCCCTGTGACAATGACCGTCTTACCCGCCAGACCAGTTTGCACGCTCAACCTCCTCCTTTTCGCCGCTCGGCCCTGACCAAAGTGCCGGCAGTTTGTATGACTTGAATGCCGAGCCGTTTAACCGAGCCGACCGCTATAATTCTTCGTCCAGGCTCGCCTGAGCCGCAGCAGGAGGGAAGCTTCGAAAACACCCGTCGAGGCGGGGACGGACAGTGCAGGATGCGTTGTCCGTCGCTTCAATTGGCTCTCTCCATGAGTGCGGCAGCAATCTGCGCCTTTTCTATTCTACCACGAAACGTGCATTCACTCGTCTCGTGATGCAAGCAGGAATAAGGGCCCCCTTGTCAGCTTGTCAATCAAACTCCTGCTTCGCCGTCCGCTTCCAATTTCGGCGATGGATAGATGGGCCAGGCCCGCTACGCCATCAGGATGCAAGTGCCTTGCAGGGCCGGCTTGCAGGTGTTTCGGATCGGGCTCTGAGTGCCCGGGTTGCCGCTTCGTCGACCTCTAGACCTTCAGGATCGGATTCGGGGTCGCCGACGATCGCCACGCCATAGACCGTCTCCGCGCAGGCCAGGCTGACATACCCGTCGCGCACGTCGCGCAATACGCGTTCGACCGGCCGGTCGACCGGATTGCCCCAGCCACCGGCGCCGTTGGTCAGCGAGCGTGCAACGCTGCCTGCGGAAGCGAAGACATCGCGATCATGGAACACATATTCTCCGTCGAGGGCCAACTCGTTCGTCACGGGATCGAGCAGTCCCCCCATCGGTTGCGCGATGGCGTAGTCGGAACCGTGACTGTGGCCGCTCAACCAGTCCAGGTTCGCGCCGGTCTGCTCGCGATCGAACAGCCATTCGCCTCCAACCTTGCCACCACCCCCGCCGAATGCACCGCGCGGCGGCGTCGCAACCTGGGTGGTAAACTGGTTATGAAAGCCGCCGTGGCGCCAGCAAATGTCGGTCAGCATGCCTGCACCGCCGCGGTGATAGCCCGGGCCGCCTGTGTCGCATGCCGGTTCCACTCGCATCACCACCATCAGTTCTGCCAGTTCCTTCACCTCGACGCCGGTGTCGGGATAGTTCATCCAGATCAGCAGGGAGTTGCAGTCGCCGTCGCCACCGGCCGTTGCGCCCCAGGCTGCGGCGACGACGGACCCCTCGACCATGGGACCGCCCCAGCGCGTGCCGTCGGCCTTGCGGCCCTGGGCATGATGCACCGAAGCGCAGCCGCAGTCCTCGCCGACCGCGTTCTGGCCCAGGACGGGGTTCAGCGCATCGAGCGTCGCGCGGATGATCGCCTGGATCAGCGCGAAATAGTACATGGTCGATGCCGGCGGCTGCGGATTAACGATGCAGTCCGGCGGAAGCACGATATCGATGTTCCGCATCGATGCCGAATTGGGCGGCGAATGCCGGTCCACCAGCAGCTTGAGCGCGATCAGCAGCCCGGTCTTCACATCGAGCCAACTGCAGTTCATGGCGGAGCGCGAGGTGGCGCTGGTGCCGCTGAAGTCGATCTCCATCCGCTCGCCGTGTTTGCGTATGGCCAGCCTCACCGCGTATTGCGGGCTTTCCGCCAGTCCGTCGGACTCGATCACGTTCTCGCCGACATAGGTGCCGTCGGGGATGACCCCGATCGCCTCGGCCATCGCCTCTTCGGCGGAATCGCAGGCATAGCGGATGGCGCCGAGATAGGCATCGATGCCATAGCGCCGGATGCTCTCCAGCAGCAGTTCCTGGCCGAGGTCGAGGCTCGCCCTGATGACGAGGAGGTCGGCGAGAATCGCGTCGGGTGCGCGTGAATTGGCGGCCAGCAGGCTGAAAAGCGACCGCACCGGCGTGCCGTGATCGTACAGCAGCATCGGCGGCAGGAGCAGGCCGTCTTCCCAGATCGTCTCCGATCCGACACTGACGCCACCCGGCCGACGGCTGCCGAGATCGATCTGGTGGGCGGTGATGTGCACCGCGCCGACCAGCTTGTCTTCCCAGAAGAGCGGCCGCAGGAACGACGTGTCGTTTAGATGCTTGCCGGCTCGGTAGCTGTCGTTGCAGACGATGACATCGCCGGGGTGGAGGTTGTCCAGGCCGTATTCCTCCAGGCAGACGCGGGCGGAATCGGTAACCGGCCCCCAATGGCAGGGGTTGGTCAGGCTGGCGGCCGGCATGGCCCAGTCCAGTTCCGGCGGGCCGGTGACGGTCGTGCAGAAATCGTCCATGTCCCTGATGACATAGGAAAATGCGTTTGTGCGCAGTTTCGTCGCCATATGCTGGTTCACGTAACGGAAGCGGTTGCCCAGCACCGTTGCGGTGAAACGGTCGCAGCCATAGCGGGCGCTGAATTGTTCGGCGGTCAGATCGCGAAGCTGCGTCCGGGCTGACGACTGGTGTGGCGCTGCAGACATGGCCATCCCCTTATTCGATGATGATTTCGCAATGGGCGCCCACGGTGGCTTTACGCCCGGCCGGCACGAAGGTGGTGGACATTTCCTCGCGGATCACCGCCGGACCGCGAACCTCGCTTCCCGCTCCGAGCTGGTCCCGCCGGTATTCGCGCGCCGGCAGCGGTTCATCCCTCAGATAGGCGAGCATCATCGGCCGGCCCTCTGGCGCGGCCTTGCTCGATCCTGCCAGCGGATACTCGATCTTCATTGCCGGCTGGACCAGCTGGACGCGGTAGGTCACCGCCTCCACCGGCAGGTGAACGAAACCGTGGCCATTCATCTTCGCGTAGGTCGAGCGGAAGTTCGCGATCATGCCATCGATCGATTGCCGGGTGATCGGTCCGTCGGGGACCGGGATCAGCGGTGTTTCCCAACCCTGGCCGACGTGACGCGCATCGAACGTCCGCACGATCCGCGCATCTTGGCGATCCATTCCCAGCTTGCCCAGCAGCCTTCGTGCCATGTCCGAGAAACGCTGTTCGAGCCTCTCGGCCAGGTCGGGCCCGAGCACCAGGTATTCGCTGAAGTGATCGGTGTAGACACGGTCGGTACTCACCAGACCCAGCGCGCTGAACAAACCCGGGTAAGGAGGCACGATCACCCGCCGGATTGGAAACTGGTCGAGCACCGCAGGGAGCAGCATCGGCCCCGCCGCGCCGCAGGCGACCAGACTGAAATCGCGCGGATCGATGCCGCGCCCGATCGAAATGTTGCGCAACCCTTCGGCAATGTTGTTGATCGCCATTTCCCAGCCATTGCGGATGCGCTGCTCGACCGGCAGGGCGGTGTCGAGTGCCGCGAAAGCCTCGAGCGCACGGTCCGCATGGAGGCGCTTGCGACCGCCGAGGAAGCCGTCAGGCGAAAGAATGCCGATGAGCAGGGCGGCGTCCGTCACGGTGGGTTTCAAGCCCCCCGACGCATAGCAGGCGGGACCGGGATCGGCGCCCGCGCTGTCGGGTCCGGTGCGGATATCGCCTTCGCGCGTCGCCGCGATGATCGAGCCTCCGCCGGCGCCCAGGGTGACGATGTTGATCGACGTGGCATTGACGACGAGGTCATGCTCGACAGCGAACGTGCTGGACGACCACGGCTCGCCATCCACCACCAGGCTGATGTCGACCGAGGTTCCGCCGACGTCGGCGCACATCAGGTTGCTGTCGCCGATCTGGCGGCCGAAATGGGCTGCCGATACCGCACCGCCGGCCGGGCCGCCCATCAGCATCTGATAGGGCCGCTCCATGGCGAAGTCGGCCGGCAGGAGGTTGGCCCGGCAATCGGAATAGTTGAACTGTCCGTTGAAGCCCGATTCCGCGAATCCCTTGCGGATCCGGCTGGTATAATCGCTGTAGATGAGCTTCATGAGCACATCCATGACGGTCGTCGAAGCCCGATAGAACTCCCGGATCGTCGGCGAGACCTCGCTCGATATCGAGCAGGCGATGTCTCCCAGTTCCTCCCGGACCAGTTCGCGCAGGCGCAGCTCGTGGGCGTTGTTGCGGTAGGCATGCAGCAGGCAGATCGCGACGCCTTGGATCTCACACCGGCGCAGCACCGCCAGCTGCTCGCGAGCCTGATCCTCGTCGAGCGGAATGAAGACGTCACCGGCGGCGTCGAGTCGCTCCTTGATGCCGCGCCGCAGGTAACGTGGAATCACGGGCCTTCCCGACGCATCGCCGAAGTTTCGCCGCCAGCCCGGATCGGTCAGAGCCTCGCGTGGCCGGATCAACGATCCGCGATCGAGCAGGTCGCGATGGCCGAAGGTGGTGAGGAAGCCGACCTTGGGCAGACGCCGTGTCAGCACCGCGTTCAGGCCCGCCGTGCTGGCTAGGTTGAATACGCTGGCGCGGGCAATGTCCAGGTCTCTGGCGCCTTCGAGCACCGAGTTGTCGCTCGAACGAACGTCAGTCGGCACCTTGGTGGTGGTGATCAGCCCGTCTTCGACGGCGACGACATCGGTGAATGTGCCACCGACATCCACTGCGATAATTCGGTTTGACGCCATGTTCTTACCGCACGCCCGGGTTGATGACACGATCGGCTGCGTCCCTGTCGACATGGCCCAGCCGGTTCCAGGGATCCCGCGACACCGAGCAAAGGCAGGACTGGCACTTCACCACGGAATGCCATCCCCCGTTTGACAGAACCTTGTAGGACTGCAGCGCCGACGCCCCGCATTCGGGACAATCGCCGGCAACAGGCTCGCGCTCCGCCTGCCTCCGTGGGGCAAATCCGGCCGTGCCGGAAAATCCTGCCATGGCAAATCCTCTAGGTCCTGCGATAGCCACGTCCGCCGACTGAACAATGTCGCGGGCGGGTTGCAGTTTCGTTGTTCGTGGCGGCAGGAACGCATATTCGCGTCGGAACGTCAACCGGTGAGGTGGTGCCAGCTTTCTCGGCAGGAATTCTGAGCGGTTTCCGGCCAATCTGTCACAGAAGGCGCGGCGATCTCACGCCCGCCGTGTCGCAACGCGCAACGACAAGCTCGGCGCCAACTTCCTGTCAGGCATCGCGGTCGTCACCGTGCCCACGCTCTGGCGATCATTCAGCCTCAACCCTGGGGATAGAAGCTGGCTTGTGTCGATCAGGCAGACACATAACTCAGTATTTGTCTCAAGAGTATTGCCGGGGCGGGGCGCGACCCACCCCGGCAAATTCCAGGATCAGAAGTGGTATTTCAGGTCGACGCCGAAAGTCCTCGGCTCGCCATAGATAGTGACGTCGTATCCGCTCAGGGCCGACACGTTGTTGCGGTGCGCGGTATAGAGTTTATCCGCGATGTTGCGCACCCACACGCCGGCACTGAAGTTGGTGCCGCCGATGTTGTTGTAATCGATGCGCGCATTCACGAGCGTGTAGCCCGGGTAACCGGCACTGGTTCCCCCGGTGGCATTGCCGAGCTTCTTCGAGCGGACATACATATTGCCGCTGACCACCAGCTCTTCACCCTGACCCTCCAGCGGCAGCGTATAGGCCGCATTCAGACCGGCGGTGTGCTTGTTGATCTGCGGGAAGTCGGTGTTGTTCAGGTTTGCAGACCCACCGATGACGGCGCATCCGGCCGGCTTGACCAACTCGAACTGGGGATATTTGCCCAGGGTCAGGTTGTAGAAGCCGCCGACGCGGAAGTTGCGCATGAGCGAAGCATCGACCTCGAATTCCAGCCCCTTCGGACGTCCTTTCGCCGCATTGACGATGTAGGACGCGACGCTTCCGCAGTTGGCCAGTTCCTGCGTCTGCACGTTCGAATACCAGCCGGTGTAGGCGGCAATGTTCGTGCGGATCTGCGCTTCCCCGACATTGAACGTCGACTTGGCGCCGATTTCGAGATCGGTGAGCTTTTCGGGGTTATAGGCCAGCAAGGCTGCGGGAATGATGTTCGACACCAGGTTGAGGCCGCCAGCCTTGTAGCTGTGCCGGCTGGCGACATAGAACAGGACGTCGTTGTTGACCTGGTAGTCGAGCCCGAGGGTCCAGCTCCACGCCTGGTCCTTGCGGCTGTTGCTGTAGGTGTTGAAGTTGATGGGATTGAGTGCCGCATCGAAGTTGTGCACGGCGAGGTCGCCGGTCCGGCTATCCCAGCTGTGGCGCAGGCCGGCGGTGAACTTGATCCCGTTCAGGCCCATGCTCGAGAAATCGTAGGTGCCCTGCGCGAACAGTGCTTTCGACGAGTAATGGTCGACCGAGACACCTTCGTTCGCCAGGCCGCCGAACAGCCAGGCTTTCTGGTAGGTCGACGTGTTCTCGCGAGAGTAGAACCCGCCCATGATCCACTTGAGCCCTCCGCTCTGGCCGGACAGCTGGAGTTCTTCGCTGATCTCGTTCTGGTTCTTGTTCTGGATGACGTCGACCAGCGGCGTGTTGGTCGAGGTCTGCCCGAACCTGACCCGCGGCTTCTGGTTGTAATACCCGAAGATGTTCTTCAGGACAATGTTGTCGCCGAAGGTGTAGCTGGTCGTGTTGGTGACGATGTAGACGTCATTGTCGTCATTATTGGCGCCGAACGAGTAATCGATCGTGCGCGGGCCCAGCTGCTGCTGGCGATCGAATTCCGTCTGCACCTGGTTGGCCAGGCCGGGACGACCGGAAAGGCCGCCGATGAATGCAACCAGAGGCTTGTTGTAGGCGGTGAAGATTTCCGGGTTCTGGTGCTGGCGACCGTGGAAATAGTTGAAGAACGTCTCGTTCCGCAGCTCGTCGGTCGGCGTCGCGACGACCGAGACGCGGAACACTTCGTAGTGCTTGTCCGCCCCGTCCGGGCCGGAAAGGTTGCGGACGAAGCCGTTCTGCCGGGTGACCTGGCCCGAAAAACGCACGCCGAGCTTGCCCTGGATCAGCGGCACGTTCACGCCGGCGCCGACCTGGTAGAGGCTGTAGTTGCCGATGGTGCCGTCGAGGAACCCGGAAACCTTTTCGGTATCGGCCTTGCGCGGCGTGAAGATGACGGCGCCGCCGGTGCTGTTCTTGCCGAACAGGGTGCCCTGCGGACCGCGGATGACCTGAACCGACTGGAGATCGAAAAGACCGCCGGAAAACGCACGCGAGTTGACCGGCACATCGCCCAGATAAGTGACCACCGTGTCATCCGAACCCAGCGGCGGCTGCTGGCCGCGAAGCTGGAAAACCGGCGCGGTGTTGCCGCCGAGCGGGTCTGAAGCGACCACCAGGCTCGGCACGCTGTACTGGAGATCGCGCCCAGTGGTGATGCGCAGCTTTTCGAGCGCATTGCCGCTTAGCACCGACACCGCGACAGGCACGCTCTGAAGGTTTTCATTGGTGCGTCGTGCGGTCACGACGATATCGCCGAGCTGACCGTTGTCCGCAGCCGGCGTCGCTTGCGCCGCGGCCGGCTGCGCAGCGATCAAAGAGCCCACCGAAGCCGAGATGCATAGAGCCACGATCGTGGTACGCTGTTTCATTTTTACCTCTCCCTGGATTCAGTAGCTGTTTGCTACATTTTTATGCCGCCGCCAAACGAGCGGTGGCTCGTTCGTAAGGCGAAATCTGGCTACAGGAGGAGCCGGAACATTGTCAATGGGGCAGAGCGCTCCGCAGTTTGTCGCAAAAGCGGATCAAGGTCGACCCGAGGCGATTTTTGGCGACTGTGGTCTGCCGGACACACCGCCAACAAGTAGCGATCTTGCGAACTGCGTTGCTGCCATCGCATGGTGGCAATGCGGGAACATGATGCAGGGCGCATGGTCTCCAGCAGCCTAAAACCAGCTTGCCTCGGTGTGGGACGGTCGCTAGCGTCGCCTGAAACGCGCGCAGTCGCGAGGCGGGAGGGAATGATGGCAGGTCGAAGTGGGATCGTACTGATGAGTGGTCTGGTGGCGGTTGCCGCCTGGGGGTGGCACGCCGGTGCCTTTGCCCAGCGCTCCGAGGTGGAGCACGCAGACCAATACGTCGATCCATCATCCGGCCCGGAGTTTGCCGCAGGCAGGGAAATCTATCAGCAGAACTGCGCCGCCTGTCACGAAACCGGCGCGGGCCGGGCGCCGTTGCGTTTCGTGCTGCTGCAACTGGCGCCACGCACCATTCGTGAGGTGCTCACCTCGGGCGCGATGCGCATGCAGGGCAGCGCCTTGAGCCCCGCCCAGAAGATCGCCGTCGCTGAATACCTGACCGCGACGAAGAGTTCGGCGGAACCGCCCGCAGCCCCGCCATATCAGCGCTGCACCGGCGCGGCTGCCCGGTTCGATTTCGCCCAGCCGCCGGTTTATGATGGAATCGGCCTGAATCCTTCAGGCGACCACGCCATGCCCGATCGCGTTGCCGGCCTGTCGCCGGATCAGGTCGGCAAGCTGAGGCTCAAATGGGCATTCGCGGTGCCTGACGCCACGCGGCTTCGCTCGCAACCGACCCTGGCAGGCGGGGCGCTGACGTTCGGCGGATCGACCGGCGAGGTGTTTTCGCTCGACCGCGAGACCGGGTGCGTGCGCTGGCTGTTCAAGGCGAGCGCCGAGGTGCGGACCGCGGTGCAGGTCGAGCGCTGGCGTGCAGGCGATGCGAAGGCACGCCCGCTGGCATGGTTCGGCGACATTACCGGCAATATCTTCGCAGTGGACGCGATGACCGGGGCCCTGCGGTGGAAACGCCGGGTGACCGACCATTCGGCGGGCGGCATTTCGGCAACGCCGGCTTTGTACAAAGGGGTGCTCTACGTAACGACCTCGTCGGTCGAGGAACCCGCGGCCGCCGATCCGCGCTATCCCTGCTGCACGTTTCGCGGCGCGGTGATTGCGCTGGATGGCAAGACTGGGCGCACCTTGTGGAAGCGCTGGACGGTAGGCGAGCCGAAGCCGTTGAGCGGATCATCGGACGACGCCCCCAAGTTCGGGCCCGCGGGCGTGGCAGTGTGGAACACGCCCTCGATCGATGTGAAGCGGGGCCAACTGATTTTCGACACTGGCAACACCTATTCGGCTCCTCCCGGCCCCATGCCGCCGTGGAGCAACGCGGTGGTGGCGCTCGACCTGAAGACCGGCCGCGAGCGCTGGCATAACCAGCTGACTCAGGGTGACATGTGGAACTATGGCTGCATCGTCAGTGCCGCCAAGGTCAATTGTCCGGGCAAGGGCGGGCCCGACTTCGACTTCGGCGCCCACACCGTCATTGCCCACACGGCAAGGGGCGATGTGGTTCTGGCCGGGCAGAAGTCTGGCGTGGCCTATGGCCTGGATCCGGCGAACGGCAAACTGCTGTGGAAGACGCGCGTCGGCCGTGGCGGCGCCACGGGCGGCATCCATTTCGGCCTGGCCGTGCGCAATGGCCGGGTGTTCGTGCCGGTCAACGACATCCCCGATCCGAATGTCGACGGCTTTCCGATCAGCCCCGGTCTTTACGCCCTCGACGCCGCGACCGGCGCGCGCATCTGGTCGGCGCCGGCGAGCGAGGCAACCTGCGCCGGCCATCCTCGACCCGAATGCATGCCGGGGCTCGGCGCGGGCGTCAGCACGACATCCCGGCTGGTCCTGACCGGCGCTGCCGATGGCCATTTGAGGATCTACGACGCCGCGAACGGAAAGGTGCTGTGGGACATGGACACCTGGCGGGCATTTGACGGGCTGGGCGGGATCGCCGGGCATGGAGGTTCGATCGCCGGTGCGCCGGCGCCGGTCGTGTGGCAGGGCGAAATGTTCGTGGCGTCCGGCTACGGCTTTGCCAATCGCCAGCAGGGAAATGTCATGCTGGCCTTCACCACGCGGTAAAAGCGCGGAGCGCTCGGGGAATTTCAGGGTCATCGCGGGATGGCCCCACAGTTCCCCGGGCTTGCTCTGACCACAACAGCGCGGAGCCGCCCGCGCAGCAAGCGCGACATAGCGGACCCATGGGAGATAGAACATGTCAGAGTCCCCGACAACGAACGACACAGGCAAGCGCCGATCGAAGTCGCTGACCTTCGGCTACCTCTATGACTTCCGGCGTTTCCCCGGCGACGAGACGCCGATCGAGACCATGTATGCCCGCACGCTGGATCTCATCGAGTGGACCGAATCGGTCGGCTTCGGCGGCGCCTGGGTTCCCGAACACCATGGCGCACCCGATGGCTACCAGCCGGCCCCGATGCTGGCACTGAGCGCGATCGCGGCGCGCACGCGGACGATGAAGCTGGGGACCGGGATCGCAATCGCCCCGCTTTACCACCCCGTCAGGTTCGCCGAAGAATGCGCCGTGCTCGACATCCTGTCCGAAGGCCGGCTGGAGATGGCGGTCGGCATCGGTTATCGCAAGCGCGAATACGAAAGCTTCGGATTGGATTTCCGCCGTCGCGGGGCGCGCTTCGACGAGTTCCTGCACATCGTCCGCCAGCTTTGGGCCGGGGAACAGGTCACATTCTCCGGCCAGCATTTCACGCTCGACAGGGCGCGCATCTTGCCCCGCTCGATGCGCGGACAGATTCCGCTCTATCTCGGCGGCTTTTCCGACAAGGCGCTCGAACGCGCGGTGCGCGAGGGCGACGGCTATCTGGGCGTGGCCGAGTGCTGCGAAGCATACGTCGCGAAAGTGGCGGGCGCCGGCAAGGACCCATGGGAATTACCGGTGCGGATACCCGGCCTGTTCTTCATGGTCGCCGAAGACCCTGAGGAGGCGATGGCGGAACTTGGGCCTTACTATCACTATGTGAACAACAGCTACGGCGCCTTTGCCCTGGAGGACGGCGCTCTTGGGCTCGACGGTCCGGCGGTGAAGCCGATGTCGCTCGAGGACTTCAAGTCGAGCGGCATTCTGGAGATCTGTACGCCTCAGGAGGCGCGCGACAAATTCACCGCCCTGCGCGAGAAAATGCCGCTGGATCACTTCATGATGATGCTGCCTGCAGGATGTCCGCCCGAGCTGTTCGCTAAGTATGCGGCGATCTTCGCCAAGGAGGTCATCCCGCATTTTGCTGACTGATGCCGAGCGGGAATCCCGTGGATTGAGTGGGCCATGCGGTTGGTATGGCTGCAGGTCCGTTCACCCAGAAACAATCAGGGGTGTCGAATCAGCGATATCCTGGTCGCCCTACCACAGCGCCCGCTGGTGCGATCCCGGCGGGCAATCTTCATTAGCGCTGTCGGCGTAGTGAAAACCGTAAGCATACGCCGAAGGCCGCAGGATAGCCGGGATCGGGCGGCGATAGCTGCTTGCTGCTGGCGGTCCCAGTTCCATGGCAGGAGTTCGTGGAGACGGCTGACAGGATGGCCGGCGATACGGGCGAGGAGTGCCACGCCCTCGACGTCCGCGAGCTCGAAGAACTTCCTCCTCGCGTGGGCGAAGCATGATGCTTCGAGGATCGGCCCCGGCTGCCGCGTCGAGAACAGTCATCTTCCTGTCCGTCGACGAGAACGGGCGATGCTGCGCTTCCAAAGAATGAAATCACTTCAGAAGTTCGCCTCGGTGCACGCCAGCCTGCACAAACACTTCAACTCGGAACGCCACCTCGTCGACAGAAAGACTTACAAGGAGAGACGCTCAGCCGCTTGGAGTGAGTGGAAGAACCTTGCGGCCTGAGAGATTGTGCTCAAAGGACGAGGTCTGCTGACCAGAGAGCGGTTCGCATTAGACTGACAGCTCCCTCTACATCCTTTCGGATGGTACCTCGGGTTCGAAGACTGAGACATCTGTTTCGCTCATGTCTATTTTTCAGCCGAGTCCTCCTTCAAGACTTGTCTGTAGACGGAGCGCGCGTTTTGCGCTGCGGGAAAACCGGCATAGCCGCTGGCCTGATAAATCGCTTCTGCGATTTGACGAGGGGTCACTCCGTTCGCCCGAGCGATCCGGAAGTGATACTTGAGTTCTTCGTTCGCCCGAAGCGCCATCAGAATGCCGAGAGTGATTAAGCTGCGCTCGCGGCGGGTTAAACCGCAGCGCGCCCACAGGCCTTCAAATGCGTTGCTCGTCGCCATTTGCGGGAAATCGGGCGCGGCCTCATCCGCTTCGATCGGGTCACCCGGCTTCGGCAGAGGAACGTCCATCATCTCATCGATCACGCGTTTGCCAGCCGCGCGCAATGCTTCACGGCTAGGCTCGCCGGGTGCACCGTCGCTGGGGCGTGGAAGACAGCCAGGATCGCCGTGCACCCCAATCGCGGCGGGAGCCGGCGCGGCAGCGGCAATCGCGCTCGGTGCGGTGACCATCATGGGGATTGCGGCGCTTGCTCCGCTCAGCCATATGATGAGGCCAGTGATCCGCTTGCTCACCCGTAGTTCCATAAACCCTCCCCTTCCCGTTCGATCCAGATTGCGTACGGCGGCTCTGTCAAAGTTTCGAAGCATATTGACGGTTCTCGCGACAGGCTCGCGGCTACCGGGAGATAGGTTGCGGTACGGCTTGCGTCTGAAGCCACAGTCCACTTAGGCTGGTTTCTTCGACCGATCAACAGGTGGCATGAGCGCTAGGCAGGCCGCGCCGATCTGGTCAGCCAGCGTCGACACGCTGAGCGGCACGCCTTCGCTGGCGAAGCGCTCGGCCTGACGGTGAAGCGGCTGATGCTGGCCGTACTTGTCGAACAGCAGCATGGCGAGGAAACTGGGGCCAGCCCAGCCCCGCGGGGTGACGTGGAAGGGTGCGGGCGGCTGCGTGAATGGCGAGATCGCCGCCAAGTTTCTGCGCGCGATCCTCACGCAGCCCAAGGTGAAGCGGCTGATCTCAAGCGACCATTTTTCGGTGGACGGGACGCTGATCGAGGCGTGGGCGTCGATCAAGAGCTTTCGCCGCAAGGATGGGAGCGACGATGACCCGCAGGGTCCGGGCCGCAATGCCGAACGCAACTTCCACAAGGAGAAGCGATCCAACGAGACGCACCAAAGCACGACCGATCCCGAGGCTCGCCTCTACAAGAAGGGCGACGGCCAGCCTGCCAGGCTTTGCTATATCGGCCACGCCCTGATGGAGAACCGCAACGGCCTCGCGGTGGACGGCGGCGTCACCCAGGCTAGCGGCACCGCCGAACGGGAGGCCGCGCTTGCGATGCTGGACCGCCGAACGAGCCGCCGCCGCATCACGCTCGGCGCCGACAAGGCCTATGACGCGCGGCAGTTCGTGGAGGATTTGCGCGAGCGGTCGTTCACCCCGCACATCGCCATCGACGGGCATCTTTCGAAGACCGGCAAGCCGCGCGCGACCGCCATCGACCGGCGGACTACCCGGCATTCCGGCTATGCCGTCAGCCAATGCTGCCGCAAGCGCATCGAGGAGGTGTTCGGCTGGGCCAAGGGTTCAGCCGGCCTCGCCAAGGTCGAGCTGCGAGGACGGGCCAAGGTCGATGCGGTCTTCACCCTCGCCTTAGCCGCCTATAGCCTGATCCGTCTCCCCAAGCTCCTCGGAGCAGTAGCATGAGCCTCAAGGGCAGATGACGCATCATCGCGATGCCCGGCCTCGCGACGCTTATCCCGACATGGTCGAGCCAGCTATATCCTGTTCGAGGACAAGGGTGGGGGCGAGTTCGCCTTCGGCTGCTGCACCGGACATATTTGGACCGCGAGCAGCACCGAGGCGACCAGCATCGACTTCTCTTGGGACGGCAGTGATGAAATGGACCAAGTGAACAGGACGGTTCCGCCGAACTCCAGCCAGACGGCGCCCTCCACGGCGAAATCCGCTACCACAACGGCGACGAATATTCCTTCATCGCTCGAAAATGGACTTCTTCAACAGCCTGCTAAAGGCTGGAAACCAGATGCCCTCCGTCAACGGTAATGATGCTGCCGCTCATGAATGATGACGAATCCGACGCCAGGAGCAGAAGCGCACCGTCGAGATCGGATAGCTGTCCGAGCCTGCGCATTGGAATTCGATTGACCAGATTGCGACCAGCCTCAGTGGCGAAGAAGTCTCGGTTGAGGTCGGTCTCGACATAGCCCGGTGCGATAGCGTTGCAGCGGATGCCGAACCGCGCCAATTCGAGCCCCAGTTGCTGGGTCATCTGCAGCAGCGCTGCCTTGGCCATCGCGTAAGGCGTTGCCGTTCCGGCCTGCCTCAACCCGAGGATCGAGGCGATGTTGATGATCGACCCACCCCGCCCGCGCATAGTACGTGCGGCTTCCTGCGCAACAAGGAATGCCCCCTTCTGGTCCGTATCGACCACCATGTCGTAATCGTCCTCGGTGATCTCCAGAAAGGGACGCGACACCGTGATGCCGGCGTTGTTGACAAGCACATCCAAGGGCCCCGCCTGCGCCATTGCACGTCTGACCCATGCGGCATCGGTTACATCGAGCAGCACGGAAGAAGCGCTGCCCCCCGATGCCGCGATCTCGTCGCACAGGCAGGCGAGGGCCTCGGGTCTGCGCGCCGCAACGATGACGTGCGCACCAGCTGCGGCAAGCACCGTGGAAAAATGCCGGCCCAGTCCGCTCGAGGCGCCCGTCACCAATATCCGCTTGGATGAAAGGTCCGCTGTCAGCATAGGTTATGCAATCCGATTGTGTGGCGCTTGATCCGCTTAGCCAGCGACCATTTGTGCACTTCTGTCGGACCATCGTAAATTCGGAACGCCCGAAATTCGCGGAATGCCTGTTCGACGATCGTATCCGTGGTCACGCCGGTGCCGCCCATGACCTGCACGCAACGATCCGCCACCCGAAACAGCGCGTCGGCGACGGCGACCTTAGTCATCGAGGATTCGACCGCGCCGCCCTCACCGGCGTCGAGCGCATCAGCCGTCCAGTCGATCATCAGCTCGGATTGCTTCAGATCTACGAGATTGTCGGCAAGCATGAAGCCGACACCTTCGTGGTCGATCAGGGCTTTTCCGAAGGCCGTGCGGGTACGAGCATAGTGCGCGGCGATCTCGTGCGCGCGCGCGGCCAGGCCCAGCCAGCGCATGCAATGCGAAAGGCGGGCGGGTGCAAGCCGCACCTGCGCATATTGGAACCCTTGGTCAACCTCACCAATCACCGCCGCCGGCCCGACGTGAAGATCATCGATGGTGATCACCGAATGTCCGCCGGGCATCGAAGCATCGATTGTGTCGAGCACCCGTTCGATCCGGATCGCGGGATTGGGCAATCCCACGAGAAACATGGTCGCCGCATTCTCGGTTCGGGCCATGATAATGCCGACGCTGGCTCCCTGGAAACCGGTAATGAAGGCCTTGCGACCATTGACAGTCCAGCCTCCACCCACCGGCGTCGCGGTGGTTCGCAGCATGCCTGGGTCGGATCCGGCGCCGCCATCCTCCGCCGGCTCGGTCATCAAGAAGGCGGAGCGTGCACGGCCGGCCACCAGCGGCTCGAGAAATTGCCGCTTCTGCGCGCCGTTCGCGACCTTGCCGATCAGGAACATATTGCCCTCGTCGGGGGCCATCGTGTTAAGTGCCACAGGGCCAAGCGGCGAATGCCCGCTGGCTCGCAGCACCGCTGCGGTTTCACGCTGCGTCAAATGGGAACCATCGGCGAGAATATGCGGCGTCATCAGACCGGCGGCCCGAGCCTTGTCACGTAGCTCCTGGACCAGATCGTCGGAAGGACCGTGGCCCCCTAGCCGGGGATCCTTTTCATAAGCGACCACTGTATTGTGCACGAACGCCTCGATCTGGCGAACCAGCGTGGCGGCACGGACGGTGGGGGCGGGGTTGAAAAGCATCATGGACGTGCGACCTTCTGATCCATCTGCCCTGCGGCGAGGTTGGCTATCGCCTCGAGCTGGTCGACCAGCCGTCCGGCATCGGGCGAGACGGCATTGCCACGCACCAGCCTGCCCTTGATACCGTGAACGATCGCCGCGAACCGAAACATGCTGAACGCAAGGTAGAAATTGAGGTTTTCGATACCCAGTCGCTCCGTCCTGCGACAATAGCTAACCACGTAATCATCGGCCGACGGTATGTGCATCGAGGCGAGGTTCTCGCCCAGCATTCCGCCGGGGCATTGCGGCGGCAAATGGTACATCATCAGGTGATAGGCGAAATCCGCGAGTGGATTGCCCAGCGTCGACAGCTCCCAGTCCAGCACGGCTAGCACGACCGGTTCGCTGGGATGGAAGATCATGTTGTCGACGCGGAAATCGCCATGGACGAGGCTAATATCTTCGTTTTGTGGAACGTGGCGGGGCAGCCAGTCGATGAGCTGGTCGATTGCGTCGACCCGCCCGGCGTCGGAATCGCTACAGTACTGTCGCGTCCACAGCGCGATTTGCCGCTCGATGAAGCCGGATGCCCTGCCGTAATTGGCCAGCCCGCCGCCCAAGTAATCGAACGCATGCAGCCTTGCGATCGCCTCGTTCATGGCTGCGAAATATGCGGGTTTGTCCTCCGCGGAGATCCCTGGAAAGGTTGAATTCCAGAAAATGCGCCCCTCGACCAGGTTCATCACGTAAAACCACCGCCCAATCACGCTCTCGTCGGTGCATAGCGCGAGCGGGTGCGCAACGGGATAATCTGCTTGGGCGAGCGCCGAAGTGACCCGGAATTCGCGATCGACGGCATGCGCCGACTTGAGGAGTTGCCCCGGCGGCTTTGATCGCAGGACGTAAGTCGCCGAAGGCGTCAGCAGCCGATAAGTTGGGTTCGACTGGCCGCCGCTGAACTGCTCAGCGGACACCGGTCCCCGAAATCCAGGAACATGGTCGTTCATCCAGGCTTCGAGCCGGACCAGATCGAGGGACTGACGGATCCTGTTGACCTCGGAGGAATGCGCGGTGTCACCGCTCATGATCTATTCCATATCCACGTAGGTCCATTGCAGGGCGCCCAGCCAAAAAATGGCGAGCCGTGCTTGCGGCACGGTTCCAAAGGCCATAGCCTAGGGGCCATCCAGCGTCGTTGCAGGAAAGCCGCCACGCATAATGCTGTGCCCCTCCGAACGTACGCGGCGGCACGCAGAACCCGATCCGCTCCGGTGAGTGCGTTATCGCGACGAGCTGTCGAGATCACGGTGTTGTCGCAGAGGTTCTTGATAAAGGCAGATGCGTGAAACCTCACCCCGAGCCTGGTATTGTCGCTGCATCGTGCGGAAATATGGCCGGCGCACTTCCGCACGATGCTACGAACCGAAGCCGGTCAGGCCGGCAGGGTTTCGCTGGTGGCGACAGTCGGCTCGATCCGGAACAGGCGCGCGGCGTTCAGTCCGAGCGCGTCGCGGCGGGTCTGCTCCTTCACGTCCAGGCCCTCGAAAAGCTCCTCGACGATCCGGCGGCTGATCGGGAATGTCCCTTCCGCGTGCGGATAGTCCGATCCCCACATGATGTTGCGCGAGCCGGGAAGGCCCTTGTCGGCTGCCAGGATGCAGGCACGGTCATGCTGGAAACTGGAAAAGACCTGCTCGTCGATGATCTGGCTGCAGGGCCGCGAAAGCTTCGGCCGGACAAAGTTGTGGTGTGCCACCTGCACCTCGTCCATCCGCTCGGCGAGCGCGATCAGCCAGCTCGCGCCACTTTCGATGAACGCCACCTTCGCGCCGGGATTGCGGTCCAGCACCCCGCCGGTGACCAGATACATCGCCGCATACTGCGCGTCCATTGACTGTCTCGTGTAGTTGATGATCCCCGCGCCGGGGCCACGCTCGACCACGACGTTGTCGAGCCCGGTTCCGGTGTGGAGCACGAAAACGATGTCCAGCTCGGCGGCCTTGGCGAAAATCGGGTCCCACTTCTCGTCGTTGTACTGCGGCAGCCTTGCGGGTGGCACCGCAGGAAGCATCGCGGACGTGAAGCCCTTGCTCGCGAGGTATTCGAGCTCCGCCATGGTGTTGGAAAAGTCGTTTACGGGGAGCATGCCGCAACGCACGAAGCGGTTGGGATGGCCGCCGAGGATGCCGTTGTTCCAGTCGTTGTAGATACGGGCCGAGGCCGCTTCTGCCTCCGCGTCCTCGATGCCGTAGAGCCACAGGCCGAGCGAGGGGAAACAGATCTCGGCGTCGATCCCCTCCAGCTCCATGTCTTCGAGCCGTCCGGGAATTTCCCGGTTGCCCTTGCGCTCGACATCGCCCAGGTCCGTTTCGCGGTTCTTGCCGACCCGCAGGCGATAGACGACCTTTTCCGCGGTGCCGCTGAGCCGGTAGTCACCCTCCACCCAGGTGTGCATCGCGTGGCGCTGCATGCTGGCGGGGAGGCCGTCCAGGAACAGGTTGTTCGGTTCCATAAGGTGGCTGTCCGCGCTGAACACAAAAGGCTTCATGGCTTGTCTCCCAATCGGATATCTGGCTTTAGGATATCGTAAAGCGCATCGATCGCAAGCCGCGCTGAGTTGAATAACTGACTCACCGGTCAGCAGCTGATGGGCAAGAGCTGCGCCGCTTCGGTGAATACTGCCAGACCTGATCGGCTCCCACCGAGTGGTCCGGTTTGATTGTCAGTGCATTGTCGCCTCCGGCGCCGTGGCGGCGTCTCCGTTTCCGGGGCCGGCGGCCGATAGCCCAGCGAGCTATGCGGCCTGACGGTGTTGTAATGCCGGCGCCAGGCTTCGATCAGGATACGGGCTTCGGCCAGCGTGTAGAAGATCTCGCCGTTGAGAATCGGCGCGCCCTCGGCCGGGGTGAAGCCGGCCAGTTCCATCGCGCGCGGGGCGTTGATGAATTCCTTCCGGATTTTGCGCGAGGAGGGTCGTCGGATCCCGCCGCGCGAATTCTCCGACCGGGTCGTGGGAAAGGATTAGCTTCGGAGAACTTCGTTGCGACGAACCTGGGAACAGGTCCTGTCAGGGCAATGTGGATGTTGGCCGGCGGGCAGCGTAGCCCGCCGAGAAGAGCCAGCGCCCTGCCTGGGACGCAAACCCCTTGCGCGGCTTGAACTCGTCGTCAACAGTGATCCGCATGAAGGTCACGGTCCACATCAAATACCCTTTTCCCTGCGCAATGTCGAAAACCTTCAGATCGAACGCGGGGTGAATATCTGGCGCCGGACAGTATCTTCCTGATCAAATCGATTTGGCCCGCGGTTCGCAGCGATGTTCGGCAGCACCGCTTGAGCCGAATGCGAGCTTGGGTGGCCGACTTCCGACTAGGCCCGGCGCTTATCAAAAGGCGGACGACTTAAATTCAGAACATATCAGGAGAGCAAGAATGAAAAAATACAGGGTTATCCAATATGGAGCAGGCGCCACGGGAAAGTTCGCACTGCGTGCTATTTTGACTCATCCGATGCTCGAACTTACCGGTCTTGGAGTGCATAGCGAACGTAACGAAGGCCGCGACGCGGGGTCGATCTGCCGCATGCCGGATACCGGTGTTCTGGCAACTCGCGACTTATCAGCTTTGCTCGCCCAAGAGGCCGATTGCGTTGCGTTTTTGCCTTGGGATCCGTACGCTGGCGACGTGATGCAAGAGGATACCCAGTCGGGCCGGATGTTCTCTCTGCTCTGTCAATTCCTGGCGACCGGCAAGAATGTAGTCGCATCCGCACCCAATTCTCTAGTCTATCCTCCCAGTCTTGCGCCAGAGGCGGTAGCCAAGCTGGAAGAGGCTTGCCGGAGGGGTAATTCCAGCTTTCTATATACAGGCGTGTCACCAGGCTTCATGCCGGATCGACTGGTGCTCGCCCTGACCCAGATCTCCGCCCGCATAGACTCTATCGCCGTACGAGAGATCATGAATTATGCCGACTACTCGGACTACGACACCATAGTAGGGTTCTTCGGCTTTGGCCGCGAACCTGAATCGGTAGATCTCGAAACTGTCATGGATAGTTTTTCGAGAGGCCTCGGGGGTTCGGTCGCGATGATTGCGGACGCGGTCAAAGTGAAATTGGACAACATACAAATGAACATACAGTTCGAGCGGGCTGACCGCGATGAGCAAATGCGCACCGGCTCCCTGGCCAAGGGGACGATAGGAGCGCTGCGGATAACCGCCAGTGGCATGGTGCAGGGTAAGCCGCGTATCGTCGCCGAGCACGTCACGCGCGTTTCCGATTTCGCTGCGCCGGAATGGCCCCAGTTCGGCCAAGGCGGCATGGAGGGCTATCAGATCGAAATCCACGGTGCGCCCGCCATGATGGTCGAGGTTGAACTCGGTGCCTTCGGACGCAATCCCATGGCTGACGCGGGATGGGCAGTTGCCGGAAATCTCACAAACTCGATTGTGAGCGTCTGCGAATCTGCTCCCGGAATTCAGACTTTCATGGACCTGCCGCTCACCGTGGGCGCCTATCGCATGTCCGCCTGAGCAAATGCGGTTTGAGAGATGGCGACCGTAGCGTCGCCAACCACTCCAGCAGGCTGCTTGTTGCATCAGGTCAGACCGATTCCGGACGACCTGCGCGCCACAATCAGGCCTTGTCGGCGCGCTTCTTGTTTTCCGCAGCCATGGCCTTCCCATCAAGACCGGCTATGGAATTGCCCAAAGTAAGATCGTTCTGCGCGTGGGCAAAGTGGTGCATGTGGAATACGGCGTCCGTCGCTGCCCGCTTGCCGCGCAACTCCTCGACATGGTTGACGGCCTGCTTGGTGAGCCAATTGCCTAGACGCGGCTGCTTCACGATTTTGGCCGCCCACGATTCCACGGTAGACCGCAGATCCTCGCGCGGGACCACCTTGTTCACCATGCCAAACCCGTAGGCGCGTTCTGCCGTCATGCGCTCCCCGAGGAGCAAGAATTCCTTCGCCACGCGCGGCGGCAGTTCAAACGCATGGGCAAAGTATTCAACACCCGGAATACCCATTCGGACAACTGGATCCTGAAAAAATGCATCGTCCGACGCAACGATGAGATCGCATACCCACGCCAGCATCAGGCCTCCCGCGATGCATGCGCCGTGGACCATTGCGATGGTTGGCTTTGGGGCATCGCGCCAGCGGCGACACATGCCGATGTATTGCTCCTGCTCGCGGGTATAGAGCAGTTCCGCCGCCGGCTTGTTCACGTGCGGGGCAATCAGCAGGCGGTTCTCGAATTGCTTGTGGAGGTCCCGTCCGGGCGTGCCGATGTCGTGTCCGGCGGAAAAATGTTTGCCCGAGCCCGCCAGAACGATGCAACGAACGTCGTCATCTGCTACGGCGCGACTGAAAGCATCATCGAGTGCGTAAGTCATTTGACCATTTTGAGCGTTGTTGAACTGCGGTCGGTTCATGGTGACCCAGGCAACGCCATGCTGGACTTCATAGATAATAGGTTCATCGGTCTCGTAAACGATATCGACAATCTTCGGTTCGACAATATCCTCGTTCATGTTATTTCTTCCCAAACGCCGAGGCGCAGCCTGCGTCACAACGACATTTCAGTCAATTCCCCCAGCCATGGCCTTTGCTCGTATACAGCCCCATTGCTTGCCCGATCGCGAAGGCGTGGCGAGTGAAGGGCAGCAGGTTCAGCGAAGAGCTGATCATCGCGATCTCGAAGGAGCGGGAAGGCGGGGTGGCAACGGCGGTCATACGCGGCTGCCATGGTATCAGCTAGGCGACGCTCTACAAGTGGAAAGCAAAGTATGGCCGGCTGGAAGGGGCCGGCACCCCGCGCTTTCGGACGATTGAGGAAGAGAATGCCCGGCGAGGACGCTGGCGGCCGAGGCGCTCCGCGACAGCGTCGCTTCATCGCCTCTGTCAACCAAATTACAGGCCGAAGCGCAAGATGCCTGTAATTAGGTCACTGGCTTATGAGTCAGCCACTTGGGCGCTGTCGGTCGAGATCGAAATGGAACCAGGAGTCAGGTATGGTTGATGAAAATCCTTATTTTGAACCTGAGATCGAGACCATGCCGCGCGACGAGATCGAGGCACGGCAATTCCCTGCTCTTAAGAAAGTCATTGAAAACGCCTATGCCAGCGCCGGGCTGGTGCGCAAAAAGTGGGACGCGGCGGGCGTCAAGCCGTCCGACATAAATTCGCTCAGCGACTTCACACGGCTTGTCCCTTTCATCACCAAGGACGACATCCGCGATTATCGCGCCGAAACGGGCGACCCGTTCGGCGGGATTTTATGCGTGCCAACCTCGGAATTGCGCTCGATCACTGGCAGCTCAGGAACTACGGGCGATCCCACGCTGCTCGCGAGGCGCGACCTGGAAGCGCCGCAAGCCAGAACACGATTCGATCGCTCCCTTTGGGACCTCGGCGTTCGTCCGGATGATCATGTCGTTGTTTGTACGCCGACCATCCGGGGAGCGACTCCTACCCTGTTTCTTCACTTCGGCGCCATTTCCGTATGCTTTGATCATAATCCGAACGAGATCGGTCGCCTGGTCGAGTTGAGCCGGACTTTCCGCCCAACGATCCTGGTCTCTTTGTCCACCGCGCTGCTGATGGCGCTCGAACAGTTTGAGATCGACACCGGCATCGACTTTGTCGAAGTTTTTTCAAGCTACAAAGCAATGATTTGGGGCGGTGAGCCGCTCGGCCCTCGTGGCCGCATGCTTACAGAACGTTGGAAAATGAACATCTTCGAGATCTACTCGCTTGGCGACTCGACGGTGACGATGGAAGCCGCGAACCACACCGGAGCATATGCCTGGGAGGATGAAGTGTTCGTCGAGCACCTGAATCCGGTGACGGGGACGCCAGCCGCGGATGGTGCCATTGGAGAGCTCGTCGCCACACCACTTCAAAACATGGTTGATCCGCTCATCCGGTTCCGAAGTGAAGATTTGATATGGCTGACACGTGAGCAATGTCCTTCCGGCCGCACGCACGCACGTTTCCGAGTCAAAGGGCGCACAGGTGATCAGGTCATGGTCGCCGGCAAGCAACTGCTGCCGATCAGCATCTGGCCTGCAATCGAGTCGCAGCCGGAGTCGAAGGCAGGCCTTTTCCAAATCGTTCGCCCAAAGGTTCAGGAAGACTTCCTCCGACTGCGCGTCGGCTACGCCGGTGAACCGGAGCTTGCTTCACTGGAGCACCGCCTGAAGATTGCAATCAAGCAGATGTTGGATGTCGAATCACAACTGGAGCTTGTACCAAACGATGACCTGCTAAAATTAGGGCCGCCGCATAAAATTCCGCGCATTGTGAAGCTGGAAAGCTGAAAGCGATGACCGCAGTTCGCTCAAGCGCCAACGATAGGCCTACTCCATGATCTACAACTCGGCGTCGTGCCCACGCAAGTCCTTATACTAGCAAGTCCTTATACTAGATATTTAATCCGGTCGCTTCCTTGATGGTGCGCACCATGCGTTCGGCTGGCCGTGGGTCCAGGGATGGTAGGGCTTGGTCAGCCGATGCTCGATACCATTCTCCTGGGCGACACGACCGAAGATGTGCGGGAAGATCAGGCCAGAGCCACGCTCGAAATGGGCGAACTGCACGCCATTGTCAGTCAGCACGATGTGGATTTGTAGGGCACTGTTCGGATCAGCGACTTGAGGAAGCCGGCTGCCACCATCTTGGTCGCCCTGCGATAAATGCGGGCGAAGACTGCTAGGTTATCGGCCGCCGGCCCCGGAAACGGCGACGCCGCCATGGCCGCCCTCCGGTTCCGCTTCGCTCCACTGGCGACCGGCCGTGACGCCGGAGGCGACAATGCACTGACAATCAGACCGGACCACTCGGTGTGGGCCGATCATAGTCATCCGGGTCAATTCTCGATGGAAATCCTTGGTCACTTCGCGGTGGCAATCAGCAAACAGAAGGCCGATTTGCTCAGCGTTGCTCCTGGAACAGGGTGCGTGCCATGATGTCGTGCTGGATCTCGGATGACCCGCCGAAAATGCTCTGCGCCCGGTCGTTCAGGTAACGGACTGTGGCAAGGCGGATCATATCCCGGCTCACTCCTTCCCCCGCGATCTTCAGAGGCCGCTCTATTTCCCAGCGCCTGGCGTCCGCTCCGGCCACATCGACCCACAGCGTCGAGATGGCCTGGCGACATTTGGCTGTGCGCAGCTTGATCATCGACGAGGTGAATTCGCTCGCGACTTCACCTGGCTTCAGCGGGAGCACAGACTTCATTTCCAGAAACTCCAGAGCGTCAAGGTCGAGTTCGAGCATCGACAGACGCTTGCGAATGTCGCGCACTTCGTCTTCGGGCGTTTCCAGCGACAGTGCCTTGGCAAGTGCGGCGACCTCCTGGAACCAAGCCTTCAGGCGGGTCGAATAGAATGAACCGGCGCGCTCATTCTTCAACAGAAACAGCGCCTTGGCCCAGCCGTCACCCGAAAGGCCGACAATGTTTTCCCGGGGGATCACAACCTCATCGAAGAAGACCTGATTGAGCTCATGTTCGCCGCCGATCGTGACGATGGGCTGGATCGTGACGCCAGGCGCATTCATTTCGACGATGATGAAGCTGAACTTCTTTCCGTCAGTCTGATCGTGTTCGCTCCGGACCAGGGCAAACATGAGGTTCGCGAAATGCCCGTGCGTGGTCCATATCTTGGTTCCGTTGAGTACGTAAGTGTCGCCAACGCGCTTGAGATGAGACTTCAAGGCTCTCAGGTCGGAACCCCCCGACGGTTCCGAAAAGCCCTGACACCAGTAATCTTCTCCGGTGAGGATACGCGGGAGATACTTTTCCTTCTGCTCTGGCGATCCAAACTCCATGATCACTGGGCCAATCAGCCGCAGCCCCATGGGGTGCTGAAAGGGAGCATAGGCTGACGCGCAACTGCGCTCGAACAGATAACGCTGGGGCCGGCCCGTCCCATCTGCTCCGCCACAATGCAGGCTTCCACCACGCCTTGACCGGAGCCACCCAGAACCTCGTCCAGCGTCAGCCCAAGCCAGCTCATCTGAGCGAACAACGACCATGCCGGGAGCCTGCCTTCCAATCGCCTGAACACTTGCACGACTGATTCTTGAAGAATAGCCTGGTCATCGGTGAAGCATATATGCATCAATACGTTCCCGAGAGTCGAAATCTGTGATCCCTGAGTTAGTCTCTGCAATTTTTAGCTCGAGCGATACAGATATCGATTGGCGCATGGCGCCAAAAATGATGCGCCCGTATTCACAAAACAGTTAGGGGCGGGAGGCGTTTCATCTCAGCGATACGCAACCCGCATCGCCTCCCGTTCACAGCTGTCTCAAGGCTGCTTGCAGGCTCCCGCTGAATACAAGGCCTTCCGTTCGGTCCCGCTGTAGCCGAGTTCATCCAGGATATCGTCGGTATCAGCATTGAATGCCGGGCCACCGCGCCAGATCTGGGTTGGGTTCACAGCCATGGGAGGGACGATGTTGGGGACCTTGATTTCCTTTCCGGTATCGGGGTCGGTCCACAACCTGAGCGTCTCGCGCAGCTGGTAATGTGGGTCGCTTTCCATTTCCTCGGGAGAAAATACCCTCGAACAGGACACACCGGCAGCGTTGAACATCTTTTCGACCTCCAAAGCGCTATGCTTCGAACAAAGTTCGGTGACGGCGGCGTCCGCCTTTCTCGCCTGCGGCGTGCCCGGCAAGAAACTGACCCGGACTTCGGCAAAATCAGGATCATCCGATAGACCCAGTAGCGGAAGCGCCTTGGCCCACATCGGCCGTCCTGCGATCATCGCGACGATATGGCCACCATCGGCACAACGAAAGAGCCCATACACCGACATCGTGGACTCTCGATTGCCCGTTCGCGTGAATACGCGGCCGCCGTTCAGGGCGTTTACCAGATAGGAGTATTGGATTCTCACCATTGTCTCAAATTGAGCAAGGTCGATGCTTTCTCCAACTCCGGTCTGCTCCGCACGACGGAGGGCTGCGACGGCAATGAATGCAGCATGAAGCGGTGGCACGAAGTCGGCAGCGTAGGGCTTGGTCCTCAGCGGCTCCCCGTCGTCCTCTCCGTTCCAGTGCATATACCCGCTGAAAGCTTGGGCAATGCCATCGTATCCCGGACGTGTGACGTATTCGCTCACACCCGCCTGACCATATCCGGACACATGAACGATGACCAATTTCGGATTGTATGACCAAAGCACTTCGTCGGTCAGGCCCCACTTCGCGAAGGTCCCACCTTTCGAGGATTCGATCAAAATGTCCGCCCAGCGGATCAGGCGTTTGAACACCTCACGTCCTTCCGCGCTGGGTATGTCCAAGGTCATTGCTCGCTGGTTGCGATGTTCGACGGCCCAGGCCAAATCATCGGACCGCGAATTTTCAGGCCGGTTAGGTGGCTCGAGGCTGATCACGTCCGCCCCTTGTTCCCCCATCAGGGTGGCCGCGAACGGACCAGCATAGCCGGCGCCCGAGGAGAGAACCTTGACCCCCTGCATTACACCAAACTGAGGAATTTGGTCAGCCTTCATGAAAACATCCCTAACTTTCTAGAATATCTGGCTTTAGCGCCCCTGCTGATCGACCGCTCCCGGCGCTTTGGGATGCGCATAAGCGTGCATCACCAGTTCCTTGCCGGTGGCGGCCACCTGCTCCAGACGGGCGCGCATGGGTTGCCACAGGTTGATCAGGTCATCTTCTGTCGCATAATCAAACGCGTCTACTGAACGTTCTTGCGCCGATCCGCGCTCGGGCGGATTATCGGCGAGCCAACGGGCTGTTTCCCTGACACCTTCCACCGGATCGACGACATCCCGGTAACCCAGCTCGGAGCGAATTCGGAATGTATCGAGATAGTGATGATGCCGAAGTCCGCCGTAGGCCACTTTCCTGACGTCGCCCACGTCAGGCAAGGAACAGACATCAAAGCTGTAATCAAGTTCCTGGCAGACGATTTCCAATATCTCGCGATATGTCAGCTGGCGCGTATCGGCCATATTGTATGCCTGACCGGCGCTTGCCTCCTTGTGGTCCACCGCCAGCAGAACCCCGTGAGCAGCATTTTCAGCATGCATCGCACTGTTTATTGCCAACCCGCAGTTTAACAGGATGATATGCCGCCTCTTATCGAGAATGCGGCCGACCAGTGACCAGGCGCTGGGCATTGGTTGTCTCGGGCCGTAAATGGCCGGGTAGCGGAAGATGGTGGCATTGGGGTGAAGCTCAAAAACGGACGCTTCAGTCGAAGATATGAGATAAGAGAACTTATGTTCTGACTCGTCCTTCACGACCTCCCGATCTTCGCCCGTAGGCACCTGCCAGCTGGATGGATTTTCGCTGTTGCGATATTCAAAGCCACGGTAAACCGAGAAGGAACTCATGGACATGAAGCGGTCGACCTTGCCGGCCAGAGCCTGGGCTACGTGGCGGATGCGCCCATATGTGGCGATTGCAAGATCGAAGGTGCGTCCCTGAAGACCCTGCTCCAGGGTTTGCTGGAAATGGGGGTCGGCATGAATGTGCTCATAATCATCAAGCTCGGGCAGCTCGTGCGTGCCACGATGCAGAATTACCACCTCATAGCCACGTTCCCGCAGGCCACCGACGATATGCGGTCCGGTCGGTCCTGTGCCACCGACGACAAGAGCCCTCATGTACCCTTTCCTCCAGTCCCTTCACCGGCGCGGGTTGCATCGTACACCCGACATTTCCGGAACAATCTCACCGCTCGAACTACCCGTTGCGCAATCCGCATATCGATGCGCATCTACCAGTGCGACTTGCATCCAATACGATAAGCAACGGCGGGCAGACTTGCGTCGGGCCAATTTCTACGGCTAGCACCACGACATACGTGTTCGGAACGATGCATATACCGATGCCCATCTGGTCCCGGTCGTATTGGAACTTTACGCTGAAGCCGGGATTTCACGGGTCAAGCCAGTTAACGACAGAAGTTGGCGGTCGCTGTAAAACGACCGCCAACCGAATCTATGCAGCCAGCTTGTACAGCTGTCGGACATTGTCCCGCAGAATCGCCGCTTTATCTTCGTCCGTCAGATGAGCGGTGTGCTTCGCCAGCAGCGTCTGGCTGTTCGGCCAGGTGGAATCGCTGTGCGGATAGTCGTTTGCCCACAACATGCGCTTCGGGTTCATCAAATGGGTTACCTGGAACGCCGACCAGTCATCCTGAAAAGTGACGTAAATGTTCTCGAGAAAGAACTCGCTCGGCAGGCGCGAGAGCTTCACGCCCTTCACGGTGCCATAGAAACGTTTGTAGACATGATCCATCCGGTGAAGGAAGTGCGGTACCCAACCCGCATCCGCCTCGGTGCAGACGAGCTTGAGCCGGGGGAAACGATCAAGGATGCCATCGAAAATGAACATGCCCATGATGTCCTGAACGCCACGAATTATGCCATGGAACGAGTTGAGCTTGCTATTCCCCCGAAACTCGTTCTTTGTCCAATCCTTGCCGGATTTCGGGTTATTGGTCGTCAGGATATGAAAGGTGACGGGCATATCCAGGCCGATTGCGGCTTCCCAAAGCGCATCGAAACGCGGGTCGCAATAATCGAACTCGGTGTCCGGATAACCCGGCAACATAACACCCTTGAAGCCCATCTCCTTGAAGCGCCGCAAATCGGATACCGCCTCTTCGACACTCCGAACAGCTGTCTGGCCCAAGCCGAATAGACGGTCAGGGTACTCTGAACAAAAGCTTTCCAGCCACCGGTTGTAAGCCGACATGCAAGCCTGCTTGTATTCACCATCCGGATGCGAGCACAGCACCATGCCAACGCTGGGGTAAAGGACTTCTCCAGCGACACCATCACGATCTTGAGCCGCGATTCTGTGGTTCGCATCCCAACCGCCCTGATGGGCATCTTCGACCGTGCCGGTTGAGAACGACTCTCTCGGATCACGTCCTGCGGACGAGACGCCCATTACAGGGATTGGCGAAGGCATACCATCAATGAGATACATGTCGGTCGGCAGGCCTTCGTTTTCACGGCGCACTATGCGCGGAGCCACGTCCCGGAACCGGCTTTCGATGTTATCGATATAGCAATTGGCAGGCTCCACAATGTGGGAGTCGGCAGAAATCGGCCGAATTACTTCGCCCGTGCTCAGTGTCGCGCCTGTGCTCATCGTCCATCCTCTTCAACATTTCTTGAGTTTTACAATTCTGGAAACGTGTCACACGACTTTTTAGAAATGCGACATATCTAAGGGTCTGTACGTCGTCCTCACCGAGATAGCCGAAGCGTGGATTCAACACCGGCGAGAACCGTGAGAGGGTGACAGCCATTAGCACGCGAATCTCGCGGCCTGCTGGCCATGGAGGAAGTCCATGGCCCAAGCATCATTCAAGCGAGAGGCTGCGCAGCGGTGTTCCGAGGCTTGTTTCAGACCCATTCCTATACTTCGTGGCTCATCAGTCGCAATGTCGAGTGGCTACCCAGACCATCGGGCTGGTTGCCGCAAGACCATACCAAAGAACCCAAGGTTGATCTGTCAATGCCTTGACAGGGCTGCGCTATCTCGACAGGTTCATGACAAAGCAAGCAGGAGAGACGGAAGTCCGCGTAGGGGTGCGGGATTCTGCAAGGAGTGGTGATGCAGATGCGCGCGAACCCCCAGGTCGATTTGCCCGATTCCGTTTCCTGCGGAAGCAGGACGGGCCCAAACGAGTGGCCGTTCAAGTCCCTTCTCAGCGCACAAGATGCCCGGCGGGTCACGCTGCTTCACGGCACACGGGTCGATGACTCGATACTTACGACGTCGGTATTTCTCATCCTGAGCGGCTGCATACGCTGCGTAATGCGGCCGGACGATGAGCATGAGAATATTATCGCGTTGATGCGTCCGGGTAATGTTATCGGATTCCTGGCCGCAATCGACGGGCTGCCTCCGATCCACGAGTACTATTCGGAAGGGCGGTGCGAGCTGCTCACGATACCTCGAGCGACGGTGAAGCGGCTTTTCGCTGAAGACAAGGATTTTGCACTCCACGTCGCCCATGTCCTTTGCGACAGGGTGCGGCAAAGCTACTCGTTCGTCGAGCAATATGCGGTCAATCCGCGGCGCCGACTTGCGCGTAAGCTTTTGATGGTAATGACGTCTTTTGGCCGCCATGCCAACGGCCGCTACGTGCTGGATCTTCGCTTGTCGCAAGACAATTGGGCCGCAATGGCTGGGCTGACCCGCCAAACTGTCAACAAAGAACTGGGACGGCTAAAATCAGATGGATTGATAGCGCTGGAGAATGGCAAGCTCGTAATCCTCAACCGGGAAGCCATCAAACAGATGGCATATTATTAGTACATTTTAACACAACGTTCTTCAAAGGCGATAGAATCGCCGTAAACCCGCCTTCGCAGCGCTTTTATCGCTTATATTAATTCGGCCATATCCGGGTTGTAATGGTCGCGTATTTAGCGTCTGCCATTTTGGCAGAAGTATTGACTGGCAGATCGTTGACCACTGCAATGAAGCGGAGTCTTTATAGTTAGACATGCCAGGACAGCGCAAACGGCTATTTTCGCGTTCGACGACGCCTAGCCGGCCTTGGAGCACGTTCGATCATGATCCTTCGGGCAGCTTCCAGGGGTGACCGCAAGCGAACATAAGGATGTCGCCGCATGGACAGCGCGGCCACCTCTCCTGTCGTAGATGGCGAAACGATCCGGTTCGCGAACAGGGGCACAGCCATTGATGAATGAGAATGAGATTGATACCGTCGAACTGATCCTGGTGGCCACGGGACTGAAATTTCCCGAAGGCCCGGTGTCGAGGCCGGACGGGTCCGTGATCGTCGTAGAAATCGAAGGCCAGCAAATAACGCAGATCAGCCCGGATGGGGCAAAGACTGTCATTTGCCGGGTGCCGGGCGGGCCAAACGGCGCCGCGATCGGTCCTGACGGGGCACTATACATCTGCAACAATGGCCACGCGATGGACTTTGCGACAGACGGTGAAATCCGCGGGCCAACAGGCTCCTTGAGCTCGCAATACACTGGCGGATCGATACAAAGGGTCGATCTGCGTTCGGGCGACATCACCACGATCCACTCGCATTTCAACGGCAAACCGCTTCTGGCACCCAACGATCTCGTGTTCGACAAAGCCGGCGGCCTATGGTTCACGGATCACGGGTTCCGCCGCGATATGTCGCTCCAGCTTGGCGCTCTCTATTACGCCTCCATCGACGGCCAAGAGATCCGATGCGTTCGCAAGAGCATACTGTCTCCCAACGGCGTCGGCCTTTCCCCCGACGAGACCACAGTCTATTTCGCCGATACCCGTTCGGCACGGCTCTACCGATGTCCTCTCGCAGGCCCCGGCAGGGCCGTGAGATCGAACCAGGTGCCAGGCGAGGTTGTCGCCACTCTCCCGGGCAATGTCGGCTTGGACAGCCTTGCCGTCATGGCGGACGGAAGCGTCTGTGTGGCGACGGTGGAGAAGGGCGGCATTGCCCATATCGATGGCGACAAGATCAAAGGCTGGCTTCGCTTGCCCGACCATCTGACGACTAATATCTGCTTTGGTGGAGATGATATGCGAACGGCCTGGATCACCTGCTCGGGGACAGGCTACCTCTACATGGCACGGTGGCCCATTCCCGGACTGAGGCCCAATTTCTGGGATCGATGATCCGACTTCCTGTCCGCCGTGGCCGGCCCAGAGGGAAGGATTTGCCGTACGAGATGGGCCGCCGGGGCGCATCCCAAGAAGGCAATGACGGGAGGCCACCGGCAATCTCGGGACAGCTCATTTTGCCTATCGCGATGGTTCGCGAAGGCAGCCTGTCAAGCAGTTGACAGCACGGCCATTCTGGCACTGTTAGAAGGCAACCATGCCAAGACTGCTAGCCGTAAAGCGATCAACAGCATATTCTGTATTAACCTTGCCGGGGGCTGAATGGACTTCTCTTTAAGTGGCTCTCAGCGCGATCTGCAGAGCAGTGTAAGGAACATTGCAGAGAATATCTTCGCTCCCGAGGAGCATCGCTGGGAATCCGATCCGAGCTATTCGGTCGAGGCGCTGAAAAAACTGGGCGAGAACGACCTACTTGGTCTCAACATCAGTCCAACCTATGGAGGTATTGGGCTCACGCCGTTCGACAGTGCGCTCTGCATCGAGGAGATGGCGAAGGTCAGTCCGCCAGCGGCGATGCTCATGGCCTGCAACAGCATTGGTCAGGCGTACTACATCGAGCACTTCGCGCGGGAAGAACTGCGTCAACGGTTTTTGCCCGGCGTCTGTGCCGGGGAAGCGACGGTGTCCATCGCGATTTCGGAGCCTGGTGCAGGGACTGCGGCTACGGCGATGACGACAGTTGGCGAGCAAAGAGGGGACAAGATCGTGATCAACGGTCACAAGCATTATGTGTCCCTTGCGACCACCTCCTCGGTTTTCATTGTCTACGTCAGGTTGAACGAAACGAAAGGCGCGGGAGGAATCGGCGCGGTTCTCGTTGAACGGAACGCGCCGGGATTCAAGATCGCGCGCCTGAGCCGCAACATGGGAGGCGGTTTGCAGGCGGATTTGACGTTCGACAATTGCGAGGTGCCCGCCGACCAGCTCCTCGTTGGAGCCGGGGCGTTTGCCAAGCTCACGCACTGCTATAACCTCGAGCGGGTTGGTGCTTGTGCGGCATTGGTCGGACTTGCAACGGGCGTTCATCAACGCGCGCTGGACTATGTCAAAATGCGTGAGCAATTCGGCCGGCCGCTCATCGACTTTCAGGCTGTCCAACTCAAGATCAGCGATATGGCCATCCAGCTCGAAGCGGCGAGACTTATGGTCTACAGGGCTTTGAACAATACGCCGGATGGCATGCCGACCGCGCTCGATGCGTCCATGACCAAGATATTCGTCAATGATACTGCCCGCATGGTGACGGATCAGGCCATCCAGTTGTTCGGCGCGGCCGGCTATCTTTGTGAGACGGGAATAGAACGCTTCTTCCGCATCGCACGCGGATATTCGATTGCGGGAGGTCCGCTCGACATTCATCGCGTGATGGTAGCCGGCTGGCTGGCGGGGCGCCGCTTCAGCCAGTGGCCTTCCGCAAAAGGCGCCTGATCAAGGAGGGCCCGGCTGCTCAGACGGCATCAGTCCATTCCCGACAACGCTGGCGGTCGCAAATCAATGTCTAGCATGGAGATAATTGTTGGACCCGGCAGAACCTGAAGAGATTACCGCCCTGAGACGGTCGATCCACCAAATGATCCAGCGCGAGGTTCCTCGCGAGCGAATCCAAGCATGGGATGCGCAAGGCAGCATTACGAGGGAAGAAGGTCATCGCATCAGCAAAATGCTGGCGGATCTCGGCCTCTTCGGGTTGTGTATTCCGGAAGAGTATGGCGGGTCCGGCTGGCATGTCCGCGCTCTGGGCATGGCAGAAGTCGAGCTGGTGAAGTGCTCGATGGTGCTCAGCACGATTTTGTGCATGGGGTCACTATGGGGCGCCTTGCTGATAGCGGAGACGGGCACTGATGCTCAGAAACAGAAATTGCTTCCAGGCCTTCTGGCTGGCGAGACGCTTTTCTCGTTCGCAATGACCGAACCGGATGTTGGCGGCGATCTCGCGAGCGTGACCACGCGCGCCGAACGTCGCGGCGACAAGATCGTTATCAATGGCAGAAAGCGCTTTATTACTGGCGCGGCCATTTGCGACTACATGTATACGTTGGTGCGAACCGGCCCCCGGGAGGACCGGCAGAAGAATCTCTCGCTTGTGATCATTCCTTCCCAGACCGCTGGAATCTCCATCTCCCTATTCGGACGATGGGATCCCACGGAGTGCTGATGTTCAGCTTTTGCTGTTGTCCGCAGCCATCAACCGGCCCGACGGCAGCCTGCTGCCACCGTCCGCTGCTCTGGGCGGCGAACTCAGCGAACGCATTCGCAAGGCGATCACCGATCTCATGCGTCGCGGCCTCGCCGAGGAGCGCGCCACGATCCAGGCCGACCAGGTCTGGCGCGAAGAGGGAGACCGGCGCATCGGCCTTGTCATCACCGATGCCGGGCGCTCAGCCATCGCTGCCGAGAGTGGAAAAGAAACCGACAAGGGTGCCGGGGAGACCACGGCGGCTAGCCCGTCCCCGGCAGCCGGAGGCAATTCCGTCACCGCAAAGGTAGCCTCCCGCGCGACCCCTGCCGATCCTGCCGTGGATCCTAAGACCGAAAGCAAGATCGCAGGCGTAATCACGCTGCTCGAGCGGCCCGAAGGCGCCACGCTGCTGGAACTGGCGGATGCCACCGACTGGCTGCCCCACACCATCCGGGCCGCGATGACGGGCCTGCGCCACAAGGGCCATGCGATAGAGCGGTCGAGCCGCGGCGATACGACGTTCTGGTATATCGCGGCAGGGGCGTAGCCATGAGTTGCACCGATCATCAGCTGAACCAGCTGGCGGCCATGACGTCGGCAGAGCTGCACGCGGAATGGCGGATATGCTTCGGAGAGGCAGCGCCCACGCTGCCTTTCTCGCTGCTGCGGCGGGCGTTGGCCCATCATATGCAGAAGAAGGTTCATGGCGCCCTGCCCGCTTCAGGCGCGCAGATGCTAGATGCGCTAGCACGCGATCCATCGGCCAAGATCACCGACCCTGCCATCCGGCTGAAGACCGGCACACGCCTGCTGCGCGAGTGGAACGGCAAGGTTCATGTGGTGCTGGTGACGGAGGACGGCTTTCTGCTGGAGGGGCGGCGCCATGCCTCGCTTTCGGAAGTGGCCCGGTCCATCACCGGTGCCCGCTGGTCGGGCCCGCGCTTTTTTGGTCTGAAGCGAAGGCCGCCACCGCCTTAAGCGGGGACCAAGGGCATCGCCCTCAAGGACGGTAGCGGATAAGCGACAGGTGTGCTGCGCCATCTACACCCGCAAGTCGACCGAGGAGGGACCCGATCAGGCCTTCAACAGTCTCGATGCCCAGCGTGAGGCCTGTGCCGCCTATGTGGTTAGTCAGCGTCATGAGGGCTGGACACTGCTTCCGGACCTCTATGATGATGGCGGCTTCTCGGGCGGGACGATGGAACGCCCCGCGCTCAAGCGGCTGCTGATGGACGTCGAGAGCGGCCGCGTGGATGTGATCGTGGTCTACAAGGTCGATCGCCTGACCCGGGCGCTGTCCGACTTTGCGAAGATCGTGGAGATCCTCGACGGCCACGGTGCCAGCTTCGTCTCCGTGACCCAGGCGTTCAACACGACCACCAGCATGGGGCGGCTTACCCTCAATGTCCTTCTCTCCTTTGCCCAGTTCGAGCGCGAAGTCACCGGCGAGCGCATCCGCGACAAGATCGCCGCGTCCAAGAAAAAGGGCATGTGGATGGGTGGCCCCATTCCGCTGGGCTATGACGTGAAGGATCGCCGCCTCATCATCAACGAGGGTGAGGCAGAGACGGTCCGCCTCATCTTTGCGCAGCATCACGCCCTTGGTTCGCTCCAGCGACTTGCTGCCGACCTCGCTGCCCGCGGCGTCTGTTCCAAGCTGCGCACAACGCGGGATGGCCGCATCACAGGCGGCAAGGCCTACACGGCCGGTGCGCTTGGCTATCTGCTGCGCAATCGGCTCTACATCGGCCAGATAAGACATGGCGATCAGGTCTATGCCGGCGAGCATGAGGCGATCCTCGATCAGGCGAGGTGGGATGCCGCGCAGACTCTGCTCGAGCGCAGCGCCCCCATCCCCCGAATGACCCCGCCGCCCCAGCGCATGGAAGAGACCGTTCAGCAACCTGAGCTTGCGCTGCGCGAGGAGCGTGTCGAACGTTGGCTTGTTCCGGTACCATCGGTCCTGCAGCGCCTTCTGTCGGCGACGTTCCTCATTCCTGAACAGCTGAACGAGCCCCGCATGGGGATTGTCCAGATTACGGGGGATGGCGACCCGACCAATTGCCTTGAGCTCCCGGTCGCGAAGCTCTTCGAGGTTTTCTGGCACAGCGGTTGACTCAAAAGGCCCGTCAACCGCTACCGGCGGCGTTTCGGCAATCAGGCCGCTGAAACGCTTGTCGAGCCTAATACGCCCAGCCTGCCCCGGCTGCCGGGGCGGCTGTTTCGGCCGTTCCGGCGCCGCTTTTCGCGCGTGCACCTTATTCCAATAGCCTTGGGGCGGCGTCACGATTCCGTGGGAATGCAGCAACTTCTTCAAGCCAACATCAGACATGCCGACCTTGGCCGCCAAATCACGCATGGGTGCGCCCCAGGCAAAAGCCGACAGATCATCAGGCGACACGTACATTTATATGCCCGCGGCATTTGTTTGGGAGGGCGACCGGCCGTTTTGCATCTTACTGGAACGCTATAGAGTTAGGGGGCCCTTCTGGCCCTCGTCGCCCATGTTTGGGCCGGCACCCACCAGTGCCTCGACGATTTGCAGAAGCTCATCAAGATGGAGTGCGTTAGCCTCGTTCCCCGCTGCCAAGGCTTCGCTTATTTGCGCCTTTAGCAGCGATACAGAGTTTTCGCCGTGAGCTGCGAAAAGTTCATTGGCTTCATCCATTTGCAAATCGCCCGCCCGAGCCCTGAGGCACACTTTATATCGACTTCGTTGAGCATAAAGCATCTAACTTAACAAGCGATGTACAAAGATATCTGATCTAAAGGCACGCGTCGCACTTAAACTAATTCTCACTCATACTGGTCGACATACCAAGTGACAAGGCATTTGTTGAAGAATTTAATCGCTGAATATGGCGTTCATAATGCCAAGTGCGGATTCCGATAGGGTTATGAAGACACGCCTTTGGTCAGTTTCATCCGGCGTCCTGATTATCAGGCCATATTGCGTCATCAGGGTGATATAGCGAAGAGCGGTCGTGGGTGGGGCCTTCGATGCGATGCACAAGCTCGAAACGCCAATCCTCTTATTGTGGAACTTCGCCACAAACAGGTCGAGAAGCATTTCCCAAGCAGGTTCACCAAAGACTTCTCCGGCAGCTATGCCAGAGAACAATTTCTCCCGTTTGCGCCTCAACCTTATGATCTGCTTCGCGGCTTCAACGGAAGCGAATTGTGAGGTCAGTTGCAAGGGAGCTACGTCCGTAAAACCATCGAGCATAATCCGAGTCTCACCTATCAATTGATGCGCATCGGCCAGCAACTGGCTGACCTTGGCAATCGAAATTCGCGCTTTATCTGCGTCGGAGTCCTGCGACATGTTGTTCCCTTATGGGAGAGCGGCTTTTGACCGCTCTCCGTCCTTAGGCAGCGATCTGGAGACGGCCGGCATAATAGTCGTCGACCATCTGCTCCTGATCGGGCCGCAGATCGTCGATTGCGTGGAAATATTCCGGGATGCGCTCCCGCAGCAGGACCGATGGGCATTGCCCATCGAAGTTGCCCAGATTGGGGCGATGCTGACGGTAGCCGACCAATGCTGCCAGTTCCGGATCGAAGTTCCGAGCGACCTCGGGCGGGTACGAGAGCCACTGATTTTCATAAGGCTTGAGCCAGCCAAGACAGTAGCTGACGATCATCCCGCGGCGAATTTCCTGGCTCGAATTTTGCCCCCCGCTATGGAGTGTTGACCCCAGGAACAGGAGGACCGAACCAGGTTCCATCTCGGCATCGGTGCTGTCTTCTGCGGCAAGCAGCATCTCTTCCTGCTTTTTATGGCTGTCGGGCCATATGATCGTGGCACCATTATCCCGCGTGTAGCGGCTGAACGGCCACATGACGTTGACCAGATATTCGGTTTCGCCTTTTTTCCCACCCCACATGTCCTGATCGCGATGCGGCACCTGAGCGCGGGATCCGGGGTGAACTTCAATGGCCTGGGTCAGATTGAGTTGAATGCAATCGCACCAGGGTTTCAGCACATGATCGACGATCGACAGTATGAGTTCATGTTGAATGAACTGCGCAGCATGCTTCGAATGCGTGAGCAGCCTGTGAAATCGCTTGGTGCGATCGCCATAGAATGCCCCATCGCAAAAGGGCGTGTTGTTGAACCGGTCCCACAGATCCTGTTCAAACGCGCTGACCAGCGTGGGATCAACGGCGTCCGGGATTATGACATACCCCGTGTTGAGCAGCTTTTTCGCCCAAAATTCAGCCTGTGCGTCAATCTCCAGGCGCGCGTCAGCAATCACAGCAGCATGTGCCATGGCAATTTCCTTTCTGATGATGGTGGTCAGGCCGCTTTGGCGAACTCGTCAGCGACAATGATGTCGCCGCTGTCGTATGTGCCGGCACTTCGGAGCAGGTTGATCGTTTCGGGTTCGATGTGAGCGAGAACCGCAGCGACGACCTCGCCGTTGATCATTTGCGGAAGGCCCAATGGCGTGCATCGCCAGCCAAGAGCGAGCACCTGTGAGTAGACGCCCATCGCAGAGACGCCCGTATAGCCCCTGATTCCGGTCAGAAGGGCGTATTCGACAAGGGTGGTGAACAGGCGGTTCCGAGCTCTCAGCCGATCGCGTGCCCTGAGGCTGGGCGAGACGCAGAGCCTGGTCAATTCCCGATATTCCGATCCGTTGGGTACGCCATTTTCGCACAGCATCGGGAACACGGTATCCAGAAGATGCGGTCGATCGGTGCGCAGAATACGCATCGAAGCCTGGTGTTCTCCTGTCCCGGAATCGCAAATTATGAAGTATTCTGCGTCTCGGTTATCAAACTGATCTCGCTCATATTCGCCTTCGACAGGAACATCCCATCGAAGAATGTCAACAAATACGCGTTTTCTATCTTTGAACATGCCGTCCATCGCGTGTTCATGACGGCCTATATTCGTTGAGTTCACATGACTGATCATGGCCCACCTCCTTTCAGGTGAGCCAGACACTGCCTCATGACCGACGTTCATTTCTCCCCTGCGAACGCGGGGATTGACGTTATCCGATGGTATCCCTGATTGTCAGATGGCCGTCATGCACTGCACGCATCACCAGTTGCACGCGGCGGCGGACATCGTACCGGGTGCAGGCATCCTCGATATATTCGCCAACTGTGCTTTCCTTGATCCCCAGTATCTGACCAATTTCCCAGTCAGTCTTGCCTCGGGAGACAAAGACCAAGCAATCCAGTTGCCTTTGGGTAAGCTTTGGCGGCCGGTTTTCCAGATTGTTGCGAAGTCGGGTAACTTTCCGTCCCGCCTCAAACGCAAAGGTACCGACAAGCTGCGCCATCATCAGATTATCTTTAGGCAGCGTGCGCCCCTTTTTCACCGCGAAGTTGCAGGTCCCGTTGGATTCGCCGGGAACGTGCGCCGGGACCGTGAAGCCATCGCCCATGCCCTCCCGGCCCGCCTGGTCCAGCACCCGTCGATGATGCGCATTAAGCTTGATCAGCTTGCCGACATCAGACCAGGCAAAGCCTGCGCTCGTTCTCTGACTGGCAACAAGAATGGGATCGTTGGCGTATAAACCAGTACTGATAAAAGCCTCCGCCCAGCTATCGGGATAGTTTTCCAGCCAAATGGTTTCGTGATTGTCGCTTCGCCTTATGTCGACATGCTGCACCAGCGCATAAAAGTCGAAACCCATGTCGAGGGCTATGTCTTCAAGCAACCTGTCCAGGTCGGCGAGGCATTTCGCGTCATTGGTCAGTTCAAGAAAGCGAGTAACGTCGGAAAGCTGCGCCATATTGCTCATCTGCCCCCTGCGGAGATGGACACCGGACAAATTTGTTACGGAAATTTTATGCTGCGGTTG
>Ga0070670_100000140_pt1 | contig 67623 bp, 60 predicted proteins | sample KBSS63metaG_FD_64665 | JGI IMG/M metagenome (GOLD analysis project Ga0070670, IMG submission 64665) | Switchgrass rhizosphere microbial communities from Kellogg Biological Station, Michigan, USA - KBS S6-3 metaG | ecosystem: Host-associated > Plants > Roots > Rhizosphere > Soil ... | reverse complement strand
CGCTTCGTCAGCGAACAACTGACGGCCAGCGAAAGGCCCGACCTGGCGAGCGCCCGCGTCGTTGTGTCCGGTGGCCGCGGCATGCAGAGCAAAGAGAATTTCGACCTGATCGAACGCGTGGCCGACAAGCTCGGCGGTGCCGTAGGGGCCTCCCGCGCTGCTGTGGATTCGGGGTTTGCGCCCAACGATTTGCAGGTCGGACAGACCGGGAAAATCGTCGCGCCAGAACTTTATATCGCCGCAGGTATAAGCGGGGCCATTCAGCATCTGGCGGGCATGAGTGGTTCAAAAGTCATCGTCGCGATCAACCAGGACGCTGAGGCGCCGATTGCGCAAGTGGCGGATTACATGCTGGTGGCGGACCTGTTCGAAGCACTGCCGGCGCTCGAAAAGGCGTTGTGAACGAGGCTTGAGTGAATCTATTAGCGCATCAACTCCGCCAAAAGGCGGGGGAGGGCCGACCGACCTGGAAACTCGACTGATCTGCCATAACTACAACTGTCCGCGCATCAAATGAAATCTGCTGCAAGGCGATGCCATTTGGCGCTCCTGATGGGAATGAATGCTTCTACTGCCCTGCCAATAACTATTAATACAGTCTGCGGAGATGCACATGATGACGTTATCCAATAAAACTTTTATCGGCTGGTTTGCGGGCCTTGCATTGGCCTGTGGCAGTCTGATCGCCCAAGCCGAGGAACCCACCCCCATTCGTATCGGTTGGGTGAATTGGTCAGATACGGAAATCGCCGTAAAGCTGGCGGACACGGCATTACGCGACCACTTAAAGCAACCGGTCAAATTGGTGCTGGCCGACATTGGTATTCAGTTCCAGGCCCTGGCTAATGGCAACATCGACCTGATCCCGATGGTCTGGCTGCCGAACACTCACAAGTCGTTCTATGACAAGTACAAAGACAAGCTCGAAGACCTTGGCGTGTTGTATGAAGGTCGGATCGGTATGGCCGTGCCAACTTCCATCCCCACCAGCGAACTGGCCAGTGTCGAAGACCTGAAGAAGCCTGAAGTGCGGGAAAAGCTCGGCGGCAAGATCCTGACGTCGGAAGTGGGTAACGGCCAGTACAAGCTCACGGAAAAGGCCATCAAGGAATATAAGCTCGATGGATACAAGATGGTCGCCTCTTCAGAGTCCGGCATGTTGAGCGAGTTGGATCGCAACCTCAAACGTGACAAATGGTCGTTGATCAACGCCTGGAGTCCACACTGGATGTTCGCCAAGTGGCCGCTGCGCTACCTGGATGATCCGAAGCAGGTTTTCGGTGGCGCCGAGCAAATTCACGCGGTTGCCCGCAAAGGCTTCAGTGCCGAACACCCCGATGTCGCCCGGTTCTTCGCCAACTTCAAGATTCCCAAGGCTGACCTTGAGATGTTGATGTCGTCCGCCCGTGACAGTTCGGCGGACAAGGTCGTTGCAGAGTACTACGCCGCCAACAAGCCTCGTTTCGAAGCGATGTTCGGCAGCCAGACCGCTTCAGCTCCACCGGCCCAGTAATGGCTGTTGCCGTCCAATAGTTGTGTTGCCATCCGATGCCCTCGGTGGAAGGGCATCGGATGCATCGAACGAATATTCAGGCGATACCCTTGAAGACCACAACTTATCGTCGCTTTACTCTTGATGAAGCAATTGGCTGGGTGACGCACCTCTGCGAAGCGAAGGGCTGCTCACCAGCGGTTGCCCTCTCATTGGCCCACGCCACTGTGGCTGCGCAAGCGCGGCGTAACCAGGCCGTGGGGTTTCGCAACCTCGCTGATTATTTGCCGGGGTTTTTCTCCGGACGCATCAATCCACGCGCCGAGCCATACATCTCCTCTGCTGGCGCGATTATCTTCAATTCTGATGCCCAAGGCGGAATCGTCCAGCTTGGTGTCGACCGCTGTTTCGATTCGCTGTGCCACGCCGCGCAGGCCACTGGCATGGCCACGCTGAGCCAGCGCAATAGTTTCACCAGCGGTGAACTGGGTGACTACACGCTGCGGTTTGCCCCGACCGGGCTGATTGCATTGGCGATCGCAAACGGGCCGGCGCTGGTTGCCGTTCCTGTTGCCAAAGGCAAGACTACTCGACCAATCCGCTCTCATTTGCCGCGCTCTCGACCGATGGCATCCCCTTGCTGTTCGACCAGGCCGGCAGTGCCGCGGCATTCGTGAACATCGCCCACGCCGCTTCGACGGGCAGCGATATTCTCAAGAGCTGGGCGTTGGATCTGGAGGTAAACGGCACACGCAACGCCTTGGCGGCGCTGAGCGGTGCGTTTCTGCCTTTCGGTGGTCACCGTGGGGCCAATCTGATGCTCATGGTCAAGGTTTTGGCGGTGGGCTCACGGGCGCCAATTGGTCGCTGGATGCGCCGGCGTTCAACCAGGGAGCCAGACGCCTGGCTTTGGCCTGTTGATTCTGCTCCTGGCACCGGAATTCTTTTCAACGGGATTTGGGCAGCGGCTTGCCAGTCAAATGACCCGTCTGACGCAGATGGGCGTCCACAGGCCGGGATGGGAACGGCAACACGCAATGGTCACCTCGCAGGATGATGGGATCAGTGTTCCCGTTGACCTGCTGGAACAACTGAGCCGTCTGTAAGCCGGTTCGATACGTGGCTCGGTAAATGGGATCGAAAACGATGATGAACAGCAATGAAAATCCATCGTGGGACCAGGACATTATCAGTAGCGGCGACGTGCTCAGGCGTTCGCTTCAGAACGTCCTGTCTGGCAGCGGTTGCGATCAGGCGCAAGCACATGCCGCGTTTATAGATACCGCCCAATGGACGATCAGGAAGACGGGGGACATTTCAAACGCGCTGCCGGGCTTCCTGGAAGGACATTTATCCGAGGCGCTTGACGCTGCACCAGGAACCCATGGGGAACTGGTGTCGATACGGGATGCGTTGAGCACGCTCTTGCCTCATCTCACCTGGATAAACCGCCAGGCCCGGGCCGACCAGGACAGCGCTTTCGTGGAGCGGAATCGTCACGGGATGATCGCCGGCCCAGGAGGGTTATTTGAATGTTCCCCCTTGACCTTGGGGTTGGCGCTCATAATGCCCGAGACCTGCTATCCCTATCACCAACATCCGCCTGCTGAGTTCTACCTCGTTCTGTCGCCAGGGGACTGGTATCGGGAGAATGTGGGGTAGTGGAGTCAGGGGCAGGGGGTGTCGTTTTCAATCGCTGTCCTTTGTCCATGCGATGAAATCGACGCAGGCTCCCTCGCTGGCGTTGTGGGGTTTGATGCACGAGTGACTTGTTTTACAGGCAAACGAAATCGAATTATTGGAAGGTGATGTATGTCGGCTACCACCATGGGCGTCAAGCTGGATGAGCAAACCCGCACCCGGCTCAAGTCAGTCTCGGAAAAGTTGGATCGCACCTCGCACTGGTTCATGAAGAAAGCGATTTTGCAGCTGATTGAAAAAGTTGAAGCAGGGGCGTGCATTGAAGACGTTGTAGGCCCGGATATTTTGGAGAAGGACTCGCTGCGTCACAGCATCACCCTACGGCGCCATATGAACAGCGGTTCCTGAGATTTAGCCTGAGTGGATGAAATGAACAACAATAAATAACCCGTTTGACAACAGACTGACCTTATGAAAAGTAAAAGGCCGAGTGTTGGTTGGTGGTAGCGGCCAGGCAGAGCTCTGCGCCAAACATGCTGAGCTTTTGGAGGGACGACCCAGCAACGGGTGAAATTGTAAATCGACACCATCCGTTGAGCGGTGAAAGCCTGACCGGCAAGATCTTCGCGTTGCCCAAGGGAAAAGGGTCGAGCACCGGGAGCGCCGTGTTACTTAATGCGCTGCACACCATGCTCCGGCGGGAATAATATTGAACACGGTTGACGAAATTATCGTGCTCGGCGTGGTGGTTTTCGAGGAGCTCTTCCACCTCCATGGCGGCATGGAGGAGTTTCACTACCTCGACGATGTCATCGTCTATCACACGGTAGAACAGGATATGTCCTGGGCTTTTGACAGTCCCATAAGGTTGATTGGCCCGCTGGCTTGAGTTGAGGTGATAGCTGCGAAAGCCTGGGGATCGCTTGCAGCGCCGTAGGGATCTGCGCGCTGGTAGCGCTGGTGTGCTTGATCACCGAACTACGTCTGGGAGAGCATGAGAATGTCGACCATATCGGCGCGCGCCGCGGTGGATCCGATAGTGAGGAATGCTCAGTGTTTCTCTGGGGCAGGGAGGTTGCCCCTCAGGCTCACGCTCTACAGGTAGCGCGCTGTATCCCCTTCGTTCAACTGGGTGAAGCGCCAGTGCTTAAGGTCCCTGATACCGATCGAGGTCGCCTGGCGCAGTTCCTCAGTTTTGGCGGTGTGTTCGGTGACGCGCTCCTTTGATAGCCATAAGCCGTCTCGCATCACTTCGCGGGCATTCTGATTGCGGCCAGACTAAACTAGGTCATGGTTGATCTGTTTCTGGCGAGTGAGGGGTTAGCACAACATTTCGCGTCGCCATAATGAGCTTCAGCTTTAAGTAAACAGTTTGTATATATCATTGGAACAGTCATGCCATCTTGCTTAGAAGCGCATGGTTTGGTATTTGAATTAGACGAACTGTGTCGTACGGGATCATCCTTTTGCGCCGAACCGCGCGCATGCGCATAGAGTCAAAAAAAGCTGTCGCAGGGGGAATGTCGTATGCAGCTTGTTTAGTGTGGACCTTGTGCCTTCAGTTTGGCCACACCTTGTTTTATGTGTCCGGCGTTCCCCTCAGTCGATGTTCACCACTAAGCCCATGGCATTGAGGGCCTGGGCACGGCGGGTCGGGTAGTTATAGGGCGTACCGCCGAAATTGAGGGCCAAAGGCCAATGAGGGGAGGCTGGGTCAAAATATTCTTTTTTCTTGCCGAGTAGCGGCATACGGGATAACGGCTGGGATAGCAGTTGCATGTGCAACGAGCTAATAGTTCGCCGGTGGCGTTGCTGATTGTGCTGCCGCCGACAGCATCCACAGGAGATCTAGCTGAAGGATCATCACTGACGCACCCATTGCCTATCCACCCGGTGAACAATGACGGGCAATCGCTGGCAAGACCCAATGACTGCCAGCGCGCTGTCGTGGTTCAGCGTGATGCATGGATCATGTACTTTGTTCGGGTCGAAGCCAGCATTCAGCGCCCGTTTGTCCTACTTTGCGGCCCAGACGATGAAGCGCTCCTCCAGATCTTCGCCGTGATCCGCCCAAAAGCCCAAATCCAGTGGAAACGCCGCAGACATGTTCTGTGGCGCGGTATTGAGTTGGGTTACAAGGTCAGGAGAGAGCAGGGCGTTAGTCTTTACATTGGTTGAGCCATAACCCAGCAGTTCGGTATGTATTTTTTGTTGTTCGGGTCGAAGTGTGAACGCCATGAATTCTTGGGCCAAACGTTTGTTGGCGCTGCCCTTTGGAATTGTCCACGAGTCGATCGAGTACAGGCTGCCATTCCACACCGGCTTCATTGCCGCGCCTTCCTGCTGGGCAGCAAATACACGTCCATTGTAGGCCGTGCTCATGACCACGTCGCCACTGGCCAGGAACTGCAAGGGTTGGGCGCCGGACTCCCACCATTGGATCGACTTTTTGATCTGATCGAGCTTCTGGAACGCACGCGCCACGCCCTCTGGCGTGCCCAGTACCTTGTACAACTGATCAGGTGCTACGCCATCGGCGAGCAGGGCGATCTCCAAGGTGTACTTGGCGCCTTTACGCAAGGCGCGCTTGCCGGGGTATTTCTGTAAGTCCCAGAAATCTCCCCAGCCGCTGGGGGCGACCTTCAGGCGGTTGCTGTCGTAGGTAATCACCATCGACCAGGCCAGCACCCCAGCACCGCACTCGGTGAGAGTGCCAGGTACGTAGTCTGCAGCGCCGCTGAACAGCGAAGGATCAATTTTTTCGAACAGGCCTTCTTCGCAGCCGCGCATCAGTTCGGAACCTTCGATCTGCACCACATCCCAAACCACGCTTTGGGTATCCACCATGGCTTTGATCTTGCCCATTTCGCCGTTCCATTCACCGACGATCAGTTGTTTGTTTGTGGTCTGTTCGAAAGGCTTGAAGAACGCCTTACTCTGCGCGGCCTTGCTGGCGCCACCAAAGGACACCACGGTGAGGTCGGCGCCCAGCGCGTTGCATGTCAGGCCTACCAGCAGAGCTGAGAGAACAACGTGTTTCATGTTCACCTCTTAGTGTTGTTATCGGTGATGAATGAGCGGAGGGTGGACGGCCATTACTCTTCGTCGGTGAAGCATTCGTGTTGTGCCAGCCTATCGCTGGATGAACGCGTCCCACTCCTGACCGAAGTCAAGCGCGTGATACCCGTTTTCCTGAACCCTGCCGAGAGACAAAATCACTGATGTTGTCCACCGCGCTGTCCATCAGTTCCTGCATGGCGTCCTCACTGCTCCAGGCAATGTGCGGGTTGAGCAGGAAGTCATCTCGATCGATTAACGTGAAAAGCGGATTGCTTGGGTGCAACGGCTCATGCTCGACCACGTCCAGTGCCACGCCGCCCAATCTGCCGTTGTGCAATGCATCGATCAACGCCGCTTCGTTGATGACTCCACCACGACCGGTATTCACCACCACTGCATCTGTCTTCATCAATGCCAACTCTTTGGCAGCGATGAGGTTATGGGTCTCTGGCGTCAATGGGCAGTTGATGGACAACACATCACAGCTCTTCAGCAATTCAGCCAGCGGGCGGCAGTCTGGGCCAGGGCGTTTGCCACCCCGATCCTCGAACAGCACCTGCATTCCGAAGGCGCGCGCCACGTGCGCCAGGCGCATGGCGATCGGCCCGCTGCCAATGATCGCCAGTTGTTTGTCGCGCACATCGCGGATGCGATGGTTGAAGTAAATATTCTGGTAGGGCGCCTCGCCGGTGCTCACCTGGCGCATCAGCCGGGTGAACGCCGCCGGGCGACGGAACAACTCCAGAATCATCGCCATGCTGTGTTCAGCCACGGTATTGGCGGCGTACCCCGGAACGCTGGACACTTCGATGCCATGCGCGTCGCAGTAATCGACATCCACAATATCTCGCCCCGTAAGGGCCAGCGAAATCATCTTCAGCTTCGGCAAATGCCGCAGGTGTTCTTCGCGCAGCGGTACGCTGCACGTCAGCGCAACAGTTGCGTCCTTGAGATGCTCAATGACCTGCTCCGGGCGGGTGTAAGCGAATTGCTGCCAACTGTGCTCGCAATTCGGGCGCTTCAGTCGCGTGGAGGCCGCCAGGCCCTCGTCGTCGAGGAACACGATCTGTTCAGTCATGATCACATCCTTATTTCTTCTGTGCCGGCACGTAGCCGGCAGGGGCCATGGCGACCAGTTGGCGAGTGACGAAGCCGGCGTCCTGGTCGTGATCCTCCAGAGACTCCTTACGCACCAAGGCATCACGTACCATATGTGCGCCAAAGAAGCGAAACGGCTCCGGTGGCAGGAGCTTCATGCTCTGGTTGACCAGGCCGCAGTTGGCCCACTCGTCATTGGCGTGTTCGACCAGTGACTTGATGATGCGGCTGGCGAATACGGTAGTGGCCACGCCATTGCCGGAGAAGCCGATGCCGTAGGCGATGTTCTGGTGGTGGTCGAGGTAGCCGAAGTTCGGCAAGCCTTTCATCGCCCGGTCAATCGGACCAGTCCAACTACTGACGATCGGGACGTCGGACAGTTGTGGGTACAGGCGACGCAGCTCGGCGGCGACCTTGTCGGCCGCTGGCGAAGGTTTCTCGTAGAGGTTGCCGATGCGCCCGGCGTAGGCGAACTGACCCAACGGCTTGCCGAAGACTACACGGCCGTCCGGGGTATTGCGCCAGTAGTTGAGCACGGTGCGCGAATCCGTCATGCATTCACCGCCGCTGAAGCCAATGGCGTCCAGCTTGGCCTTTATCGGTGCAGTGGCCACCATGTCGCTGGACATGATCGCGATCATCCGGCGCAGCTCAGGGAAGCGCGCGCCCCAGGCATTCATCGCCAGCACCACGCGGTCGGCCCGCACGGTGCCATGCTCGGTGTGTACCACTGGGTTGGCGCCTTGTTCCAGGCGGGTGAGCGGGGTCTTCTCGTAAATCTTCACACCCAGTTTCAGCGCGACACGGCGAAGGCCTCGGGCGAGCATCGCCGGCTGTACGGTGGCGGCGTTGGGGTCGTAGATACCACCCAGCACCAGGGGCGAGCCGACTCGACTTTGAATGGTCTGCCGGTCCAGATCCTGGAACGGGTTGACGCCCAGGTTCTGCAAGCCTTCAGTCAGCACCCGCCAGGAATTCATCTGGCGTTGGTTGGTGGCCGTCCACAGCCAGCCGTCCTTGCGGTACTGCGCGTCGATGCCGTGCTCCTCACAGAAACTGCCGATCTCGTTGATCGCCGACTCCGCGGCTTCGCAAATACGCCGCGCCTCGACATCACCGCAAATGGTCCGCAACGAAAGGTACTTGCCCCACCAGTTCGTCGCGATACCACCGTTGCGGCCGCTGGCGCCGGCCCCACAGCGGTCGCGTTCGACGATGACGATATTCTTTTCCGGGCTGGCCTGTTTCAAGCGAATGGCTGACCACAAACCCAGGTAGCCACCGCCGACAATGCACACATCGGCTTGAATCGATTCCTGCAGGGCAGGGGCCAGATCGCTGTCCAGGTCCAGCGCCTGGGCATACCAGAGTCCACGGTACATAAGGGGTGCCTTCGAGCTTGTTGTTTTGTGAGCGTATGGTGCGCAGCGGCGCCAATCGTTCGCTATGACACAGGGGACAATTGATAGAAGGACGCTGACGTGCGATCACATAATGAAAAAAGCTGCCGGGGCAGATGGGCCCGCGACAGCTTGAGGACTGCACAGGGGCCGTCAGAGCTGGCCGAACGCCTGGATCTCGATGCGGTACTGCGGCATAGCGAGCGCGGCCCCGACACAGGCGCGTACCGGCGGCTGGTCGCCCACCCAGGCGTCATACACTTCGTTCATCGCGTCGAACTCGCTCATGTCGGCCAGCCAGATCTGCATGCGGGTCAGGTTTGCCTTGCCCGCGCCGACCTGGGCCAGCCACTGCTCCAACTGTTGCAGTACACAGCGGGTCTGCTCGGCAATCGCTTGCTGAGGCGCCAGGGCAACGATGCCGCTGGTTTCGATTCGGCCGTCCACCAGCACCAGTTGGCTGGCGCGTGGGCCGATGTTGATACGTTCAATCATCACCCGCTCCTTAGAACAGCACGTAAGTCTTGCGCAGCGCTTCGCGGATGTCCCACACGCCTTCGCAGTTCTCGGGGAACAGCACCGCATCTCCAGCGCGCAGTTCAACCGGTTCGCCGCCGTCTGGGGTGAAAGTGCACCAGCCGCTGACGATGTGGCTGAACTCGCGGTTCTTGAGGTGCCGGCGGAACACCCCTGGGCTGCTTTCCCACACACCAATACTCGCGCCAACGGCGTCATCATTCTGGGCCTGGCCGGTGGCGGCGAGGGCAATCGGCTCGCCGATCGGCAGGCGCGCCGGCGCGGTTTCGCCCAGAGGCGAAGCAGCGGCGTTGCGAACGACAGTTAAGACTTGGCTCATAAGTGTTTCCTTCAGAAGCTTGTTAGGTTCAAGGATTACGGCGGTGGGACTGTCGTTACTTTTGCACTGGCGTCGGCGAGGTGCATATAACAGAAAGGACCGGTCATTGGGTGCAACGCCACGAGGCGGGTTATTTCGGTGTCGGGATAATACAAATTGACCCTCTCATACAATTCAGCGCGTATCGACCGGGATAGAGTTCAGCTCGTTCGGTTAAAAATATAAAAAAGAGGGTCGTATGAACCATACCGATGACATTCTCTGCGTGAAGAGCATCTACAAGATTTTTGGTCCCAATTCGGACATGGCCATGAAGATGTTGAACAATGGCGCTGACAAGGACGAGATATTCAAAAAGACCGGCCATGTGGTCGGTGTGTTTGATGCCAGTTTTTCCGTAAAGCGTGGCGAGATTTTCGTGATCATGGGCCTCTCGGGTTCCGGTAAATCGACCATGGTTCGATTGTTCAATCGCTTGATCGAGCCCACCTCTGGCAGCATCTTTCTCAACGGCCGGGAAATCACCGGGTTGAGCGACAAGGCGCTGCTCGATGTACGGCGCAAAGAGATGAGCATGGTCTTCCAGTCCTTCGCGCTGATGCCGCACATGAGCGTGCTTGAAAACACGGCGTTTGGCCTGGAAGTTTCCGGTGTCAGTGAAGACGAACGGCATGTACGGGCTCGTGAAGCCCTGGCCCAGGTTGGCCTCGCCGGCCAGGAGTACAGTTACCCTCATCAGCTTTCAGGTGGCATGCAACAGCGTGTTGGCCTGGCACGTGCGCTGGCGAACGACCCAACGATCTTGCTGATGGATGAAGCGTTCTCCGCTCTCGACCCATTGATCCGTCACGAAATGCAGGGTGAGCTGATCCGCCTGCAGGCCGAGCAGCAACGCACCATCATTTTCATCTCCCATGACATCGAAGAAGCCGCCCGTATCGGCCATCGCATCGCGATCATGGAGGGCGGGCGCATCGTCCAGATCGGTACGCCGCTGGAGTTGATCAACCAGCCCGCCAACGACTACGTGCGTGCGTTTTTCAAAGGCTTCGATGTTTCGCGGTTGCTCAACAGCGATGACGTTCCTGCGGTGGATACGGCTGCGATCTGCGGTGTCTGCCAAAAAACGCTGAGCCACGTGCAGAGCCACCACTGAGCGACCTGACAAGAGAGGCAAGCCACGATGTCTGATTTCAGTTTTCTCGATCCCTTCCAGTCCGCCACGATCCCTTTGGGCGTCTGGGTGGAAAGTGTCCTGAACTACATGGTTCACAATTTTCGTGATGTTTTCCGGGCCATCCGCTGGCCGATTGACCAGGTGCTGAATGGCATCGAGTTCACGTTGCAGAGCATTCCACCGACCATTGGCATCCTTCTATCGTCACTGCTGGGCTGGCAACTCGCGGGTAAGCGCATGGCATTGCTGTGCTTTGTCACGCTGACGCTGTTGGGCTTGATCGGTGTCTGGTCGGAATCCATGACTACCCTGGCTTTGGTCCTCACTTCGGTGTTTTTCTGCGCCCTGATCGGCATCCCGCTGGGCATCGCCTGTGCGCGTAGCGACGGTCTGGAGAGGGTCATCAGGCCGCTGCTAGACGCGATGCAAACATTGCCGGCGTTCGTATATCTGGTACCGGTGGTGATGTTGTTCGGTATCGGCAACGTGCCGGGTGTGTTGGTGACCATCGTATTCGCTCTGCCGCCGCTGGTGCGCTTGACCAACCTGGGCATCCGCCAGGTACCTGAAGACAAAATCGAAGCGGCCCGCGCCTTCGGCTGCACGCCACGGCAAATGCTGACCCGCGTCCAGTTGCCGCTGGCCAGCTCGACCATCATGGCCGGCCTCAACCAGACCCTGATGCTGTCACTGTCGATGGTGGTGATCGCCTCGATGATTTCAGTCGGTGGGCTGGGTCAAATGGTTCTGCGCGGCATTGGCCGACTCGACATGGGGCTCGCCACCGTTGGCGGTGTCGGGCTGGTATTGCTCGCGATCTTTCTGGATCGCCTGACCCAGGCCATGGGCGCGAGGGCCTCCGACCCGAGTCGGCGCTGGTTTAACACCGGCCCCGTGGGCGTGCTGATGCGCTTGATGGGTATCGGCCAACCTAAAGTGCGGCGCGAGACTGCGTAAGACTCTCCATTCTATCTACCGCAATCCAGACAATAACCATAAAAGGTACGCGAAGATGCACGACTCAAAATTCACTCGTCGATTCCTGCAGTGCGCCTCGGCACTTGCGCTCAGTGTTGTCTGCCTTAGCGCAAGCGCTTCGGCGGACAAGCCAGGGGAGGGTGTGAAGATCACCCCGGCGTTTCCTTCTGTCGATGAAGAGCGCTTCCGTGGCGAAATCGCTTTGGCTGGTTTGCGTGAGCTGGGTTACAAGGTGCAAACACCGAAGGAAACCGAGTACGCCACGATGGTCCTGGCGGTCGGTTTCGGCGATGCCGATTTCACTGTGAATTTCTGGGACAAGCTGCACGCCAGTTTCTACAAAAAGGCCGGTGGCGACGAAAATATGCTGAAGGTCGGCGACATTCTGCCGGGTGTTTTGCAGGGCTACGTGATAGACAAGAAGACCGCCGATAAATACAACATCAAGTACATCACCGACCTGAAAAAGCCGGAGATCGCCAAGCTGTTTGACACCGATGGCGACGGCAAGGCCGACATGACCGGCTGTAATCCTGGCTGGGGCTGTGAGCTGGTGATTGAGCACCAGATGAAAGCCTACGACTTGCAGAAGTCGATTCACGTTAATCAGGGTTCGTACTTCGCATTGATGGCCGACACGATTACCCGGTTCAAGGAAGGCAAGCCGGTGTTCTATTACACCTGGTCGCCGCAATGGGTTGCGGGTGTACTGGTTGACGGGCGTGACGTTGTTTGGCTGGAGGTGCCCAAGACCGATTTGCCGGGCGGCGACAACACGGTTAACACCATATACCAAGGCAAAAATCTGGGCTTTGCGGTGGACAAGGTCCAGGCGCTCATCAACCGTAAATTTGCCGAGAAGAACCCGGCAGCGGTGAAGTATCTGTCGCTGGTCAGTATTCCTGCGGCAGATGAAAGTGCGCAGAACCTGAAAATGCAGCAAGGCGAGAAATCCATGGCGGATATCCAACGGCATGCAAAAGAGTGGATCGCTGCGCATCAGGAACAGTTTGATAGGTGGGTCAAGGCTGCGCGTGCAGCAGCTACCCAGGCGAGTAACTGATCCTCACCGCTGACAGAACGGGCTGCTACTGATTTCCCGGCAGGAGCCTGTTCCACACCTATCCTAAGAGACGTCAGGATGACCGGACTATCATGAAGAGTTCTCCACTCTCCATCGCCGCCGACACCCGCCGAATCGACCCTGCCCGCCGCCGCGCGCTCAAGGCCGACGGCTCACTGGATGACAACGACCGCACCGAAATCGGCCCGACACCACTGGCCTTCGCAGAATGGTCCCGGCTTGGTCTCGACGCCCCCCAGCTATCTACGATGCGCGAATACCGTCTGCAGCGTATCAAGGCGCAGTTGGTTGCCCGTGACGTCGCTGGCATCCTGCTGTTTGATCCCCTGAACATTCGCTACGCCACCGACACCACCAACATGCAGGTATGGACTACTCATAACCCGGCCCGTGCCTGTTTTGTAGCGGCCAGTGGGTATGTGGTGCTGTGGGACTTCCATGGTTGCGACCATCTTTCGGCGCACCTGCCTTTGGTCAGCGAGCTGAGAAGCGGCGCTTCGTTCTTTTACTTTGAAACCGGAGACCGCACTGGGCAACACGCTGAACGCTTCGCCGCACAGATAGATGATTTGCTGCGAACCCATGGCGGCGGCAACCGCAGGCTGGCCGTGGACCGTATCGAAATCGCCGGCCTGCGCGCGCTCGACGCCCTGGGTGTGGAGGTCCAGAGCGGCCAGGAAATCACCGAGCTTGCGCGAGTGATCAAAGGCCCGGACGAGATCAAGGCCATGCGCTGCGCGGTGGCTTCCTGTGAGGCGTCAATCGCCGAAATGCGCCTGGCGATGCGCAGCGGCGCTACCGAGAACGATGTCTGGGCGGCACTTCATGCTGGCAATATTCGTCGCGGAGGCGAGTGGATCGAAACGCGCATTTTGAGCTCCGGCCCACGCACCAATCCCTGGTATCAAGAGTCCGGCCCGCGGGTGCTCAGCGACGGCGACCTGTTGTCGTTCGACACCGACCTGATCGGCGTCTACGGCATGTGCGTGGACATGTCGCGTAGCTGGATTTGTGGGGATCGAGAACCCAGCGCTGAACAGAAGCGCCTGTACCGCATTGCCCACGAACACATCAGCTTCAACGCCGGGCTGGTCCGCCCTGGCATTGGCTTCACCGAGCTGACGGCCCTCGGCCACCGGCTGCCTGAGTCCTGTCGCGCCCAGCGATACGGCGTGATGTTCCACGGTGTGGGGCTGTGCGACGAGTATCCGTGCATCCGCTACCCGGAAGATGTCGATTCGTATGGCTATGAGGGCGTGCTGCAACCGGGTATGGCGCTCTGCGTCGAGGCCTACATAGGCGAAGTGGGCGGCGGCGATGGCATCAAGCTGGAGAATCAGTTGCTGGTGACCGAGAGCGGTTGCGAGGTGCTGACCCGCTATCCGTTCGAGAGCAGTTTTCTGCAGGATTAAACACGTAGCTGTCACAGGAGTAGACAAACATGAGTGCATACAACAGAGGTGTGGTTTATCAGGGCGCCGGCAAGGTTGAGGTGCAGAACATCGACTATCCCAAGATGCAGGACCCGCGTGGCAGAAAGATCGAGCACGGGGTGATCTTGAAGGTGGTCGCTACCAATATTTGTGGCTCCGACCAGCACATGGTCCGCGGCCGTACCACCGCCCAGGTTGGCCTGGTGCTGGGGCATGAGATTACCGGTGTTGTCATCGAGAGGGGCAAAGACGTCGAGCATCTGCAGACCGGCGATCTGGTCTCGGTGCCGTTCAACGTCGCCTGCGGCCGTTGCCGTTCCTGCAAGGAAATGCACACCGGTGTGTGCCTGACCGTCAACCCGGCGCGCGCCGGCGGTGCCTACGGTTACGTCGATATGGGCGACTGGACCGGCGGCCAGGCTGAATACGTGCTGGTGCCGTATGCCGACTTCAACCTTCTGAAGCTGCCGGACCGAGACAAGGCCATGGAGAAAATCCGTGACCTGACGTGCCTCTCGGATATTTTGCCGACCGGTTATCACGGTGCCGTGACGGCCGGTGTGGGTCCAGGCAGTACCGTTTATATCGCGGGTGCTGGTCCGGTCGGTCTGGCAGCCGCGGCCTCTGCGCGCCTGCTCGGTGCGGCGGTGGTGATTGTGGGCGACTTGAACCCTGCACGTCTGGCCCACGCCAAGGCCCAGGGCTTCGAGATCGCGGACCTTTCCCTGGACACGCCGCTGCACGAGCAGATCGTCAGCCTGCTTGGCGAACCGGAAGTCGACTGCGCGGTCGATGCCGTTGGCTTCGAAGCCCGTGGGCATGGACATGAAGGCGCCAAGCACGAAGCCCCGGCCACCGTGCTCAATTCGTTGATGGGCGTGGTACGGGTTGCCGGCAAGATCGGTATCCCCGGTCTGTACGTCACCGAAGACCCGGGTGCGGTCGACGCAGCAGCGAAAATCGGTGCACTCAGCATCCGCTTTGGTCTGGGTTGGGCCAAATCCCACAGCTTCCATACGGGCCAGACGCCGGTGATGAAGTACAACCGCGCACTGATGCAGGCGATCATGTGGGACCGCATTAACATCGCTGAAGTGGTCGGTGTGCAGGTCATCAGTCTGGATGACGCACCGAAGGGTTACGGTGAGTTCGATGCTGGCGTGCCGAAGAAATTCGTCATAGACCCCCACAAGACGTTCTCCTGAAACCGGTCCGGGCCGCTTTACCTGGCGGCCCGGATGTAACAACCCCCAGATCAAACGGAGTATTTGCCTGAGATGAAGCTCGTTTCTGCCGAACAGATCAATGCTGTACTCGACTGGGCCGGCGTGCTCGACGCCTTGTGGCGCATGCATTTGGGCGCACGGCCACAGATTGATGATTATTTTCTGGGTGACGGCGAGTGTGGTTTGTTCAGCAGGGGCGTGATCCTTCCGGGGCTAGGCGCCGGCGTGAAAATTGTCTCGATCTTCCCCGGTAACCTCCAGGCAACACCACCCTTGCCGGCCGAGCAGGCTCTTTTCGTGGTGATCGACGAGCACACCAAGGCGCTGGTCGCGATCTGCGATGGTCCGGCCATCACGGCCTGGAAGACCGCCGGGGATTCGGCACTGGCGGGTGAGCGCCTGAGTCGCCAGGACAGCAGCAGCTTGCTGGTGCTTGGCGCAGGGCCAGTAGCGCGTGCGTTGACCGAGGCCTACTTGCATATCCGGCCAGGCATCCGCCAGGTGATGCTGTGGAACAGGACGTCGTCGAAACTCGAACCCTTCGTTGCTGAGCTTCGGGGGCGAGGTATCGACACCACCCTGGTCGCTGATCTCGACGAGGCTGTCAGTCGTGCGGACATCATTGTCTCTGCGACGGCGTCGTCGGAGCCGCTGATCAAGGGACGGCTGGTACGGCCTGGCACGCATGTCGACCTGGTCGGTGGCTTCAGGCCTGATATGCAAGAGGCCGACACGGAGCTGGTCACGCGCGCCAGGCTCTATGTGGATGATCGCAAAGCTGCGCTTAACTCAGGCGACCTCAGAATTCCCTTGCTGACAGGGCTTATCGGCGAAGAGAGCATCGAGGCCGACCTTTTCGAGATCTGCCAGTCGGGCGAAATCCTGCGCGGTGCGGACGACATCACGCTGTACAAGAATGCCGGCGGTGCGCATCTGGATTTGACGATTTGCCAGTACGTACTGCGCTGCCTGGCGTCGCAGGCTAGTTGACGATCTGCCGGATCAGCTCAGGCGTGGAATTGACGGCATATTTGCGCAGCAGGCTGGCGCGGTGAATATCCACGGTCCTGGGGCTGATGCCCAGGCTTTTTGCCGCTTCCTTGCTGGTCAAGCCGTCCACCAGTAGCGCAGCCACTTCACGTTCCCGTGCGGTCAGGCTTACTTTCTCCCTCAAGCCCTCGCGTCCCGGTGAGTCCACTTCGGTGAACACCCAGGCGGCCAGCTCGTAAGGATTACTTTGGTTGAAGCCGTAACCCCGCACGGTCACCCAGAAGTGCGTGCCGTCCAGGCGGCGCATCAGGCGGTCGTCATGGAAGTCGGCGTGTCGCGAGAGCAGCGGGCCGAAATGTTCGGCGGCGGTTTCAAAGTCTTTCTGTTGGGGGTACAGCATCGCGAATGACGCGCCGACAAGTTGCACGGCGCTGGCGCGAAACATGCTCAGTGCGAGGGCATTGCAGTTCAGGATCACTCGATTGCGAGCAATGATCACGGCGACGGGTAAATGATGAAGAAGATATTCGGGATTGAGGCAATCTTCTTCGCGCATGACGATCGTTTCTCTCGCAACGTGATGAGTGCAAAAACGCCGATTACCTAGGTGATCAGCAAGTCTGGTCGCCCTGAAGCAGCGTGCCTATGATGCTAATCAGCTTATCACTGCGAACGCTCGTCTTGCAGGCCAACTGGCCCACACGTTCATAGAAAAAGGAGACGCGGCATGAATGCGCGCGAAGTACACGAAGACAGTATTGTGATTGATGGTCTGGTTATCGCGAAGTGGAATCGTGAGTTGTTCGAGGATATGCGCAAAGGTGGCCTGACCGCCGCCAATTGCACGGTGTCGGTGTGGGAAGGCTTTCAGAAAACCATGGACACCATTGCGGCCAGTCAGAAGCTGATCCGCGAAAACAGTGACCTGGTCATGCAGGTGCGTACCACCGCTGATATTCATAAAGCCAAGAAACTGGGTAAAACCGGGATTCTTTTTGGCTTTCAAAATGCCCATGCGTTTGAGGACCAGATCGCCTACGTAGAACTCTTCAAGCAACTGGGCGTGGGCATCGTGCAGCTGTGTTACAACACCCAGAACCTGGTGGGTACGGGGAGTTATGAACGTGACGGCGGGCTCTCGGGGTTCGGCCGCGAGATTGTCGCGGAGATGAACCGCGTCGGCATCATGTGCGATTTGTCCCACGTTGGCTCGCGCACCAGCGAGGAAGTGATCCTGGCATCCAGCAAGCCGGTGACCTATTCGCACTGCCTGCCCATGGGGCTAAAGGAACATCCACGCAACAAGACCGACGCAGAGTTGAAGTTCATCGCCGACCATGGCGGTTTTGTCGGCGTGACCATGTTTACTCCATTTCTGGCCAAAGGCGTGGATGCGACCATCGACGATTTTGCCGAGGCCATCGAATACATCATGAACATCGTCGGTGAGGATGCGATTGGTATTGGCACCGATTTCACCCAAGGCCACGGTCAGGACTTCTTCGAGTACTTGACCCACGACAAGGGTTACGCGCGACGCCTGACGCGGTTCGGTCAGATCATCAATCCGCTGGGCATCCGTACCGTCGGCGAGTTTCCCAACCTCACCGAGACCTTGCTCAAGCGCGGTCATTCCGAACGCGTGGTGCGCAAAATCATGGGGGCGAACTGGGTGCGGGTGTTCAGCGAGGTGTGGGATGAATGAGTCTGCCAGGGGGGTACCATCATGAACACAGTGGTTCAGCCAATGAGTGAAGACGGGCGGGCAAAGGGTGCGCGTATTGGCATCATGCTGTGCCTGCTGTCGATGTTCATCTTCGCGGCCCAGGACGGGATTACCAAGACGCTGGTCAGAGATCTGCCGGTGGCGCAGTTAGTCATGGTGCGGTACTGGGTGTTTCTGCTGTTCGCGTTGTGTTTTGTACGGATGCAGGGCGGCGTTGGCAATGCGCTGAAAACCGCCCATCCCTGGCTGCAAATGGCGCGCTCGCTGCTGGGGGTTTTCGAGATCGTTGTCTTCGGCTTGGCGCTGAGCTATTTGGGATTGGCCGAGACCCATGCGATCTACGCGGTTTTCCCGCTGTTGACCATGGCCATGGCTGCTGTGTTACTGCGGGAGCGGCTCAACCTGCGCCAATGCCTGGCGGGGATGATCGGCTTTGTCGGCACCCTGATCATCCTCAAACCCGGGATGGGTGTGTTCAGCCCCGCATCGTTGATTCCCCTATTGGCGGCGTTGATGTTCGCCTGCTTCAGCGTGCTCACACGCAAGATCAGCAGTGCCGACAGCTTTGGCACTAACCTGTTGTACATGGGCTTCTGGGGGGCGGTCGCGTCGACGGTGATCGGTCTGCCGCAATGGGTGACGCCGACTGCGCAGCAAGCGGTGCTGATGCTGGTGCTCTCGGTCAGCGGGGTGATGGCCCAAATGTTACTGGTGCAGGCGTTGAAATACACGGCGGCGATAACCTTGCAACCGTTTAATTACTCCCTACTGGTGTTCGCTTCAGTGCTGGGTGTGGTGTGGTTCGGCGAGGCGCTGGAGAATACCCTGGTGGTGGGCGCGCTGCTGGTGGTGCTGGGGGGACTCTACTCGCTCCGGCGTTATCGATGAGAAAGGCGACGCATGTCATTCTGGTAACGCTTGCGCCCCTCAAAATCCTATTAAGGGGCGCGGCGATGGGCGTGCGTCAGCTGATTTCGGTGAGCCGTGCTTGCTGCGCTGAAAGCTCGGTGGGAACTGCAAGCGCTGCATTTTCTCGCAGCGCGCGCAGCAGCCCCCAGCTCGCCAGCACCATGTAGATGGCAATGGGCAAGCCGATCACGATACTGGCCATCTGAATCGCCACCAGGCCGCCGGCGATGATCAAGCTGGCGGCAATCGCACCCTCCAGCACACACCACAGCACCCTCAGCCAGTTTGGCGGGTGAATGCTGCCCATCGAGTTGAGCATGCACAGCACTTGGGTGCCGGCATCGGCCGCGGTCACAAAATGCACCGCCAACAGCAGGCAGACGATCACGCTGAGAATGCCCCCCAGAACCTGGCCATCCAGGCGCTCCAGCAGAGTGAACATCGCGGTTGTGGTTTCTTTGCGAGTGGCTTCCAGAATCGGGCCGCCAGCAAACGGACCAGCAACCGCTTGCTCGGCTACCGGCAGACTGCTGTAGGCGTGACGTCTCGTTTGTTCATCCTTCAGTGCGGTGCCGCCAAATACCGCCATCCACAAGATGGTCACCAGCGTCGGTACCAGCAGCGCGCCGACCACCAATTCGCGGATGGTCCGACCACGGGAAATACGTGCAATGAACAGGCCTACAAACGGCCCCCAGGTCATCCACCAAGGCAGGTAAAAGGCCGTCCAGGAATTTTGCCAGCCGCTGTCGCCCTGGGTGTCGGTCCAGAGGCTCAGGCCAATGATATTTTGCAGGTAGTCGCCGGTCGATTCGAACAGCAGGTTCATGATGTAGTGGGTCGGGCCCAGGGCCAGCACTACCAGCATCAGCCCCAGGGAAATGAACATGTTGAGCGTCGACAAGCGCTTCATGCCACGGGATACGCCTGCCACCAATGAAATCGAGGCAATCACTGTGACCACGGCGATGATCCCCAGCTTGAATGACAGGCTGATCGGCACGCCAAACACGTGGTTCAGGCCGGTATTGATCTGCTCCACGCCCATCCCCAGTGACTGCGATACGCCAAAGGCGGTCACAGCGGCGCCGATGATGTCGACGGTGTGGCCGATAGGCCCGTAGATGCGCTTGCCGATCAGCGGATAGAGCACCGAACGCAGCGCCAGCGGCAGGCCTTCGCGGTAGGCAAAATACGCCAGGCCCAAACCGATGATGGTAAAGATCGCCCAGGGATGCAGGCCCCAGTGGAACAGGGTGATGCGCATCGCCATCGAGGCCGCCTGATCGCTCAGGCCAGGGGAAAATGGATTGTTGGCGTAGTGCAGTACGGGTTCAGCGACCGACCAGAAAATCAGGCCCACGCCCATGCCGGCGCTGAACAGCATGGAGATCCAGGCGGCGAAGCTGAACTCGGGTTTTTCATCGGGGCGTCCGAGTTTCAAGGTGCCGTGTTGGCTGAAAGCGATGAATATCAGCAAGCCGAGCACGCCGCTGACCAGGGCAATGTAGAACCATTTCAAGTTGTTTAGAATGGCGTCGGAGGCGGTTTTGAACACCCCGGCGGCTTGGTCGCCGTAGGAAGCACAAAGCACCACAAAAGCGGTGACGATAAACAGCGATCCGATGGTCACCACCGGATTCAGGCCCTTCAACGGGCCAGTTTTTGCACGCATCGGCTACTACCTTTTTATTTTTTGGGATGCCGGGGGGGGAATCGAAAAAAGGCGCCCGAAGGCGCCCTCTCACAGGTCGATAACCAGATTTGAAGTCGGGCGACTGCAGCACAGCAAACGCATGCCCTTGTCGATCTCGCGCTGACGGATGCCGCCGTTGTGTTTCATCTCCACGCTGCCTTCGAGCACGGCGGTTTTGCACGTGCCGCACACACCCTGGCTGCAGGAAGAGGGCACCACCGCACCCGCCTTCTTCGCCGCCGATAACACGGTCTGGTCGGCGGTCATGGTGAATTCCTTGCCCGAGCGGGCCAGGCGCACGGTGAAGGTATCCTGCGCCTGACCGGGTGCAGTGATCGGCGTAGATTCAACGACGAGGTCGGCGTTTATGTCGAAGCTTTCCTGGTGATAACTCGCCATGTTGAAACCGGCACTGCCCAGCAATGCCTTGGCCGCATCCATGTAGCCTTTGGGGCCGCAGGTGAAGACGGCGCGCTCCATGAAGTCGGGGATTCGCTGCTGAAGTTCGTTGATCGACAAGCGCCCGATCGGGCCGGCCCAGTCCGGTTCGTCGCCCAGGCCCTCACAGAAGAACAGGGTGCGCAGGCGCGGCATGGAGCGTTCGAGGCGGGCCAGCTCATCTCGGAAGATGATGTCTTTGGGCGTGCGCGCGCTGTGCACGAAGACAATGTCCAGGTCTGCGTGCAGGTCGGCAGCGGCGCGGGTCATCGCCATCAGCGGGGTGATACCAGAGCCGGCGGAAAGGTACAGCAGCTTGCGCGACGGCCCTGCCACCGGAGTAAATATCCCCGCCGGGCCGGAGGCCGCCAGTGCATCGCCCGCCTTGAGATTGTCGTGCAGCCAGTTGGAAACTGCGCCGCCCGGCACTCGCTTGACGGTGATCGAGAAGGTGAACGGACGGGTCGGTGTGGAGGACAGCGTATAGCAGCGCGATATGCTCTGGCCCTCAATCACGGGAGACACGGTCAGGAACTGGCCGGGTTCGTAGGCCAGGGCAGGGTAATCCGGGGAGTGGAACACGAACGTCTTCACGTCGTGGGTCTCGGCGACCACGCTCAGGCATTCGATGCGTTTGCTCTCGCCGCTGGCCCATTGGGCGCCGTGGGCGGCCCAGTGATCGGTATCGACGAAGCGCTGGTCAGCGCGCAGGCTGGCAATGTTCTCGAGCATGCTCATCACCGTTAAATTCCATGCACTGCAAGGCGGGCATCGTACCAGCGGACAAACTGGTCAACGTACGGCTCGGTAAATTCGGAATAGGGGCCGGGGATATAAGCCGGGTCCTGGGTGCCGCTATGAGTGATGGCTACCAGGTTGGCATCCTGCTGGGTGGTGGCAACCCAGACTTCGGTGAGGCGCTGTAGGTCGTAATCGACACCTTCAACCGCGTCCTGGTGCACCAGCCACTTTGTGCGCACCAAGGTACGATCCGGCGCCAGTGGGATGATCCAACTGATCATCGCGTGGTCGCTCATCACGTGGGCCCAGCCATTGTTGCCCCACAGGTGCGTGTCGCCGAGATCGCGACGGGTGAGGTTGCCCAGCAGCTTGGTGCAGGCGACCTTGGTGTCGAGGGTCTGGGATTCGCCGCTGCCGGCGATGATCATGCGCTGGGTGCGGAACTGGGTAGCGGTATCGCCGTCCAGGTACTCCACGGTGGTATAGAGGTGACCTTCACTTTCCCAGTTGGCTTCAATCCCGGCTTTGCGGATCTGATAGGCATCATAGGAGGCGCGCGCCTCTTCGCTCATTTCTTCATAACTGACGCCGAGGTCTTCGGACTGATAGGAGACGATCAACTCCGGGTGAGTGCCCGCACAGTGATAACACTCGCGGTTGTTTTCCATCACCAGTTTCCAGTTGCCGTTCTCGATATAGTCAAGTTCGTAGGCGATGCGCGTGTTGGTCAACTCATACGGCGCAAAGCGTGCGCCCATGACCTCTTCCTGGATGGCAATATCTGCTGGCGCGTTCTCGCTCAGACAGACAAATACATGCGCACCGATCACCTTGCAGTGCACCGGGATCAGGCTGCGGCATGTTGGATCGAAGCCCTTGCCCATATGCGCCGCGTGCTTGAGGCTGCCGTCCAGGTCGTAGGTCCACTGGTGGTAGGGGCAAACCAGCATGCCAACGGTGGACTTGCCGGGCGCTTTCAGGCGCGCACCGCGGTGGCGGCAGACGTTGCGGTAGGCGCGAATCTGTTCATCATCATCGCGCAGCACCATGATCGATGATTGGCCGATATCGGTAGTGAAGACATCGCCGGGCTCGGCAATATCTGCGGTCACTGCAACCAGTATCCAGTGCTGGGTGAAGAATATGTCGACGTCGGTTTCGAATATATCCTGTCGACTGAAAACTTCGCCTGGAAGACCACAGCCAAGTTCCCGAGACTCGATCACTTCACGGTGCGTTTTAATCGGCGCGCTGCTCATTGTTATTCCTCAGGCATTTTTATTTTAAGTATTACCAATGCGTCTGGAAGGATTATCTGAGTGGCTAAAAATACCGTCAATGCGCCTATTTTTACGGCTCGTATTACATCAAGTTATGAGTGAGCTTTCGATTTTTTCCGACAGGGGTGTACGGTCCTGAAGCCAACGGATCACTGCCCAGACTTCAGGTGTCGCGCTGCGTCCATCCGGGATAACCGCGTAGTAAGCATCGGTGGGGCGAACAAAAAAAGGCTCGAGTCGAACCAGTTCGCCACTGTCTATCAGGTGTTCCACCGCACGCCCCCAGCCAAGGCCGACGCCGTGGCCGTGGAGTGCGGCATGGACGACATCGGCGTGCAGGTTGCAGCGCAGGGTGTAGTGCAATTTGTGTGTCATCAGCCCCAACTGCTTGAACCAGCCTTGCCAGGTCATCCAGCCTTCGGTGGTAGAGTCGGAGTCCAGCAGGCCGGTACCCGCCAATGCCTCGAGGGTTTCGGGCGTGGGGTTTCGGGCCAGCCAATCAGGCGAGCAGACGGGAAAGATTTCTTCGTCGAACAACAGGATCACTTCGCCGTCATCCCACTGACCGTTGCCATAGCGTACGTACAGATCGGCTTCCTGGGTGCGCAAGTCACCGGTGAACATCTGCGTGACCAGGCGAAGCTGGATGTCCGGCAGCGCATCGCGCAGACGCGACAGGCGAGGAAGGAGCTGAAACTGCGAGAAGGAGGAGGTGACGCCAAGGATGATTTCCCGCCGCCCGCCTTCCTGGTTGATTTGGTCGAATACCGTGGCGATTTTTTGCAGCGACTCGGAAATGGTCGCGAACAGGGCCAGACCCTCATTGGTCAGTTCGATGCTGCGGTGCAAGCGGTGAAACAGTTGTGCCCCGACGTTTTCTTCGAGCACCTTGACCTGCTTGCTGACGGCCGCCTGGGTAACCCCAAGCTCCTTCGCTGCCTGGGTGAAGCTTTTCAGGCGGGCGACGGATTCAAACTGGAGGAGGGCGGTCATCGACGGAATGATCCGCCGGTAACCTTTGTGTCGGGTGCTGGCTTCTTGAGCTTTCATTGTTTTTCTTACTCATAGGTAGGCGAGTCGGTCACGCCACGAACTCGCTCCACACAGTGTACGCGTCGCCGCCCAATTCTGTGGGCGGGCTCGTCAGCGTCAGGCCGCTCAGGCCAACTGATAAGTCGTCTTGACCCGGGTAAAGAACTGCCGCGCATGGGTGCCTTGCTCTCGCGACCCCAGGCTCGATGCACCATTGCCGCCAAACGGCACGTGATAATCGACCCCGGCGGTCGGCAGGTTGACCATCACCATCCCCGCCGAACTGTTGCGCTTGAAATGTTCTGCATGATGCAGCGATGTGGTGACAATGCCCGCAGACAAACCGAATACGGTGTCCTCGGCAGCGGCGAACGCCTCTTCGTAATCGCGTACCTTCAGCACACTCAACACCGGCCCGAAGATCTCCTCGCGGTAAATGCGCATGTCAGGGCGTACGTCGGTAAACAGTGCGGGCGTGAACAAATGTGCGCCCGCCGGGGTTTCCACGCGCTCACCACCACACACCAGCGTCGCGCCTTGCTCAAGGCCGCTGGCAACGTATGCCAGGTTCTGCTCCAATTGCCGCGCATCCACCACCGGGCCGATATCGGTGGCGGCTTGCAGCGCATCCCCGACCGTCAGCGCGCGAGTTCGTTCGGCCAACCGCGCCACAAAAGCATCATGAATACCCGCGGTGACGATCACCCGTGAACTGGCGGTGCAGCGTTGGCCAGTGCTGTAAAAGGAACCGTTGAGCGCCACTTCGACCGCCTGTTCCAGGTCGGCATCATCAAGAACGATCAGTGGGTTCTTGCCGCCCATCTCCAATTGCACCTTCTTCATGCCTTGCGCCGCGAGCAGAGCGATCTGCCGGCCGGTGTGCTCGGAGCCGGTGAAACTGATGCCATCGATCTGTGGCGAGCGAATCAGCGTATCGCCGACGCTGCGACCCGGGCCGATCAGCAGGTTGAACACTCCCGCCGGCAGGCCGGCGCGGGAGATGATTTCAGCCAACGCCCAGGCAGAGGACGGCACCAGCTCCGCGGGCTTGAACACCACGCAGTTGCCGAAGCAGAGCGCCGGGGCGATCTTCCAGGCAGGGATGGCAATTGGAAAGTTCCACGGTGCGATAATGCCGATCACGCCCAAGGGCTGGGTGATGACGTCAATGCCCACATCCTGGCGCACCGACTCGTATTTCTCGCCCGAGGCCCGCAGCGCTTCCTGGGCGTAGAACTTGAACGAGCGACCGGCGCGGTCCACTTCCCCCAGCGCCTCGCGCACGACCTTGCCTTCTTCGCGGGCGAGCAGCGTGGCCAGCTCTTCGCGGCGAGCGAGGATTTCGCTACCGATAAAGTCCAACGCGTCGGCGCGCAGTTGCGGGTTGCTGCGCGCCCACTGTGGCTGCGCGCGGCGGGCGGCGGCGATGGCTTGTTCGGTCAGGGCCTCGTCGGCGCGCACAAAACGCTCGATCACTTCCTGCGGGTTGGACGGGTTGCGGTTTTCCAGCAGGTCGCTGCTGCTGTCGAGGGGAACGAAGGCGCCGTTGACATAGCTGCTCTTGGTGACGGGGTTCATGCGGATCGAATCCTTTATTCTTGGGTTTGCCCGCATGATGCTCAGCGCACGCCGGTGCCCGCTATTACGGGCATGACAATTGATAGGACACTGGGGTCGGTCAGCGGCTGGCTTGTCCTGAATCTATGATATAGCTGTCTTTGTATGATATTTCGGACCCGTTGCCCGCCTTATACTGAGCTTGCCGAACATCATCCCCCCCCGGCTGCACTGGAGAGCGAAACATGAACATTCAGCCCGCCAAGGTTAAACCGGACCTGCGTGTCGGTTTCGTGCTGCTGAATCAGTTCACGCTGGTGCCTGTGGCAGGCCTGGTCGACTCTTTGCGTTTCGCCGCCGATAAATCGTTCCGCAGCCAGCAGGTGTACTGTCAGTGGGATTGGATGACCTGTAATGACCAGCCGATCTACGCCAGCTGTGGCATGCCGATCTCGCCAACCCGGCCATTGAATCTGTTCGCCCAGTACGACTACATCGTGATCGCCGGAGGTTTGCTGGGGGAAACACGCAACCCGCCCGACTGGCTGCTCGATGCGCTGCGTGATGTGCATGCGGCTGAGATCCCGATTATCGCGCTGTGTTCGGCCTCCTTCGTACTGGGTAAGGCCCAGCTGCTCGATGGTCGGCGGTGCGCGGTGCATTTCACCATTCGCGAGGAGTTCGAAACGTTGTTTCCCCTGGCGAACTCGGTTATCGACAAGAGTTACGTGGAAGACCGCGGCATCATCACCTGCCCTGGCGGCACCGCCATCGACCTGGCCGCCAGCCTGATCCGCCGTCATTGCGGTGAGGTGCGGGCGCAAAAAGGACTGGAGTACCTGTTGGTGGAGGACCGGGCCGAAGATGAGCAGCAGACCAATCGGGTCTACCAGAACGACAGAGTGGAGCGGGCCATCGCCTTCATGCGTGACAATCTGGATGTGTCGCTGTCTCTCAAGACGGTGGCGGAAGCGGTCGGTACACACCCACGGCAACTGCACCGCGAATTCGTGGCCAATACTCAGGAACCACCGGCAAACTACTGGCGCAAGCTGCGTTTGGATCACGCCCGTCGCCTACTGGTCAACACCAGCCAAAACGTCACCACTATCGCTTTGGCAAGCGGTTTCTCCGACGCCTCGCACTTCATTTTGTGGTTTCGCAAGCAGTATGGTGAAACGCCCTACAGCTTCCGCAAGCGCCGGCATGAAGTGGAACGCTTCAACACTGAACGCCTCGGCGAAAGCGTCAGGGTGGACCCGGAGCTTTAAGGCGAGGGGAGTGGCGAGCGATTGAGCAGGGCATCGAATACAACTTCACAGGCCGCGCCCCACGTCGCGCTGCCTGGCTGGTGATTGAGCACATCCAGACCCGTCGCCGTGAATGTACCCGGTGTGGCGATTGCCCGGCCCAGCGCCTTGAGGCTGCGTTCCGGATGGGCGCGGGCGCTGAACAGGCAGTCTTCCAGATTACCCAGTACCAGCGTGCGCGCCTGTTCGGCAGGCATGCCCTTGTCGACCAGCCAGTGTTGCAGGTCATGAAGCAGGAAATAGAACCAGCCATTCATGCAGGCTGCCACGGTGGCCAGCTCGAACGCCGGTTCGTTGTCCACGACCACCAGCGAACCCAGAGGGCCCAGGCATTGCTGGGCCGTTTCATCGGGCGGGTAGACGACCACGGTCGATTGGTTGAACTGGGCGGTGTAGGACAGCATCACCCGCACGCAGACAGCACCGGGGAAAGTCGCCTGGAGCGTCTGCAGGTGCAGACCGGCGACCAGGGAAAGCAGGTGCTGGCCGGGTTTGACGGTGATCTCGGCGGCAAGTTGCGCAACGCTGTCAGGCCTTACCCCGAGCAGCAGTATGCCGGACTTGTCCACCAGGGCCTGATTGCTTGGCATGACCTCGCAGTTGCATTCATCGGCGAGTGCCTGGGCACGTTCGGTGTTGCGCGGTGACAACAGGATGATGCCGTCGAAACCGCTGCGGCGCAGGCCGCGCACGACTTTTTCGGTCAGCTCGCCAACTCCCAGGATGCCCAGACTCTGCATGATGTCTCCTTCAGGCTTCCAGGCCGGCGCGGCGCTGGCCCCAGTTGAGGTTCAGATTCACCCCCAGGCTCAGCAACGGCTCTGGTGGGTTGCGGTTGGGGCCGGGCGAGGAGAGCAGGAAGGCCGTCAACTCGTCCTGTTCACCTGCCAGCCAGTTGGCCAACAGTGTGCCCGTGGCGGTGCCACGCGTGATCCCCAGGCCATTGCAGCAAAGTGCCGCGTAAACGTTCGGCGCCAAGCTGCCGAAGTAGGACAAGTGGTTGCGCGACATGCACATGGAGCCGCCCCAGGTGTAGTCGAACGGCGTGTTCGCCAGCATCGGAAAGCGCCGGTCAAACGACGTGCGGTGCTGGCGGGCAGCGCGGTCCAGGAAGCGCTGCTGGGCCTGCCCGCTTGCGTTGAAACTGAAGCTGTTACGCACCAGCAGACGCTGGTCGGGTGTACGCCGCAACGTGGTGCCGAAAGGGTCGGCAGGGATGATGCCCCAGGCCTGCTTGCCACCCAGGCGTGCCTGTTCTTCTTCGGTCAGTGGCCGGGTCATGCTGGCATACGTGAAGACCGGCAGCAGGCGGCCTGGCAAGAACCCGAAATGTGAGGCAAAGGCGTTGTTGCAGAGCAGCAGTTCGTCCGCAACAAATTCGCCATCGGCGTGAAGCAGCGTGATCTTGTCGCCCTGTTCTATACGGGTGATGACGGTGTTTTCGTACAGGCTGACGTTCGCTGGCAGGTTGTCGGCAAGCCCCCTGACCAAGGCCGCTGGTTGCAACAGCATCGTGCCGGGGGTGTAAAGCGCCTGGCGATAGAACGACGTACCGAGGTGTTCCGGCAAGTCGCGGGCATCAATCATTTCGTAGGGCTGGCCGAGTTTGTCCAGGCCGCTGCGGTAGGCTTGCAGCACCGCCAGACCCTTGTCCTCCACGGCGGCCTGGTACTTGCCGTCCGAGCGCAGTTGGCAGTCTATGGAATAGTCTGCGACCCACGTGCGGATCATTGATTGAGCGAAGTGATTGAGCTTCAGATTCATCCGCGCGGTGGCCGGATCGCCGATGTAATCGGGGGCGCCGATGTCATGGGGCAAGTCGATGGCGAAGCCGGAATTACGTCCCGAGGCCCCGTAGCCGACCTGCTGCCCTTCGATCAGCACGATCTCGTCCTGGGGGAATTTCAGGGCCAGTTGGCGCGCGGCGGCGAGCCCGGTGAAGCCCGCGCCCAATACCACCCAACGCGCCTTGGTGCGGCCGCTATGTGCGGGGCGCGCGTGGCGTGGTGGGCTTAGGTGGAACCAGCCGCAGCCATCGTCGTCGGCCGGGGTGGATGTATTTCTGTACATTGATGCCAATCCCTTCTTTTTTCGCACTATCGCACTGGCTGAAGACTGAGCCCTATAACGATCGGGACAACTTATGGGAGGTAGGGGTTATAACGTGTCGGTGGCTATTTCTACACCGAGTGAAACGTAGTCGATCAGCTCATAGGTCGCACTGTCCACGAGTATGTGTTTGGGTACATACGTTTGCGCATCGCACTCAATTCCACCAAATTCTTCAGAACCAGCATTTTGAAAAAAACCGCTGTCGCCAGGGACGAAACAAGCTGCTCACCCATGGATTGGGCGACGTTGATAAGCGCGGACGGCCGCCACCCGTGGGGTGCAGCCGTACGGGCTATCCGAAATGTTCCGCTAATGGCTGTAACGGCTCATGAACACGGCCGCTCTCTTGGTCGCAACCGCCAGCGAATTTAGCTCGATGGTTTCGTTCTCTGTATGGGTCGCTTCGCCCACTGCGCCCAGGCCATCCAAGCTTGCGCTGACAAACTTACTCACGTAGGAAATATCTGCGCCACCCCGTTCCGTCGCGGGTACTGGCTCCAGCGCTGGTCCCACCAGATCCTGGCTGACCTGACTGTACTGCTTCAACAGCTCCAGGTTGCCTGGGGTTTGCGCCATGACGGGCATGATCGGTTTGAGCAAAAACGTGCTGCTCGTTTGGCTCAATGGCTGGCTGACGATTGCCTGTATCTTCGATTCAGCCTGATCTTTTTGCTCGTCACTGGCGAAACGCAGATCGCCATGAGTCAGCGAAGTCTTTGCCACACTGGTTTTTCTGCCTGACGCAACGCCCTTGCCATTCTCGATGTCTTCCGCTGCACTCGCGCCGCCCAGCACGATACCGGGGTTTATCGTCAGCCCAGGTGTGTTCGACAGTTGCGCCCGGATTTGATCGAGCACCCGCGCCGATTCATAAATGGCACCGAAGCCCGTGTCGGGTTGGAAAATGGTTGCCGAGTGGTGTTCCAGGCCCTTGCTGGTGAGGAACCATTCGCTCAAGCCTCTGCGGTTGGTCACCAACTGGTTCGCGGACAAGGCAAATTCAAAACCCAGGGCGATGTCGCTTTTTTTGGCTTCGTCGATCAGTGCCTTTCGCGAAATATCGGTTGGTTTGGCGGCCAGTTCTTCGTCGCCCACCAGCACCACGGCGATGTTCATGTCCTGCAACGAACCGTTGGCATTCAAGGCCTGCAAGGCGTAGAGCATGGTCACCATGCCGCCCTTGTCATCGATCACGCTGGGGCCTTTGGCCTTTTTGCCGTCTTCGATGTAGGTGAACTTCTGGAATTTGCTGTCCTCGGGAAACACCGTATCCAAGTGGCCAATCAGCAACAGACGCTTGGACGACTTGCCCTTGTGCACAGCCACCAGGCTTCCCGCATGTTTCATGTCGGCCGGCAGTTCATGCCAGTTGGTCTCAAAGCCCAGCGCTTGAAGTTTTTGCTTCATCAGGTTGCCGACCTGAGTAACACCCTTCACGTTTTCGGTGCCGCTGTTGATGTTGACCAGCGTTTCCAGCAGGGCCACTTGCTCGGCGTGATGCTGATCCACGTAAGTGACCAGCTTTTTCTCGGCATCGGACTGCCCGGCCATCGCGTACTGCGCAATTAAGGCCGTCAGCAGTAAATAAAGTGCTTTTTTCATGCTCACCAGATCCGTTAGACGAAAATTTGACAGGAACAGCAGTGGAGTGATCAGCGACGCTGCAGAAGGAAATCCCGGATGCGTTGCGCTGCTTCCACGCACTCGTCCACCGGCGCGACCAACGCCATTCTGATACGCGCAGCCCCTGGATTGACGCTGTCGACTTCCCGTGACAGGTAGGAGCCTGGCACCACGGTGACGTGTTGTTGCTCGAACAGCTCACGGGTGAACTGCGCGTCGTCCATCGGCACTTTTGCCCAGAGGTAGAAGCTGCCATCGGGCTTTTTGACGTCCATCACCGGCGCCAGAATCGCGAGCACTGCGTCGAATTTTTCGCGGTACAGATCGCGGTTTTCACGCACATGGGCTTCATCTTTCCAGGCGCACACGCTGGCCAGTTGGCTGTGCACGGGCATGGCGCAACCGTGGTAGGTGCGGTACAGCAAAAATGCCTTGAGAATGTCCGCGTCGCCCGCGACAAACCCCGAGCGCAGGCCCGGCAGGTTGGAGCGCTTGGACAGGCTATGAAACACCACGCAGCGCTTGAAATCGCTGCGACCCAGTGCTGCGCACGCCGTCAGCAAGCCCGGTGGCGGTGACGATTCGTCGAAGTACAGCTCGCTGTAGCATTCGTCTGCCGCGATCACAAAGTCATGCTCATCGGCCAGGGCGATCAGTTTTTTAAGGGTTTCCAGTGGCACCAGCGCGCCAGTTGGGTTGCCCGGCGAGCAGAGAAACAGCAGTTGGCAGCGCTTCCAGATGGCCGCCGGCACGCTGTCAAAATCCGGATTGAAGCTATTGTTGTCCAGGCAGGGCAGGTAGTGGGGGGTGGCACCGGCTAGAATCGCTGCGCCTTCGTAGATTTGATAGAACGGGTTGGGACTGATGACCAAGCCATCGTCTTCGCGGCGGACAACGGTTTGGGTAAAGGCAAACAGCGCTTCGCGCGTGCCGTTGACCGGCAGGATGTGGCGGGCAGGGTCCAGCCAGCCTTTAGGTACGTCAAAGCGCTGCTGGCACCAGCCAGCGATGGCTGCGCGTAGTTCCGGAATCCCCAGCGTCGCAGGGTAGATCGCCATCTTGTCGAGATTGGCTGCCAGCGCCTCTTTGACGAACGCGGGCGAGGGGTGTTTGGGCTCTCCGATAGACAGCGCGATAGGACGCAAGCTGCCGTTTGGCGTGACACCGTTCAACAGGGCGCGCAATTTTTCAAACGGGTAGGACTGCAGATGGGCTAAAGCGTCGTTCATCTCAGGTTCTCGGTACGGTGGATTACGCATCGGCTGTTCTGCTTGAACGCCAGGCTAATGGTGTTGCAATACCTCTGTAACATAATGTAATAGTATAACAATTGCTTTTCAACCACCCTACGGAGTGCTTGCCGCATGCTCTCGCCTACCCTCGAACTTGCCCGTGACATGATCCGACGTCCCTCTGTTACCCCCGTTGACGCTGGCTGCCAGCCCTTGATGATGGCGCGCCTGGCGCACGTCGGCTTTGCGCTGGAGCCGATGAAAATTGAGAACGTCGATAATTTCTGGGCCATCCACGGCAACAATGACGGGCCGGTATTGTGTTTCGCCGGGCATACCGACGTGGTGCCCACCGGACCCTTGCAGGCTTGGAAGATCCCGCCGTTCGATGCTTTGCTCGATGAGCAGGGGATGCTGCACGGTCGAGGCGCCTCCGACATGAAAGGCAGTCTGGCGGCGATGTTGGTGGCGGCCGAGCGCTTCGTGGTGGATTACCCGGATCACCGGGGCACCGTGGCATTTTTGATCACCAGCGATGAAGAAGGCCCCGCCCATCACGGCACAAAGGCGGTGGTCGAGCGCCTGGTGGCGCGTCAGCAGCGGCTGGACTGGTGCATTGTCGGCGAACCGTCCAGCACCACATTGGTGGGCGATGTGGTGAAGAACGGGCGACGCGGTTCGCTCGGCGCGACCCTCACGGTGCGTGGCAAGCAGGGGCATGTAGCGTATCCGCATCTGGCCAGAAACCCGATTCATCTCGCAGCGCCGGCGTTCGTCGAACTGGCCAGTGAGCATTGGGACAGCGGTAATGCGTTCTTCCCGCCCACCAGCTTCCAGGTGTCGAACCTGAACGCCGGCACGGGTGCAACCAACGTGATCCCTGGCGAGCTGGTAGCGGTGTTCAATTTCCGCTTTTCGACCGAGTCGACGGTCGAAGGCTTGAAGCAGCGTGTCGCGCAGATACTCGACAAGCATGGGCTGGACTGGCATATCGACTGGGCGTTGTCCGGCCTGCCGTTTCTCACTGAACCGGGCGCGTTGCTGGATGCCGTCGCAGCCAGCATCAAGGCCGTCACCGGGCGCGACACTCAGCCGTCAACCTCCGGCGGCACCTCGGACGGCCGCTTCATCGCCACCATGGGCACGCAAGTGGTCGAGCTGGGGCCGGTTAATGCCACGATCCACCAGGTCGACGAACATATCCTGGCCAGCGATCTGGATGTGCTGACCGAGATCTACTACCAGACCCTGATCAAGTTGCTGGCTTAAGGTCCGGGAGCGCGCTCCAGGCCTGACGTTATCAGCGATAGCGGCAGGCCTGGGGCGCGCCTGATCAGGTTGATTCGCTTAATGCGCAGGCGAAGGCCTTGAGAAAACAGCCTGAAGCTTGAGCAAAAGCGATGACATCTAGTAAGTATCTGACTGGTCCCAAAACCCGCACTTATGCGCCTGGGAAAACCGTCCGGACACCATCTTTGCCTCAGGCAGAACAAAGGTCATTACGTTGTCGGTACCCGGATCGTAGCGTGACCACGCGTGATCGGTGCTCGCCAGTTTGGCGACGTTGGTGAAGTAACTCACCATCTGGTCGGAGAGTTTTTCCTGCATCGGGTTGAGCTCAACCTGCACGTTGCCGACGCCGCGGAACCCTGGAAAGACATAGGACAGCTCGTAAGTGTGAGCGGCCAGCATCGGGAAGGTCGTCGGGCCGACATACGACGGCGCCGTGCGGTCACTGAACTCGTAGGCATACACGGCCATCTTGTCACTTAGCGCCCGGCTCATGGCGCGGCCGGTGCAGGCGAACAGGCTGTCGGTTGCCGCAGCCGCGAATGCTTCGCTCGGGCTGTCGTAGTGCGTGGCCGGGTACTCTTGCATGACCCTGGGGGCAAGCGTCTGGCCATACATCCGCTCGATCTCGACAGGGTAGTCCGCGTCAGTCATCGCTTTGCCAGTCAACAGCTCAGGCAACGCCACGAAGAAACGGCCCTCGTCGCGGGTGCTTCCGTTTATCAGCGTTGCCTGGTTGATCTTGCCTTCACGAAAGGCATCTGCCGGATGGATCGGCACAACCCGCCCATCGATCACAAATTCATTCAGGGCAAAGGGCTGCTGGGCGTCGAGAATGCGTTTGGTCGGTACCGCACGCAGGCATGCTGCGTCGCCATTCTCGCAGCCGACTGCTTTGGCAAAACCCTGTCCCACTGCCCGCGCAACGTTCAGGGGTTGCGGCGCGCCGAAGGCCGGATGCCGCGCCATGATGCCGCCCCCGCTCATCGCGACAGCGTGCTGAAACAGCCCGGCGGAGCCCGGCGAAGCAATGTGCGCCATGACGCTGTTGCCACCGGATGATTCTCCTGCAATGGTCACGTTGCCAGGGTCCCCGCCAAAGGATGCAATGTTGCGTTTGACCCATTGCAGGGCTGCCTGTTGATCCATCAAGCCGTAGTTGGCGAAGTCGTGGCCCTCTGCATCCAGGGCGGGGTGGGACAAAAAGCCGAACACGCCCAGCCGGTAATTCAGGGTCACCACCACGGCATGCCCTTCAATCGCCAGTTTGCTCGGGTCATAGTCACCGCCTTGCCCAACCTGAAGCGCGCCGCCGTGTATCCAGACAAACACCGGCAGCTTGCGGGTTCCGGTATCTGCCGGATTTCGGTAGACATTGAGGTACAAGCAGTCTTCAGTCCCCCCGGCGCGGGCAAACACTCCAAGGTCGGCGTTTTGCGCACAACTGTTGGCCAGTGCGTTGGCCTTGATCGGCGTTGTCCAGTTTTTCACTGGCTGGGGCGGCTGCCATCGCAAGGCACCTACGGGAGGCTCGGCGTAGGGAACCCCTTGCCATGACTCAACTCCGTCATGCAGGGTCCCGACTACGGCGCCGGACGCGGTGGACACCCTTAGCGGTGTGTCCGCATAGCTCGCCGAGCATGCAACAGCGCCGACCGCCAACCCCAATACCGCGAGGATACGAGACGGCCTGGTTTGCAGTTGCAGGGCGCGCCACCTCATGCTTTGGCACCCGCGCGCAAGGCAGCATCCAGCGCTTCGTTCGCGCGCCTGGCATTTTGCGGGTCCACCTGTTCATGCAGGGTTTGCGCAAGCTCGCGCAATTGGCCCTCGGTCAATCCCACGTTCATGCTGATGCGCATATGGGATTGCAACTGCGCCTCTGCGCCGGGAATGGCGGCCAGCATCGACACGGTGGCCAATTCCCGCAGTTGCCAGGTGACGTTGTCCCGTTCGAAGATAGCGCCGAACAGGTGGGCTTTCAGGTATTCGTCAACGGCCGGCGCAAACTCGAACAGCGCGCCTTTGACCGGTGTGCCGACCAGTTTGGTTTGATTGGCAGTGCCGGCATTCAACAACTCAGTGCCCGTCGCAACAGGCTTGCTCGGCTCACGACCTGGCTCATCCTGCACGCCACGGGACTTTCGCGCCTCGGTGACTTTCATCAATTCAGCCAGCGCGTTAAGGCTCCTTGGAAAGCCTGCGTAGGGGTACACCTGCACGAGAATTTCCTTGGCCTCATTCACGCTGACACCTGCATCAAGCGCGTCATTGAGGGCAATACTCAGCTTGTCGATGTGCCCAGCCGCCGCGAGGGACGCCACGGGTATGATTGCGCGCTGCTGCGCGGTAAGCGGTGCGGATGTGTTTTTCGATACCCTCATGTTGCTCGATACCTCGGCAGTAGCTGCAGGCTGGTAGATGGCTGCGCTTAACCCTACAAGCGCAAAGAGCAGGGCAGGCAGCCTGTGGCGGTTAGCGGGTGCTGTATTGGTCGTCACTGACTTTCTCCATCCATTCGACGTTGGCCCCATCGGGCTGCGTGGCCGTTACGGCCAGATGAGTCATCGCTGTGCCAGGCGTTGCGCCGTGCCAGTGTTTGACGCCAGGAGGGCAATACACGACGTCGCCGGGGCGGATTTCCTGAACCGGCTTGCCCCATTCCTGAGTGAGGCCTACGCCGGAGTGAACCACCAGCCGTTGCCCGGCAGGATGGGTATGCCACGCCGAGCGCGCGCCGGGTTCGAATGTGACCAGCGCCCCGGAAGTGTTGAGCCCGCCGTCAGCCGGCCACAGCATGTCGATGCGTACCTGGCCGGTGAAGTTGGCGGCAGGCCCTACCATGGACGCCTGGCTACCGACACGCGTGATGTGCTGATTCGCTTTGGAATCAGCGGACGCCTCGGCGCCGGCGAATGCGCCGCCGGTTTCGAGTGCTGCGGCGCAGAGCGCTGCCTTGAGCGTGGACTTGAGCATGATCAATTCCCTCTTCTGGTGTGAAATTCAACTGTAGGGACTAATCAACTGTTTGATAAGATCGTAAAAACCGCATGTAGAGGTGTACGAAATTCACCAATGGCCAGTCCCAACCTGAACGATCTCGCGGCGTTCATAGCCGTTGCTCAAGAGCGCAGCTTTACGCGCGCAGCCGCAAGGCTTGGGCTGTCTCGCTCGGCCTTGAGCCATTGCATTCGTGGTCTGGAGTCCAGGCTGGGCACACAGTTGCTGATTCGCACCACGCGCAGCGTGTCGACCACCGACGCGGGCGCGCGGTTGTTGAACGTGATCGCGCCCAGGATCGACGAGATTGAACTGGAGCTGGGGTCTATCAGCGCAATGCGCGACAAACCGGAGGGGACCGTTCGAATCACCGCAAACGACCATTCCATCCAAACCGTACTCTGGCCCCGATTGGCGCCGTTGCTGCGCGACTATCCCGATATCCATATTGAATTAAATGTGGATTATGGTTTCACCGACATTGCGGCTCAGCGGTTCGATGCAGGCATACGGCTTGGGGACAATATCGACAAGGACATGATCGCCGTACGGATCGCGCCGGACATGCGCATGGCCGCCGTGGGTGCGCCCGCGTACCTGGCCGGCAGGCCACCGCTGCTCAATCCACGGGAACTGACCGAACACAGCTGTCTCAATCTGCGCCTGCCCACTTACGGAAGCCTCTACGCCTGGGAGTTTGAAAGGGACGGCCAGAGCATCAACGTGAAGGTTCAAGGTCAGGCGACGTTCAACAACGGCTACCTGATGCTTCAAGCGGCCCTCGATGGACTCGGGCTGACGTACGGGCCACTCGACATGGTGCAGCCGCATCTAGACAGCGGGGCGCTGGTGCCCGTGCTTGAGGACTGGTGGCCGGTGTTTCCGGGCTACCATCTTTACTACGCGAACAGGCGACAGATTTCTGCGGCGCTTTCGTTGGTCATCGAGGTCTTGCGCACCCGCTGATGGCAGGTTCAGGTGTCGTCGCCGAAACTGGAAGTCCTTTTCCGCGCTTCCTCAGACGTTACAACGTGTCGATCTCCACCTCGACACCGAGCGAAAGGCAGCCCAGTTGCTCGTAGGTGGCGCTGGTGATCATCAGGTGTTTGGACAGCACCAGAATATCTCTCAGGTACTGTTGGAGCCGGGAGCTTTCAAAGATCGCCGTGCCACCGCCGAGTGCAAACATCGACTGGACCACCTCGACCGAACTGTCGACGGCAAAGGTCGTGGCAAGCCTGACGGCGCAGCGGTTCTCAAGGGTGGCCGGCTGCGGATGCTGCGCCTGGCGCCATGCGGTTTCAATGGCATCGAGAAAGAAGACTCGGGACGACAACAGCTTGGCCTCAGCCCTGGCGACCGTTATCTGATGAACCTGCAGGTGCGACGCGGTCTGTTTTTTGATGCCTGCCTTTATCTCATTCGAGATTTTTTTCAATTCATTGATCGCGGCATCGGCAAGGCCCAGTGCCACGGCCGCGATGCCCAGGCCGAGCAGTGCGAACAGCGGGAATCGGTACAGTGGCGTGTCACAGTGTGGGTCGGTGAACAGGCATGTACTGTACTGCTCGGGCACGAACTCATCGAGCACTTCAAACTCGCTACTGCCGGTGCCCTTGAGGCCAAAGGCGGTCCAGTTGTCCAGCAGCCTAACTTGTTCGCGCTTGAGAATGATCGACTGCAACCGTGGTTTTCCGTTGGGTAACAACTCCGGCTTGCCCCCCTCGCTGATTATCACGCAGCCGGTGATCATCAGGTCGGCGTTCACGGCGCCAGATCCCCAGCCCCATTTGCCGGTAACACGAAACCCGCTCACGCCATTTTCAACCGTACGAATGGCGCGACCGGTTGGCGCATAGGCACCCGATATTTTCACCGTGCCAGGGCTGAACAGTTCGTGGGCAACGTCAGGCGCAAGGTAAGCGGAGACGATGCAGGAGGCGCAATGGATATAGGTGCACCAGGCAACCGAGGCATCGCCTTTGGCCAGTTGTTCGATCACCTCAACGAAAGTCTGCGGGGCACACTCAAGCCCGCCGAACTGTTCAGGCACCATCATCCTGAGAAAACCAGCGGCGCTCAGGGCATTCACGATATCGGGTGGGAGGTTTTTTCTGGATTCAATTTCCAGCGAGCGCGGAAAAATTTGCTCACTCAGGGATCGGGCCAGGTCGATCAGCAAAGGTTTTGTCGTATTCAAAGTGTTCCCTCATCTATAAACCTATGATTTATAAAAGTAATGGCGTGATAACTGCAGGACTCCGGGTTTAACCAAGCCCATGAATCTAGCACGATAGGGCGCGTTACGACCCAGAACATGCTGCATATAGTTATGCATTAAGGTTATTTAAGAAAATTTTTATATTCCGGTATGTTCTTTGTGGCGTAGTAGTGCGAGCTTTTTATTCTATTGATAGTGAGTTCGTTTTTTGAACACCAGCAATGGCAAGGCTGAACCATGAATCAAATCACCATGCATCACGACGCTCAGCCTTTCGACGTTTCACCTGTGATAGCGGGCGCGCCGAACAGTGAAATTGTGACGCTTGCCAACCTGGGCAAAACGTATTCGTCCAGCAATGGACCGATCACGGCGCTCAAGAATATTAATCTCGGCATACAACAGTCGGAAATCTTCGGAATTATCGGTCGCAGCGGTGCGGGAAAATCCACGTTGATTCGCACGATCAATCGGCTCGAAAGATTGACCACCGGGACGGTGAAGATCAGCGGCATCGACATTGGAGCATTGGAGGGTAGGGCGCTGGTGGATATACGGCGCAAGATCGGCATGATTTTTCAGCACTTCAATCTGCTCTCTTCCAAAACCGTGTTCGAGAACCTGGCACTGCCTCTAAGAGCCAGTGGCGTGAAGCCTGACCTTATTCGTGAGCGCGCCGCGAATCTACTGGAGCTGGTTGGGCTGTCGGACAAGGCCAGGACTTATCCCTCTCGACTCTCGGGTGGGCAGAAACAGCGGGTGGGTATTGCAAGAGCCTTGATGTTGAATCCGGATATTATTCTGTGCGATGAGGCAACCAGCGCGCTGGACCCCGAATCCACGGTTTCAATTCTGGCGCTGCTCAAGGATATAAATAAAAAAATGGGCATCACCATTATTCTTATTACCCATGAAATGAGCGTAATACGAAACATATGTGATCGCGTGGCGGTAATTGAGGGCGGTGAGATCGTGGAGTCCGGCCCTGTCTGGAAAGTGTTTGGTCTGCCTCAGTCCGATGCTGCCAAAGCGCTGTTGAGATCGCCGGGCGACGCCAGCGGCGATGACAATTGCACGCCACACTACGAAGGCACGGACAAAACCCTGCTTAAACTGACCTATTCGGGCGAAAGCGGTGAGTTTCCGAAATTGGAACTGATAACTCGCGCATTGCAGGGCGATGTTGAGTTGGTTCATGCGGCCATTGACGTGGTTCAGGGAAGGCCTCAGGGCACGCTGTTTTTGGCGACAAGTTCCAACGCCGTACAGGTGCAAGACTTTCTGAAAAGAGAGGGATTATTCAGCAAGGCCGAGGTACTGCCCAATGTCTGAATACATGTTGGCGGCGCTGTGGACGGCCTTCGTGGATACCCTGGTGATGGTCAGCATATCGAGCGTTATCGTCTGGTTCGCGGGAATCGGTCTGGCGCTGATATTGGTGACAACAACGGCTGGAGCGATATTTCAGGCGCTCACATTAAATCGTCTGTTGGGCGGGGTAATTAATGCGTTTCGCGCCGTGCCTTTTATTATTTTGCTGGTTGCCTTGATTCCGCTGACCCGATTTCTCACCGGCACAACCATTGGTATATGGGCCGCCATTGTGCCGATTACCATCAGCGCCACACCGTTTTTTGCGCGTGTCGCAGAAGTCAGCTTGCGAGAAGTCAGCAGCGGGGTAATAGAGGCCGCCGAGGCGCTTGGATGTGAGCGTAAAGACGTGATTTTCCGGGTTCTGCTACCCGAGGCGATGCCTGGCATTATCGGCGGTTTCACTATCACGGTGGTCGCGATGATCGGTGCCTCAGCCATGGCAGGCGCCATTGGCGCCGGAGGGTTGGGCGATCTTGCGATCAGATATGGCTATCAACGCTACGACACCGTGGTCATGTTCAGTGTCATTGCGATCCTTATTGTGTTGGTGGGGGGTATCCAACTTGTCGGCGACCGGATCGTGGCTTATTTACGCGCCCGGTAGTTGCCGACAATCCATCAAGTACGTGTTAGAGCGAGTTTGCCAATGCGAAGAGCTGCCCCCTCTCAAGGTTTTTCAAGGCTGTTCGATGACGCGCGGCCGCCGGGATATGCTGCGCTTGAAGAACAGTGGACATTTGATCCGGCCCGTCATCTGGCAATGGAACAGCCGGCCAGGGTATATGACCTGGAGGAGTTGGGTTACACCCGTGCGCAAATCGCAGAGTGTCCATCTTCCCTGGCGATTACCACGCCTTTCAGATTGCTTAGCGAAGAAGGCGCCAAGGCGTTATTGCAAGTAACACGGCAGTTGGAAGTGCATGCAACTTCAACTGCGCGGATTCCCAGGATGGTCCGGGGCGGGGTTTATAGATCGCGGTTCCTGCACGACTTGTGCAACTGTCCGATCCTTGCGGAGTTTTTTTCCGACATGGCCGCAACAACACTGTTGCCGCACACCATGCCGCTGCAGCTGGGTCATATCAACTACCAACCGGATGACATCGCGCGGGCCACGGACAAGTGGCATTGGGACGGTGTCGGCTTCGACTACGTTGTGATGCCGTCTGATCCGGCTGCGCTGGAAGGCGGGGCATTTGTCTGGTTCAAGGGAACAAAGAAGGAAGGCATTTCGCTGTTGGAAAAAGACGGCGATATCGTGGGTGACAAACGCGTGGAGTGCTCGTTTGCGCAGCCGGGCTTCGCCATCTTTCAGCAGGGAAACATGGTATTGCATCGAGTGAATAAGCTGACCACGCCGGCCGAGCGCATCACCATGGTCAATGCCTATATTTCTCCGAATGTTCACTTCGAAGATGTTTCCAGATTCAAGGATTTACAAGAGGCTGATCCGGCATTTGTGCTGAATTCGGAATGGGCAAGGCACAAGGCGTGGATCTCCAGAACAAAAATTGAACAACTATTGGCTAACTTGCCTTACACCACGGACAAGACCTTCATTATTCGCGAGCTTGAACACGTAATTTCCGACATTCAGGGGGCTATCGAGGATATTTCTTCGTCCGGCGAGGCGAAGGGCATCTATTTCGGCGACTGACTATTTATTACTTGAGGGTTTATAGATGAACAGCTTTATCAAAACGGGTTTATTCGCCGCCTGTCTGAGTGTGTTGGCAGGGTTCAGTCAGGCGTCGGTCGCCGCTGACCGCAAGGTCGTTGTAGGCATCATGAGCGGGGAAGAGGAGGAGGTTTGGCAGACGGTGGCCGAGGTCGCGGCGAAGCAGGGGCTGATTGTCAAAACGGTTTCTTTCAATGATTACAATTTGCCCAATGAAGCGCTGGCCAATGGTGATCTGGATGCCAACGAGTTTCAGCACAAGCCTTTTCTGGATAACCAGATAAAAGTGAAGGGCTATGAGATTGTCCCCGTCGGCTATACCGCTGTCTGGCCGATTGGGTTGTACTCCAAAAAATTTCGCACGCCTGCCGAGTTACCCCAGGGCGCGGTTATCGCCATTCCAAACGATCCCAGCAACGAGGGGCGCGCGCTGAGATTGTTGGAGTTGGAAGGGTTGATCAAGCTCGATCCAGACAAAGGAATTTTAACCACGCCGCAGGACATTACAGAGAACGTGAAGGGGCTTAAATTCAAGGAACTCGATACGGGCATGCTTGGCCGAGCTATCGATGATGTGGACGCGGCTGTTATCAATACCGACTGGGCGTTGAAAGCAAGCTTGAGCAAGAAGGAAAAGATCGCATCTGAACCTGTCGAGAATAACCCTTACCGGTGTTTCATCGCCGTGCGCAAGGGCGACGCCAATGCGCCGTGGGTGCCCACGCTGGTCGCAGCCTTCCAGACTGAGGCTGTTCGTGACGTCATCCTGAAAGTCTATGGCGGGGCCGCCGTTCCTGCATGGTGATTGAAGCATGTGGCTCAAGCGTCTGCACAGCGCGCAGGCTGGGCGAAGCTGATTACTTGAGTCTACGGTTATGCTCAAAGGTATTTCAAGCGAGGCCGTTAAGCCGTTTACCTTTAGGTCATAACTCGTTACGACAAGTGGTCCAGATGCCCGACATAGCCAAATCCTTTCTGCCACTCTTACGAGCGGGGCATCAAGAGTATGGCGGCCTTGTCCACCAGGGCCTGATTGCTCGGCATGACCTTCATCGGCAGTTGCGATCCGGCCCTGCGCTAAAGGGATTACAAGGTGTCGATATCTACTCCCACGCCAATTGAAATGCACCCCGGTAGTTCGTGGGTTGCACAGATCACGGCGTCAGGTCAACGAACGTATACTTGCCAGTGATCTGGATGTGCTGACGCAGACTCATTACAAAACCCTGATCACGTTGCTGGGTTGAGTCACTAGTATTGGGGGAACGGTAGCGACAGGAGCCAAGCACTGAAGGCGCGCAGAGACAAGAGATTCTGGTAGCGATTCGCGTAGATGAGGTAGTAGCTGCGCCCGCTTTCCAGCGGTTCGAACAAGGCCACGAGCTCGCCACTTTGCAGCTCATCCTGCACCAGGATTTCGGGCACCAGCCCGATGCCGATCCCCGCTGACACGGCTTGAATCAGGTGAGCCGTGAGCTCGAAACTCGGGCCCGCACGCATGGCCTTGTGGTCGATGCCTTGGCTGTCAACCCAGTCAGACCAGGCGCTGGGCCTTGATACCACATTTAGCAATGACTGCTCGGCGACGTCCCGAGGCGTCATTGAGCGGTACTCGGGCAGCGCTATCGGGCTGGCAATCACCACCAACTTTTCAGTCAGCAATGGATGTGAAATGAAGCCCGGCCAGTCTCCAGAGCCCACACAGATGATGGCGGTCATGTCGTGGGCGGAAGACTGAACGTCTTCGCGAATGATCCTGGAATGGATGTGGACCATAATCTCCGGGTGTTTCGCGTAGAACTCATGCATCCGCGGCAGCAGCCATTTCGAGCCCAGCGTCGGTAACACTGCCAGGTTCAACGGCCCGCCGTCATTCTTGAATGCAATGGTCTGCAGAGTTGCGCTTCGTATACGGCCCAACGCGGCGGCCAACTCGTGCTGGTAGAGGGCACCGGCAGCGGTCAGTTCGATTTTTCTGCCTTCACGCCTGAACAACTCGATTTCAAGTTGAGCTTCCAGGGTTTGCACCTGCCGGCTGACCGCGCTTTGGGTCAAGGCCAGCTCTTCGGCGGCCTTGGTAAAACTGCAATGCCGTGCGGCAGCCTCAAAGGCAACCAATAACGACATGGAGGGGGTCAGTCTTCTGGGGTTCATTCATAAAGCTCATGCAAAACCAACGGGATTTACGTTTGTCATTAAAGCCTCCGGCAGCAAAACTTGATAAAGCCATCTGCTACTGCCCAGCGCGCTCTGTGCTCAGCATACGTAGTTTGAATGTATAGATCAGCTTTTCGCCTGCAGGAACTCTCTCATGATTGCGCGGTTGTCGTCCCCGAAAACTCAGAATACGACCTATGAAGCCTTTTTGGGCGCGCTCCATGCAGCCGGTTTTCAAGGTGAGATCGCTCGTCGGTACGGCGACCGGACGGTACTGGCTACCGACAACTCCATTTATCAACGCCTGCCTCAAGCCGCAGTGTTTCCACTCGACGAGCAGGACGTGGCGATTTTGTCACGGCTGGTGGCCGAGCCTGCACATAGTGCGGTGGTGCTCACGCCACGGGGCGGCGGTACGGGCACCAACGGGCAGTCACTCACCGAGGGTGTGGTGGTAGATCTGTCCCGTCACCTGAACAAGATTCTCGAAATAAACGTCGAAGAACGCTGGGTCAGGGTTCAGAGCGGTGTCGTCAAGGATCAGCTGAACGCGGCGCTCAAGCCTCATGGACTGTTCTTCGCGCCCGAACTCTCGACCTCGAATCGCGCGACCATTGGCGGCATGATCAACACCGATGCGAGTGGCCAGGGGAGTTGCACCTACGGCAAGACCCGCGATCATGTGCTGGAGCTTTCGACGGTTCTGCTCGGGGGGGATCGCCTCACCAGCGCCCCCGTCGGCGTGGAGCATTTATCGGCACTGACAAAACGTAGTGACCGGATAGGGGAAGTCTACCGGTGTGCCGTGGACATCGCGGATAATCAGGCGGACTTGATCCGCGAGACGTTTCCCGCACTCAATCGCTGCCTGACGGGCTACGATCTGGCGCATCTGCGCGAAACCGACGGGCAGTTCAATCTGAACAGTGTTCTGTGCGGCTCCGAAGGGTCACTCGGATTCATTGTTGAAGCCAAATTAAACGTCCTGCCTATCCCCAGATACTCCATTCTGGTCAACGTTCGGTACGCCGGATTCATGGACGCCTTGCGCGACGCCAAAGCGCTGATGGAAATGAAGCCCCTGTCGATCGAGACCGTGGATTCCAAAGTGCTGATGCTGGCGATGAAAGACATTGTCTGGCATGGCGTTGCTGAATATTTCCCGCAAGATCCGGATACGCCAACCCTAGGCATCAACCTCATTGAATTCAGTGGCGACGATGAAGCCTCGGTGCAGCAGCGTGTTCACGACTTTGTGCTGCACCTCAAGCGCGATACCTCAGTGGTTCGGTTGGGGCACACGCTCGCCATCGGCGCTGACGCCTTAAAGCGTGTTTACGCGATGCGCAAGCGTGCCGTCGGGTTGCTGGGTAATGTTAAAGGCGAGGCCAGGCCGCAGCCATTTGTCGAAGACACGGCGGTTCCGCCGGAAAACCTGGCTGATTTTATCCTCGAGTTTCGCGCGTTGCTCGACAGCTATGACCTGCAATACGGGATGTTTGGCCATGTCGATGCAGGCGTGTTGCACGTGCGTCCGATCCTCGACATGAAAGACCCGGCACAAGCGGCCCTGGTCCGGCCGATTTCCGATGCGGTCGCGGCCTTGACGCAAAAGCACGGAGGGCTGCTGTGGGGGGAGCATGGCAAGGGCTTGAGGTCGCAGTACGTACCTGAATATTTCGGTGATTTATACCCTGCGTTGCAAGCGCTCAAGGCGGCCTTCGATCCACGCAACCAACTCAATCCAGGCAAGATCGCCACGCCGAAAACCGTCCCGGCTGCTCGATTGACGCGCGTTGACGAAGTGCCATTGCGCGGCGAACTGGACCGCAGCATTGATGAGCGCGTCTGGCGAAGCTACGACACAGCCCTGCATTGCAATGGCAACGGTGCGTGCTACAACTTCGATCCTGATGACGCAATGTGTCCCTCCTGGAAGGCGACGCGTAATCGTATTCACTCGCCTAAAGGGCGCGCATCGCTGGTCCGTGAATGGCTCAGATTGCAAGGGGAGCAGGGCGTCGATGTGCTGGCGGTCAATGAACCTGCACCGCTGAATGTGGCCCGCCGCGCGGTGAACAGCCTTGCGCAGAAGCTGGGGCAGCAAGATTTTTCCCACGAGGTGTATGAGGCGATGAGCGGTTGTCTGGCCTGCAAGTCATGCGCCGGCCAATGCCCCGTTAAGGTGAATGTGCCGGAGTTCCGCTCGCGCTTTCTTGAGCTCTATCACAGCCGCTATTTGCGCCCGCTCAAGGATTATCTGATCGGCTCGCTGGAATACACGGTGCCCTATATCGCCAGGATGCCGCGTTCATACAATGTTGTGATGAGTGCGCGACCGGTGCGCTGGTTACTCGAGCGAGCCGCCGGAATGATCGACAGCCCGCTACTCAGCCTGGTGGATTTTGCGGCTGTCTGCCGGCGATGGGATGTGCAGGTAGCAACGCCTGAACGGCTTGATGCGCTTTCAGATGAGCAGCGAAGAAAAAGCGTCATTCTCGTTCAGGACGCGTTCACGCGTTTTTTTGAAACGCCGCTGTTGGTTGATTGGGTGGAGCTGATCTCGAGGCTCGGTTACACGGTGTACCTGGCACCTTATGCGCCTAACGGCAAACCGCTTCAGGTGCAGGGTTTCCTGAAAGCGTTTGAGAAGGCTGCCCACTTCAATGGGCAGTCGTTATTCAGCCTTCAGCGCTATCAAGTTCCACTGGTGGGGCTTGACCCCGCGATGACCCTGGTCTATCGACAGGAGTACGCCAAGACCCTTCAACCAGGCAATGCGCCCCAGGTAATGCTGGCGCAGGAATGGCTGCTGGACGCGTTACCGGAAGTTGAAACCGCGCAGGAGAATGAGCCCTATCACTTCCTGCCCCACTGCACGGAAAAAACCAATGAGCCTGGCAGTATCGGCCAATGGCAAAAGATTTATGAACGCTTTGGGCTGACGCTTCTGGTGCAGGCAAGCGGTTGTTGCGGAATGTCGGGTACTTACGGACATGAGGCGCGAAACGCCCAAACCTGCGACACGATCTACGGGCAATCCTGGAAGCGGCTGATTGGGAAATTCAACCAGACGGGGCGAGTGGTTGCCGATGGTTATTCCTGCCGCAGCCAGGTTAAGCGCCAGGAGGGCGTGCAGATACTCCATCCTTTGCAGGTTCTGTTAGCGCGTATGAAGGCGCTATCGCTGGAGGGCATCTAGAGGACGAACACACGTAAATAGATGTGTGACTTCGCATAACAAAAAATTATCACGGTATGATATTTAATGTCTTGTTGTTTTTGGCTACTTTTGCTCTGATGCAAAAAAATGTTATCTACTGCTGTGATAATAACTATAAATAAAAGTGCGATATGCAGAGTGATGGTTTTTGCCCGTGCATATTTGGCGGGCAGGGTGCTGGCGCATCTGCATATATCCAAGCCATCCTGGTTTCTTAGTGCGTAGAAAGGCCTGGGGTGTCTGGCGAGGAGTAAAATGCGATGAAAAATCTGGAGGCGGCTGGTCCTCAAACTGTCGGATTTCTTTTGTTGGATAATTTCACTTTAATCTCACTGGCGTCAGCATTGGCACCGTTACGCATCGCAAATCAGCTGTCTGGTAGACAATTGTATCGTTGGCTCACACTGAGCGAAGACGGTGGTCCTGTAAACGCCAGTGCAGGTTTGCAAGTTACTCCCGACGCCAAAATGAAAGATGCTTCAGGCCTCAATATAGTAATTGTATGCGGGGGCGTGGATATTAAAAGCTACGTTGCCCGGGAACATATGCACTGGTTGCAGGACCAGGCTCAACAAGGATGCAAATTAGGTGCGGTGTGCAACGGAACTTGGGCTTTAGCCAAGGCCGGATTATTGAATGGCCATAAGTGCAGTGTTCATTGGGAAAGGCTGGTGGCGATGCGCAAAGAGTTCCCTGAATCAGAAATGACTGCGCGCCTTTTCTCTATCGATGACGATCACTTAACCTCGTCGGGTGGTCTTGCTCCACTCGACATGGTACTGCACATGATCAGAAGTAAACATGGGCGTGATCTGGCAGTGGAGATTTCGGCGGAACTTGTACACGAACGGATGCGAAGTGATCACGATGGTCAACGGGTACCCCTTAAGCATACGCTTGGGACGAATCAACCCACGTTGCAAGCGGCTATCATATTAATGGAAGAAAATTTGTCATTGCCTATTGAAATCAGCGAGTTGATTTTTAGATTAGGCGTTTCACGTCGTCGACTGGAAAGGCTGTTCAACAAGTATTTGGAGTGTTCACCCTCGCGCTATTACCTCAGGCTGCGTTTGTTGAGGGCGCATCAGCTGTTAAAGACAACGTTAATGCCATTGATGGACATAGGTTATTTGTGCGGCTTCGCCTCCATGCCGCAATTTGCGAGAAGCTATCGTGGGTGTTTCGGGGTAGCACTTCACGGCGAGCGTGCTTCGGCGTTGGCTCTTGCTCAAGAGCTGCATTTAAACAATGGGAGATATAAGTCTGGTGTGGCGCTCAGCATCGCTAGAAATGAAGAGTCCTTTGCCAGCATGAAAATTTAAAAAAGAACGTCAGGATCACTACGTGAGACGCTTGGCACTGCCGCCAAGCGCCTGCCGGGGGATTTAAAAGGACGCTACCGGATCGCCGAAGATGCCTTCTTCCGGCACGACGCCGAGGCCAAATCCTTGTGGGCGCTTGATGTGGCCACCTTCTATGCGGATACCATTTTTCGCATCGAAGTTACCCTCGATCATGGGCGCTGCGATCCAGACGCCCTCCAGCAGTTCAGGTGCAACGGTCGAGCCGATGTGGGTGCAGGCGGCGGCCATCAGATCTCCGCCCCATGCGTCGTCACAGGTATGGGGTAAGTTGCGTGCGGCACAGATATCACGGAAGGCGCGCATCGGATGCAAGCCACCCAGTGCGGTGATCTTCATGCCGAAACCATCGACCAAACCGGTTCCCGCGACAGTAATTGCCGTATTGATACTGGTGCAGCTTTCGTCCATGTACAGGGCGTGGCTGATCTGCGGGCGGATTTTCTGGAAGTCTTCAATGGTTTCGCAGGGTTGCTCCAGAATGAACGGGACGTGCGCGCACTCCCTGCAGAGCCTTAACGTATCGCGGGTGTTCAGACCGCGATTGGCATCCACGGCCAGCTTGATGCGTGAACTGCCCACGGCTTCCCACACCTTATTGATCGCGGCGATATCTTCCTCGATGGGCCGGCCACCCAGTTTCATCTGCAGGCGCGGATAACCCTGGTCGCGTTTGTCGATGGCGAGGCGAACGGACTCCTCGGGATCGGTGATCCCAACCACGGAATAGGAGGGCACGCGATCAGTCAGGGCGCCGCCCAGAAGGTCCGAGACGCTGAGGCCCAGGTGCTTGCCTAACAGGTCGTGCGCAGCGATATCGATGGCTGCTTTAGCGTAGTTATGCCCCTTGAGTAATTTGTCCATGCGCCGGTGCAACGGTACGGGCAGCAGTTCCGTGCCGATCAGCCCTTTGGCCATTTCGGTCAGCGCCGCTACCGCACCCAGCGAATGTGACTCGGCGTAGATTGGGCCAACGGGGCAGGTCTCGCCCCAGCCAATCAGCCCATTATCGGCAACCAGTTTGACCAGGGTGGTGGTCAATGAATAGACCAGCCGGTTGGCCATTGTATAGGGCCCATCCACGACGGGTAGTTCGTGGGTGTAGAGATGGATGCTGGCAATTTTCATAGGTTTACCTGCGGAATGATCAACACCAATTTGCCGATGTGCGCTTTGCTCAGAAAGTCTTCCTGAGCTTGATGGATTTCACTTAGCGGATACGTTTTGGCTACAGCTGGACGTATTTCGCCCGACTCGACGTACGAAATGAGATTGGTAAACACTTCGTCGTCTTGAAACGTGCAGCCGTAAAGCGTCAGGTCTTTGAGGTAGAGCGTTCGAAGATCGATCTCCGAGATCGGGCCAGCTATTGCGCCGGCGATGGCATATCGACCGCCAAGACGCAGTACGCGTAAAAGGTTTGGCCAATCATCACCACCCACCACGTCAACGACCACGTCCACTGAGTTCTCGCCCAGTACCGATATCAGGTCGACGCCGCGATCAATGATGCGATCAGCACCTAACATCCTGACCTCCGCTGCTTTGGCAGCAGAGCATTGGGCGATTACCGTTGCGCCACGACGTTTGGCTAGTTGGACGGCGGCAGAGCCCACGCCTCCCGAGGCGCCGGTGATCAGGACTGTTTCTTTGCCAAGTTTAAGTCGGTGCAGCATGTTTTCTGCGGTGGAATAGGAGCAGGGGATCGATGCTAGTTCTGCATCGGACCAGTCGCATTCCACCCTGAGGGTCTCTTTGGAGGGGGCAACCGCAAACTGTGCAAATCCGCCGTCGCATTCGCTGCCGAATGTCCAGCATTCATAAGGCCTGTAGTTCACATAGGTACGCAAAAGATTGCTGACGATCACGCGTTCGCCAATGCGCGAGTCTGCAACGCCTTGCCCAACGGCCACGATGTATCCACAGCAGTCGGCACCTTGAATGCGTGGGAACTCCAGGGCTGCACCCGACCAGGAAGCATCATCGCCGTTCACGCTGTCGAAGCCGGTGGCGCCGCCAGCGCCGGTGTCGCTGCTGATCGACTTGGAGTACCAGCCAATGCGGGTGTTGATATCCGTATTGTTAACCGCAGAGGTGCGGACTTGAATGAGTACCTCTCCGACACCGGGTTGAGGTACCGGTACATCTGTGCGGTATTCCAGTTGCTCCAGTCCGCCGAGCCCATTAAGTAACACGGCGTGCATTGTTGCGGGTAATGGCTGTGGCATAGGTCCCTCCCTACGGTGTGGTCAAATTGAAATTGTTGGAAACACCTGATGTAACAATGTGCGGCACGGGGTCTATGAGCCCCCAGAGTGCCAATAGTGGTTTGCGGGTTGACCGCATTGAATGCATCGCCGAGCGCGGATTGAAGACCATTCCTCCGGCCCCGGGGCTCCACCATCCGGCGTCTTCCCGATACCAATCACCTTCGGATAAAACGAGGTAGAACTCTGCAGGAGGATGCCGGTGGAACGGGTAATTCAGTTCCGGCGCCATGACGGCCAAGCCCAGGGTCATGGTTGAACATTCAAAGAGCCCACCCTTGCCAAACATCAAGGCATGCCGATGCCTGTCTTCAAACTCGACTTCATCGTTCCCCGTAGCGAATCGCTGGGTCCAGCGGCTGCTGGGAAGCAGGATTTCAAGCGTGGAGAGCAGGATTTCAAAGTCCCGATCAGGTCTAGGCGCATCTGAGAGCGCCTCAGCGAGGGTGGGCGCCAGGGAAGAGGGCAGTGCACTGCCTGAGAACGGGGCGAGGCCAATGTCCAATCGCGCGTAGCGTAAGGCTCGAATACATACCTCAGCCTGCTCCACGCTGCTGGCACCCGTTTGTGAATATCGGACAAGAATTCGCAGCAGCGCTTCTCGCAAAATCACCCCGTGCATCAAGAGTTCTTGTTCTGATAAACCACACGTGTAGTGCATGATTTCTTACCTCTTAGATGCCCCGACAGCAGCATGCGACATTGAGTGGCGTGAATAGCCCATACACGGGTTAAAGGGAATTAGACGTCATGGCGACTCTCTCGTGAGGGCGGATAACCGAAGTAGGCGCTGTAGCGTCTGCTGAAATGACCGGCTGAGACGAACCCGCACGCGATGGCTACATCAATGATGGCGAAGCGTGAGTTTTGTATCAGGCGCTGGGCTTCAGTGAGCCTCAACTCCAGATAGTATTTTTGCGGCGGGGTACCTATCTGAGCCTGAAAAAAGCGTTGGACCTGACGTCTGGAAAGTTTTACGCATTGCGCAAGGTGATCAAGGCCAAGAGGTTCTTCCAGATTGGACTTCATCAGTGTGATGACTTCTCGCAGCGGCGCGGTGACTGTCTGGTTTGGGGTGTCAGCGGTCTTTCGAAAGCGCGACTGGTCGTAATCGAGCACATCAAACACAGCGTCGGCCACCTTGTAATCGAGCGCGCTGTAGAGCCACTTGATCATGAGGTGAAATGCGCCCGCTGGGGTGGACGCGGTAAGTCGGTCTCGATCGATGACGACGGTGTCCAGTGTCACGGTGGTATTGGGTGAGTATTCGGCGAGCGCGGTGCGCTGATCTGCGTGAATGGCGCAACGATAGCCATCCAGCAGGCCGGCCTTGCCGAGGTACCAAGCGCCATTCCAGAGTCCGCCCAGCGCCACAGGCAGGCTGGCCAGCTTGTGCAGAAGGGTGGTCAACCAGTTTGGCATCGTTCGTGGAGTCCGCATGCCGCTGCAGATCACCATCAAATCAAGGTTTGCAATGCGGATGTCGGTCAACGGTGTGTCCGACCTGATGGGAATGCCCAAATCGCTCATGACTTCAGAGCTGTTGAGACTGAACGTATGGACTTTAATCGAGCCGGGGCGGACATGGTTCGCCGTCACCAATACGTCCAGGCACTGCGTGAAACAGGTCAGGGAAAAGTTGTCGAGCAGCAAAAAACCGATGTTCGACACTGACCTGGCATTAGGGAGCAAAGGTGTAAAGGGGGATCCAGCGTTCGGGGAAGTCACACTTAAATCCCTCTTGTTGTTTTGGGTTGAACGGCGCGGGTTGCCAACGTGATCGGGATGTTCTTTTAAGTGGTAAACATCCCGACGCATTGATCGTTAACGCGCGTTGGCAGCGGCTTCAGCTTCAGCCATGCGCTGGCTCATCAAATCGCAGTACCAGTCGACGAATTGACACACGCCGTTCTCCACCAGGGGGGAATACGGACCAGGTTGATAGGCGGGCGAAGTCACCCCAATCTGTGCACCTTCCACCAGGCTTCGATCCTGATCGTTGGTGGCCATCCAGACTTTGGTGAGGCGCTCGATATCGTAGTCCACGCCTTCCTGCGCATCCTTGGGTACCAGCCATTTGGTGGTGACTACGGTCTCGCCTGGCCCCTTTGGCAATACCCGAAAACTCAGCGCGTGATCCCCAAGAAAATGGTTCCACGTCGATGGATAGTTGAAGTAAAGCAGTGCGCCGATATTGTCGACGCCACTGCGATCCATGCGTCGATTAACGGCAGGTTTACCGTCCAGGGTGTAACTGCTCGCGCCGTGGTCGAGCGGTATGCGTGTCATACGAAACTGTCCGGCGGGGTCCATCACCAGGCGACTGGCCAGGCCGCCCGCCTCGCAAGCATCCCAATAGGCGGTCATTTCCGGGGCTTCCTCACCGCCGATGCCTTGTACCGATGGGAGCTCGGTATATGACTGGAGTAATTCGGGGTGTGTGCCGTCGCAGTGGTAGCACTCGCGATTGTTTTCGAACACCAGTTTCCAATTACCTTTCTCGACCAGATCGGCCTCGAAGGCGACTTTGCAATCTTCCAAATGGTGAGGGCCAATAAACGGCGCGACGGCGTTTCGGAAATTTTCGAAGTCGGGCGCTTGTTTCGCGACACAGACGTAAATGTAGCTGTGCACGACTTCGCAATGCGCAGGCAGCAAGTCATGCTCCGCCGTATTGAAGTCCGGTCCCATGTTCCCGGCATACAGAAGCCTGCCGTCCAGCTCGAATGTCCATTTGTGATAAGGGCATACCAGCTTTGCCACCTTACCTTTGTCTTCGGTACAGACTTTCGATCCGCGATGACGGCACGCGTTATGAAATGCGCGGATGTTGCCGTCCTTGCCGCGAACTATCGTGATCGGATAGTCGCCGATCTGCAGCGTCAGGTACTGGCCTGGTTTTTCGACCTCGAAGGTGTGGCCCGCAAAGATCCACTCCTTGTGCCAGATGTGCTCCAGCTCCTGGCGATACACGTTGGGGTCTGCATAGGCTGCGCCGGGAAGGCCATGTTGGTGTTTACGTTGTTTGATCAGATCTAAAACCGCGGTGTTCTGAAGCATCTTCTTATGCTCTCCTCGGGAGGGGGCTTTCTCGTACTAACCGTATCGCTGACGGCTTGATCACGGGCACGCTGGAAACGAACGGGCTACTACGTGTAGGCCAATTCGGATAACCTGCCGTTGATCACACCGATTGATAGGGGACGGCGGTGCCTTGCGGTCAGTCTAGAGCGAGGTCGTCGGACTTAAGAATCGATATTTTATAGGGGCTAATGATGATCTATTGTTATGGTTAAGCAGACTGAGCCCGATCAGACGCTGATCAAGATGCCGTCATTGCGTGCTGTAAAAGCGTTTTTGGCCGCCGCCAAATATCAAAATTTCACTCGGGCCGCTGAAGCGCTGTGTGTCACCCAGGCTGCAATCAGCCGTCAAATCCGTGACTTGGAAGACCACCTCGGAACCGAGCTTTTCGACCGGGCGGGGCGGGCGGTCAAGCTGACCGATGCGGGCTCCAATTTTTATGACGTGGTGCAACTGTCGTTCAGCAGCATCGCCCAGGCAGCGGAGCGCATGCGCAGTAACGCAAGTTCCAAGCATGTGGTCACACTGTGCTGTTCGCCGGCCTTCACCCATTTTTGGTTGGGGTCACGACTTCCCGAGTTTTTTGCCGCCCATCCTGAAATCGACGTCAACCTGGTGGTTACACAAAATTTCCTGTCCTTCGAGACGGGCGTTCATCCAGACATAATCATTTGCAAAATGATGAAGAGTCATGATGGTTATCACAGCCACCCGTTGGTCTGTGACGTGATTTATCCGGTGTGTACGCCGCTTTACCTCGAACAACACCCTGAGGTGCAACGCCTTCAGGGGATTCGTGATGGCGCATTGCTCAATCTGAGTCCGTATGGGCGTTCGCAAGTGGCCGAGCATGTGGACTGGAGCGGGTGGTTGGCCCATCACGATGTCGACCTCAAAGACCGACCGAGTACAGCCCCGCATTTTTTCAATGCCAATGACTACAATCTGCTCGTTCAACTGGCATTGAATCATCAGGGCGTGGCTCTGGGCTGGCATTACCTTGTAGCGCCCCTGGTCGAAAAAGGCCTGCTGGTGCGGCCCGTCAAAGAAAAGCTGGTACACAAGGAAACCCTGCACTACCTGAACTTCAACGAAGAAAAAACCCGCGACCCCAGCTGTTGCAAGCTGCGTGACTGGCTTATGGAACAGTTCGACAGTGGATTGCTCGAAAATCCTGACTGCTGCGATGCATAACCTCAGATCATCAATTGCCCAACCTAAAAGTTGCTGTGTCTCGACCCCGCTTGTCATTATTCTTTCATCACAAACGTTGAACACAAAATGCATGTGTCGAGATGAAGAGTGAAGATGATTCGTTAGTTGTCCATTGCTTAATTCGCAACAGGCGTGTTGGCAATAAGAGTGTTTGCACTTTTGTAATTTAAAGTGCAAGTGCGACCCGCCGGTAGTAGTAAGCCTGGAACTGATCTGGTCAATGGGCCTAGCCTTCATCTGTCTGCCTACGTAGAGAGAGTTAGTGTTTTCGCAAGGGCGGCTTGGTGCGCCTCGAAGGCTAATTTTTCACGCTCACTGCATTTGGCTGATCATGGTCTGCGTGAACTTTCCAGCAAAGAATAAGATGAGGTTTAAATCAATGTCCGCATTCGCTTTTTCCGGTATCAATCTGGCGATCACTACTCCGTTTGATGCGCAGGGCAAAATTGATTATCCCCGTTTTGAACAATTGATTGAGCGTTACATCGCGGCTGGTGTGCATGGATTTGTACTCAGCTCGGGTACGGGCATGCACGTTTACCTGAGCAAAGAAGAGTCCAAGCAACTGGTGGCGTTCGGCTCCAAGGTCATCGGCGGGCGGGCGCGCGTGATCGTCCAGACGTCGGCCTTGCTGGTCGAAGACGTCGTGGAGCGCACCCGCCATGCAGCCGACTGCGGGGCCGATGGCGTCATGGTGCTGCCGCCGTTTTTCGAAGGCCCTACGGATGATCAAGGGATCATCGACTTCTATTCCTCCGTGTCCGAAGCCGGGCTGCCCATCATCGGCTACAACGTGCCTCAGGCTGTCGGTGTGGAAGTGACGCCGTCGCTGTTCCGGCAGTTGAGCGAAATTCCCAACTTTGTCTCGGTGAAAGACAGCAGTGGCGACCTTGCCGCGCAAGCATCGTTGATTCGTACGGGCTTGCCGACCATGAATGGCGCTGATCCCCTGGTGCCGTACGCACTTTTCGCCGGTGCTGCTGGGTTGATTTGGGGCGGTGCCAATATGGCCCCACGCGCTTGCGTGGCAGTGGTCAATGCGGCCCTGGAGCAGGACTGGGCTCGTGCCCGGGAGCTGTGGCGCGCAGTGGAACCGGTGATGTCGTTGATCTGGCAGGGCGACTATGTGCAGTCCGTTTACGCAGGTGCTGAAATTACCGGCTATGGCGCAGGGCATCCACGTCGACCATTGGCGCGTTTAGCGGCTGACAGGGTCGGTGCGCTCCAGGCGGCTCTGCAGCCATTGATCGATCTTGAGTCAGCACTCGCCTGACGACGTGGGAGCCAAAGTCATGTACGTCGCCAGTAAATTTCCGAAAAACAGCAGTCGATCTGCGTGGGTTGAAATGCTTGCGCCTCGAAACCCCACGTTGTCGCTGCAGGGTGACGTGCGCGCCGACGTAGCGATCATAGGTGCTGGCTTTGCGGGGTTGTCTGCCGCAAGGCGGCTATCCCAACTGGACCCCACGTTGCGCGTTGCTGTGCTGGAAGCCGGGGTTGTCGGAGAGGGTGCTACCGGGCGCAATTCGGGGTTCATCATCGATTTGCCCCACGAAGTCAGCTCGGAGGACTTCGGTGATTCGTCGACAGAGCGTGCCCGCCGGGATATTACTTTGTACCGTACAGCGATCGGCCTAGCCACGGACATGGCCCAAGAGTTTGGTTGGGGGCGTGAGATCCTCGATCCCTGCGGGCGCTACAGTGTGGCCATCAGTCAGAAAGGCGACGCGCACATTTCCAGCTATGCCCAGCAGTTACAAGGGTTAGGGGAGTCCTTTGAGACCCTCGACGCCAAAGGTATTTATGAAGTGACGGGCAGCCGTCTCTACACCTCGGGCCTGTTCATGCCGGGCACGGTGATGGTGCAACCGGCGGCCTACATCCGCGCCGTCGCCGATAGTCTGCGCGCCCCCGCGACGTTGTTTGAAAACTCTCCTGTACAGTCGTTCGAAAAACAGTCTGGTCACTGGTTGTTGAAGACTGCGTCAGGTTCCGTCACCGCCAAGCGCATCATCCTTGCCAACAACGGCCATGCACAGAGTTTCGGCCTTTTTCCCGGGCAGATGCTGCACGTTTTCACGTATGCATCGATGTCCGAACCCTTCGATCACCGCCGTCTGAGTGGAAAGCGTGATTGGGCTGCGACCCCAGCTTTGCCAATGGGTACTACAGTTCGTCGTGTGAGCAGCGCGCAGGGTGACCGCATCTTGATTCGCTCGCGTTACTCCTATCACGCGGGATTGGAGATCAATGAGGGGCACGTTCGAAGCGCCGGCCGCGTACACGACCACAAGTTTGCAGACCGCTTTCCTGAGCTTGTCGGGCTGAAAATGCAGTATCGATGGGGTGGTCCCATGGCATTGACGTGGAACAGCGTGCCGATTTTTGGCGAGATTGAGCCGGGTTTGTTCGCCGCGTGTGCGTGCAATGGCCTGGGCGCCTCGAAGTCCACCGCGGCCGGTATCGCTGCGGCGGAAGCGGCGTTAGGCATGAAGTCTCAGTTGGTTCAGATACTTTCAGGCTATGACGCGCCAAAAAGCCTGCCGCCTCAGCCGTTTTTGAGTCTGGGCGCCAAGGCTGACTTGAAGCTTCGCGAATGGCGTGCAGGGCGAGAGTAAGCAGGCATCGCAGGTACTGCAACTGGCCAGGAGATGACCCAACGTACCGTTAACAAGCATTGCGTATTGGAAAACAAGTTTAACAATCACGAACGCAATATCGCCCAAGAAATGGCGATCACTCAACCGCTGCAGGGGATACACCATGAAGACGATTTGGAAGGCGATGTTCGCTTTACTGATGGTGATAGGCACCAGTTTTTCAGCTCAGGCCGAAGACAAGACCATCACCATGGGCACGATGGCTTGGGAGGACTTGTCGCCGATCTCCCTGATCACCAAAAAAGTGTTGGAAGACCAAGGCTACACGGTGAAGCTCACCGAGTTTTCCGAGTGGGGTATCGCCCACGCAGCGCTTGGAAAAGGTGATATCCAGTTGCTCGTTTCGCAAGCGAACTACCTTGCCCAGGACTATTGGGATCGCGGTAAAAACCGTTATGAGAAAATCTCGCCTGTTTCCCATGGCTTGTATCAAGGCATCGCGGTGCCGAGCTACGTAAACATAGATACGATCGAGCAGCTCAATGAGAACTCGGCCAAATTCGGCGACAAGGTGATCGGTATTGAACCCGGTGCTGGTTTGATGCGCAGCACCAGCGAAGCGATCAAAACCTATGGCGTTAAACTTCAACTGGTTGAAGGCAGCACCGCCGCGATGACGGCGGCACTGAAGTCGGCCATTGATCGCAAGGAGTGGATCGCGGTCACCATGTGGGACCCGTCCTGGATGACTCAGAGGTTTGATCTCAAGTATCTGGCTGACCCTAAGGGTGTCTATCCTCCGTCGCAAACCTATTACTGGATCGGTCACAAAGGTTTTTCCGAGGCTAACCCTCGCGCCCGAGAAACGATCGCCAGTGTTTTCGTCCCTATTGCGGATATCAAAGCAATCAACGGCGACATCAATGACGGAAAGACAGTGGTTGAAGCTGTGAATATCTGGATCTCCAAACACGGTGATTTGATCCAGCGTTGGGAAAATAACAAGAAAAATTAACACCGGTATTTATTTAGCTGCCGAACTTTAACGAACAATATTTTATAAAAAGGTTCGATAGGATTTGCTATGACTACTACAACTTCAGACGTAAATGATGTGTTGGTGAGCTGCGAGTCAGTCTGGAAGATTTTCGGCGAGAACTCGGCCGAAGCAATGAAAGCCGTTGTCGAAAGAGGACTGACAAAGAAGCAGATTCTTCAGGACTATAGCTGCGTCGTGGGTGTGTCTGGCGTCAACCTGGAGGTTCGCCGTGGTGAGATTTTTTGCATCATGGGCCTGTCCGGCAGCGGTAAATCCACACTGATTCGGTTGCTTAACAAACTGATCACGCCAAGCTCGGGCAAGGTACGGGTAAAGGGGCGTGAGTTGTCTTCCCTGAGCGCCGCAGAATTGCGCGCGGTTCGCGCGCGCCAGATTGGTATGGTCTTTCAGAGTGTGGCGTTGTTGCCCCATCGTACGGTGCTGGAAAACACCGCGTTCGGCCTTGAGGTACAGGGCGTACCTAAAGCCGAGCGGTTCAAGATCGCGGAGGCGGCGCTGGTCAAGGTCGGCCTGGGCGACTGGATCAAGCGCTACCCAGACGAACTGTCCGGCGGCATGCAGCAGCGGGTGGGCCTGGCGCGTGCCCTTGCTGCCGACCCCGAAATCATTCTTATGGACGAGCCTTTCAGTGCGCTCGACCCGTTGATTCGGCGTCAGTTGCAGGATGAGTTTCGTCAACTGACAAAGGAGTTGGGTAAGTCGGCCGTGTTCATCACCCATGACCTGGATGAAGCCATCCGGCTGGGAGATCGTATCGCGATCATGAAAGACGGCATGATCATCCAGGTGGGTACCGCCGAAGATATCGTGCTCAACCCCGCCGATGATTATGTCGCTGAATTCGTGGCCGGCATCTCGCGACTTCATCTCGTCAAGGCCAAGTCGGTGATGACACCTGTTGCCCTCTACAAGGTGGCACATCCCAATGTTGATGTTAGCCGCCTGCCCATAACCTCTCCAGACGCTGACCTCGACCAGGTCATTGGTCTCGCCGTCGTTAATGATCGCGACGCCATTGCTGTCGCTGAAGAGGGTGTTGTCTGCGGCGTCATCACACTGCGCGACTTGCTTCGAGGCGTGCAAGGTACGGCGAACGAGTACGCTCCGGCGGCGGGTCAGCCGCTGACGGAGGTCTCGTCATGAGTATCGAGAATTTCCCTGACGCCTTTGACTCGACGGTAGACACCGGACTGGAATGGCTGTCGGATAACGGTTCGGGGCTATTCGACGCCATCAATGATGTGCTCAAAGGCGCTTATGAAAGCCTGCTTTGGCTGTTCAACCTGACACCCTATTACGTGGTGGCCGTGCTGATCGCGCTGTTGGGCTGGCGCCTGGCCGGGCTTCGTTTCGCAATCATCGCGCTGATAGGCATGCTGTTTTGCGCATTTATCGGTTTGTGGCCGGAAACCATGGGCACGCTGGCCTTGGTCGTCGTCGCCACCTTGCTGGCGCTGCTGGTTGCGATTCCCTTGGGCGTGTTGGCCGGGTTGCTCCCCAGGCTGGATCGCATCATCGAGCCAGCTCTCGACCTGGTCCAGACAATGCCGCCTTACATTTACTTGCTGCCCGCTATCGCGCTGCTTGGCTATGGCACGGGTACGGCGCTGCTCGCGACCTTTGTCGTCGCGCTGCCACCGGCGTTTTGCCTGACATCGCTGGGCATTCGCATGACGCCCAATGAGTTCATTGAGCTGGGAAACGCAAGTGGAGTCACGGGCTGGCAGATGTTCCTGAAGATCCGTCTGCCCTTTGCGATGCCCAGCATCATGGCGGGCATCAATCAAAGTCTCATGATGGCTTTCGGCATGGTGGTGATCGCCGGCATCGTCGGCTCCGGCGGCTTGGGTGAAACCATCTACAGCGCCATTCGCACACTCGACATCGCCAAGTCTATCAACGGGGCGATCGCAATCGTGATTCTCACCATGGTACTCGACCGCCTGGCACAGGGCGCCGCGACTGCGCAGGAGGGCAAACGGCTATGAGTGCACCAGAATTGCAATTTTCCCCGGGTAAATATCTCGCGCCATTGGTTGATTGGTTCAACACCAATCTACATGGCGTCTCCAAAACGATCAGTGTCGTAGTCGAATTCAGTTTGCGAGCAATCGAAAGTGCGCTCCTGGCATTGCCGCCGTTAGCGGTGATTGCAATCGTGGCGATCGGCGCGGCGCTGTTAATTCGTGTGCGTGTCGCGGTGTTGGCGGCAGCGATGTTGGGCTATTGCTTGATTTCCGGGCTGTGGATCGCTTCCATGCAAACTATTGCGCTGGTGTCGGTTGCGGTACTGATTTCAGTGTCTATCGCGTTCCCCCTTGGCATCCTTGCTTCGCGGGTAAAACGCGTCGATGCAGCGCTGCGACCTGTGCTCGATGTTATGCAAACCGTCCCGCCGTGGGTCTACCTGATTCCCGCGGTAATGATCTTCAGCCTCGGGCGTGTGCCGGCGATCATCGCCACGGTGGTTTATGGCATTCCTCCCATGCTGCGCTTGACCACGCTGGCACTAAAACAGGTACCGAAGGAAATGGTCGAGCTGGGCAATGCGATGGGGGCAACAAAGCGCTCAATTCTGTTCAAGATCGAAATTCCGCTGGCCACGCCGACGCTGTTGGTGGGCCTGAACCAATGCATCTTGTTGTCGCTTGCGATGGTGGTGCTGGCCGGGCTGGTGGGGGCGGGCGGGTTGGGCGCTGAAGTCACGCGAGGGCTCACGCGCATGGAGATGGGCCTTGGTTTGCGGGCAGGGCTGGCCATCGTGGCCGTTGCCTTGCTGTTGGATCGCGTGAGCCGTGGCCTGCTTGACCGCAACAGTCGGCCCGTGGCCGGACGTTGAATGGCTACGTGACGTGCGCTGACCACACAGTCAATCCAAAGAAGGAATAAGCATGAACTTTGACGGCATCTTCACCCCTGCGATTACGCCATTGTCCGTGGACGGTCAAATCGATTACTCCGCCTTTGATGAAGTGATTGAGTACCTGGTCGAATCCAACGTCAACGGCATCATTGTGGGTGGATCGACGGGTGAGTATTACGCCCATACGGCGCTGGAGCGTCTGGCCATCGCTGAACGCGCAAAAGCTGTGCTCAATGGGCGCCTGCCGCTGGTTATCGGTACGGGCGGAATTAGAACCGAGGATTGCGTTTACTTTGCCGCGCATGCCAAGGGGCTCAAAGCAGACGCTCTTCTGGTAGGTTCGCCGCCCTACGCGTTGCCGACGCAGAAGGAAATCGCCGCGCATGTGTTGGCGGTGGATAAAGCGGCTGGCCTGCCCATCATGCTTTACAACTACCCGGCCCGCATGGGCGTGTCCATGGGGGATGAATTCTTCGACGCCGTCGCGCAGTGCAAGAATATCGTGGCGATCAAGGAAAGCTCCGGCGAGATGAATCGGCTGCACCGCCTGGCTCATGCGCACCCATCGATTCAACTCTCGTGCGGCTGGGATGATCAGGCCCTTGAATTTTTTGCCTGGGGTGCGCGCAGCTGGGTATGCGCCGGTTCCAACTTTGTTCCCCGCGAACATGTCGCGCTCTACCATGCGTGTGTCATCGAAAAAGACTTCCTGAAAGGGCGTCGCATCATGTCGGCAATGCTGCCGTTGATGGATGTTCTTGAGCGCGGAAAGTTTGTGCAAACCATTAAATACGGCAGTGAGTTGTCCGGATTGCGTGCCGGCAATGTTCGATCGCCTCTGCAACCGTTGAATGAGTTCGAGAAACAAGCGTTGAGCGATGTCATTCGAACGCTCAAAGAAAATGTATCCCAAATAGTTGGAGATGTTTAGAAATGGCAGAACTCCTTAGTAAAGAAGCCTACCGTGAACTTGCTGCCAAGCTTGAGTTTCGTGCGCAGGCTTTTATCAACGGCAAGTTCCGTGACGCGTTGTCGGGCAAAACCTTCACTACCACCAATCCGGCGACGGGGGAAGTGCTCGCCCAGATTGCTGCCTGCGACTCGCGCGATGTGGATGAGGCGGTTGCGGCTGCCAACGAAGCCTTTGAAGATGCACGCTGGCATTCGCTCTCGCCATCGGCGCGCAAGTCGGTGCTGCTGCGTTTTGCTCAGTTGCTTGAAGACAACTCCCACGAATTGGCGGTACTCGAAAGCCTGGACAGTGGCAAACCGATTCGTGAATGCCAGAACATCGATGTGCCTGAGACAATCCACACGCTGCGTTGGCACGCGGAACTCATCGACAAGATTTATGACGCCACCGCGCCAGTTGGCTCGGGCGCTGTGACGATGGTAGTGCGTGAGCCCATTGGTGTTGTCGGGCTTGTTTTGCCGTGGAACTTCCCACTTCTAATGCTTGCCTGGAAAATCGGTCCCGCCCTGGCAGCGGGCTGTTCAATCGTGATCAAGCCTGCCAAAGAAACTACGTTGAGCACGCTGCGAGTTGCTGAGCTGGCTCATCAGGCGGGTATCCCTGCGGGCGTTTTCAACGTGGTGCCGGGTAGCGGGAAAGAGGCTGGTGAACCTTTAGGCCGGCATGCGGGTGTGGCCATGGTGAGCTTCACCGGTTCGACGGACACCGGCCGGCTGTTCCTCAAGTATTCCAGCGAGTCTAACCTCAAGCGTATTGTTCTGGAGTGTGGAGGCAAGAACCCAGCTGTGGTTATGAATGATGTCGAAGACATTGATGCGGTCGCCCAGCATGTAGTGAACGGTGCCTTTTGGAACATGGGTGAAAACTGCTCTGCATCGTCTCGTTTGATCGTTCACGAGGACATCAAGGACGAGTTGTTGAAACGTATGCAGGTCCACCTGGCCGACTGGCCTTTGGGCGATCCACTTGATCCTGAAAATCGCTTGGGTTCGATGGTCAGCAGTGCTCACTTTGAGAAAGTAAGTTCCTATCTTGACCATGCCACCGAGCAAAAGCTCAATGTGCTGGTGGGTGGAAATACCACGCAAAATATCTTTGTCGAGCCGACCATCATTGATGGCGTGGGACGTGATAGTCGATTGTTCAAAGAGGAAATTTTTGGTCCCGTTCTGACCGTCACAACATTCACTACGGTCGACGAAGCCATCGAACTGGCCAACGACACGGTGTATGGCTTGGCCGCTTCCGCGTATACCGGGAACCTGCGTAATGCACTGAAGCTTTCGCGCGGTATTCGCGCAGGCATCGTGACCGTCAACTGTTTTGGAGAGGGCGATGCGTCCACGCCTTTCGGTGGTTACAAGGAGTCAGGCTTCGGTGGCCGTGACAAGTCCATCTGGGCTCATGACCAATACACCGAGTTGAAAACGATCTGGATTGATGCATCCTGATTGGGATTTAGCCTGTCGCACTAAAAAATCGTCTCAATCTCGTTGATTGAGGCTATCTTCTCCTTGGCCTCAGTGCCTTTGTGAACCGCTGCAATAATGTATGAGCCGCTCAATTGGTGAGGGTGCGAGTACATTGTCAGGGGGGCACATGAGTTAACGCAACTGGCGATATATAACAATAATCACGGAGCTGACATGAACATTAAGCAAAAGTTGACTGGCGCGTTCGCGATTATTGCGTGCCTGCCGATTATCGTGGTTGCCAGCGTCGTGATCGTTAATCTGCGCGAAGAGGCGACGGAAAATTTCGTCGAAAACAGCGGGCGCGAGATCCGTCAAATCGAAAACGGCATGCAATTGTTTTTCGACGGTATCAGTCAGAACATCGACTTTCTCGCGTCGTCCCCACAGGTAGCAACAGCCGGTGAGGGCCTTAAAAGCTCGCTGACACCTGAACAGGCAAGCCTGCCCGAGCCGGCAGTGGGTAAAAACATCGTTGCGCTTTTCGATCTTATGGCGAAAAGTCATCCGTCTTATTCCTATATTTCGTATGGCTTAGCCAACGGTACCTATGCCTTCTGGCCCGAAGGGCAGAAGCTCAGCGACAGCTATGATCCCCGATCGCGCCCCTGGTATAAAACCGCGATGGATCATCCTGGCAAGACGATACGCACCGATGCTTATTACTGGGCGGGTGACGATGCCGTAATGATTGCGACGGTACGTGCCATCCCCAACGCCTTGGGCAATTCGGGCGGGGTGATGAGCATTGATGTGACACTCAAACAACTGACCAACATCGTCAAACAGATCAAACTGGGTGAAACCGGGTATTTGATGCTGATGGAGAATAACGGCAACGTATTGGTCGACCCCAAGCAGCCCGAACATAACTTCAAAAAGCTGGGAGAGTTGGGTGGTGGTTTTAGTGACCTGGCCAACACCGCCAAAGGCCTGACACAAGTTGAACTGAACGGTGAACGCTACATGGCTAACGTCTATCCGGCAGACAAGCTTGGCTGGCGTTTTATTGGCCTGATCAAACAGAACGAAGTCATGGCCTCGGCCAATCAATTGGCTTGGCTGATAGGTATCATTGCGGCGGTACTGGCCGTGGTCTTCGCACTGATCGGCGCGGCATTCGCCCGTCTTATCGTGCGCCCTATCGTCGGTGTGTCGAGCGGCCTGGAAGGGATCGCCCAGGGCCAGGGCGACTTGACCGTGACGTTGGCAGTGCGGGGCAATGACGAAACAGCCCAACTGGCCGGCTGGTTCAACCAGTTTCTGGATGCGATCCGCAGCCTGATTCGACATATTTCCACTGCCGCCAGCAGCATCCTTGCGGCATCGCATAGTGCCACTCAAGTGTCGGGCGATATGGCCCAAGCGGCCAATCGCCAACGCGAAGCAGTAGACATGGTGTCGACTGCCTTCCACGAAATGGTTGCCACCGCCAATGAGGTTGCCCGCTCTTGCAGCCAGGCTGCCGAATCCGCCGACACCAGCCAGGAGCAGGCACGTCACGGTCAGCGCCAGATTGATGATGCGGTAGACAGTGTGGACCGGCTCAGCCAGGAAATATCCCGCTCCGCGCAGGACATGACGCAGTTGGAGAAAGACAGTAATGACATCCAGTCGATCCTGAACACCATCCGCTCGATCGCCGAGCAGACCAACCTGCTGGCCCTGAATGCTGCCATCGAGGCTGCGAGAGCGGGTGAGCAAGGTCGAGGTTTTGCGGTGGTTGCTGATGAGGTCAGGGCCTTGGCGAAGCGTACCTCCGACTCTACTGCCGAGATCGACAGTTTATTGGGTAACCTGGCCAGGCGTACGGCGTCTGTCGCACAACAAATGCATGCCAGCCTCGAGGTTTCGCAGCAATCCGTAAGCAAAATAGGCCAAGCGCGCACCAGCTTTGGCCAGATTCGCGAATCGGTGGACGTCATTCGTGACATGAACACCCAGATTGCCACTGCCGCAGAAGAGCAGCATCAGGTGGCCGAAGAAATCAACCGGCACATCAGCCAAATACATGGTGATGCACGCATGGTGGTGGAGCTGGCGCAATTGGCGCGAACTGACTCGCAAAGCCTGGCGTCGCTTTCAGATGAGCTGGACGGGTTGGTGCGCAAATTTCGCACGTAGTTGAGGGTTTCAATCACGTCGTGTCTATTCAAGCTATGTGCTAAATCACGCTTGCAGCGATTTTGCAGTGCCCTGCCAAGCAGGGTGGCGGGCACACCTTACTGCTCCCCAATTGCGTCGTCGTCTGAATCTGCCGGCTCCCTAGTTCCGGCCTGGTTACGCAAGGTGTGAGGCCCGGACGCATACCCAGCAGATCGCGGCCCCATTTTGTCGGCAGTCAGCCGTTCGCGCCGCCATTGTCCGGGCGAGACACCGGTCGCGGCCTTGAACGCGCGACTGAGCGCAATGTCGCTGCTGTACCCAGCTTGCTCCGCTGCCACCGCAATCGAGTGCCCGGCCGCGAGAATTAGCTTGGCGCGATAAATACGCCACGTTGCTACGTAGGTCAGCGGCGGTATGCCGACGATCGATTTGAACAATGCCGCGAAGGTGGAGCGTGACATCCCGGCGTCGCGAGCGAGCTGCTCGAGCGTCCAGGGGTATGCCAGGTTGGCGTGAATCCTTTGCAGCGTCTGCGCCAACTGGCGATGAGTCAGGCCGGCGAGCCAGCCCTCGGGCAAATTACCCTGCGAATTGGCCCAGGTCCGGATCGCCTGGATGAACAGCACGTCGAGCAATCGACCGGTGACATAGGCGCTGCCCAGGGAGGCTTGTGCTTCCTCTGCCCCGATCTGCTCAAGGATAGAGACCATTCGCCCCGCGTCGGACTTGGGCATCGCGATGGACGACATCGGGTAGCAGTGCCGAGAGGGGCTCGCCTGCGGTGTGGTCGAACGTGAACAAGGTTGAGAAAAACTCAAACGCTTCACCGTCCCCGCCGAACGATACAGTCTCGCCGGTGACATGGTCGGCGATCTCCGAACAGGGCACGGCAATTCGATCCGGCGCATCACCCAATATGCCCATGACGCCCAGCTTGATGATAAGGCAGTCGCCTTCCTGGACACCCACCGGCGGGTGGCCGATATGGGTGAACCAGCCTCTGCCCTGGGAGACCACGACAAGCCGTGCCTGGACGCCGCTGTCAAACGAGATCGCCCAGGGTGCGTGCGCGCGCATGCGCACAAAGAGCGAACTCTCAAGCTGCATGGCGCTGATGACGGAGTCAAAGGGGTGCATGAAAATCTCGGACGATGGGTTAGCAATTGCATACTCAAAGCAATAGATGGTCCGGTCAACCGCCGTCATACTCCTGCCACATTCAAGGGGGTTATGTATGAAGATCTATCGTTTGCAGAATATCGGTTCAATCGAAGGCTTGGAGGTGTGCGAGGAGCCCACGCCTGAGCCGGGTCCGGACGAAGTCCTGGTTAAGATCAAGGCCACCTCGCTGAATTTTCGCGACCTCTCGATCATCAACGGTTGGTTTCCATTTCCCGTCGAAGAAGGGCGCGTACAGCTGTCCGATGCTGCCGGGGTCGTCGAGGCGATTGGCTCGAGGGTCACTCGCTTCGCGGTCGGCGACCGTGTGACGAATAACTTCATGCCTGGCTGGTTTGCGGGGCCGTTTCGCGAGTTCGTGTCGCAATATGGCAGCCAGCTCGATGGCTGGATGGCCGACTACCGC